>Ga0209655_10000123_pt1 | contig 28217 bp, 27 predicted proteins | sample BogFormECP03_OM2_FD_188236 | JGI IMG/M metagenome (GOLD analysis project Ga0209655, IMG submission 188236) | Bog forest soil microbial communities from Calvert Island, British Columbia, Canada - ECP03_OM2 (SPAdes) (version 2) | ecosystem: Environmental > Aquatic > Freshwater > Wetlands > Bog ...
CGGGTGCGCACGGCTTGCAGAAAGGCTTCGAGTTCGGCGTGCAGGGGCTCGACGTCGGGAGCGGGCAATTTTTCAAAGGCGAATTCGGGTTGTGGGCCGGGGCGCTTTACGCCGACACGCAGGGCGTCGCGGCGGGCGTAGTCGAGCGAAATGTATTCATGCTGTTGAAAGAAGCGCATCTTGCGGACGCGTTCGGTCGATACGCGGCTGGCGGTCACGTTGGCGACCGCGCCGCCGGCGAATTCCAGGCGCACGTGGGCGATGTCTACTTTGTCGGTCAGCACGGGGATGCCTACGGCTTTCAATTCGGTTACCGGCTCCTTTACAAGCGCGAGCAGGATGTCCAGATCGTGGATCATCAGGTCGTAAATCACTTCGACGTCGAGGCTGCGCGGCGTGAAAACGCCGAGACGGTGGACCTCGAAGAAAAGCGGGCGGTTGAGAATCGGCTCGACCGCTGTCACTGCCGGGTTAAAACGCTCGACGTGGCCCACTTGCAAAATTCGTTTGTGGCGGCGCGCTGATTCGAGCAGCGCATCGGCCTCTTCGAGGTTCAGGGCCATGGGCTTTTCGACCAGCACGTCGAGGCCGCCTTCGAGCAGCGCGCAGCCTACTTCGGCGTGCGCGACCGTCGGGACGGCTAGGCTTGCGGCTTCGGCAACGTCGCAGACTTCGTCCAGACTGCGCAGTGCCTTGGTCTGAAATTCCGCAGCGACTGCTTCAGCGCGCGCTTGATCCTTATCGTAAACGCCGACTAGCTCCACGCCATCCAGTTCGCGATAAACACGTGCATGGTTGCGCCCGAATTCCCCTGTACCTACCACAGCGGCGCGGATTTTGCTCGATTCTGCACGCGCGCCGCTCATTTTTTGTTCGTTCCCCCTGAACCGCTGCTCGGTTCCGCAATCGCTGGCGTGGCAAACGCCTGAATGGCAATGCCAGCCGCGTCGGCCATTTCAATGAGTTTTTGCCGGTCAAACAACAGGGTGCGTCCCGCGTCGACGGCCAGGGCCGTGGCGTGGGAGCTCTTCATCTGTTCGATGGTTGGCAAACCGACCACGGGTACATCGAAGCGCATGTCCTGGCGGGGTTTGCTGACTTTCACGACCACCAGGGGCTTGCCTCCGACGATGCGGGCGGCACGGGCGATGGTTTCGTCGGTGCCTTCCATGGCTTCGACGGCGACGCAGGCCTGGTCCGAGATGACTACCGTTTGACCGATATCCATTCCGGCGATTTGGCGCGCGACGTTGTGCCCGTAGGAGATATCGGCGGCTTCTTGATCGTTGGGAGCGCGGCGCGTCAGCACGCCCGGCTCGGGCAGCAGTGGCTTCAGAAAGAGCGTCGAGTCCACCAGGTGAATTCCTTCATCCTGCAGAACGCGGGCGACTCCGCCGATCAGGGCGTCGGTGCTTTTTCGCGGAAGCGAAAAGAGCAGCTTCGCGAGTTTCCAGTCAGGACGAATCGCGCTGAAGATTTTATTGTGCTTCACTTGCCCGGCCATCACGGCTTGCGTTACGCCTTCTTTGTGCATCAAGTCAATGGCCTTGCTCAATTCTCCAAGACTCACCCAGTGCAGGCACCTGGCGCTTTTTTCCAACTCGGGCGAGGCTTCTTCTTTCAACGCGATCACCGCCATTTCGATGCCCTGGCTGCGCGCGCCTTCCAGCACGAGAAACGGAAAGCGGCCGTTTCCGGCGATGAGTCCCCATCCTGTCGTGTTGGCGCTGGCATGCGGCATGGTGTGAGCAAATGGCGGCAACTTCTACTTCACGATTCCGCGCTCGGCGCTTTCGATGAAGCGCATGAGTTCCTGGACGTCGTCCGAGCCGGCTAATTTTGAACGCATTTCGGCTACGGCTTGCGTGGTATTCATCTTGGAACGGCTCAACAAACGAAAAGCCTGATCTAGAGCCTGCATTCGCTCCTTGGAGAACCCTTTGCGCTCGAGACCGATATTGTTGACTCCGTAGCTCTTCGTCTCGCGGTCGGTGACCACTCGCGAAAACGGCGGCACATCCTGCACGATCACCGTGCAAGCACCCACATACGAGTACCGGCCCACGCGGCAAAACTGGTGGACGACCGAAAACGAACCGATGGTCGCGAAATCCTCGACGGCCACATGCCCCGCGAGGGTCGCGCCATTTACGAAAAGTGTCTGGTTGCCGATCTGGTCGTCGTGGCCCACGTGCGAGTAGGCCAGAAAAAAGTTTTCATTGCCAATGCGGGTGACTCCGCCGCCTTTCACCGTGCCGCGGCTCACGGTCACATACTCGCGAAAAATGTTGCTGTCGCCTACTACTAACTCGGTCCGCTCGCCGCGAAAGGTGTAATCCTGCGGATCGCCGCCGACCGCGCAAAACGAATAAAAAACATTGTTGCGGCCATACTTGGCAGGCCCGCCCACGGAGGCATGCGAATGCAAAATGCAGCCCTCGCCGAGCTCCACCTCTTCGCCCACCACCGCGTAAGCTCCCACCCGCACGCCGGGGCTCAGCTTCGCGCTCGCCGCCACGACGGCTTGCGGATGGATTGCCTGCGCGCTCATTTCGCGGGTTCTTCCGCCTTCGCGCCCATATCACGATCTACCATCTTGCACATCAGCGTGGCTTCGGCGGCCAGTTTCCCGTCGACGGTGGCACGGCCTTCGATCTTGCAAAAATCTCCTCGCCACTGTTTGACGGTAATCTCCACCCGCAATTGATCGCCGGGCACAACCGGGCGCCGGAATCGCGCTCCATCCACAGCAACGAAGTAAATCAGCTTGTTGTCGCGGTCTGGAATTTCGAGCAAGAGCAGCAACCCACCCGTCTGCGCCATCGCTTCAATGATCAGGACGCCAGGCATAACCGGCCTGCCCGGAAAGTGCCCTTGAAAGTACGACTCGTTGATGGTCACATTTTTGATGCCGACGATGTACTTCAACCGTTCCATTTCCAGGATCCCGTCCACCATCAGAAACGGATAGCGGTGCGGCAGTATCTTCTGGATTTCCACCACGTCGAGAATCATCCTTCGTGCTCCCCATCGCGCCGCCCAGTCACTAGGCAGCGCCTGAATCTTCCCCGGCAAACTTTCTATTATATGCGAACAGAAGCCCATCGGGATACGCGGCGTTGCCGGGGGGCAGCCCAGGATGCGTCTGATGTTGCCCTTGCCGAGTCCGCAATGGGGTGCTGCAAGTCTGTGCTACTCCAACTGTCCCTCGTGCCGCGCCGCGCAGGCATTGGCAGAGGCAATAAACAAAGGCGTTCAAAGATCCCCCCACTGCGTCGCTGCTGGAAAGTCTCATGGCAACGGCAGCTCGACATCCTATCGGTCCCGGAGCTGAAGGGTCAGGTCATGCAGACAAAATCGAATCGGCCGTAGGTGGCGCGGCCCAGGTTGGCAGCGCCGAAGAAGTATTCGATTCCTGGCGGCGTTGCATCGCCGACTATCACGTCAGCGTCGCCTTCGATCCCCACTTCAAGCGGCGGTCACATTTGACTGCGTTGCCATCTCGGGGTCCAGCGACGGAGCCCCACATGCCGTGAGCACGTCCGGTATGGTGCTCGGGCGGACATCGAGCAGCTACTATTCGTGGCGGAGAGCCTCGATGGGATCGACGCTCATCGCGCGGCGCGCCGGGATGTAGCAAGCGGCCACAGCTACGAGCGTCAGGAGGATCGCGACGGCGGTAAACGTCAGCGGATCGGTGGGGCTAACGCCGAATAGAAGGCGAGACATCAAGCGCGTCAACGCGAGCGCGGCGGCAACGCCGATCCCTACGCCGAGTAGCGCCATCCCGGCTCCATGCCCAAGCACCAGACGCAGCACATCGCCGCGCTGCGCACCCAAAGCCATACGTACTCCAATTTCGCGCGTGCGCTGGCCAACGAGGTAGGAAATCACGCCGTAAATGCCCACGCACGCAAGCACCAGCGCCAGCCCCGCGAAAACGCCAAGAAGAATCATGGAAAGCCTACGGGCAGCCAGCGAAGTTGCGAGGACTGCTTCCATCGTCTGCACGTTGTAGATCACTTCTCGCGGATCGATCTCTTCCACCGCGCGGCGCACAGGACCCATGATGGCCACTGGATCGCCCTGCGTGCGCAACACGACGGCAACTGCGCTCATCATTGGCATCAGCTTCTCCGGAGTCTGCATGAAGGGATAAAAAAATTGCGCTTGTATGGCCGATTTTGCGTCGTCGCCGGGACCCCATTGCTTGATGTGGCCGACGACGCCGACGATTTCGGCCTGCACGTTGAACTCTTCGAGATTGACGCGCTTGCCGATCGGATTTTCGCCGGGGAAATAAGTGCGCGCGAAAACGTCGTCGATATCAATCACGACAGGTGCAAGTTCATTGTCCTGCGCGGTTACGAATCGGCCGCGCAGAAGAGTAATCTCCATGGCCTGCTGGAAACCCGCCTCGACAAGATAAAACATGGACTGGGGCTTGTCGTTGTCGTTGGCAGGCTTAGGCTGGCCCTCGATCCAGAAAGGCAGCCACGAATCGTGAATCATGGGACGCGAGCCGAGCGTCACAGAGACGGCTTGCACACCGGGGACAGAAAGCAATTTGTCGTCGAAGCGGCGCAGCCGCGCGCGCGTTTCGGCCGAAGTGGCTTTGGAAGCCTCCGGCAAAGATACGCTGAAGGTGATGGCGTGGCTGGGGTTGTATCCGGGATTCACTCGCCAAAGCGCGGCGAGGCTGCGCACCATCAGCCCGGCGCCGACAAGCAGAACCAAAGCCATGGCGACTTCGAGGGCGACGAAAATTCCCTGGAGCCGTTGACGGGCCCCGCTCGAGCCTCGGCCGGTTTCCTTAAACGTCTCCTCCAGATTGATGCGCGAAGATTTCAGCGCCGGAGCCAGCCCAAAAATAATTCCGGAAAAAAGCGAGATCGCCAGCGTGAAAAACAAAACGCGCGGATCGAGAGACACTTCATTGGAGCGCGGCAGTGAGCCGGGAAGCGCGCCAAGTACGGCCTTAGTGCCCCAAATGGCCAAGAGTAGGCCCAGCGCTCCGCCACACCCCGCGAGCAAAATGCTTTCGGTGAGAAGCTGTCGAATGACCCGCATCTGGCTGGCGCCCAGCGCCGCGCGAATCGCAAACTCGCGCGACCTGCCCATGGCCCGCGCCAGAAGAAGATTGGCCACATTCGCGCACGCAATCAGCAGCAGGAAACCTACCGCCGCAAGAAGCACGATCAGGAATGGCTGAACGTTGCCAACAATATCTTCTTTCATGGAAACGAGGACAACGCCCACGTCTTTATCTGCGACCGGAAAAGCTGCGGCAAGATTTCGCGCGATGCCGTCCATATCGGCTTGTGCTTGCGAAAGTGTGACGCCTTGCGTGAGGCGGCCAATCGCGTGTGCGCTGACGCTGATGCGGCGGTCGCGGAAGGATGGATCGGCCCACTGGCCAGCCGGAGTGTAGACATCCCGGTCGTGTCCATAAAACGCGAAGTCTGCTGGAATCACGCCAACAATCGTGTAAGAAGCGCCATTCAGAACGATCGGCTTACCGATGATATCCGGCGCGGAGCCGAATCTGCGCTTCCAAAACCCTCCGCCGAGAATAGCGACCGGAGCGGCGCCGAGTTGATCTTCCTCAGGGCGAAACGTTCGGCCAATCACAGGATTTACGCCGAGCGTCGAAAAGAAGCTCGAGGAAATCATGTAGCCCGTTAGCCGTTCCGCTTCGCCCGTGCCGGTGAAGTTGTAATCCTGGTTGCGGTACAGAGCCATGGAGGAAAGCGTGTGCGAATCGCGTTGCCAATCGAGGAAATTCAAATAAGTGAGCGGACCTTTGTCCACGCCACGAGTGCTTGCATAAACCCGCACGAGCTGGCTGGCCTGAGGATAGGCCAGCGGGCTGAGCAGGACTCCGTTGACCACAGAGAAAAGCGCCGTATTCGCGCCGATTCCCACCGCCAGCGTCAGCACCGCAATCGTAGCAAACCCCGGCGACTTGGAGAGCATTCGAAGTGCATAGCGCAAGTCCTGCCAGAGTGTTCGCATAAAGGCATCCTTCTCATTTGTTCCAGCCATCGCAGCAAAACTGCGAACGTCGGCCTGTTTGCGCGCTTCGGCGATAGAGTTTGATTAGCCTATCAAAAAGCAGAGGCCGCCGTAATCGCTTTGCCTTGGCCGCAAGAAGGAACAGTCGTGCGGCTTGATTTTACAACCGCTCTGCTTCAGTCTCGACCGCTGGCCAACACGATGATTTTTCTCGAAACAGAGCGGCTGCTCTTCCGGTCCCACGAACCGCAGGACGAGGAGGAGTTCGTCAAGATGCACACCGACGCGGAGGTCCGGCGTTACGTCGGGAACCGTGCTTGGCCCGTGGAAGAAGCTCTTCGCCGGTTTCGCAATGGTTATTTGGAGCGGCCGAACGAGACGTATGGCCTTTGGGCGACGATTCTTAAAGAAGAGCAGAAATACCTCGGCGCTTGCGGGTTAGCTTTTCCGCCCAATCAGCCGGCACCAGCCCTTGGCTACTATATCGCTCGTCCCTATTGGGGTCGCGGACTCGCTTCCGAAGCTTCCCTGGCTTTTCTGGGGGTCGGATTTGGCCGACTGGGATTGCCACGCATTCTCGCGGATGTTGAAAAAGGGCATGGCGCCTCCGAACATATTCTGCAAAAGTTTGGATTTCAATTTGTGAGCCAGGAAGAATTTCCCGCTACGGGGCGCGTCATTTGCCTTTACCAACTCCTGAGAAAAGACTGGGAAGCAAATAAAGCTCGCTCCTCGGACTGATCTCCTTGTAGTGCTGGTATCCTTACCGGCGGTTTTTCTTTCGAGCCGCCTTTTGATCCGCGTCAAAAACAAGAGCGCCGGAAAAATGCCGTCGCTACATGGAGAAAAGATAGTCGTCTCAAGAAGTTGCTCCGGCTGCGTCTGGTTGTTAGCATGTCCCGGCCCATGACAGATACCCCGAACCCCAAAGAATTGCTGCGGCTTCTGAAAGCGCGCTTGCCTGAAATGGTCTCGACACTCGGGCGACTGGTCCGCGTGGAATCCCCCAGCCTCGAAAAAACTCCCGCCGACCGCTGCGCAACGCTGCTCGCGCAGGAATGGAAGAAGCGCGGCGCTCGCGTCGAGCGAATCGCGCAGAAGCATCGCGGCGACCAAATTCGCGTCACCTGGTGGCCGCACAAGTCGCGCCCCGCAGGACAGCTCTTCGTGCTCGGCCATTACGACACCGTTTATTCCACAGGCACGCTCGCAAAGATGCCGTTCCGCATTCGTGGTGGAAAGGCCTTCGGCCCCGGGATTTTTGATATGAAAGCCGGCATCGTCCAGGCCATGTACGCTCTCGAAACTCTCCAGCAAACGCGCGCCCCGCTCCGCAAACGCCTGGTTTTTCTCTGGACTTCGGATGAAGAAATTGGCAGTGATGCTTCGAGAAAACTCATCGAAACAGAAGCCCGCCGCAGCGACGTTGTCTTTGTGCTCGAACCATCCCTCGGCCCAAAGGGGCTGCTCAAGACCGCGCGCAAAGGCGTCGGCGAAGCGGAACTGATCGTCCACGGCCGCGCTTCTCACGCAGGACTCGCGCCACAAGAAGGCGTCAACGCCATCCACGAACTGTCGCACCAGCTCCAGCGGATTCAAGAATGGAACGACCTGCGCCGAGGAATCAGCGTCAACGCCGACATCATCGAAGGCGGCACGCGCGTCAACGTAATCGCCGAACACGCCCGCGCCACACTCGATCTCCGCGCCCTCCGCGTCGCCGACATGCGCAGCATCGAGCGCCGCCTCCACGCGCTCCGCCCAATTCTTCCCGGCGCTCGCCTCGAAATTCGCGGCGGCTTCAATCGCCCGCCTCTCGAACGCAAATCCAGCACCGCACTTTTCGCCAAAGCAAAATCCCTGGCCGCGCAAATGGGTTTGTCCCTGGGAGAATGCACAGCAGGCGGCGGCTCCGACGGCAATCTCACCGCCGCAGTTGGCGCTCCAACGCTCGACGGCCTGGGCGCCGTAGGCCACGGCGCGCACTCCTCCGACGAGCACATATTGGTCAACACCATGCCCGCCCGCGCCGCCCTCTTGGCTGCACTCCTTCTGAATGCTTGAATTTATTTGATAATCAGATCGAGCTATCGTCCGTAAGTCTTGCGCAGATACTCCGCGGTAGACTGCGTCAAATCGTCGTAATCGCTGTGCAACACTTCACGCAGCGCCGCTTCCGTCGAACCACCGCTTCCGATGCGGTCCAGTATTCGCTCGATGTCGCCCATGCCGTCGGCCTGCACGATGTACTCGACATTCGCCAGCGCCCACGCATACGCGTAACCCGCCGCATCGCTAGGCAAACCCATCCACGAACCTTCCAGCCCCGCCAGCGAAGGCGCGTGGCCATCCTTATAAACTTGCGCCAGAACCTCGGCGTTATCGCCGCTGCGCTTCCCTTCCATCCATTGCGCCAATCCCTCTTGAATCCACGTGGGCGCGTGCCCGCGCGTTTTCTGCCCAACAAAACTGTGCGTCAGCTCATGCTTCAAAACGCGCGACAATTCCGGATTTACCGCCGTCAATCCCTGCACCGGCACGCGAATCCGTCCGTCATTGAGCGCACCAACCCACCCGGGCGCGCGCGTGATATCCGCAAAAGCTTGCTGTGTATACAGCACCACGCCGATGGAATCCGGCGGCGTGAAGTTCAACTCGGACTCAATCGCCGAAAAATGCGCTTCCAGCGTGCGCAGCACATCGCGCGCCAGCGCCGGCTCCGCGGACCCGCTGTAGCGCAAAGTAAAATGGCTGCTCTCGTTCTCCTTGTAACTCTCTTCTTCCTGCTTATCGCGCTGCGCCTTGTCCAGAGCCGTTTGCACTTCCGGATCGGGCCGTAGCGCCAGCGCGCGCTTCCATTCCGCAACGGCCTGATCCATCTTGTTCAATCCGTAGTACGCCCAGCCCGCAAGCTTCGCCACATCAGGATTGTCCGGCGCCACTCGACGCGCTCGATCGAGATACTCCAGCGACTGTTTGTACTCGCTCCGCCGCAAATGCAAGTACGCCACATTCATCAACAGCGTCGGCTCTTCCGGCGCAAACGTCAGCGCCGTGCGCTCGTCAGCCAGCGCGTGTTCCATATCGCCGCGCGACAATTCGAACTGCGCCGCTGCATGATGCGCAAACGCGGCAATCATGTTGGCGCGTTGTCCGCTGCCCTTCGCGGCCACTTCCAGTTTCGCGATAAATTCACGGTCAATCGCGCCACCGTGCACCACGCCGTTCTCAATTTCCGAACCGCCGCTCGCCGCCTCCATCGCCGGCGGCGTAATCGCCAGATTCGCCGCAGCCGCCGCGCCCGCGGGCGAATCCCCCATCGGCGCCCCACCGCCTTTTTCAATATGGTCGACGATGGACTTCGGCAGGCTTAATTCCCCGGCAGCAGTTTCGTAGACAACTTTGTCGCCCTCTTCTCTCACGCTAAGAGCAACAATCCGTCGCCCATTCTTAAGAACAATCGTATCCGCGCGCAACGCGGCGCCTGCAACGAGAAGCGCCATGCCCAGAAAAACACTGCGCCCAGCCAGCGTGAGAGAGAATTGCCGCATCCCTCTATTTTAATCCTTCCAGCAACTCGCCCGCCGCGGCCTTGTTCCACCATGCCGAATGTGACTACACTTCTTGCATGAGGACGGGGTTGGCACTTTTAGCCTTGTGGTGTCTCACAACGCCAGCCCTCTCTCCCGCGGCTCAACCCGCGCCAGCCGCGACCGATCAATCGCCCCACGAACTCTACGACGCGCTCAACGCCCTCCGCCTCGATCCCGCAGCCACCTACCAGATCGCCCCCGCCAATCGCATCGAACTTCGCCGCGGCGACGTGCTCGTCGCCTTCGAAGAAGGCAAGCTCACTTTTTTCGCTCCCATTGACGGACGCGTCACCGGCTTCGTCTTCGCCGGCCGCGGCCACACCCTCGCCTTTCCCCGCGAACCGGTAGAAAAACAGCAAATGGCCCATTTTCTCGGCGCTCCCGTTCTCGATCAGGTATTTTCCTCCGCTTACGTCCGCTTCACCGACGACGCCGCGGACGACCTCCTCAGCCAACTCCGCGACGCCAAACTCACCTCGCAAACGGACACCGAATTTGCCGCAATCTCCGACCCTTTTCTCGCGAGGCTCAACGCTACGCAAACCCTGCGCATCCTCGAGGATCGCCTCACGCAAAATCCAAAGCCCTATTTTTACGCCGCTCTCGAAGGCGTCGAGACCGGCTTCTTCGATTTTCTCTACGATCCACGCCGAAGAGAGCCAGTGCTTCTCGGCCAAACCCACAAGTCCGGCACCTCGGCCTACTACGATGTCTGGGCCTCCTACACCGTCCCCGGCGCAGTTCCTCCGCAAACCGAGTTTCGCGCAATCGACTACACGCTCGACACAACGGTCCTCTCGGACAATTCTCTCGACGCCACCGCCTCCGTCCACGTCCGCGCCGAACTTCCCGGCGAACGCGTCCTAACCTTCCAACTCTCCCGCGCTCTTCACGCCGAATCCGTCACCGACGAACAAAGCAAGCCCCTCGCCTATTTTCAAAACGAGGGCATGACGCTTCAGGAGCGCAGCGTCCGCGGCAACGACTACATCCACGTCGTTCTGCCGCAACCCTCGCAAAAAGGCCAGGAAGTCACCGTCCGCTTTCACTATCGGGGCAGTGTCATTGAAAACGCCGGCAACGGAGTTCTCTTCATCGGCGCGCGCGAAAGCTGGTATCCGCATCTCGGCGATCAAGCGGAGTTCGCTTCCTACGACCTCACGATGCACTGGCCGCGGCATCTGAAGTTGGTCGCCACGGGCGCGAAGCTTGACGAACAAATCTCCGGTGACTTTCGGGTGGGCCACTGGCGCAGTGCCAATCCGCTCTCAATCGCCGGTTTTAATCTCGGCGATTACATATCCGCTTCCAACTCCACACAGTCGCGAACGATTGATGTCTACGCCAACCGCCAGCTCGAGCAAGCCCTCACCAACCGCTTGAATTCAGCGGACGCAAACACACTCCCGTCCATCACCGTTCCCCACGGCACGCCCGGAAGCACCAGCCGCGAAGCCATGCAGCCTCCGGAAGCGCGCCCCGCCGACGCGCTCAAGCAACTTGGCAAAGACATCGACGCGAGCATCCACTTCTACGAAACCTACAGCGGCCCATTTCCGTACCGCACGCTGAGCGTCTCGCAAATTCCCGGCTCGTTTGGCCAGGGCTGGCCAGGGCTGCTCTATCTCTCGACGTATTCTTTCTTGTCCCCGGAAGCACAGCACCGCGCCGGTCTCAATACCACTATTCAGGAAGAGTTCACCGATCTGGTCCCCTATCACGAAGTCGCGCATCAGTGGTGGGGCAACGTCGTAGGCTGGTCCAGCTATCGCGATCAGTGGATTGATGAATCGATTGCAAATTATTTAGCGCTGCTTTTCGCCGACAGCAGGAAATCTTCGGGGCATCAGCTGCGCGTCTGGCTGGAGCGTTATCGCCAACAGCTCAAGGAAAAAATTACAGACTCGGATCAGACCATCGGCGAAATTGGCGCGCTCACTCTCGGCAACCGCCTCAATTCCTCCAAGTCACCAGCCGGTTTCGAAGAAATGCTCTATCCCAAAGGCTCCTGGGTAATTCACATGCTGCGCGAACAGCTTCGCCAACCCGGCGCCAAAGATCCCGACGCGCGTTTCGTGGCTCTGCTCCGCACTCTTTCCACGAAGTACGCCTATCGCGCGCTCTCCACCGACGATTTGCAGCACGAAGTGGAAGCCGTGATGACCCCTGCCATGGACCTCGAAGGCGGGCGTTCCATGGAGTGGTTTTTCGAACAGTGGGTGCGCGGAACGGGCATCCCGCACTACCGCGTGGAATTTTCCACACAACAAACAGATAAAGGTTTGGTCGTCCACGGCAAACTATTTCAAACCAACGTCCCGCGCTCGTTCATCACCAGTGTCCCGCTCTACGCTAACAACGGCGTCGGCCACAATGTCTTTCTCGGAACAGTCGTCGCCGCCGGCCCAGCCACTTCCTTCCACTTCACCATACAAGCCGCCCCGCACAAGCTGGCCATCGACCCGCAAATGACCATCCTCTGCACCACGGAATAGCCGATACCGGTGACAGCGTCTTCGTCGCCGTCCGCACCAGCCTGCCACCGGAATCGTTCGCGTTGACCTTGCAGAAGGCGGTTCGACAAATCGACGCCGACGTGCCTGTCAGTGATGTTCGCTCGATGGACACTCGCATTGCCGACAGCTTGGTCGCCCGCCGCTCGCCCGCACTACTGGCTGGCCTCTTCTCAGGGATCGCTCTGTTGCTCACCTCCGTCGGCACCTATGAAGTGCTGAGTTACGCCGTGGCCCAGCGCCGCCGCGAGATCGGAGTTCGGATAGCCCTGGGGGCGCAACCTGGGCAGATCCGTGGGCAGTTTCTCGCACTTTCCCTACGCCTGCTATCCGCTGGATCCGTGTTGGGCCTGATCGGAGCATGGCAGGCTGGCCGCGCGATGCGGTCGCTGCTCTTCCAAGCACCGTCGCTTAACGTCGGGGTGCTCGTCGCTGCCACGTGCGTGATGGCAGTAGTGTGTCTCGCCGCCTGCCTCCTTCCATCGCAACGCGCCGCGCGGATATCTCCCATGGAGGCCCTCGCCGAGGAGTAGAGAGTCCGTTCAACCCGTTGGGCTTCGCGCAGGCTCATTGGTCGCAGTACCGGGTCCAGCCCGAGTGACGGGCAATCCGGAAGTTATTCCGGGCCAGACGTCCGTTTATCGGAAGTTAAGGATATTCACTAGCATGTTTCATTTGGATGACTAGTCGTCTGTTAAAAACTGGCCCGCCCCGCGCGGCGGCAGTTGCACTGGAGCTACTTCGAGTCCTGGTGCAGCAGCTGTTGTTCGAGGAGTGGGCTGTCGAGGTTCAGCGCGGCTTTTCCGTCAGGGCCGAAAACATAAGCGTAGCCCATCGGGTCAGCGGGAACGCGCGGCAGGAGCCCCGCTTGCACTAGCTCACCCATGCGCGTTGGCCGGCGGCCTGTTCGTTTCTGGAATTCGTCCGCGAGCGCGTCGAGTTGCTTGCAATCTTCCAGCACTCGCAGCAACCCAAGGTGCATCAGCGCGTTTTCTTTTATCTGGGGATCGTTCGCCGTCTGGAGTACCTCGTTCCACAAGAAGACGGAAGTCGAAAGAGATTCGCCTTCCGCCGCGATTTTTGCGGCCATCACTTTCATCCAGATTTGCGCGTCCGGCTGCTTGCTTCCTTCCTCGAACGCCTCTGACGCTTTTGTGTAATCCTTCAGCTCGAAGTAGTAGATGAACCCCAGGTCTTCGTAAAATCGCCAGTAATCGGGATTCGCTTGAATTCCGCGCTCCAGCAGCGCGATTCCCTGTTCCGGATGGCCGGCCCCGCGCGGAGAAGGCTCGCTCAAAAACGTGGAACCGAAACGGTAAGCCACCAGCAGATTCGGATCGAGCGTGGTCGTTAAATCCAGAAGCGGAGACAGCAGCTCGTAGTTTGGATCGTGGTGCGCCCGCTTGTCGCCGTAATATTGCACCACGCGCGTCCAGTAAAAATCCGCCATCAGCGGCGCGTATTCGAGGCTCATCGCCCTGACCAGTTTGCCGGATCGCAGGACGAGTTCGTCGCGATCCTGGTGTAATGCGGCTCGCTGGACGTCAATGTGGTTCTGCAAGTGCCAGACGCCGGCAAATCCGAGCACCAACAGCACCAGCAGAACGAGCGTCTTGGAATTCGGCGTAATCATTTCAAATTCCGGCGCGAAAAAACCGCGGCGGCGATGAGCAGGACGATGACGCAATACAGCGCCGCATAAGCCGTATTTTGGAGAATCAAAGCGCTGGGAATTTCCCGCCCGTGCACAGCCGCGGCCATCACGTTGAAATTTTCAAAGTTCGGCAGCAGGTAGGAAAGCCCGCGCATAAGCCATGTAGCCGCCGGGTTCGCGGCCGCAAACTGAAATGTCCGCATCTCTTCGACGAACAGCCCCGCCACGTAGAAGGTCGAGGTGTAGAGAATGGCAAGCAGGGGTGTGCTGAAGCAGGAAAACAGCAAAGCGAGCGCCACGACAAGCATGAGCTTCAACAAAATAAAATAAATGGCGATGAGCAGCACCGCGTCCATGCGCTCCAGATGCGGCTTTACGTAAAGCAGCGCCGCAAACAGTCCCGCGGCCATCGCGACGGTGTTCACCGCCAGCGTCAAAACCAGGCCGCCGAATTTTCCCAACAGAAATTCCCACCGCCGCACCGGCTTGGCCAGCAACGCGTACAGCGTGCGCTTGTCCATCTCCTTGTAAACGAGGCCGACGCCGATAAACACCGCGATCAACAATCCGATGACCGAAATTGCGCTCAAGCCCAGGCTCTTGATCACCAGCTCTTCGATTCCGATCGAAATCTGCCCCACAAAAATTGCCGCCGCCATCATCACCAGTGCAAAGAAAACAAGGTTGTACAAAACGCGGTCGCGCACCGCCTCGCGAAACGTGTTCAATGCGACTGCGCCGGCCCGCTTCATTTCCCGGTCACCTCAATGGCCGCCGCCTGCGCCCGGTCCGCTTCAATCAGGTGCATGAAATATTCTTCAAGCGAAGCTTTCACTTGCGCCACGGAAAGAATCTTGGCCCCCGCCCCGCGAAGCTGTTCCAGCGCAGCGTATAACTCTTCTTCCGCGACGTGCATGCGGTAACGTTCGCCGGTCTTCGTAGCCTTCGCTAGGATGGCCGCCGCATTCGTAGCAGTCGCCGCGTTCGCCGGCAACTCGAACAGAATTTCCATGCCTTCCGTCTTCATCCCAACGATTTCGCCGGGCGCGCCGACTCCGCGCAGCTTCCCGCCAACAATCACTCCCACGCGGTCGCAAAGCATCTCCGCGTCGGAAAGAATGTGCGTCGAAAAAAGCACGGTCCTTCCTTCGCGCTTCAATTCCAGAATAATGTCGCGGACTTCACGCCGCCCGATAGGATCGAGCCCCGACATCGGCTCATCCAGAATGACAACTTTGGGATCGTGCAGAATCGCCTGCGCCAGCCCCACGCGTTGCAGCATCCCCTTCGAGTACTTGCGCAGTTGAATCTTTCGCGCCGTCTCGAGTCCCACTTTCTTGAGCATGCGCGCCACGCGCTCGTTGCGGTCCGCCGCGGTCAGGTCGTGGAAGCGCGCGAAGTAGTCGAGCACTTCGGCCGCCGTCAGATAGTCGTAGAAATACGGCTGCTCCGGCAAATAGCCGATGTCGCGGTGCATTTCGATGTCGGTGATTGGCTTGCCCAGAATGCTCGCGGTTCCCGCGTCGGGAAAAATCAGCCCAACGAGCAGCTTGATCGTCGTGGATTTTCCCGCGCCATTCGGCCCGAGGAAACCAAAGACTTCGCCGTCTTCCACCTGCATGGTCAGGCCTTCGAGCGACCTTTTTTTCTTCAGGTGCAGGAAGCCGTACGGGTAGTCCTTGGTCAGATTTTCAATTTCGATTGCTGGGGACGGCATGGTCTCATTCTTCGCAAGCCAGGGCTTATCGTCAATCCATCAGGACCGGCGATGTGCGCGGAGAGAAAATAGACACTCGGTCGCCGAAACAAAAATATCCGCACAATCGTTCGCGATTAGGACTCGCTTCGTGTACTGCCGATCTGCACTAGCTGGGACTGCGCGGCCGCCGGAGGGGCCATGGCCTCGGGTTTCAGCGTCTGCGGCGCGCGCCAGTTGTCGAGGATGCCCACCTGCTGCACGCAGCTCACCGTGCACATTGGCGCGCAATGCTTGGCCGTCAGGAATTCACGATGTCGCATTTCATCCGTGTACTGCGTCAGCGGAATTCCCGGATAGCCGCGCTGTTGCGAGCACCAGTGCACCAGGCCGTCCTCGCAGATGTACAAATAGCGCGAGCCGGAGCGGCAGCGCCAATTGTGTTCCTTGCCGCGCGCGACGCTGTGCTGAAAATCGTTGAAGCGCGAGTAGGAACGCTTCCCAAGCGTCATAATCTCTTCAAAAATTTCCTGCTCGCGCGGTCCCAGCGGCTTCAGCTGGCCGTTGTTGTCATGAATGATTCCCACGGTGCTCGTGAATCCCAGCGCGACGGCCCGATGGGCGATTTTCAGCGCGTCTTCGGGATCTTTCACGCCGCTTCCCAGCACGGAATTGATGTTGACCTGGAAAACGGCGAACTCCGAAAGCCATTCGAGCCGCGTATCGAGCGTTTTCAAGCTCTTTTTCGAGACTTCGTCGGGCACGAGGTTATCGATGCTGATCTGCAGGTGCTCGAGGCCCGCTTCGTTCAGCGTGGCGATGCGCTCTTTGCCCAGCAGGAAGCCATTGGTGATCATTCCGGCGATCATGCCGCGATCGCGGATGTGCCGGATGACTTCTTCCAGCTCCGGGTGCATCAGGGGCTCGCCACCGCTGATAGTAATGATGGACGTCCCCATGTCGGCGAGGATGTCCAGGCGCTTCTTCATCTCCGGAAGCGGGACCGGCTTCGACACGCTGTCGTACTCGTTGCAGTAGCCGCAGTCCAAGTTGCACCGGCGCATGGGGATGATGTGCACCAGGATGGGGTGCTTTGTGGAGGCCAGCGCTTTGGCGATCATCTTCAGCTCGCGCGCGCGTGTGCGGCGAAACCGCTGCTTGCGTTCGCGCAACACTTCGGCGCTAGCTCGTACTGTTTTTGTCGCTTCTGGCATGAAAGCCGCTAAATCCCCAAGACCCTAATTATACACAACGCGCGGCCTGCTGCCTCCTTCTGCCGGTTGACGGCAAGCCCCATGTTTCCAATCGCCTAACTCCACATTGGCAAGCCTGGGTCTTTCGAAAAATGGTCTATCCCATTTGCCCGCCTGCACCAGTGCGGCAGTGGGCAAAACGCAAAAACGCCAAGGGGAAGCCATTCTGGCCTCCCTTTGGCGCTTCGCGGGGTAGGGTAAGCAGCAAAGCTTCAGCTGGCTACATCGTTCAGGTCAGCCTGCAACTGCGCCAGGTTAAAACCCGGGGCAAATTTCGGATCCTTCGCTTGCGGCGGCAAGATGGCGTACGCCTCGTCCACGCACTCATCCCACCACGCCCAAGTAGCCTGCTGGGTGTTTCCCCAAGTCAGCACAGTTACACCGTTCGCGTCATACGCCACGGCGAAAACCGCGTGCCCGTCATTGGTCAGCGGGCCCGGGGTCCAGGGTTGGTGCGCCTCGAACTCCTGCTGCGCATTTTCCTGTACCTGGAAGCCCAGGTAAACTCCGCCAAAGAGCTGGATGGCCTGCTGCACGTTCGTATGATTCTTCGGATCGAGCTTGACGAAGGCCATAATCTCGACGCCGTCCACGCTGTTCTGCCGCCAGTAGTTCAGCACATTCAGCTCGTCCAAGCCGGTGTCCGGGCCGCCTGTCAGGTGGTAGTAGAGCTTCAACACGGCGGCCTTGGCCATGATGGTTTTCTTGCCGACCAGCCCGCTATAGGTGGTGATGGCGTGAGCCAATCCCGCGCAGGTGCAGTCGCCGACGGAGTCGTTGCCATCCATGGGAAAGAGTTTGGTCGGGTCGGTTGTCTTCAGGTTTTTGTAGACATCGGTGAGAACGTTATACGTCGCAGGCGGCGCCGCCAGCGAAGACTTGATGTAGTCCTTGAACCGCAAGGTGCGATAGTCGACCTGGGGTGGGTGCTTTCCAAACCGGTAGTTGGCCATAGGGGGAAGTCTCCTCTTGGATTATTTTGGGGGCGAAATGCATAGTGGGTAGTGTCGGAGAGGATGCATTCGTTGCAGAGTAGCTGAGGAATGAGGCTTCGCGTTGTCGTGGTTTGAAAAGTAGGTTAACCGTAATCTGGTTAACCATAGCACTTATAAAATAGAGGTTACGACCGGGCCAACTGGTGTTCCAATTCGGGAAACGGGAGAATCGGGCCATTCACGCCAAGCACAGGGGCGATATAATCAAGCACCTTAGACACGTTTCGTACGTCAGATATAGTCTGGGAAGATGATTTTGCCATGTTGCCAGCCATCATAAGCTATGCGATGACCAGGAAGATCTCAGCGCGCCTTTACGGCACGGTGGCGTTGACGGTCGCCTTTGGAGCCGTGTTGCTTGCCGCGCGGCTCGGGTACGCACGGCAGCAGGACCAGCAAAAGGGCAGCATGCCCGGAATGGATATGGGCGGCAAAGAGGACATGAGCAACATGGGTCCGAGTATGGCTGCAATGGCTGGCCACATGTACATCACGCCACTGCGGCCAAAGCAGCCCGGCGATGAGGAGAGAGCAAAGGCCGTGGTAGCCGAAGTGAAGGCAACCATCGAGCGCTACAAGGACTACCGCAAGGCTTTGGCCGACGGATACGTCATCGCGAACCCCACCCTTAAGCAGCCCCAGTACCACTTCACGAACCAAGCGAACACGCGGGAAGCTGACCTCCGCTTCGATCCCACGAAGCCGACTGCCCTGCTCTACCGCCAGACTCCGATGCAGCGATACAAGCTGGAAGGCGTGATGTTCACGGCCAGCCCGGACGCTACCGAAGATGAGCTGAACCAGCGCATCCCGCTGAGCATTACGCGCTGGCATCGGCACATCAATTTCTGCGAAGCCCCGGAAGACCGCATCAAGGACTATCAGGCCGACCATCCCAAGTTCGGCATGTTCGGCTCCATAAACACCAAAGAGGCCTGCACAGCCGAACGGGGAACCTTTCACCCTTATGTATTCACCTGGATGCTGCACGTCTTTCCCTATGAGGACAACTTCAAAGAGGTCTTCTCGTTGAACGACGACGTGGCCCACGTGCGTTAGGCCGCGCGAGAGAGACGCCTACCTGAACGAAAGCATTGCGGCTTAACACCCTGCCTCGTTACTTCATTACTTGTTTGCTTCTGCTCCCTGCTAAAATCATTGGCCACCACCTTCAGGAGCCATAATGTCTGAAACCATAGATACCGCGTCCATCCAGTCGCGCACCGAGTCCGACAGCATGGGCAAAATCGACGTCCCCGCCGACCGCTACTACGGCGCCCAGACCGCCCGTTCGCTCATCCACTTCAACATTGGCAAAGACACCATGCCTCCAGAGCTGATCCGCGCCTTCGGCATCCTCAAAAAAGCCGCCGCGCTCGTAAATGAGGATTTGGGAAAGCTTCCCGCCGACAAGACCGCGCTCATCACCCAAGCCGCCGACGAAGTCATCGGGGGGCGGCTCAACGCGCACTTCCCTCTGCGCATCTGGCAGACCGGCAGCGGTACGCAGACCAACATGAATGTAAATGAGGTCATCTCCAACCGGGCGATTGAGATTGCCGGCGGGGTGATGGGCAGCAAGAAACCTATCCATCCAAACGACGACGTAAACATGTCGCAGTCGTCGAATGACACGTTTCCTGCGGCGATGCATATCGCTGCGGCTACGGAAACGCGGCAGAAACTTTTGCCTGCGATCAAGAAGCTGCGTGATGCGCTGGATGCCAAGGCCAAGGAATTTGCGGACATCGTAAAAATCGGGCGGACCCATCTGCAGGACGCCACGCCGCTTACGCTTGGGCAGGAATTTTCCGGTTACGTGAATCTGCTCGACCGCGACGGAGGGCGTGTGGCAATGGCTCTCGACGGCCTCTACGACCTCGCCATCGGCGGCACAGCCGTTGGCACTGGGCTCAACGCCCATCCTGAATTCGCCGAACGCGCCGCGAAGAAAATCGCTGAGCTAACTGGGTTGCCCTTCCGCTCACATCCCAACAAATTTGCCGCACTCAGCGCCCACGACGAATTGGTCTTCGCCAGCGGTGCGCTAAAGACTCTCGCCGCCTCGCTCATGAAAATTGCCAACGACATTCGCTGGCTCGCCTCCGGCCCGCGCTGCGGCCTCGGCGAACTTTCGCTTCCCGAAAACGAGCCCGGCTCCAGCATCATGCCCGGCAAAGTAAATCCCACGCAGGCCGAAGCCATCACCATGGTCGCCGTCCAAGTGATGGGCAACGACGCCGCCATCGGTTTCGCCGGCTCGCAAGGCAATTTCGAGCTCAACGTTTTCAAGCCCGTCATCATCTTCAACTATCTCCATAGCGTCGAACTTCTCGCCGACGCCATGAACAGCTTCGTAGCCCACTGCGTCCAGGGCATCGAAGTCAATCGCGACCAAATCGATCATTACGTCCACAATTCCCTGATGCTGGTCACCGCGCTCGCCCCCAAAATCGGCTACGACGCCGCCGCCCAAGTCGCCAAAGCCGCCCATCACTCCCACATCAGCCTCCGCGAAGCCGCCATCAAACTAGGCTTTGTAAGCGCCGAAGAATTCGACGCCCTCGTCAAGCCCGAGGACATGACCCATCCATGAGTGCAACGGAAACAAAACTCGGTCTAAACACTGCTGCGTTTCGCCAGAGTCTCGCAGAGGCGATTGCGTGGTGTTCGTCTCAGAATTTAGTTGGATGTCTCGAGGAGGACTCAAGGATTATCCAGCGACGTGACATGAGTCGCAGAGCTGCTGAATTGTTAAGTCTTGCGTACAGAGCGGATCCCTCCCTATTCGAGCGAAGACATTGGGTTTCGCGATTGATGAATTGGTCGAAGATTCGACGCGCGCGCAAGATGAAAGCCGAGGCAGAGGCCCTCTTTGCCGCCGCCGATCCAGGTTCGATAGACGCGCCGCTTCGACAACAATTACGGAGCATGGCATTCCCCTCTTACGCCGCCTCTCTATTTCAACCTGGAGAGAATCGCGCTGAGCTCGTCGAAAGACTTGCTGAGAAACGTGCATCTCTTCTTCGCGAAATGAATGTATCTCCCACAGTCGTATCATCCAATCTGGCCGCTGGAAGGTTGCTCATCTACGAGCCGGACTATACCGTGGAAGATGCAGCGTCGCAGTATATGAGCAAGGGCTATTTTGATGAACAGGATGCGCCGCCCTGGGACACTTGGGTCTGCTACTCTGATCGCCAACTGATTTCCTGGGTGCCTCCATCCTTGCTCGGTCTTGTTCAGGCAGGGATCGCGACCAACCCTGTTGATTGCATTCGCTGGCTGGAAAACGCGGCGCTTGCCGCGGAGGCCGGCCGCTGAAACACAGTAAGTTTTTGGACCTTGACTTAGCCTAATTCGAGTGTGAGGATTCAACTGTGACGACGAAACAAAAACGCGTTTACCAAAAAAAAGCTGCCGGATATGTGGCAGACCTGATCCTGGATTCTTTGGAGCAAGTACCGGAAGAGAAGCGCCAAGCCCAACTAAAGAAGATCCATGCCTCGCTTAGCGCCGGCTCTGGTGAGCATAGTAAGCGGTCCAAGCGTTCTTCCAAGCGGCCGAACCTTCGCTTATCCCCCCGTTCCGCAGCGCATCGCTGAACCCGTGTTTGTCCGCCCGCCGCATCGCGCTATCGAGCGCGGATACCAGCTTCTGCCTTTCGCGCTTACGCTTCGCTTCCTCAGGCGAGCCACGCCGTCCGCGGCTCCTCTCCTGAATCAACACATCGAGAACGTCTGGATCGATCTCACCTGTACTCATGAAAGGCGGATTGTAGCAAACTTGCTTGGCTATTTACTAAACTCTATTGTCCGTGCGCCATTCGCGCTCCAGGAGGCCCCTTGACGAGACGAACCGCCCTTTTTGTTTCTCTAGCTTTTTCGATCTATTCCTTTCTGCCGCGGCAGGCCCATGCGCAACAAACGCACGCGCCGATCGTTTATGTGAAGCATTTGGAGCCGCCATATTACCCGCCGCTTCCTCGTTTGACGCGCGTTGGTGGAACTATCGAGATGAAGCTGAAGATCGGAACCGATGGCAGAGTGCTTTCCGTCGAGTCCGCCAACTTCGGGCCCGGACCAGCACAAAAGTTGTTGATGATGCTGAAAGAGTTGGCAGAAGCAAATATCAAAACGTGGACGTTTGGGTGTGCCGGCTGTCCACCCAATGCTCCTTTCGAGCACACCATCAAGTTTAAGTACGTCCAAGACGATCATTTGCCTGACCGAGCCATTAGAATAGTGATGGACTTGCCGGATGAGGTGACGATGTCTGCGGGACCGATTCCTGTCGAACCTGAAGCTACGTCAACCAAGGGGAGCCACTGAATTGCGCTCAAAACTGTTCGGCATGGGAACGCTCATTTTCGCAAGCTCGCTGTGTGCTCAGAACGTGCCGTCAACGGCGACGTATACGTTGAAGGCGACGCCGAAGACGGTGGCTTGGGGATATTACGACGCAAAGGCTGCACCGGTGTTGCGCGTGAAGTCGGGCGACACGGTGCGGATTGATACGCTGATTACGAATAGCCCGAAGCGGTTGGAGGATGCGGGGTTGCCGCCGGAGCAGGTCGAGCAATCGCTGCGCGATATTACCGACCAGGTGAAAGACAAAGGACCGGGCGGGCACATTTTGACGGGGCCGATTTATATTGAGGACGCGCAGCCGGGCGACGTGCTCGAAGTGAAAATTCTGGCGATCAAGCTGGCGATTCCGTATGCGTACAACGCGTTCGGGCCAGGGCGCGGCTACATTCCGGACGATTATCCTTACGCGAAAATGAAAATCATTCCGCTGGATGAGAAGCGCATGATCGCGAAATTCGCGCCGGGCATCGAGATTCCGCTGCATCCTTTTTTCGGCAGCATGGGCGACGCGCCGCCGGAAAGCGCGGGCCGCTTCAACAGCGCGCCGCCGTGGATTATGGCGGGCAATCTGGATAACAAGGACCTCGTCGCCGGCACCACGCTCTACATTCCCGTGCACGCGCCCGGCGCGCTCTTTGAAGTCGGCGACGGCCACGCCGGGCAGGGCGACGGCGAAGTGGACATTACCGCGCTCGAAACTTCGCTCGTCGGCACGTTTCAATTTATCGTGCGCAAGGACATGCACCTGAAATGGCCGCGCGCCGAAACGCCCACGCACTACATCACCATGGGCCTCAACGACGACCTGAACGCCTGCGCCACGCTCGCCGTGCGCGAGATGATCGATTTCCTCGTCACGGAAAAACATCTCACGCGCGACGACGCGTACATGCTCGCGAGTGTGGCTGCCGACTTGCACATCACCGAACTGGTGGACGGGAATAAGGGTGTGCACATGATGATTCCCAAATCGATCTTCGTCTCCGGTTCTTCTAAATGAGAGCTCGTTCAGTCGTCCTCGCCGCTGCCCTGACAGCGCAAATCGCGGCCGCGCCACGCATTCTCCGTGCCCTCTCAGCTCCGGACTCTGTGAACTCTGCGTTAAATACTTTTCCGTCTTTTTCCTCCGCTCCTGTCGTTTCCTTTGTAGGGGCACGATACATCGTGCCCGCCAAACCCAGGCTGCTCGCGGAGCCGTCGCAAACCATTCCTCCCGACTGGTGCAAATCTCTCCCCCGCCCGGAATACAAAGCGCTGGAGCGTGTACTGCCCAACGATCCGTGGTTTGAGGTTTACAAGGTTGCGGATGGGACGTTTGCGATTTACGAACCGCATCAAGCCGAAGAAGTCATTTCCTATCTCATCATCGGCCACAAGCAAGCGTTGCTTTTTGATACGGGAATGGGCATCGCCAACATTCACAAAGTCGTCACACAATTGACGTCGCGCCCGGTAGTCGTGCTGAATTCGCACACGCACAACGATCACGTCGGGGGAAATTCGCTGTTTACGTTTGTGTTTGGGATGGATACGGCGTTTACGCGGGCGAACGCCAAGGGTTCGCGGGATGATGCGCAGGAGGAACTTGGTCCCGGGATGATTTGCGGGAGTTTGCCGAGAGGTTTTGATGCGAAGGCTTATGCGACCAGGCCGTGGCACATTTCGCTTTCTGTGCATGACGGATTCAAAGTCAATCTCGGCGCGCGCATGGTGGAGATTATCGCGACGCCCGGACACACGCCCGACGCAATCGCTTTGATCGACCGCGAAAACGGGCTGCTCTTCACCGGCGATACCTACTATCCAGGCCCCATCTGGCTTTTCCGCCCGGAGACCGATCTCGACGCCTACGTCGCTTCGGTCAAGAAACTTGCCGCGCTCGAACCACAAGTGAAGCTCGTGCTCGGAGCGCACAATGTTCCGGTGGCCGAGCCGGCGATTCTCGGCAGGCTGGTCACCGCGATCGAAGACGTGCGTGCCGACAAGGTGGCGGGCAGACTCCAGGGTGGCAAGTCCGCATTTACGACGAACGGGATTACCTTTTTGCTGGCGCCGCCGACCGGGGTAAAATGAAGCGGGTGGACGTCTCGGATGGGCGCACGAACCTCACGCGCGGCTTGCCTGGCTCTTATCGGAGTGTTTCTGCTTGTTCCGGCAGGCGCGCCCGGACAGAAGAAAACCAAAAAGCCCAAGCCGCCTGATCCCAAAGTTGAAAATTATTACGGCGGTGTCTTTATGGAAGGTGAGGGCGGAATCCCCAGCGGCCCGTGCTTCCGCATCAAAGGCCGCGTCACTTCCGGGGATTTTTTCGACGCGCTGAAATCGTACGACTACGGCGCCGACGACGGGACGATTTTTCGGTACGGCACCTACGACGTCACGGAATTCCCCGACAAACTCTTGCTTTCGCTGTCGATTCGCGACGAGCTTTGTTCGTGGGGCATTCAGCAGGTTGGCACGGGCGGGTACCTGACGCCGCAGGCGATGGGTTCGCTGAAGCTATCGCTTTATTGGAAGCACGGCGTGGATTTGCGGCCGGTGGGGAAAGTTGTGGTCGTGAATCGTTCCGTCGATCCGATTCAGCCGTATGCGACGGATCTGGCGGCGGAATTGCCGAAGCGCTATGTGTGGTCGTATGCGCTTGGTATTTCGAGCGCGGGCGTGCCTTTGACAGACAGTTTGGTGCTAATTTTCAGGACTGCTGACGGGCATATTGCGGCGCGCGTGGCTGCGAGGCTGTAGCACAGGCACGGTCTTTTTTCACCCCATGGAACTGACTTTTTCTGGTTCGATTTTGTACGTAACGCGGACTTCGCCGGGCTGGCGGAACGGGTAGACAGGCTTGCCCAGATATTTTTGCGAGAGCTTATCGATGTGGTCGTCGGCGCCGGTCTGGGTGATTTCGACGACGCGGCCGCGGATTTCCAGGTAGCGATACGGATTCGCCGGATCCTGGAGCGAAACCGAGACGCGCGGATCGCGACGGACATTTTTATCTTTGACGCGGCCGAGCGCGGAATTAAAGCGGACGTACTTGCCGTCGTAGTCCACCCAGATGGGAGTGACCTGCGGACTGCCGTCTTTCATGATGGTGCCGAGATTGCCGAAGGCTGGCTTCTCCAGCAAATCCACGTATTTTTCGGGGATGGCTTCTGACATGAGTGCCTCCTGTGATGCTGCGCCTGGTGGCGGAGCATCATCACTTTACCACGCAAGACGCGGGGCGCGGCGAGTAAGCGTGCGTTGGCCGTTCGAGGCATTTGTGGAAAATCTCAGTCAAATTTGATTTCAGGCGCGCGGCCCAGGGTCATCAGCGGGGCTCCGGTGAGTTTTTGCACTTCCTCGATCGACCAGCCCGGCGCGACTTCGCGCAGCATCAATCCCGCGTGATTGACGTCAATCACGGCGAGATCGGTAATGACGGTGTCCACGCAGGCCAGGCCCGTGAGCGGATAGGTGCACTCGCGAACTATTTTTGGCGCGCCTTCTTTGGTGGTGTGCTCCATGCAAACGATTAGTTTTTTTGCGCCGGCCGCGATATCCATGGCGCCGCCAATTGCGCCGGGGCCTTTTGCGCCGGGGATTTTCCAGTTGGCGAGGTCGCCTTTTTCCGAGACCTGGAAGCCGCCAAGGACAGCCACGTCGAGATGGCCGCCGCGGGTCATGAGATGGGCATCAGCCTGATGAAAAAAGGAAGCGCCGGGAATTAAAGTCACCGGAACCTTCATCGCATCGACCAGGTCGAGATCTTCCTCGCCGGGTATTGCGCGACGGCCCATCCCGAGAATTCCGTTCTCGCTGTGGAAATAGACTTCGACGTTTTTCGGTAGATGAGCCGCGATGAGGTTTGGAATTCCGAAGCCAAGATTTACGTACGCGCCGTCTGGCAGTTCCAGTGCGGCGCGCTGCGCAATCTGCTCGCGGGTGAGCCGCGGTTTATCAGGCATAGCGGACTCCCTTGGCCTGCACGATGCGATGCACGAAGATGGCGGGCGTGACGACATGTTCCGGCGGGATGGCGCCTATAGGCACAATTTCGTCGACTTCGACAATGGTCGTAGCTGCAGCCATGGCCATGATGGGATTGAAATTGCGCGCGGCAAGGCGATACGTCAGGTTTCCGAGCTCATCCGATTTTTCGGCTTTGATCAGCGCATAGTCGGCGTGAATGGGCATTTCGAGGATGCAGCGTTTTCCTCCAATGACGCGCTCCTCTTTGCCCTTCGCAACTTCCGTGCCGACGCCAACGGTGGTGTAAAAGCCTTGCAGACCCGCGGCAGCAGCGCGCATGCGCTCGCAAAGAATGCCTTGCGGCACCAGTTCGAGCGTCACTTCTCTTGCGGCGAACTGCTCTTGAAAATAATTCGAATTCGGCCCCGGAAAAGAGGCAATCACATGCCGGACCTGATGGTGCTTGAACATCACTCCCAGCTCGCCATCTTTCGTTCCGCAATTGTTGCTGATTGCGGTGATGTCCTTGATTCCTCTTTGCGAAAGCGCCTGGATCAGATTGTTGGGAAAGCCTGCGCCGCCGAATCCGCCGAACATGATGCGAGCGCCGTCGGGAATGTCCTCGACCGCCAAATCCAGGCTCGAATAGACCTTGTGCCCCATGGTTTCGCGTATCGTACCAGAGGCGGTGCCAGTGTGCGGGCGGGGTGTGCGGCAATCGGCCAACTCGCCGGAAATCCGGGCTAGCACCATGCGACTCGCGTCGTCTACCATACTAAGAGGGCATGAAACGCGGAACGCTCATTCTACTTGTCTTGGTGGCCGTGGCCTGCGTCTTAGGCTTTCTGGCCGCCTCGATTTTGCATAATGGAATGAGCGCTCGCGCCACTCCGACGCCGATGGAAGCGATGATGGCCCGCAATGCGCGTCGAATGTCGATACCCGCGAATGCGCGCAACCTCACGAATCCCGTCCCCGCATCGGATGAGGGCCTTGGCGACGCCCGTCTCCACTTTGCAGACCATTGCGCGACCTGCCATGGCAACGACGGCAGCGGCGATACGATGATTGGCCGGGGGCTTTATCCGAAGCCGCCCGACTTGCGTTTGGAGGAGACGCAGAAACTCACCGACGGCGAGATTTTTTGGATCGTCGAAAACGGCGTGCGTTTCACGGGAATGCCGGCGTTCTCCAGCCACGGCATGCAGGACGACAGCTGGAAGCTTGTCCGCTTCATTCGCCACCTGCCACAACTCACGGTGGAGGAGCGTCTTGAGATGGAGGAGAACAACCCGAAGAGTCCCGCCGACCGCCGGGAGGAACAGAAGGAAAACGACTTCTTGAATGGAGCAACACCGGCGCCTCCGCCGGAATCACATCATCAGCACTAGCGGTTGCAGAGTCCGTCGCTGGCCAGAGCCGCGAGTTGCGTTTCGTTCCTTCGTGGACTAATGTCAGCATTATATTGAGCCGTGGAGACTATTATGAAGCTTCGATTCGCAGCATTTTGCATGCTCCTGGCCATCGCCAGCGGCGCCGCATTCGCACACGGCGACAAGAAGCACATCAGTGGAATTGTAGATAAGATCACCGCCGATTCGGTCTTTGTAAAGACAGCGGACGGGAAGTCCGTCGAAGTCAAGTTAGTTACTTCTACCGTTTATGTTTTGCATGTTGCCAGCCCCTCGAACGCGCCAGCTGACGCAATTCCGGACAAACCAGCGAAGCTCGCAGATCTCGCCGTGGGCGATCGCGTCTTGATACACGCAACACCAAAGGGCGATACGTTTGAGGCTGCTGAAGTGAAGTTTTCCGCGCCCGGCCCTGCGGCTACTGCCGTAAGCAAACCAAAATCCTAAACACACTTTTTCCGCGCTTTGGGGACGCGCCAAGATGCGCTTACTCCTCGACGAGGTGACACGAGTGCGTCTTCAGCACGAGCCAGACGCGTTTTCCTGCGGAAAGCTCCAGCGATTGCGTCGCTCCAGGAGTGAGATGCACGATAAATTCCACGCCGCAATCCACGCGCAATCTGATCAGAGTGCCTCGCGCTTCCATGGATACGATGCGGCCTTCGATGACGTTGCGCGCGCTTAGTCCCTCGGGCTTCACTGTCGCCAACAAAATATCGCCCGCACGAATGGCAATGTGTACGAGGTCTCCCGCTTTGGCATATC
>Ga0209655_10000124_pt1 | contig 28083 bp, 13 predicted proteins | sample BogFormECP03_OM2_FD_188236 | JGI IMG/M metagenome (GOLD analysis project Ga0209655, IMG submission 188236) | Bog forest soil microbial communities from Calvert Island, British Columbia, Canada - ECP03_OM2 (SPAdes) (version 2) | ecosystem: Environmental > Aquatic > Freshwater > Wetlands > Bog ...
CAGCCGCCGCCGCGCTCACTCGCCCAGAACTTCCGGTTGCGCCAGCACTCGCTTCAGGCGCATCCGCAACCGGCGAAATCACACTCCCCGAGTGGGAATCCCGCATCAATCGCTGCAAATCCGTCCGCAAATCGGAAGCATGCTGGTAACGCATCTTCCGGTCTTTCTCCAGCGCCTTATTAACAATGCGCTCGAGCTCGACGGGCAACCCAGCATTCAATCGCAAAATCGGCACAGGCGGCTTATGCAAAATCGCATCAAATATCGCCGCCGAGGTAGTCCCCTTGAAAGCCAAGGTTCCGGTAGCCATCTCATAAAGCACCACGCCAAACGAAAAAAGATCCGTCCGCGCATCCAAATCTTCGCCCATCGCCTGCTCCGGCGACATGTACATGACGGTCCCAATCGCCGATCCAGGACTGCTCAAAATCTGGTCATCCGCCGAGGTAGGCATAGCCGTAGCATCCACATCGGTAAACGTCTGCGCCGGCGCAATAATCTTCGCCAACCCAAAATCCAAAACCTTAGCCGACCCGTTCTTCGTGCAAAAAATATTAGCCGGCTTAATATCCCGGTGAACGATCCCCTTCGCATGCGCCGCATCCAGCGCGCTAGCCACCTCCACCCCAATCTGCAAAAGCTCATCCGTATGCACCGCACCGCGCCCAATCCGGTGCTTCAAAGTCTGCCCCTCAAGATATTCCATCACCAGGAAAACATGCCCCGCCTCTTCGCCAATATCATGAATGGTGCAAATATTCGGATGATTCAAAGCAGAAGCAGCCCGAGCCTCGCGCCGAAATCGATCCAAAGCCAGCGGATCACGCGCCATCTCATCGGGAAGGAACTTGAGCGCCACAGCCCGCCCAAGCCGCACATCCTCAGCCTTATAAACCACACCCATCCCCCCGCCCCCCAATTTCTCAAGGATGCGGTAATGAGAAACCGTCCGCCCAATCATGGGAGCAGAATCAGCCACAGGCCGAGCATCTTACGCCCGCCGAAAGCAGCAATCAACGTAGGGGCGGGGGTTCATCTCCCGCCCGGTGTGGCCGTGGGTTTTCAGCTCTTCGTAGGGGCGGGGGTTCACCACCCGCCCGCTCTGGCACTGGGTGTTCCGCGTCCCCCGTCACAATTCCGCCCCATCCGCCATCTCCAACCGATCCGCTTTCCGCAAAGAAGGAAACATCCACGCCCAAGCCCCAGTAACCACCAACGATCCGACCCCGCCAAAAATCGCCGCCCCCACAGGCCCAAACAACCGCGCCGTAACCCCACTCTCAAATTCCCCAAGCTCCGCAGTGGCCCCAATAAAAAGTCCAGCCACAGCCGAAACCCTCCCGCGAAACCGGTCCGGCGTAACCAACTGCACCAAAGTCAATCGCACAAAAACCGAAATCATATCGGTAGCACCCAAACAAGCCAAAGCAATCACCGAAACAATTAAGGATCTCGAAACCGCGAACACCAAAGTAGAAACCCCAAATCCAGCCACCCCAGCAAACATCCAAGCCCCAGCCCACCGGTGCAAAGGCCACCGGTTCAAAGCAAACGCCGTAGCCATAGCCCCGATCGCAGGCCCCGATCTCAAAATCCCAAATCCATGCGCCCCAACTTTCAAAATGTCACTCGCAAAAACAGGCAAAAGCGCAGTAACCCCTCCAAGCAAAACCGCAAAAAGATCCAACGAAATCGCGCCAAGCACAATCTTGTTAGTCCAAACGTAAGCCAACCCCTCGCGTATCTGCTCCATATGCGATCCAGGCTGCAACTCCGGCCGTGTATTAGCCCGAATCAAAAGCAGCGCCCCAAACGCGCAAACATAAAGCCCCAACGATCCGCAATAAGCGACAAACGGAGAAATCGCACACAAAACCCCGCCAATCCAAGGCCCCACAACAAACGCAATCTGATCCCCCAACGAACTACGCGAAATCGCCCGAGGCAAAATCTCCCGAGGCACCAGCATCGGCCCCATAGCCCCATTCGCAGGCCAAAGAAACGATCGCGACCCGCCAAACACCGCAGCAATCAAAAAAATCGGCACCAAACTCGGGCGGGGATGCAAAGAAAGCAAAGCCAACCCGCAAACGCAACCAATCTCCACCGCCGTACAAGTCAAAATAATCCCGCGCCGGTCGCGTCGATCCGCAGTCGCCCCAGCAATCAAAGCCAGCAAAAAATTAGGCACAAACTGCGCCAACCCCACCATGCCCACAAGAAACGCACTCTGCTCCACGCTACGCGAGTGCCGCGCCAAGGTATAAACCTGCCACCCAATAGTCACGCTCTCCGACTGCGTAGCCAGCGTAGAGAACATCCGCGCCACCCAAAACCAAGCAAAGTCCCGGTGCCGGAACACCGACCGCGAACTCGCGGAGTCCTCCGCCGCGCCCCCAAATCTCAATCGCTGTTCCTGGTCAGACATTCCGCCAGCCACAATAGTAACCGACCGGCGAGAGGAAACGGCCCGCCCCCGCACCGGAAGTCTTCCGCGTACTATTGACAAGTAGTAAATACCCCAATTAAAATGCCCATGTACGTCCGCAGTCCCGTATCTCGGGCTCCGCCGTACGGAGCCCGCCGCAGTCCCAGGCAAACTTGGCAATCACTCCCAAATCAGCCGGTAGGGGAGGGTGCTTCAGACCCTCCCGCCGTTCGGCCCCCGCCCATCCGGCCCGCCAAAGATCCTCCAACCCAAAAACGGCGATCCGCGCCACCCCATTTTTGTTGCGATTAAAAACCATGCCGATCCTTTATTTTCTACAACTTACACAAGATTTTAATCGCACCATGTTGCGATTAAGGCGAAAACCAACCGAAAGAAAACCCGGCACATACCGACCGCCCAAACCTCAAAAACAGCCTGGGAACTACGTCGATCAAAACTGCGTATCTCACCACGTGCCCCCCGGACTTCACTCAAGATCGCCACAAAACGCATGTTCGGTTCCGGGACGGTTTATTCCCATGAGCGAGCAAATAGGCTCCTCACCGCGCTCTTGCCACGCCCCTAACCCTATGGTATTACGAAGCTTACGAACCAATACTAAGCGGCAAGTCACTTGCCCTATTCTCTTGCGAGGTCATTTCTTTGGATATTGCTCGGCCAGACGCTAAGAAGAAAAAAAGGTTCCGCCAGATAGCCTATGGCGTCGCAGCACTGATCGCCATAGTGCTCATCACTGGCGCTCTGCACACGCTCAAGCCGGCAGCCCCCAGCGTGGACAAAGCCACCCTCTGGCCAGGCACCGTGCAGCGCGGCCCCATGCTCCGTGAAGTCCGCGGCCTCGGCACGCTAGTCCCAGAGACCATCCTACTGATCCCCGCGCAGACCGACGGCCAAATCGCCCAACGCTATCTTCTCCCTGGGACACCCGTCAAAAAGGACACCGTCATCTTCGCGATGAGCAATCCGGAGCTGCAACAGGCGGCCATGGATGCCCAGTACCAAGTAAAAGGCGCCGAGGCGGAATTGAATAATCTGAAGGCCCAACTGCAGAATCAACTGATGGATCAGAAAGCGAAGGCGGCCGTCGTGCGCTCTGCTTTCCACCAGGCGCAAATCCAGAAGGAAACCAACGCGGAACTTTTCAAGCTGGGTCTCACTTCGGACGTGATTCTGAGAACCTCGCAAGTGGCCGAAGAAGAATTGGGAAAGCAGAACGACATCGCCGAGAAGCAGGTGGATACTTTCGCGAATTCGATCGATGCGCAGATTGCCGTGCAGCAGGCGAAAGTGGATCAAATGCGGGCGCTGGAAAGTTTGAAGAGATCGCAGGTCGAGGAATTAAAAATCCGGCCGGGAATTGACGGAATGCTGCAGGAGCTCGACGTTGAAGTCGGACAAAAAGTAACTGCGGGGACGGTCCTGGCGCGCGTGGCGCAGCCGCAGCATTTGAAAGCGCAGCTCAAGATCGCCGAGACGCAGGCGAAAGATATTGTGATTGGGCAGAAATGCACGATCGACACGCATAACGGAATCATTCAAGGCCACGTGAGCCGCATCGATCCCGCGGTGCAGAACGGCACGGTCACCGTGGATTGCGCGCTTGAGGGAGCTCTGCCCCCCGGCGCGCGTCCGGATTTGAGCGTCGAAGGGACTGTCGAACTCGAACGCCTCAGCGACGTTCTCTTTGTCGGACGCCCGGTGCATGGCGAGGCGAACAGCACCATTGGCCTGTTCAAAACGACCGGCCCGTGGAACGATGCGAGCGAAGCCACGCGAGTTCAAGTTCAGGTGGGGCGTACCTCGGTGAATTCGGTGGAAGTAGTGAAGGGATTGCAGGTGGGCGACACGGTGATCCTCTCGGACATGTCGCAATGGGACAATTTCGATCGTATTCAGTTGAAATAGTTCGATGAACTGGCCGGGCGCGCCGCAGCGCATCACGGCCATCAACGAAAAATCGCGAGGAGCGCACAAAATGGCAGAAGGCAGCGAAGCCCTTATCAATCTCGATGGCGTAACAAAAGTTTTTTACACCGATGAAGTCGAGACGCATGCGTTGGCAGGAGTGCATCTCGAAATTCGCAGCGGCGAATTTGTTTCCATCGCCGGGCCGTCGGGCTGCGGCAAGTCCACGCTGCTTTCGATTCTCGGGCTTCTAGATTCTCCGAGCGACGGCAACTATTGGATCAACAAGCAAGCAGTAGCCAATCTCTCACTCGCCGATCGCACTCGCATCCGCAATCGCGAAATCGGATTCATCTTCCAGGCCTTCAACCTAATCGGCGATTTGACCGTGTACGAAAATGTCGAATTGCCGCTGACGTACCGCAGCATGCCCTCAGCCGATCGCAAAAAGCGAGTGCAGGAAGTGCTCGAGCGCGTCGGCATGGCGCACCGCATGAAGCATTACCCTTCACAACTTTCGGGCGGTCAACAGCAGCGCGTGGCAGTAGCCCGCGCTCTCGTCGGCCAGCCTTCGATCCTGCTCGCGGACGAGCCGACCGGAAACCTCGACTCGAAGAATAGCGAAGCCGTGATGGAGCTCTTGCGGCAATTGCACCGGGAAGGCGCCACGATTTGCATGGTGACGCACGACCCGCGTTACGCGAGCATCGCCGATCGCGCCATTCATCTCTTCGACGGCCGCATAGTCGAAGACACAGTAGGGACGCGCGTCGAAAGCGTCTAACGGATTTCAAAAAACAGCGCGGGCAACGCGCAACGAGCGAAAAAAAATCGAACTCGCAATCTGAGATCGAATGCTAAAGGTGTATCCACGCGCGGTCGCGTGGCTTCCGAGGTTTCGTAGCGGCGGGCTTCCGCCCGGCATCTTATGCCACATGCAAATTTAAACCGGATGAGCAACGAGAACTCAGGGAGAAACAATTGCACACGATGATCCAAGATTTCCGCCACGCCCTGCGAATGATGGCGAAATCCCCAGGCTTCGCAGCCGTCGCCATTCTCACGCTGGCTCTCGGCATCGGCGGCAACGCAACGGTGTTCAGCTGGATCCGCTCAATCCTGCTCGATCCAATTCCCGCGGTCGCGCACTCCGAACAAATGGTCGCTGTCGAAAGCATCATGCCCAGCGGCGAATATCACACCAGCTCGTATCCCGATTACAAAGATTTTCGCGCGCAGAATCACGTTTTCTCCGATGTGATCGGCTTCGAGCTTTCGGGTGTGAACATGAGCTTGCGCAACACCGAGCCCGCAGAGCGAGTCTGGGGAATCATCGCGACGGAGAATTATTTTGATGTGCTCGGCGTGCATGCGGGGATCGGCAATACATTTCACGAGCAACCAAATCAATCGCTGAATTCCGATCCTTACATTGTGTTGAGCTATGGATTGTGGGCGCGGCGCTTCGGCTCGGATCCGAATGTCGTAGGCAAGATCGTTCATCTCAATGGTCATCCGTTCACGATTATCGGAGTCGCTCCACGGCCATTTTTCGGAACGATCGTGGGACTTGACGCGCAATATTTCGTGCCGATGATGATGCAGCCGGAAGTGCTGCCGTTTGAAAGCATCGAGGACCGCAATCCGACTTTCGTGCACATCATGGGCCGCTTGAAACCGGGCGTGAACATCGCGCAGGCGCAGGCTGATCTTGCGCCGTTGGCCGCGAACTTTGCCGCTGAATATCCGAACACCAGCAAGAACGTTGGCGTGTTCGTCGCGCCGGTTTGGAAGGCGCATTACGGCGTGCAGGATTTTCTGCGCAGCGTGCTAGGATTTTTGATGGTGATCGCGTCGCTGGTGCTGCTGATTGCCTGCGTCAACGTTGCCAACTTGCTGCTCGCGCGGGCGACGGTGCGCGAACGCGAAATCGCGATTCGCGCGGCGATGGGGGCGAGCCGCAATCGCCTGCTTCGGCAAATGCTGTCGGAAAGCGTGGTATTGGCTCTCGCAGGCGGAATTGGCGGCATTTTGCTCGCGCTGTGGGGCGCGAATCTGCTTTCGTTCTTCACGCCAGCGACAAAACATTTGCCGATCGGCCTCACGCTCGGCGTGGATAAAACCGTGCTGGCTTTCACGCTGCTACTTTCCATCGCCACCGGAATCATTTTCGGGCTGGTGCCTGCGTGGCGCGGCTCGAGGACGAATCTGAATGAGTCGCTGAAGTCGGCGGCATTTTCTGCCGGGACACGCGCGGCGACGCATCGCCTGCGCGACGCGCTGGTAATTGCCGAAGTTGTGTTCGCGACGGTGCTTCTCGTTTGCGCGGGATTGCTGCTGCGCTCCATGCGCAATGCGGAAGCGGCCGGCCCGGGTTTTAACACCAGTCATGTTGCTCTAGCCGCCTTCGATTTGCGAACGAGCGGCTACACCGGCGAGGAAGCAACTCTCTATTACGGCCGGCTGCTCGAGAAAATCCGAACGCTCCCCGGCGTCGAATCCGCGAGCCTCGAAAGATTTGTTCCGCTCTGGTTTACCGGACGCAGCTATTCGCCCGTGGAAGTTGAGGCGTACACGCCGACGCAGGGTGAGGACATGAATATCGATCTCAACATGGTGGGCAGCGATTATCTGCACACGCTGCAAATTCCGTTGATTTCGGGCCGCGATTTTTCGGAACAAGATCGCGCCGGCGCGCCCAAAGTGGTGATCGTGAACGAGACCATGGCCAAGCGGTTCTGGCCGGGGCAGGACGCGACCGGGCATCGCGTGCGCATTTGGGACGACTGGCGGACGGTCGTCGGCGTCGCGCGCGATATCAAATATCACCGCATCAATGAGCCGCCGCAGTCGTTCCTTTACTTTCCGGTGCTGCAAACGCACGGCACCGACGCAAACATAATCGTGCGCTCGCAATTGCCGACGGCGACGGTGGTGAACGGCGTGCGCAGCGCGGCGATGTCGCTCGACTCGAAAGTGCAGCCGCTCGAGGCCGATGATCTCGCGGCGCTGCTGCGCACTTCGATGTTCGCGAATCGCACCGCAGCGTCGCTCGCGTCGGTGCTGGGCGCGCTCGGCCTGCTGCTGGCCGCGCTGGGAATTTACGGCGTTCTTTCCTACAGCGTGAGCCAGCGTTTCCGCGAAATTGGAATCCGCGTAGCGCTCGGCGCACAGAAAGGCCACGTGCTGCGCCTAGTGGTGGGCAAAGGATTGCAACTTGCGATTTTCGGCGCGGTGGCCGGCGCGGCCGTAGCTCTGCTGGTAACGCGCGCGATGAGCAATTTGCTTTTCGGCGTGAGCGCCAGTGATCCGCTCACATTCGTGGCCGTAGCACTGGGGGTGACGTTCGTCGCCGCGCTAGCGGCGTATCTGCCCGCGCGCCGCGCCATGCGAGTGGATCCGATGGTGGCGCTGCGGTACGAGTAGATTTTGTAGGGGAGGGTGCTTTAGCCCTCCCGCAGTTCGGCCCCGGTGTTTGGCGCGATTGTGGTCGTGGCGCGATCTTGCACGAAGAGGCCCGGCATAAAGCGCGGGCCCTACGTTCGGAGTGGAGCGCGGAGGTCTCGATGGGCGCTTTGATGCAGGACGTTAAGTTTGCCGTGCGCATGTTGCGAAAATCGCCGGGATTTACGGTTGTCGCGATTCTCACGCTGGCGTTGGGCATTGGCGCGAACACCGCGATTTTCAGCATTGTGAAGGCGGTGATCCTGCAGCCGCTTTCGGGCGTGGCGCATTCGGACAAAATTGTGTCCGTCGGAATCCGGCAAGTGACGGGCGATGTTTTCCCGGCTTCTTATCCTGTTTATCGGGAATTGCGCGATAAGAACGACGTGATGCAAGCGCTGGCAGCCGACTGCCCTATCAACTTCGCGGTGAAAATCCGCAACGAAACGAAACAGACGCAGGGCGAAATCGTGACCGGAAATTATTTTGACGCGCTAGGCGTGCACGCGGCGCTGGGCCGGACGCTTACTCCTGACGACGACAAGGTTCCGTCGGGAGATCCTCTGGTGGTAATCAGCCAAAATTTATGGAAGACCGAATTTGGATCCGATCCTTTGGCCGTCGGACGCAGCATGACGATCTCCGGGCATCTTTTCACGATCATCGGCGTGATGCCGGAAGATTTTCATGGCGCGAATGTGGGAGTGGCCGCGCAAATTTACGTTCCCGCGATGATGCAGCCGGTGGTGTTACCGGTGGAGGTGGCCGGCGGAAATATTCTGGAGCAAGACGGGGCGAACTGGCTTTTTATATTTGGAAGATTGAAGCCGGGGGTAACTGTCGAGACGGCGCAGGCGGCCATGACGGTGAATCTGCAGGCGTACTTCAAGGCGAAGGCGGACCCACACTCGACGAGCGACACCGCGGCCGTTGCGCCGATTTACAAGACTCCGTTTGGAGCGGCGCAGGCGATTTTGCCGGTGGTGGCGATGCTTTCGGCTACCGTGGCGTTTGTGTTGTTGATTGCTTGCGCGAACGTGGCGGGGTTATTGATCGCGCGGTCGACGGCGCGGCGGACGGAAGTGGCCATTCGCGTGGCGTTGGGGGCGGGGCGAGGACGATTGATCCGGCAATTGCTGAGCGAGAGCGTGTTGGTGTCGCTCATCGGTGGAACCGTGGGATTAGTGTTGGCGGCTTGGGCCACGAATTTTATGGCGCATCCGCCAAAGATGTTCGGAGTGCCGTTGAGTATTGATGCGCGGCTGGATACAGAAGTATTTGCGTTCACGTTGGTGGTGGCCACGCTCGCGGGAATTTTGTTTGGACTGGCGCCATCGTTGATGGCTTCGCGAGTGGATCTGGTTCCGGCGCTGAAGGGCGAAGAAGGTGGACGCCGCTCGAGGAAATCGCCGCTGCGCGCGGGACTCGTGGCGGTGCAGGTGGCCATCTCGCTGGTGTTGCTGGTGGGAGCGGGATTGCTGCTACGCAGCGTGTTGGCGGCGCGGACGACGAACCTGGGATTCAAGCCCAACGATATTTTGTCGCTGGCCGTGGATACTTCGGCGGCGGGCTACGATACGGCGCACGTGAAAACTTTTCTGCGGCAAGTGATCGACAACGTTGGCTCGATTCCGGGAGTGCAATCGGCGGCGGTGGCGCAGGCGGGGCCAGTGGCGCAGCAATATTCGTATTCGACGACGGCCGAGATCGATGGCTATCAGCCGCTGAAAGAAGAATCGATGACCATCGGCTTTGACATGATCTCGCCGGGATTTTTCCAGACGTTGGGCTTGCCGTTGCGCGCGGGACGGGAATTTACCTGGACGGATGATGAGAAAGCGGCGCGCGTGGCCATCGTGAACGAGACGCTGGCAAAAAAATACTTTCCGGGCAAAAGCGCGATCGGGCAGCGCCTCAAGGGCGAGACGGACAAGTGGGACGAGATCGTCGGCGTGGTTGCGGATACGAAATATCAATCGATGTCGGAGAAGCCTACGGCTTATTTTTATGTGCCTTTCCAGCAGACGCAGGGATCGCGGATTGCTTTGTTTGTGCGCACCGGAACCGCGCCGGAATCGCTGGGAAATACGATTCAGGCGGCGGTGGTGAAAATGGATCCGGCGCTGGGTGTGAGTAATTTGCAGACGATGCGGCAAACGATTGAAAAGTCGCTGGTGGGATTTGAGGGCACGGCGCTGATGTTGAGTATCGCGGGATTTATTGGATTGCTGCTGGCGACGATCGGAATTTATGGCGTGGTGGCGTACTCGGTGGCGCAGCGCACCCACGAAGTGGGAATTCGCATGGCGCTGGGAGCGAATCCCGAGAATATTTTGGGATTAATTCTGCGGCAGGGAATGGCGCCGGCTTTGATCGGGATTGTGATTGGATTGGCTGGATCATTCGCATTGACGCGATTAATCGAAGGGCAGCTTTATGGCGTGAAGCCGACAGACCCGCTGACGCTGGCCGCGGTTTCGGTGCTGTTGTGCCTGGTGACCGCGGCGGCGTGCGTGATTCCCGCGAGGCGAGCGATGCGCGTCGACCCGATGGTCGCTCTGCGATACGAGTAGTGGCGGGATTTGAACCATGCTGAATGGGATTTTGCAGGATTTGAAATTTGCGCTGCGGATGCTGCGGAAATCGCCGGGGTTTGCGGCTGCGGCCATCCTCACCTTGGCGCTGGGAATTGGCGCGAATACCGCGGTCTTCACCGTGGTGAACGGCACTCTGCTCCGGCCGCTGGCTTATCCCGATTCCGACAGGCTGGCGAACCTCCGCACGATCCTGCCTTTTTTTCCGGAATTCCGTCTCGGCGATTCGTCTGCCGACATCACCGAAATCCGCGCGCAAAATCATGTGCTTGAAGGAACTGCCATGTTCCGCGGGTGGCAGATGAATCTTTCCGGGGACGGCGAGCCGCAAGTAGAAGATGCGGTGCGAGCGACTACCGACTTTTTTGCGTTGCTGGGCGCGGCGCCGACACGCGGACGTATCTTCACAAACGAAGAGCTGGAGCCGGGAAAAGACGACGTAGTGATTCTCAGCGATGCACTTTGGCGCAGCCGCTACGGTGCTGATCCCAAAGTAATCGGCCGTGCAATTCGCCTCGATGCCAAGCCTTACACGGTGATCGGCGTCATGCCCGCGAACTTCCAATTCAACGAAACGAAACTTTACGTTCCGCTGGCGTTGACCCCGAAAGAGCGCGATGACCACGGCATGCACGGCTATTCGGTTCTGGTGAAGATCAAGCGCGGCGTCTCGTTGAAAAATGCGCAGGCGGAGATGGATTCTTTCGCCGCGAATTTCAGCAAGCAGTATCCCGACGACGATAAAGGCATCAAGTTTATTCTTACTTCGCTGCAAGAAGACACGATCCGAAATTCGCGGCTGGCTTTGCTGGTGCTGATGGGCGCGGTGATTCTGGTTTTGCTAATTGGATGCGCGAACGTGGGCAGTCTGGCGCTGGCGCGAAGCCTCGCGCGGCAAAAAGAAGTCGCGGTTCGTTCGGCGCTCGGTGCAAGCCGCGGCCGAATCGTGCGTCAGTTCCTAGTCGAAAGTCTCCTGCTCGCAGTAATCGGCGGCGCGGTGGGATGGCTGCTGGGAGTGTACGGCGTGGACGCGTTTCGGCATTTGGCGCCGCCCGACACGCCGCGCCTCAAAGATTTGCAGATGGACCGGTGGGTCTTTGCATTCACGATGGGCATTTCGGTGCTCGCGTCCGTGCTGTTTGGACTCGCGCCGGCGCTGCAAAGTTCGCGAACGAGTGTTGGCGGTGCATTGAAGGAGTCGGGACCATTTGGATTGACGGGAACGCGAGGGCGGCAACGGATGCGCAGCGGGCTGGTGATGCTGGAAGTGAGTCTGGCGCTGATTTTGCTGGCGAGTTCGGTGCTGCTGATCAAAAGTTTCGTGCGTCTGACGCACGTTGAGCCCGGATTCCACACCGATCACCTTTTAACCGCCCGCGTGTCGCTGCCGGACGCCAAATATGTCACGCCGGAATCTCAGCGGGCCTTTTTGAGCGACTTGATGGAGCGGCTGAAATCTTTGCCGACTGAACACGTAGCGGCTGGGAGCGCGCCCGTGCTTGGCGGCCAGATGATGCTCTCAATCATGGAAGTGGAAGGGGCCGCAAAAGATGCTTCAGGGAAAAATTCCAGCTTCGAGACGCAGTACGTAACGCCGGGATATTTTTCGACGCTGGGGATTCCCTTCGTGCGCGGGCGCGATTTTTCGAGCGCGGATAGTCCGAAATCTCCGGGTGTCGTTATTGTGAACGAATCGTTTGCGCGCGGCTTTTGGCCCACTGCGGATGCGATCGGCAAGCGCGTCAACTTCAATTTGGACCCAAAGGACAAGCCGGACTGGCTCGAAGTGATCGGAATCGTGAAAGACATTCGCGACGTCAATCCCAGCGCCGTGGCGCGACCGGAAATTTATACTCCGGCAGCACAGAATGGTTTGAGCAGCGTCTCGATTTTTATCCGGACGAAATCGGATCCGCATGCGCTGATGCCGGCGCTGCGCGACGTGGTGCAATCGGTCGATGCGGACTTGCCGCTGACGGATGCGGGAACGATGGATGAATCGATCCACAAGTGGTCCACCACGCCGCGATTTCGATCGATTTTGCTTAGCGTGTTTGCCGGGTTGGGATTGTTGCTGGCGCTGATTGGGATTTATGGGGTGATCGCCATCAGCGTAACGCAGCAGACACGCGAGATTGGAATTCGCATGGCGCTTGGCGCGCAGCCGGGCGACGTGATGTGCATGATGTTGCGGCGAGGTTTGCTTTGGGTGACGGCGGGCACGGCGTCGGGATTGTTGGGAGCGTTCGCGGCGACGCGGTTGCTGGGAAGTTTGTTGTTCGAGGTGAAGGCCACGGATCCGGTTTCGTTCGCGATCGCGGCGGGATTAGTAGTGGCCGCGGCATTGGCTGCCTGTTACGTGCCGGCACGCCGGGCCATGCGAGCCGATCCAATGGTGGCGCTGCGTTACGAGTAGGGGCGGGACTTGAACCATGCTCAATGGGATTTTGCAGGATTTGAAATTTGGGCTGCGGATGCTGCGGAAATCGCCTGGATTTGCGGCGACGGCGATTTTAACGTTGGCGCTGGGGATCGGCGCGAACTCGGCGATCTTCAGCGTGGTGCAGCGCGTGCTTTTGCGGCCGCTTCCTTATCCTCACGCTGAAAATCTGGTTGAAATTTCGAACAGTTACAAACCGGTTTGGCCGCAACTGGCGTTGTCGCCGGGGGATTATCAGGATTGGCGGCAACAGGCGCGCAGCTTTTCGGATATGGGCGCTTATGTGGCCATTTCGGCGGGATTTAACATGACCGGCGAGGGAGCTCCCGAGAGAATTCAGGCGGCTTACTCGACTGCGGAATTATTTCCGCTGCTGGGAGTGCGCGCGGTGATTGGGCGCACATTTTCGCCGGGAGAAAATAAGACCGGCAGCGCACCGGTGGCTTTGCTGAGCCATCGTTTTTGGCTCAGCCACTTTGGCGGCGATGCGAGCGCGGTGGGGAAGACAATCACGCTTGATGGGCAGCGCTTCACGCTGGTCGGCGTGCTGCCGGGCGATTTTCAATTGGAAACCTGGCCGGATATTTGGCTGCCGAGCGGGCAGTATCCCGATGATCTCACCGGCCGCGTGCATCATCCTTTTACGGTGCTGGCGCGGTTGAAGCCGGGCGTGAGCGTGGCGCAAGCGCAATCGGAAATTGAATCGTTGAATGACCATGAGCTCGAGGCTTTCCCCGACACGCACAAAAACTGGGGAGTGGTGGTGCAGCGATTCGAAGATCCTTCGGCGACCAAGTTGCGTCTGACACTGCTCGTGCTGTTCGGTGCCGTGGGGCTGGTCTTGCTGATTGCTTGCGCGAATATTGTGAATCTGGTGCTGGCGCGGAATACCAGCCGCGAACGCGAGATTGCGATGCGCACGGCGCTGGGCGCGAATCGCTGGCGCGTGGTGCGGCAACTGGTTACCGAGAGTTTGCTGCTTTCTTTTATCGGCGGCGCCGTGGGCGTGCTTTTTGCCAGCGTGGGACTGGAGGCATTGACAGCGGCTCTGCCGCCGGATTTGGTGGTGGTACGCGATGTGTCGCTGAATGGCCCGGTGCTCGCGTTCACGCTGGGCATATGCGTGCTGACTGGCGTCGCGTGCGGCCTGCTGCCCGCGTTGCAGACGTTGCGCGCGGATTTGGGCTCTGTGATCAAGCAGGGAACGAAAGGATCGAGTGGATTCGGCAGCCGGCGCGCGCATGATTTCCTGGTGATCTCGGAAATTGCCATGGCGCTACTGCCGTTGATCGGCGCGGGATTGCTGTTGCGCAGCTTTCATCGCTTGCTGAGCGTGAGTCCGGGATTCCGCACCGAGCATGTGTTGACCATGCAGATTCCGCAGGCGGCGATTCCTGCTTCGCAATTGAGCCAGCTCTCAAACGAACAGCAAAACGAATTGGGGCGGCAGCAATCGCTGCAATTCGAGGAGCTCGCTGCGAAAGTCGAGGCGTTGCCTGGAGTGAAACATGCCGGCGGGATCGATGTGCTGCCGCTCGCGTCAAGTCTGCGGCAGGCGTCGCGCTTCCTGATCGAAGGGCAACCATTGCCGCCGGCGGGGGCGCGGCCGGTGGCGCAAATTCGCAGCGTGAGCCTGGGCTATTTCGCGTCGGCGGGCATTCCGTTGCTGCAGGGACGCAATTTCAATCAAGCGGATTGGACGCTGACAAATGTGGTGATCAACGAAACGATGGCGCGGCGATTCTGGCCGGGCGCGGGCACGGCAAGTAACGCGCTTGGAAAACGCATCAATATATGTTCGCTCGATCCGCAGCCGTGCTGGTTTTCGATCATCGGCATCGTCGGCAACGTGCATCAGTTCGGACTCGATGCGGAACCGACACTCGATGTGTATTTCAGCGGCGGCTGGACGCCGTACCTGGTGATTCGCACGGACGCCGATCCCTCGTCGTTGGCGATTGCGGCGACGGACGTGGTCCACAAATTCGATCCGAATCTTCCGGTCACGCAAGTGCTGACGATGGACGAACTGCTTTCAGATTCGGTGGCGCCGCGGCGCTTCGCAGCGGTGCTGATCGGTGCGTTTGCTGGCCTGGCGCTGCTGCTCGCGGCCGTGGGGATTTATGGCGTGACGAGTTACACCGTGAATCAGCGCACGCAGGAAATCGGGATTCGGATCGCGCTGGGTGCGCAGCCCGCGGATGTTCGCGGATTGATTCTCGGACGGACGATGAGGCTGGCGGTTTGCGGAGTGGCGCTGGGACTGGCTGGGGCCTTGGCGTTGACGCGATACCTCGGCAGCTTGTTGTACCAAGTGCGCCCGTTTGATCCGGCAACGTTCGTGGTGGTGAGCCTGATACTCGCGGGGGCGGCATTGGCAGCGTGTTACGTGCCGGCGCGCCGGGCCATGCGTGTCGACCCGATGGTCGCTTTGCGATACGAATGATCCGGTGATGGCGTTGCGATACGAGTAGCCGCAAATGAATGGAGATCGCGCACTCAGATTTGGGGGCAAAAAATGGGAAATGTGATTCAAGACTTTCGCTATGCGCTGCGCATGCTGCGAAAATCAGCGGGATTCACCGTCGTCGCGATTCTTACGCTGGCGATCGGAATCGGCGCGAGTACCGCCATTTTCTCGCTGCTCGATCAAGTCCTGCTGCGTCGCCTGCCAGTGCAGAGGCCGGGACAGCTTGTGGTGCTGCGCTCGCCTGGCGACGTGCAAGGGAGCCGCTGGGGCGACGGCGGGCCGGAGGGGCAGACATTTTCTTATCCGATGTTCAAGGCGCTGCGGGAGAAAAATGAGGCGCTGTCCGGATTGTTGGCGCGCTACGTCACCAGCGTCAGCGTTTCCTACCAGGGCGATACTGAGCTGGCCGAGTGCGAGCTCGTCTCAGGAAATTATTTCGAAGTGCTGGGCGTGCGACCGGGGCTTGGACGCGTTTTCTCGATGAATGATGAGCAGGCGCCGGGAGCGAATCCAGTTGTGGTTTTGAGTTACGGCTACTGGCAGCGGCATTTCGGCGGCAATCCGCAAGTTCTGAATCAATCCGCGCCGATCAATGGAACGCCGATGACGATCGTCGGCGTGGCGCAGCAGGGATTCAAGGGCGTGCAGGCCGGCGAGGCGCCGGACGTTTTCATTCCGCTGACGATGGCGGCGCAGGCGATGCCTAACGAGTGGGCTCTCGACAAGTGGGACAACTATTGGCTGCCGCTGATCGGGCGGTTGAAACCGGGCATATCGCTGCAGCAGGCGCAGGCATCGCTGCAGGTGACCTATCACGCGCTGGTGGAGGAGCAAGCGGCGCAGACCACCAAGTGGGCGTCCGCGGCGCGGCGGCAACAGTTCATCGATCGCAAGATGCTATTGATGCCCGGCTCGCAGGGGCGGCCGACATTGCAGAACGACGCGCAGGGGCCGCTGCTAGCGCTCAGCGGCATGGTGATTTTGGTGCTGCTGATCGTGTGCACGAACGTGGCGAGCCTGCTGATGGCGCGCGGAGCATCGCGGAGCCGCGAGTACGCGATCCGGCGCGCGCTCGGAGCGGATCGCATGCGATTGGTGCGGGCGGTGTTGATTGAGAGCTTGCTGCTGGCGCTGGCGGGAGGTCTGGCGGGGCTGCTCGTTGCGGTGTGGGGCATCGACACGCTGACGCGCATTGCGTCGAGCGGGCAAGGGATCGAGGGACTTTCGTCAAGCCTTGATCTGCGCATTTTGATTTTCAATTTCTCGGTCGCGGTGGGCACGGGAATTCTTTTTGGTATGGCGCCGGCGCTGCGATTTTCCGGAGGCGACTTGAACGCCGTCCTGCGGGATCAGGATCGCAGCTCAACGTCGGGATCAGGCCACGTGCGCATCCGCAAAGTCTTCGTGGCCGCGCAAATGGCGCTCACGGTGCTTTTGCTCACCGGCGCGGCGCTGATGACCCAGACACTCTGGAATCTGCGAAACGAGGACTTGGGATTGAAGGCCGATCACATGATTCAGTTCATGGTGGCGCCGGAGCTGAACGGCTACACGCCGGCGCGCACCCAGGCATTCACGAATCAATTGACTGAGGCGCTGGCTGCGCTTCCCGGAGTTCGGAGCGTGGGCGCGGTGCAAACCGCGATGCTGATTGGCACGGACAACAACGGAGGCGTCGAAATTGAAGGCAAAGTACGCAATGGAGACCCCGAAGAGCAGCGCGTGAGCATGAACCGGGTTGGCCCGAAATTTTTCTCGACCTTGGGAGTGCCATTGCTCGCAGGCCGGGAAATTTCGGCGAGCGATACGGCGGACAGCCCGAAGGTCGCGATCGTCAACGAGACCTTCGTGCAGCGATATCTGGCGGACCGGAATCCGGTAGGCGCGCATTTCGGATTCGGAACCGGCAACGGAGTGAAGACCGACGTGGAAGTGGTGGGAGTGGTGAAGGATGAGAAGTACACGCACGTGCGGGAAGATAAGCGCGCGTTTACGTTCTCGCCGCTTACTCAGGATCCGACGCTGGGCCAGGCCACATTCTATGTGCGAACTGCGCAGGCGCCGGAATCGCTTTTCGCTGCGATCCGCGACACGATTCGAAAAATCGATCCTTCGCTGCCGACCGCGCATATGAAGACGGTAGAGACGATTGTGAGCGAGGATCTCTCGTCGGAGGCGATTGTGGCGGGGCTATCGCTCACGTTTGGCGGAGTGGCGGCGCTGCTTGGCTGCGTGGGAATTTATGGAGTGCTGGCGTTTCTGGTGGTGCAGAGGACGCGCGAAATCGGAATACGCATTGCGCTCGGTGCGATGCAAGGGGATATCGGGCGATTGGTGTTGCGCGAAGCAGTGGTGCTGGTGGCGATTGGCGTGGCCATCGGAGTTCCCGCGGCTTACGGGCTGGGACGATTGATGGATTCGATGCTGTACGGCGTGAGCGCCGGGCAGCCGCTGATGCTGCTGGCCGGCCCAGCGTTGATGGCGCTAGTAGCGTTGGCGGCAGCGTATATTCCAGCGCGTCGAGCCACACGCGTGGATCCAATGGTAGCGCTCCGATACGAATAATCTGGTCCGCGCTTTTGTAGGGGAGGGTGCTTTAGCCCTCCCGCCTTTCGGCTCCGGTTTCACTAAAGCCGAGTCCGGCCTGTAGATATTAGGAGAAACAAATGGGCGCCATCTTCCAGGATCTAAAATACGCATCGCGAATGCTCCGCAAATCACCGGGATTTACCGCCGTCGTGGTGTTGACGCTGGCGCTAGGAATCGGCGCGAACACCGCAATCTTCAGCATGGTGGATTCGTTCCTGCTGCGGCCGTTGCCGGTGAAGGATGGCAAGCAACTCGTCGTCCTGGCGATGCAGATGAACAAAGGCCCAGTGCAGAACCAATTCTCGATTCCCGAGTATCGCGACCTGCAAACGCAGACCGGCGAAGTTTTCGACGGAGTATTCGGCTACGAACTCGGCCTCGACGGAATCAGCGTGAATGGACATGCAGAGAGAATCTTGACCGAGTACGTAACAGGAAATGCCTTCTCCGTGCTGGGAATCAAACCTGCGCTCGGGAGATTTATCCTGCCCGGCGAAGGTGAAACGCGCGGCGCCGATCCGGTAATGGTGCTCGGCTACGCCTACTGGAAAGATCACTTCGGCGGAAATCCGGACGTCGTGGGGATGAAGGTTTCGTTCGATGGCGGTCCGATGACGATCGTAGGGGTCGCGCCGCAAGGGTTCACCGGCGTCTGGGCACTCGCGAATCCTCAGGCCTATCTGCCGATGGGAATGGGACTGACGCAAAATCCACCCGACTTCATGAGCAATCGCGGCTATCGAAATCTCGGAGTACTCGCGAGGCTCAAACCCGGGATGACTCTCGCCCAAGCCGATTCATCGCTCGCGGTGATTACGCAACGTTTCGCGCAGGATCATCCGGACGTCGAGAAGAACATGAGCGTCAATGCTTATTCCGAGCTTCGTTCGCGCCCGGATCCGAATCCGCAAAATCCGCTGGTGCTGATTTCAACGTTGTTTCTCGGGCTGTCCTCCGTAGTTCTCGTGCTTGCTTGCGTCAATGTGGCGAATATTTTGCTTGTGCGCGCGACCATTCGCGAACGAGAGATGGCTATTCGCGCGGCGCTCGGCGCTGCGCGAGGCCGCTTGATGCGCCAGTTACTCACCGAAAGTATTTTGCTCGCCGTGCTCGGCGGCGCCGCCGGAATTTTGCTGGGTGCGTGGGGCAGCGCGGTGGCCGGCTCAATTCGAGTAGGGACCGAACTTCCCGTGAATCTGGATTTCAGCCTTGATTGGCGCATTTTCGCGTTTGCATTCGCAGCAGCATTGCTCACCGGCTTGATTGTGGGCGCGGTGCCGGCAATTCGAATTGCGCGCGCGAATTTGAGCGCGATCCTGCACGAAGGCGGACGAACCGTCGCGGGAGACCGGCATCGCGTGCGCAGCGTGCTGGTCGCCGCGCAAGTGGCTGGGTCGTTGATGCTGCTGATTATCGCCGGGCTTTTTGCGCGCAGCCTGCAAAGGGCGCAGAAATTGGATCTTGGATTTAAACCGGAAGGCGTCGTCAATTTCTCCATGGATCCGGCGGAAATTGGTTACGACGAAACGCGCGGCCTCGCTTTCTTCAAGACTCTGCTGGATCGCGTGCGGGAACTTCCCGGCGTGGAATCGGCAAGCTTGACCAGCGCCGTGCCGATGGGCTACTTCGACAACGCAGATACGCTCACAATTGTTGGCTTCGATCAACCGGCCGGCCAGCCCGCTCCATTCGCCGTTTACGGGCTGATTTCGCCCGATTATTTTCACACATTGCAAATTCCGCTGGTGCGTGGCCGGATGTTCACCGACGCTGACGACACGAGCGCACCGCGCGTGGCCATCGTCAACGAGACGATGGTGAAGCGTTACTGGCACGACGTCGATCCCATCGGCCGGCAATTTCGGCTGGCCACAGACGTGACGCATCCCGTAACAGTTGTGGGCGTCGCGAAAAACGCGCGGCATCGCAGCGGCTCTGGGGAAATCGGACCCAACTTCTACATGCCGGTGACGCAGCAATACAACGGAAACTCGCTTACCACTCTGCAAGTGCGTTCCGCGGCGCCGCCGAGTCAGATCATTCGCGAAGTTCAGGATGCGATCGCGGGACTGGCGCCGGATTTGCCGGTGTTCGATGTGAAAACCATGACCGAGGCGCTCGACACGCTCAACGGACTTCTGATTTACAAAATCGGCGCGGTGATGGCTGCGACGATGGGCATACTGGGATTGATCCTCGCGCTGGTCGGCGTGTACGGCGTGCTTTCTTACGCGGCCAGCCAGAAAACGCACGAAATCGGAATTCGCATGGCGCTGGGCGCGCGGCCGATGGATATTTTGAAATTGGTCTTCGGCGAAGGCTTGCTGATCGTAGGAGGTGGCATCGTCGCCGGCCTGGCGGCCGCGTTTGCATGCGCGCGGCTGGCCGATAGTTTCATCACGGTGAGCGCCACGGACCCGGTGACGTATGTGACGGTGACGCTGCTGCTAGCCAGCGTAGCCCTAGCAGCCTGCTGGATCCCAGCCCGCAGATCCATGCGAGTAGATCCAATGGTAGCCCTGCGCCACGAGTAGGGGAGGGTGCTTTAGTTCTCCCGCATTTCGGCCCCTGTGATTTCGCATTGGCACGAAAGCTTCGCGTGAGGAATTCGAAAAATCGGGAGGCGCGATGACGCAGGATTTAAAATACGCATTGCGAATGTTGCGAAAATCCCCCGGCTTTACTCTCGTGGCGATTCTCACGCTAGCCCTGGGAATTGGCGCCAATACCGCAATCTTCTCCGTCGTAAATGCCGTTCTCCTCCGTCCCCTAGCTCTCGCACAACCAGAACGCCTCTTCGACGTAGGACAAGAATCGCAACACGGCTTCGAGACGCTCTCTCCGGGAGATTTTCTGGACATCGCCGCACAAAATCACGTGTTCGAGGATTTGGCTACGTACCGCGAGCAAAGCATGACTCTGACCGGCGCGGGCACGCCGGAAAAAGTAGCAGGCGTGGTGACCACGCCAAATTTACTTTCGTTGCTGGGCGTCGCGCCGCTTCTCGGGCATGGCTTTCTGAGCGGATCGGACTCCGCGGCGAGCGGCAGACAAGCAGTGCTGAGTTACGCGCTGTGGCAGCGGCGCTTCAGCGGCAGGCAAGACATTTTGGGCGCCACGGTCTCACTGGATCGCGAAGCATTCACCGTCGCCGGAGTGATGCCGCCGGAATTCGAGTTTCCGCCGCAGACGGAATTGTGGGTCACGCCGCGCGCGGGACATCCCGTGCCGGAACATCCGCAGGAACCCGATAAAAATCAGGCGCAATCGCGCGGAATTCATTATCTCGATCAAGTGGCGCGATTGAAGCCGGGAATTACGATCGAGCAGGCACGCGCGGATCTGGACGTGGTGATGCAGCAGATCGCCAAGGCGCATCCCGACTCGGATCTGAATGGCGCGCACTCGTGGTTTCAGCCGCTGCAAGAATCGCTGGTGGATGACGCGCGGCCGGCGCTGATCGCGTTGCTGGGCGCGGTGGGATTGGTGCTGCTGATTGCGTGCGCCAATGTTGCGAATCTGCTGCTCGCGCGGGGCACGGCGCGCAGCAAGGAGTTCGCGGTGCGCACGGCGCTCGGCGCGGGAAGAGCGCGGCTCGTAAGACAATTGATCACCGAAAGCGGGCTGCTGGTGACAGTTGCAGCGAGCGCCGGAATTCTGCTCGCCGTCTGGGGCATCGGCCCCCTCAGAACGTTTCTCGCTTCGACGGTCGGCTGGCTGCCGGTAGTTCATCCGGACGCGCGCGTTCTCGGATTTACCTCGGCCCTCTGCGTGTTCTCATGTGTGGCGTTCGGACTTTGGCCCGCGTTGCAAGCCTCGCGGCTCGATCCGAATCTCGAGCTGAAGGAGGGTGGGCGGGGATCGCAGGCGGCGCGTCACGGCGGCCAAAGTGTCCTCGTTGTGGTGGAAACGGCGCTCGCGCTCGTGCTGCTCGTCGGCGCCGGCCTCTTGCTTAAGAGCTTCTCGAAACTCGTTTCCGTGGGCGAAGGATTTCGCACCGATCACATTCTCACCGCGTCGATCACCCTCGCGCCTTCGAATTACCCCACGCCCGAATCGCGAGCGCAATTCACCGGCAATCTGTTGCGGAATTTGCAGGCGTTGCCCGGAGTCCGCGCTGCCAGCGTAATTTCGAGGCTTCCGCTCAATCCTGGCGCAAGTTCGCGCAGTTTTGCGATCGACGGCCGCAGTTATTCCCTGGAACAGGACTCGGAATTTGATGCCGTGGACTATTCGGCGGCGAGTCCCGATTATTTCGCATCACTCGGAATTCCGCTTCTCGAAGGCCGCACTTTTTCGGATGCAGATACCGCCAGCGCTCCGCCGGCAGTGATCATCAATCGCGCCATGGCCGCGAAATACTGGCCGAATCAAAATCCGCTGGGCCAGCGGCTGAAAATTGGTTCCTTCAGCAACTCGGAACCGTGGAAGACGATCGTCGGCGTCGTCGGCGATCTGCGCCAACACTCGCTGAGCAAAGCGCCCGAGCCGATGTTCTACGTCCCCTACGCGCAAGATCCGTGGACATTCATGACCATCGCGGTACGAACCGGGAGCCCACCTGCGAGCGCCGCGACTGCGCTAATCAGCGCCATCCGGAACGTGGATCCCGAAGAAGCGGTGGATCGCGTGCGAACGATGGACGAGGTGGTATCGCGATCGGTGGCCTCGAAGCGATCGCTGCTGGCACTCATCGCGGCATTTTCGGGCGTGGCCTTGTTGCTCGCGGGCGTCGGCGTCTTTGGAGTCGTGTCCTTCAGCGTCGCCCAACGCACGCGCGAAATCGGCATCCGGCTGGCGCTTGGCGCATTGCCGACGCAAGTGCTGCGCTCCGTTCTGCTCGATGGATTGCGCCTGGCGTTGATCGGCATTGCGGTCGGCGCGCTGGGCACGCTCGCTCTGCGACGCGCCCTCTCGCACCTGCTCTACGCCGTGGATCCGTCGGACCCCGGGACTTTCCTGCTAGTCGCCGTGGTGCTGCTGGCCACGGTGTTGACCGCGTGCTGGATTCCAGCCCGCCGGGCGACGCGCGTGGATCCCATGGAAGCGCTGCGCTACGAGTGAGATCACCGCCGCTTTCCGGCACGTCGGGGCTGGCCAAACGCCCAAAATTCTTGCTGTCCGTTATTGGGACGAGGGTATCCCGCAAGTGGGCATGGCCAACTCGTCTTCGCCTCCAACCATTCGCTAACATGCACAAACTAATAGTCTTAAATGAAAACTCCACTGGCACTCCGAGTGCCACTCGTAACTACGTGCTCACCATCATTCTACCTACACTTGGCCTGGTCAATTGAAGGACATGGCCTCCCAGACACAGCCGATAATCGAAGAGGAGCGAAAGACAATTCCGAGAATTCTCATAGCCGACGATCAGCCGGACGTGCTCGAGGCGCTGCGCCTTTTGCTGAAGGGACATGGCTACGAGACGGAATCGGTGAACTCGCCCGCCACAATCCTGGCAGCGCTTGACGCGCGTGAATTCGATCTGCTGCTGATGGATCTCAATTACGCGCGCGACACGACCTCGGGCCGCGAAGGGCTCGATCTGCTCGAGCGCATTCTGTCGCGCGAAGTTTTTCCGCCGATAGTTGTAATGACGGGTTGGGCCACCGTCGGCCTGGCCGTGCAGGCGATGCAGCGCGGCGTGGGCGATTTCGTCGAGAAGCCCTGGGTGAATTCGCGGCTGGTGGAAATTCTCGAAAAGCAAATTGGGCTGGGCCGCGAACGGCGCGAGATGCGCCGGCACGCGCGCGAAGATGAACTCGAACGCATCGAAATCTCCGAAAAAGTGCGCCGCCAGGAGCAGGACATGGCCGAGGCGCTCAGCATTCAGATGCGCCTGCTGCCCGCGGAACTACCGCAAGCGCCGGGATATGCCATCGCCGCCGACTGGCGCCCCGCGCGAATCGTCGGCGGAGATTATTACGACGTGTTGCGCTTCGACGAAAACACACTGGGCTTCTGCATCGCGGACGTGGCAGGAAAAGGAATGCCCGCCGCGCTTTTGATGTCGAATCTGCAAGCCGCCGTGCGCGGACTTGCATCGCCATCTGTAGCTCCCGATGAATTGTGCAGCGCGATCAACCGGCTGCTTTGCCGCAGCATCGCCGGCGACCGCTTCATCACTTTTTTCTACGCGGTCCTCGATATCCCCAGCGGCCTCCTTCGTTACACCAATGCCGGACATCCGGCTCCGCTAGTGATTCGCGCCGATGGCACTCATGAGGAACTGGGCGAAGGCGGCGGCGTTCTGGGCGTCTTCGAAAGCGCGGAATTTTGCAGCGGAGAAATTCAATTGTGCGCCGCGGACCGCGTGGTTCTTTTCACCGACGGACTGCTCGAAGCCCACGATGGCGACGGCGAAGAATTTGGCACTAAGCGCATTCTGGAGGAGGGTCTCTCTCTCCGTCACAGCGATGCCAGCGGCGTGCTCGACGGAATTTTCGCCCGTGTCCGCGATTTCGGCGGTCGAGTATTTGAAGATGACGCGACGCTCCTCGTTCTCGCCGTGCGGTAAGCATCATTGCCAGATCATGCGGCAACGCTGAGGCGCCAGATCCTTCGTGGCTTTTTTTAGAAAATCGAATCGGGCGTAGGGAAAGCAGGACCAGAACGTGGGAAGTTTATTTGAGGACTTAACATATGCGCTGAGAACGCTGCGGCGGAGCCGCGGCTTCACTATTGTCGCCGTACTCACTCTCGCGCTTGGTATTGGCGCGAACACCGCCATTTTCTCCATCGTCAACGCGGTGCTGCTCCGCCCGCTTCCGTTTCAGCATCCTGAGCAGCTCGTCCGCGTATTCGATGATCTGAACGGCGCGAATGCCAAAGACACCGGCATGTCCGTCCCTGAATTTTACGATCTGCGCGATCGCTCCGGCATATTCGAAAAAATCAGCGTGCTCTGGCCCGTCAGCGCGGCGCTGGTCGGCGGAGATCGCCCCGATCGCATCGAACTGCTCGCCACCAGCCCGGATTATTTTCAGCTTCTCGGCGCGCAGCCGGCGATGGGGCGCGTCTTTGGGCCGCAGGATGCGCAGGAAGGATTCAGCGATGCAGTCGTGATCAGCGATGGCCTGTGGAAACGGCAATTCGGCGGCGATCCGAAAGTGATCGGCCGCCACATCCGCATGGACACCGATCCTTACACCATCGTAGGAGTGATGCCGCCGGATTTTCGTCATCCCGCTCAGGTGCTCGAAGGCGAAGTGGAAGTATGGGGCGCCGCAGGTTACACCAATGATCCGTTCCCGCATCCGCCGGTGCGCGCTTTTAGTTTTTTGCCGGGGGCGATCGGCAGGCTGAAATCAGGAGTGACGGTGCAGCAGGCGCAGTCCCAGCTCGATGCATTCGCCGAGCAACTACGGCAGACTTATCCTAAAGAATATCCTGCGGCTTCGCGCTGGGCCATCCGCTTGGAACCGGTGCAGGAAAATTTGACCGGCAAAGTGCGGCCCACGCTGATCGTGCTGTTAGCCGCAGTGGGCTTCGTGCTTTTGATCGCGTGCGTGAATATAGCCAGCTTGCTGCTCGCGCGTTCATCCGGGCGGCTGCGCGAATTAGCGATCCGCCAGGCGCTGGGCGCATCGCGATCGAGGCTGATCCGGCAGCTTCTGACAGAAAGTGTAGTGCTATCGCTGCTTGGCGGAGTGGCCGCAATCCTAGTGCTGATGCTCGCGCGGCAATCGCTGCTCGCGCTAATTCCTGCCGACTTGCCGCGGCTCACCGAAGTACATCTCGACTCGCGCGTGATAGGCGTCGCATTTTTTCTCTCCATCGCCACCGGGCTTCTCTTCGGCCTGGCGCCCGCTCTGCAATCCTCGAGCGCCGATCCAAATCGCGATCTGAAAGAAGGCAGCCGCACCGGCGGACGCAGCGCCCGGCGCAATCGCTTTCAGAATGCGCTGGTCTGCGGCGAAATTGCGCTCTCGCTCGTGCTGCTCATGGGAGCGGGCCTGCTGGTGCGCAGCTTCTGGAATATGCTAAGCGTCAATCCAGGATTCGAGCCGGACAAACTCAGCGTGGGCCAAATCTGGATTCCCGTGCCGAATAATCCGGCGATGAACCCTTACCGCAAGCCTTCCGAGCGCGCCCAATTTGCCCGCGATGTGCTTCGCGAACTCAAGCCAATTCCCGGCGTGAAGGAAGCGGCCATTGGCGGAAATATCGGCCTGCCATTCCTCGGCACGCGCGCCACGATTCCATTTTCCATCGCCGGCGAGTCGGAAGCCAATGCCTCGAAATTAGCGGCGCCTGTTGATACCGTCACGCCTGCTTACTTCGAGACGCTTGGAATTCCGTTGCTGCGCGGCCGCGTTTTCACCGATGCGGATATCGATACCAGCGAGCGGGTGGCGGTGATCAACGAGACATTCGCGAAAAGCTTCCTCGGCGCCCGCGATCCTCTCAGCACGCAACTCATGTTCGGCTCTCCGCCGGCGCCGCTCCGCATCGTCGGCGTCGTAGGAAACGTGCAGGTGGACGGCCTCGACGCGCCGGTTTCCCCTGAACTTTATTTTCCGAGGTATCAGTTCGGCGGATACGGCATGGTCGTCTATTTGCGCACGAATACCAGCGCGGTTGTCCCGGAAGCCGACGTGGCCGCTGCGGTGCATCGCGTGAATCCCGATCTTCCCGTCTTCGGCGTGCACACCATGGACCAACTCCTCGAAACATCCATGGCGCATCGTCGATTCGCTCTTGCGTTGATGGGCATCTTCGCGGCGTTGGCATTATTTTTAGCCGCGATGGGCATTTACGGCCTGATGGCCTACGCGGTGAGCCAGCGAACGCAGGAATTGGGACTGCGCATCGCGCTGGGCGCACAACGCCGCGACATCGCGCTGCTAACGCTCAGGCCGGGAATGGCCCTAACTCTGATCGGCCTGGCTATCGGTCTAGCGGGCGCAGCAATCCTAACGCGCTGGATGGCCTCGCTATTATTCGGCGTCTCGCCAACTGACGCGCTCACATTCATAGGCGTGCCAGTAATTCTCGGCACAGTAGCCCTAGTCGCCTGCTACATCCCAACGCGCCGGGCGATGAAGGTAGATCCAATCGTAGCGTTACGCTACGAATGAAGACAGCAATCGCAACTGTAGCGTAATCGTTCCTGCCGCATCGGAGGCAAAGATGGGCGCAGTAATCCAAGATTTCAAATACGCATTACGCATGCTGAGAAAAGCCCCAGGCTTCACAGCCATCGCAATAATCACGCTAGCTCTTGGCATCGGCGCAAACACCGCCATCTTCTCCGTAGTAAATTCAGTCTTACTGAAGCCGCTACCGTACCCCGAGTCCGGCCGCCTCGTTTCACTAAGCGGCCTGAACACGCGGCTCGGCGAAAAAGGCCGCGCTCTAAGTTTCCCGGACATCGAAGACCTACAAAAACAAAACACCGTGTTCGAACACGTTTCCGCCTACACCGGCGGCTCAGCCACGATCACCGGCGCAGGCGAACCTCTACACGTCCCCGCTGCAGTAGTAAGCGCCGAAACTTTTTCAGCCCTAAAGGTAATGCCGGTTCTCGGCCGCACTTTCATCCCCGGCGAAGATCGCCCGGGAAATTACGTGGTGATCCTGAGCAACGAACTCTGGAAAAAACAATTCAGCGGCGAACCGAGCGTAATCGGCCGCGCCATCGCGCTCGATGGCCGCAGCTACACCATCATCGGCATAATGCCCAGCGGATTCGCATTTCCACTCGACGCCGAGCCGCCGCAAATCTGGACCACGCTCTCCGCCATAGCCACATCCGAAAATGGCGACAAGAGCTTGCCGGAACAGCGCGGCGCGCATTTTCTGGCGAGCATTGCACGCCTGAAGCCGGGCGTCACGCTGCAACAAGCCAACAGCGAGGTCGATGCCATCGGAGCACGGCTGGCCAAGGAATATCCCGACTCGAATAGCAATCTAACTTTTCGCGTTGAGCCCGCGCTCGATGCTTTGGTCGGCGATTTGAGGCCGCAGTTCCGCTTGCTTTTTTGCGCGGTAGGTCTGGTCCTGCTGATCGGATGCGCGAACGTGGCCAATCTTCTGCTCGCGCGCGCGACGTCTCGCCAGCGCGAATTCGCGATTCGCGCCGCGCTGGGCGCGGGCCGCAGCCGAATCATCCGGCAACTCTTGATCGAGAGCGGAATCCTTGCGCTCGCGGGCGGCGTGCTCGGACTTTTGATCGCCACGTGGG
>Ga0209655_10000125_pt1 | contig 28052 bp, 18 predicted proteins | sample BogFormECP03_OM2_FD_188236 | JGI IMG/M metagenome (GOLD analysis project Ga0209655, IMG submission 188236) | Bog forest soil microbial communities from Calvert Island, British Columbia, Canada - ECP03_OM2 (SPAdes) (version 2) | ecosystem: Environmental > Aquatic > Freshwater > Wetlands > Bog ...
GCGCTTCCTTCCGGACAAAGGACGCGCGTCCATTCCATCGTTACGTACGACGGTGAAATCGCGGAAGCGACTCATCCCATGTCCGTGACGCTGCGCCTCGCCGATGAAATTGACCTTAGCCGCGGAGACATGCTTGTCGCGCCGCACGCCTCCCCGCACGTCTCGCGGCATTTTCAAGCGATGGTTGTGTGGCTTCATCCGCAGCCGCTCGAGCTGGGCAAGAATTATCTGCTGAAACATACCGTGCGGACCACGCGCGCGCAGGCCGTCGCTATTCAGCACCGCGTCAACGTCCACACGTTTGCACACGAGCCTGCGCAACAGCTGGAGATGAACGACATCGCATCCGTCGAGTTCGAATCCGCGACTCCATTGTTTTTCGATTCCTATGAACGCAACCGCACCACCGGCAGCTTCATCCTCATCGATCCGCTCTCAAACGCTACAGTCGGCGCCGCAATGCTCGGCGAAAATCGGCCAGAAACGCCGCCACGCTTCTCGAATCGCGAAATGAATCCGCAAGCTCTCGCGCAAACGCCCGTAACCGTTGCGGAAAGATTCGCGCGTCACGGGCATCGTCCCGCGATCGTTCTAGCGGAAGGCCGTCACGCGCTAGCCGCCCTCCTCGAGCGAGTTCTCTTCCAGCGCGGCTATGAAGTACTCCTGACGACGACCACGGAGGTCGTCTCTCCAGAGCATTTCCTCACGCTCGCAAAAGCAGCGCGGGCTGCCGGACTAATCTTGATTTATTCCGCTGCCGAGCTCGATTCGCCGGCCAAGCGCGAGCTAATTACACTCGCAGCAGATAGCTTCTTCGATCTCAGCGCGCAGCATTTGCCTGCCGATGACCTCGCCGCGCTGGAAAAAATCCTGCCGGCGTTTGAGTCACTTCGCATTCACGACGCATCCAGCCCTCCGGACCAGGTGAACTAAATGGAACTCGAACAAATCTCCCAATCCTTGCAATCGCTGCCTCTCGCTCAAGCGCTCGAATCTTTGCTTTCCGCCGCCGATTCCCGCGACGCCTGCCTCACCTGCAGCTTTCAGGCTGAGGACATGATCGTCCTGCATCTCCTGCGCCAACAAATTCCCGAAATCCCGGTCCTGTTTCTCGATACCGGCTATCACTTCGCGCAAACCTACGAATATCGCGACCGCATCGCCAAAGAATGGCAGCTCCATCTCATTAACGTCCTTCCGCATCAGACCGTCGCCCAGCAGGAATCGCAATTCGGCATCCTCTACCAGTCCAATCCCACGCAATGCTGCCAGCTCCGCAAAGTCGAGCCGCTGCTGCAATCTCTGCAGCCCTACGAAATCTGGTTCACCGGATTGCGCCGCGAACAATCTCCTTCGCGAAAAAATCTCAAAGTGCTGGAGCAGCACCGCTTGCCCAGCGGCAAAACCCTCCTGAAAGTCAGCCTTCTCGCCGACTGGACCTGGAAGCAAGTCTGGAACTACGTGGGCGCGCACCAGCTCAGCTACCTGCCGCAATATGACGAAGGTTACTTGAGCATCGGCTGCCAGCCCTGCACCGCGATCCCCGACGATCCCAATAATCCGCGCTCCGGCCGTTGGGGTGGAAAAAAACTTGAATGCGGCATCCACACTTTTTCACAGAAGGCGGAGTGATGAACTTCCTCATCGGATTCTTGATTGCCGCCGCCGTGGGACTAACCGGAATCGGCGGCGGCAGCTTCACCGTTCCCGCCCTGGTGCTTCTCGTAGGTCTGCCCGCCAACGCCGCCGTGGGCACCGCCTTCGTCTTCGCCGGAATTCTGCGCCTGATCGCCGCCCCGTTTTATCTCTTCGGCAAACACATTCATTTCCGCTATCTCTGGCTGCTGCTGCAGGGCGCCGTGCCCGGCCTGCTGGTCGGCACGTTCGTGCTGCATCTCCTCAGCCACGACTCCGGCAGCCCCATCGTCGTGATCTTGCTCGGCCTGATTCTGGCGGCGTCTTCCAGCATCACCTTCGCTCCGCGCGTGCAGAATCCGGGTTTCGCGCGCAAGAATTCCCGCTGGCTTCCCTGGCTCGCTCTGCCCATCGGTGTGGAAGCCGGTTTTTCATCCGCCGGCGCGGGCGCGCTCGGCACCGTGCTGCTGCTGAATTACTCCGAAATGACCCCGCCCCAGGTTGTCGGCACGGACATTCTTTTCGGCTTGGTCCTGGCAGTCATCGGCAGCGCCTTCCACTGGAAATTCGGTGCCATCAATGGCCCGATCCTCACGCAATTCCTGGCTGGCGGTATTCCGGGCGTGCTGGTTGGCTGCGCTCTGGCTCGCAAAGTGCCCGCGCGAAAACTCAAGCTGGCCGTAGCCACCATTGCAATCTTCGCGGGATTGCAGCTCATCTGGAGCGGCGCCCACACGCTTCTGCTGAACCGCGCAATAAACCCCACCAAAATCGCGGCAGCCGCGACACTGCCAGCGCGCAACGCCGACTGATACGCTCGAAAGTTTCAGCAGCGTTATTCGAAGCTCCCTCGTCACTTCCCGAAAAAACGAGAATGCGCGTAGCGGCGCAACCTCGCCGTTCTAAGGAATAAAGTACCGCAGCGCGACATACACCAGCACCACATGCGCGTTTTTCGGCGCCCCGCTGGGCACCGACCACGGGCTCCTTTCCGCATACGAATACTGATTGATCAGCTGCAGCTTGCCGTAGTTCGGGTTGGACCACAGCGTGGGGATGAACCCGATCGTCGCCTCCTGATACGCGCGATTGTTGGTGTTCGCCGAGCCGGGAAACCCAAACCCCACGCAAGTGAATCCGCTGACGCCATTGCACTCAGGAGCCGGCGTGGCAGTGGACGCCAGCAATCCATAATTCCGCTGGAAGTACGCGCCGCTGTAATAGCCATCCAGCAAAAAGTTCGGTTTCATCTGCCACTCAAATCCGGCCACGCCGGCTCCAGCGTGCACGCCGGAAAGTGTCCCGTCCGGTTTCACGATCACATCCGGGCCCAGCCCGCCGATGTAACGCCCCACTCCATCGCCGTAGAACGAATCGGCGATCAAATGGAAGCCATTGAAAACTTCCAGATTCGCATTCAGCGCAACGCCACCGCCGGTGATCGTATTGGTAGCGCTCGGCGTGCTCAAGTTCTCATACACCTTGAAGCTGCGCACCAGCCCCGCGGCTTCCACGTGAAATGCGCGTTCGCGGATTTTCCAGTCGAACGCAGTCTTCACCACGAAATCCGGATGCAGGTTCGGCGTCAACGCGTTGGAGCTGCTGCTGGTAGCGCTGGTGCTTCCGCTGCCGTTGTCGAACTGCCCTGGGAAGACGCCGGCCGTGCCTCCCGGAAAAACCACCGAGCCAGGCACGAATTGCTGCGGATTTTCCAGCGACGCGCCCAGAGTCCACCGGTCCGTCGCGTGATAAATCACGCGGAACCCAGCCTGCCGCGCGAACACCAGCCCCGCCACGTAATTGGTGTCCAGACGCAGCGTGCTGAATACGTCAATCGGCGCCGCCGAAAGTCCGTAGCGGTTGGGCGTGAGCAGCGACCACGTCTGTCCGCCCACCACCTCCCATTTGTTGTGCTTCACGTCGGCATAAAACAATCGCAGCCGGAATGTGTCGCTGTTGGTGCTCTGCTGCGCGTTGGGCGGCTGGTAGCCGTTGAAGTCCGATTCGATGTAGCCCGTCACCGACGTCGTGTCGCTGATATTCGCGTCCACCTTCAACGACAGGCGCGAGGCTTGCGAGGTGACGCGAAATTCGGTCAGCTGCGACTGCGGCACCGTGTTGTTGAAGGGAATGCTCGCAAAGTTTGTGCCCAGCCCCGTTCCCGTGTTGCTGCTGCGAAAAATTCCGGTGACGTCCGCAAATCCGCCCGGCGTGAAATCCGCCGCACCGATCTTGAACGAAAGAGGATGTTCCACTTGCGTGATGCTCACCTGCTGTTTATCCGGCGCTCGCGCGTTCGGAACGTGCGGCGCAGCAGCATCCGGCGCCTCCGCGGTTGCGGGCATCGCAGCCGTCGCCGTTGCAAAAGGTGGCGCGGCATTCGCCGTCGGATTTTCCGGCGTTACGTGCAGCGCGGTTTCCAGCTTCGCGATGCGCTCCAGCTCTTCACGCAGCGCGATTCGCTCGGACTCCAGCTCTTGCGTGTGTGCGACGAGTCTTTGCGCCTGCGCCTGCACCGTGTCTTTCAGTTGCTGAAGTTCATTCACCAAAGCCGCGTTGCCGCCGGGCGCGCCGCTCGCATCACTCGCGGCCGCTTTGGACCCATCTTTCGTGGCATCCGCCGCGCGGCTTGTCGCAGTCGCGGCAGTCTTGTCGTCGCCGCCTCCGGCAAAAGCTGCGCTCGCAAGCGTCAAAAAGTTCAGCAATACAAACGGCACAAGAGCAACGATTCCTGGTTTCAGTCCTCTGAGTCTCGGCATGGAAGCCTCCTGAAATTTTGGCTTCGCGCCTCCAGTGGACTGGTCGGCCGATCGTAATTCACTTCGCTCCGCCCCGTAACGAGGTAGGCCCCTTCAGTTCTTTCTCGGCTACGTTCCGCTCTTGCGGATTCGCTCCGTCTTGTTCAATTCCACGATCCGCCCGTCGTGCACGGTGAGGACCACCGACCCGTAGCGAATCGTCCGCAGCGCCAGCGCTACTTCCTGCAAAAGCTCTGCCTCACCCGCCGTCAATCCTTTCTGCCAATCCGTAATGCTTGTGACGCTCATCCCCTTACCTCCCTGCGCCCCGGAAGCACTCGCTCCCTGCTCGAATCACGACGCGAATTTCAACGCGTAGAAGCAAAAAAAACCCACCGGCCAGTACTACTCTGGCGGTGGGATTCAGCTCTGCTGAATTAAGGCCGGATACCTAGCTCCTCAGCCTCCCTGCGCCAGAAAACACACATCCACACGCCGGACAACACCGGCGACAACATGTGTTTTCTGGAAAAGCGTGATTCATCTAAAAAAACATACCGGAAATCCAATTCGATTGCAACACGCTAAAATAGCATCCGCGACCGGTTTCCAAAGGCTGTTTCGCCGAATACGGCTGCCAAATCCCGGAATTTTTTGGGCGATGACTGCGGGAACGAAAGAGGTATAGTCGCCGCACATGCCCGTCACAGTCGCTGCCGTCCGCAAATTTGCGCTTTCGCTCGACAACGTCGCAGAGGCCCCGTCCTACGGAACGCCTGGTTTCCGCGTCGGCGGCGTGCTCTTCCTGCGCTTCCATCAAGACGGTGAATCGCTCGTGGTGCGCACGGATTTTGAGCAGCGGCAGGAATTGCTCGCCGCCGATCCTGCCGCGTACTACATCACCGATCACTACGTGAACTATGAGTGGATTCTGGTCCGCATGGCTCGTGTTCACGCCGACGCCTTGCGCGATCTGATCCGTTGGGCGCATAAATCTGCCGCGGCGGAAAAACGCAAAGCGCCACGCCGCAAGCGTACCGGCCGCTGAAGTCGCATGCAAATCGCGCGCCCTACTGTCCCTCGCCGGCCTCGCGCAAACGCCCCGCTGCTTCTTCCGGCGTGATGTCCCGCTGCGGAGTCCCCAGCAGTTCGTAGCCCACCATGAATTTCCGCACCACCGCCGAACGCAGCAGCGGCGGATAAAAATGCGCGTGAAGATGCCACTCGCGATGCAGCTCGCCGTCGGTGGGCCGCTGGTGAAATCCCATGGAGTAGGGAAAGGAAGTCCGGAACAGATTGTCGTAGCGCGCTGTCACGCGATGCAGGATGTCCGCCAGCGCATCGCGCCCGGATTCCCACAATTGCTCCAGCGACCCCACATGCCGCTTGCTGATCACCATCGTCTCGAACGGCCACACCGCCCAGAACGGCACCACCGCCGCGAATTCATCGTTCTCGCAAACCATGCGCTCGTTCTTTTCTTTTTCGATCTTCAGATACTCGCACAGCAAACAAGCCGCATGTTGCCGCTGGTACGCGGCGAACGACGCTTGCTCCTTCGCCGGCTCATTCGGCAGCGTGGCGTTTGCCCAGATTTGCCCGTGCGGGTGTGGATTGCTCGCGCCCATCATCGCGCCGCGATTTTCAAAGATCAGCACGGAGTTGATCCCGTTCTCGCTTCCCAGCAACTGGTACTGCTCGGTCCACACATCCACCACCGCGCGCAGTTCGGCGTCGGACATCTTCGCCAGCGTCAAATCGTGCCGCGGCGAAAAACAAACCACCCGGCAGTTCCCGCGCTCCGTGCCCGCCACCAGCAATCCTCCAATATTCTCCTCGTACGCCTCGCCGCCAGGCTGCAGCGCCGCATAATCATTCTCGAAAACGAAGGTTCCCGTATAGTTCGGATTATGTTTCCCGCTCGCTCGCTTATTTCCAGGGCACATGTAGCACTGCGGATCGTAGGCCGGCACGTTCTCCACCGCCGCCGCTTCGGTTTGCCCCTTCCACGGCCGTGCGGTTCGTCCGGGCGAAACCAGCACCCAGTCTCCCGTCAGCGGATTCAACCGCCGGTGCGACTGCTTCTCGAATTCGAAAGACGCCACGTCACGCTCCCCGCAAATCGTCGCGGCCATGCTACAAGACTTCGTTGGCGAGAGGAAGTCCGGTCTACAGGTGATTCTGATCGTTCCAGCCTTGTGGTAACCTGACGCGATGGAAAAAGTTGAATCAAATCGCGCCGCTCCCGAAAATCCGCGGCGCATGCGCGGTCTGGACGCCGACGGCCAGGAGCGCCATTGGATTCTTGATATTCACTTCGTGGACCGCGCGCCGCAAATTGGCGGATGCTACGAGGAACTGCTTACCGTCGGATGAGCCGCAAGCTCATTCCAGCGCCACGGACGCGCGGCGTTCTATTCATCGGTCATTTGTGCTAGTAGTTCTGCGAGCGTCGTGCATGCAAACTTTTCCAACGCGAGGGATCCAATGAGTGCGGCTCCGATAACGGCAGACCATGTACTTGCGGCGCTTCCTCCACAAAAACTTTTTATCGATGGCAAGTGGGTGGAGAGCGATAGCGCAGAGCTGCTGGAGGTTCACAGCCCGTCCACTGGCAAGCTACTCGCGAAAGTTCCACACGCTTCGGCAAAAGATGTTAACCGCGCGGTCGAAGCCGCACGTAGAGCCGGGGACGCCTGGCGCCTCACGCCGCCTTTCGAACGCGCGGCTGCTTGTCACCGCATCGCCGACCGCATCCTCGCCCACAAAGAACAAATCGCTGCGATCATCTCACTCGAACAAGGCAAGCCGTACTTCGCTGAAGCCCTGCCCGAAGTTGAAGAGAGCGCCGAAAATTTCCGCATCGCCGCCGAAGATGTGAAACGCCTGGAGACTCCCATCATTCCCGCGCGCGATCCCAACAAGCGCCTCTTCACCTTCAAAGTCGCCATCGGCACGTGGGGAATCATCACGCCCTGGAATTTTCCCACCGTCATCCCCTCCGAGTATTTTGGTCCGGGCATCGCCGCGGGAAATACGATCGTGTTCAAGCCGGCCGAACAGACCCCGCTCTCCGGCCTGTTCCTCGCGCAATGCATGGCAGAAGCGGATTTGCCGCCGGGCGTTTTCAATCTGATCACGGGGCTGGGACCGACCACCGGCGACGCTCTCGTCAGTCATCCCGGGATCGACGGCATCGGACTGACCGGCGAAACGCATACCGGCGACACCATCCAACGCCGCGCTGGCGTGAAAAAACTCCTCATGGAGCTTGGTGGCAACGGTCCCCAAATCGTTCTGGAGGATGCGGATCTCGCCCGCGCCGCGAAGGCAGCTGCGTTCGGCGCGTATTTCAACGCGGGACAGGTTTGCTGCGCGACGGAACGGGTGCTAGTTGACCGCCGCGTGCACAAAGATTTTCTCGAGCTCGTCGTCCAGGAGGCCAAGCTGGTTCGCGTCGGCGATCCGTTTCAACAGGGTGTCCACATGGGCCCCATGAACAATCTTCCGGTGATCGAAAAAACCGAACGTCATTTGGCCGACGCGCTGCAGAAAGGCGCGCGCATCGTTTTCGGCGGCAAGCGCCTGGCGAAACAAGCTACGGATTACTTTTTCGAGCCGACGGTAATTGACGACGTGAGCCCCGAGATGTTGCTCAACAACGAAGAAACGTTCGGTCCCGTCGTTCCCGTCATCACGGTGGACGGCTATGAAAAGGCCATCGAACTTGCCAATGCCACCGGCTACGGCCTGCAGATGGCGATTTTTACGCAGGACATCGACAAGGCCTTCTATTTTGCCGATCGCCTGCGCAGCGGTAACGTGGTCATCAACGACACCACGGACTACTGGGAAGCGCATGAACCTTTTGGAGGCGGAGGCGGCACCAAGAGCGGCTACGGCCGGCTCGGCGGCCGCTTCACTTTTGACGACATGACGCATCTCAAGACCGTCGCGCTGCACATCAACAACCTGAGTCCGAAACACTAGCCGCGAAACCTCGCTGCGGTTTCGGTCAGCGATGGCCGCGCGCCGTCTCTAGCTTGCGAGCAACACGCTGGCAATCAACGCAAACACGATTCCAGCTCCCTGACGCGCCGTCAGTTTTTCGTGAAGAAATGCGATGCTTAGCAGAATCGTCACCAGCGGATACAGCGCTGATAGCGTCACCACGGTCGATGCCTTACCTCCATCCAGCGCCGCGAAGAATGTCAAAAATCCTACGAACGCGAAAAATCCGCCCAACGCCGCCCAGCTGAACCCCGGCAGCGACCATTCAAAGTGAAATTTCTCCATGAATAGCACGATCACCGCGAACGCCAATATTCCCGCCGTCTGAAACAACAGCGCTTGCCTGGGTTTCGAATAGTTAGAAGCCAGCTTGCTGAAAACGCCCCACAATCCCCAAGTGATTACGGTTAGTACGGCATACAGATACCAGGTTTTCAAAATCGCCTCCCGCATCGGAAAGTTAGCGCAACAGACGTCCCCAACAGCGTTACCTACCTCGCGGGTCAATGCAACACTGCCACGGCCAGCATTGCGTTTGCTACGCGGCCGGTGGCCCACCCTTCCACACCACCCAAACGAACGCCGTTGAATTTCCGTGTAGCGCACCTTTCGCCTTTCGAACGGCGCAGGTTTACACGCCACACTTTCGACCACCGCAGAAAAGCACATCCTCCAAATGATTTCGGCCGGTAATCATCGGTCCTGCCCCAAATCTGTCCAGAGGTACAGCTGTAGTCTCGACTCGTGCATGATAACGTTGTGCGGGAGTCAAAAAAATGAAGCATCCCAAAAATTCGCGCGACGCCGCCAGCCTCGCACCCCCACCGCAGCAACAAAATCCGCCCAGCGCCCTCCGCACCCCCGCGCCAACGCCCCCAGCCGCGCCCCGGACCATCACCCCACTACGTCGTGTCACCCACGCCACAACGCGCTCGATCGCGATTTATAATCGACACAAACTGCAATTAGAAATGGCACGCAACTCCATGAAAACAAACGATGGCGACCAATTCTAATCGACACTAAATTCTGCTTTCGGCGCCCCGGCGACTGATCAACTATTCGGTTACAGTCACGATCTGCATGGCTGGCACGTGGTCCATGGTGTGGGTGATCCCGCTGGGGAATGTGACCGTCAGGTGCGTCACCTCTTTCTCGCGCTTCAAGCCAAAGTGCGCGCGCTGGAAGTTTTGCGAAAGATATGAGGTTTGCCCGCCGATCTCCTGGCTTTGCGTTGTACCTCCCGCTTCGATCTGAATCTTCGTGCCGAAACCGGCGCGATTCGATTTCGTGCACTTCACTCTTACTTCGATCCAATTGTTCTTGTTACCACCGTCGTTACGCAGCAATTGCGCGCGGCCTTCTTGATTGACGATAAAAACGTCCATATCGCCGTCGTTGTCGTAATCGGCGAAGGCTGCGCCGCGGCCCACATGGGCTTGCTGAAACGGCGGGCCGCTCACCGCGCCCACTTCGTAAAAGCCGGCATCGAAGTCTTTCTGCCAGAAGAGGAAATTCTTCATGGGAACCAGGCGGGTGGGATCTTTGTCGTCTTGAAAGGTGCTGCCGTTCACGACAAAAAGATCCAGCTTGCCGTCATTGTCATAATCGAAGAACGAGGTTCCCCAGCCAATTACGTTGCGCGATATTTGACCCAGGCCGACGGACTCGGCAACATCAGCAAAAAATAGCGGCGCTTTGCGATCGGATTCGCCACGCGCGAAACGCAGGTTTTGAAATAGCGCATCCTGCTGATAGATCCAATGAGTCACGAAAATGTCCGGGTCGCCGTGGTTACTCCAGTCACCGATAGCGATCCCCATCTCGCCGCGAAAATCGGACACTCCTGCCTGCTGGGTGATGTCCTTGAATTTTCCATTGTGGAGGTTGAGGTAGAGCTTGCTGCCCCAAAGGTCGTTGGCCACATAGAGGTCCGGCCAGCCGTCACCGTCGAAATCGTACCAGGCGGCTGAAAGGCTGCGGCCCACGGGATCGTCCACGCCCGCTTGCGCGGCGACATCCGTGAACGTTCCGTCGCCGTTATTGTGCAGGAGGAGTTTGCGCTCGGGCGCGTAAACCGCGGGATTGAGAGTGTAGGGAACCAGCGAACTATATTGGAACGACTTCTTATGCAGGTCTTCCTTACGGAAATTGTATTTCACATATCCGCAAACGAAGAGATCCACGTTGCCGTCGCGATCGTAGTCGCCCCACGCGGCGCCCGTCCAGAAACCGCGAAACTTATCCAGACCGGCCTTGTGGGTAGCGTCCGTGAAGGTTCCGTCACCGTTATTGTGATAGAGGACCAGACGATCGTAACTCGTGACGACGAGGTCGAGATATCCGTCGTTATCGAAATCGGCCCAAGCCGCGGCCATGCCGACGCCCTTGAAACCGACGCCGGCCTTCTGGGTTACGTCGGTAAAAGTGCCGTCACGATTGTTGTGGTAGAGGCGGTTGCCGCCTGAGGAATGGGCGAGCTGCTCGGGCGTGTCCGTCAGCGGACCTGCGACGTCAACGACGTAGAGGTCCGCGTAGCCGTCGTTGTCATAGTCGCCCCAGGCGGCGCCGGAACCCATGTCCTCTGGTAATTGCGTCGAGCGGACGCCGGGAAAATGGCGAAAATGGATTCCTGCCTGGTCCGAGACATCCGTGAAAGTGACGCGAGGGTAATCCGGAGGCAGCGGGCGTTCGCGGGGATCGTTCGTACGATGTTGGGCGTGCAGCAACGCGCCGGCACAGACAATGGAGATAACCAAGCCCGGAAGCACGCACTTCGATAACAGATTCGCGCAGGCCCGCACCTGCCTATTGAATCCTTCCCGTGACGGTCACCGAGACGGGGACGGTTCCAGCCGGGAAAGGCGAGCCAACCGCCGGCGTCAATGCTCCCGACACAGGATCGATTGAGAATACGGATACGGAGTTGTCGCCTTGATTTACGACGTATACGAATTTGCCCGAAACATCCACTGTGACCGACGCGGGATTCGCGCCGGCAGCGAAAGGCGATCCCTGCATTTGTGTAAGTGAGCCGGAGCCGGCAGGATCAATCGTGTAAGCAGAAATATTGTTGGAAGCACTATTCGCGACGTAAAGGAATCGTCCCGAAGGATCGACGGCGATCGCAGCGGGAGCCGAGCCGGCCGCAAAGGGCGAATTGTAAAGCGCGAATAGACCGTAGGTGGCATCACCGAGAAAAATACCTATGACGTCGCCCGCGGCACTGTCGGTCACGTAGAGGAACTCTCCACCGGGTTCGACGACAGCGGAAGACGGAGATAGACCGAACGATTGCGGTGCAAACTGCAGCGTCAACGAACCTGTAACAGGCGATATCACGTATGTGGAGATCGTCCCTACATCGCAGGTGCTACTTGGGCACCCGGTGACTGCATACAAGAATTGGCCCGTGGGATCGATAGCCAATGCTAACGAAGCACCCGATGTCGCGCCGGTTGCGAACGGCGATCCCGGGATGGGAGTAAGCGCTCCGCTGACGGGAGCAATCGAGTAGCCAGAGATTGTATCGTCCTGACCGTTGACGACGTAGGCGAACCTGCCGGAGGGATCTACGGCCGCAGCAAGAGTGCCCGCACCGGCGACGAAAGGAGAACCGGGAACGGTCGCCAGCGCGCCGGTTGTGGAGTTGATAAGGAACGCGGAGACGCTGCCGGCGGTACCGGGACAAGTAGAGGCCGAACAATTGTTCGCGAGGTAAAGGAATCGCCCGAACGGATCGGTAACTGCGAATTCGGGGAAGAGCCCTTCCGCGAAGGGCGAGCCTGATAGCGAAGTCAGTCCACCCGCCGTTGGATCAATCGAGAATCCAAAAACGTTGTTGGATCCGGTGGTATTGCCGGAAGCAGCGGGACCGCCGCTATCGGCTACGTAAGCGAACTGCGGCACGTACTTAATTGGCGCTGAACCAGCGCTAATCGCGATGGCCGCAGGGCCGCCGCGAGTGGGAATCGAGCGAAGCGAAACCAATTCTCCTGTGTCCGGAGTAATTCCGAACACATTGACTTCGCTCGCGCCGCTATCGGTGACGCACACAAACAAACCGGAGGGATCGACAACAACCGAGGACGGACTATATGACGTGGCGTAGGGTGAACCAGGGAGCAAACTGGCAACCCCACTTGCCGGATCAATCGTCAGTGCCGATATGCCTCCGCTGCCGGTCGTGACGTAGGCAAATTTCCCGGTCGAGTCCGTGACGACGGAAATCGCGGCTTGAAAGATGCCGGTGGAAAAAGGCGAACCCGACACCACGGTTAAGGCTCCGCTGGACGGATCCATCGCGAAGACGGAAACGCCGGGAGAGTTCGCCAGCGGATTTCCAGACTGGGGTAGCGCGTACGCGACAGACCGCAAAGGAGAAATTCCAGGCAATTCCGACGCGGCGACAGAGAGCGCTGCGTTTTCATGTGCAAACAAGTTGAAGTCCCATCCGCCGCTGAATTGTGTCTTGCCCTGGGGTGCGAAGCGAGCGTCACGGAATCCAACGCCCGGCGCGGCCGCGAACTCCGAAGAGTCTCCCTTCCAAATGTGCTCGCGCCAGCTGGCCGTGAGGAATGAGCCGGGTTCCGCAAAGCGCGGTGGCATCAGTTTGCTCGACGGCGGCGGGGGTGGTGCGCCAGCATCGGCAACGAGAACGAAACCGCCGGCGGAATCAACAGTAATGCCTTCGGGTTGAGTTCCAGCCGGGAAAGGCGAACCGGCAACCGCAGCCAAGGCCCCACTGGAGGCACCGATGGTAAATGCCGAGACGGTGCCATCCACAGTATTTGTTACGTAGAGGAACTGGCCGGCGGGATCCACGGCCACGGAACTTGGCCCGTTGCCCACGGGGAATGGAGAGCCGGGTACCGGCGTGAGCGATCCGGTGGTCGGGTCGAAGGCGAACGCCGAAACATCGCCCGGAACGTCGTTTGAATTTACGACGTAAACGAAGTTTGCTTTTGGATCCACCGCGACCGAGGTTGGGGTTGAGCCTACCGCGAAGGGCGAACCGGCGATCTGCGACAGAGTTCCTGTCGCGGCATTGACCGTGTAGGCTGCCAAATTGTTCAGACCCGAGTTGGCGACGAAGAGGAACTGGTTTGTGGGATCGAGGGCGACGGCTTTCGGTTTCGATCCCGGTTGCTCAGCTGCGTAGCCATTCGAACGGAATTGGCCGGAGGTGGCGTCCACGGTATAAAACGAAATTGTGTCGTCGTTGGCGTTCGCTACGAACGCGAACCGTGGGAAAACCGTACCAGCGGTGCTGCTGACGAACAAACTTGCCGAGCCGCTGACGGAACCGGAGACAGCCGTAATCGTCACCGCACCGCCGCTTACACCAGTGGCTAGACCCTGGCTTGGGGCGGTATTGCTGATGGTTGCGACGGTGATGTCAGCCGAGTTCCAGGAAACCGCCGACGTGACGTTCTGGGTAGTGCCGTCGCTCATTTGGCCGGTAGCCGTGAACTGAACTGCGCTCCCCACGCTTACGGAAGTCGTCGCCGGACTGATTGTTAGTCCAAGCGGCACTGCGGGAGTAACGGTCACGACGGCGGAGGCGCCCAGACCGAAGTACGAAGCGGAGATGTTGGCAGTGCCCACCGCGGAGGCAGTAACGCGACCGATGAATCCCGGGAAGTTACTTACGGTAGCGACGCCGCCCGCAGATGACGTCCAAGACGCGATCACCGTCAAATCCTGGGTTGAGCCATTGTTGAGCGTACCGGTCGCGAAGAGCTGCTGCGCTTCTCCTTTTGGAAGCGACAGAGTGGCGGGTGTGACCGCGAGAGAGACGAGGACCGGCTGGGTGACGGTGAGGCTCGTGGAACTGCTGACCGATCCAGAGGTGGCGGTGATGGTGGTCACGCCGACGTTCACACCGGTCGCGAGTCCTTGGCTGCCAGCCGAATTGCTAATCGTGGCGACGGACAAAGCCGAGGAACTCCAAGTCACGGATGTGGTCAGGTCTCGCGAACTGCCGTCGTTGTAGGTACCTAGCGCCACGATCTGCCGTTGAACACCGGTGGGGATGGAGGAACCTGCCGGCGTTAGGGCAATGGAAGATAAAACCGGGGAGATCACGACAAAGTTGGTGTCAGAGACCGCGCTTGCGGTGCCTACCGTGACAGAAATCGGGCCGGTTGTGCTGCCGGATGGCACGCTGACCACCAACGAACTCGCAGTGACCGATGTGACGACTGCGGCCGTGCCGTTGAATTGGACCACGGTGCTGCTGCTGAATCCCTGACCTTGTATGGTGACGGCGGTGCCTGTAGAACCGCGCTGCGGGGTGAAATTCAAGATTGCGAGGCCATTGTTTGCCGGCAGCGTGGAACGAGTAATCGAAAGCAGATTGCCGACCGGGTCGTAACGGTAGGACGCGATTTTGCCGGTTTGGTCGACGACCTTCGTAAGTCTTCCGAGATCATCATAGAAATATTGGACAGGGCCAGCAGTCTGGGCACAGAGCGATGGCGCAAGGAAGAGCACCAGCAACACTATAAAGAAGCCCAAGACCTTCGGTTTCATCTGATCCTCTGATATGCCGACGATCGCCCGGAGCACGGATCGTTTTCTAGCCGACAACACCGCCCGCCTTCCATTGCCTGACACACAGCTCGGCTGCGCTTTCGCATCCCGCTATTACCAGCGGCAGCCGCCAACACGAAATCCTGGCATTTGCTAATCATGCGCGTGAACCCGGCTGTGACTGGCGCCTAGCAATCGCCGACAAAGCAGTGCTAACCCTAGCAACACGACCCCCGCCAACAACCATATGACCGAGTTGTTGATGAACCAGGCCGTGGCTGCCACGAGCGTTCCCACCAAGCACAACGAATCCAACCAATTTGGGCTCGAATCCACGAAGCGATAGCTCAAGACCGCCATCAAAACGAATATTCCGGTGACGAGCGCAAAATAACTCCTGGGAGCGGCAATACTCGGAACGGATACGGTTCGTCCCACAACGAACATTGCGACGCCTCTGAGCACCATCAGACAGCAAACTCCAAAGAACCATTTGGCCCAGTACGACGTCGTTACGAACGCAAGAACGCATACCAGACTGATGATCGCTACTCCTCCCAGCGTCCGATTGAGATCGTCGCTGCGCAACAGCAGGAGACCTTTGATCAACAGGCCGAGAACCAGCAACACGCCGACAACAGTCAGAGCGAGACGGAACCCCGAAGCCACCTGTTTTTCCCAGCTCAGATTCTCCGTCATAAGAACTCACTCGCCTAAATCGCTCCGATGGCACAGTCCAACGCCAGTGCGCCAGTAAAGCCCAAATCGATCGCTTTCTTGAGTTCGATGATCTCTTTCCCGATCTTCAGAGCATTCGTCAGACTGGGATCACGTGGGAGGGCTTGCGGCGGCCTACCCACTTGTGGGAACAAAGTCTGCACATGGTTCGGGCTGTTTCCCCCCACGAAGAGCTGATTTCCGATCCCAGCTGGCACTCCCTCATCAACGCTTACGGCGACAGCGGCTCCCAGGCTTTCCGGTGCGTTCTCCGGTTCTCCTGCAACCAACAGCGCGAGGCCGGTCACATCGTTTCCACCGATGATGTTGCCGGCGACGGTTTCGCTGGTGTTGGTATCGAACACAAGGTCCACGACACCAGCCAAGCTGTAGAAATGCGCATTTTGCTGTATGCACTGGCCAAAGTCCCGTTTTCGGCTGGTGCCCAGCACGTCGGTGAAATCGACGGGATCATTGCCGGCATAAGAGTAGAAGTTGGCACCGCCAGCGAATTGAATGGGATCCTCGCTGACGAATCGCTGGAGGAGCGGACTGTAATACCGGGAGCGATTGAAGTAGAGCCCGTCTCCATCGTTTTCCCGGCCCGTAAATTGATAGGAATTGCTGGAAGTGCCGCTAGGAGTTGTGTTGCCGAAAGGATCGTACGTGTACTGCACCAGACTGCTGCCAGCGTTGTTACTCAGCACGATGGTGCTGCCCAACACGTCCGTCAAGAAATTCGCGCTGCCAGAATTGTCTGTGCGCTGAAAGAACTCATCCACCGAGAGGCCGGTGAGAAGATTCGCAGAAGGCGTGCCGCCAGAGAGTTCCTGCACCGGATTCACGCCGTCGTAGAGGAACTCCGTCGTGCCGCCAATTGTCTTGCTCACGCGCCGGCCAAAGGAATCATACTGGAAATTGGCGGAGACTGCGCCGCTGATGGAGACCAGATGGTTGCGGGCATCCCATGTGTAGGTGTTGATGCCATCGCTGGTCATGTTGCCGTTCGCGTCGTAGGTGAGATTGGAACTCCCAAACTGAGTCAGTTGGTTACCCGCGTTGTAATTCGCGGCCGTGAGCGCCGTGGGCAATCCTGTCTGCGCGAAGGAGCCACTCGAAGTGGTGCGGCGGCCAGCGAGATCGTAGCTATAGGCGAAATTGCCGAGCGAGCTCGAGCCAAGCGCGTAATTGCTGGTTGTGAGTTCAGAGGCAGCGTCGTATCCGTAGGTTATGCTCACGCCGTTCGGGAGTGTGAGGTTGGTGCGCCTACTGGCACTGTCGTAGGAGGCGCGCACGTTGGAGGCTCCCTGCGTAACCTGAATGAGGCGACTGGCGTTGTCGTAAGAGTAGGCGACGGCTGCCTGGCCGCTTACAGTCATGCCCGTGCGGCGGCTATCGGCATCATAGGTGTAACCGACTGAGCCTTGCGGGGTCACTTCCGAGGTGAGCCGATCTAACGCATCGTAGAATCGCTGGATTGAGCCGGTAATGGAATCTGTCGCTTGCGTCAGCCTGCCGCCTACGTCGTACCCATAAACGATCGAACTCTGCCCTCCGAAGCTTGCCCCGATTTTGCGATTCAGAGCGTCGTAACTGTACGAGGTTGAGGTACCACGACGATCGCTGAATTGCTTCAGATTGCCATTAAGGTCGTATTGATAACTTTCCGCCCGGCCCAGTGGATCTGTGCGAGTCAGAACTCGATCCATGCTGTCGTAGGCATAGAGCGTGGTGTGGGAGTTGCCGTCGGTGACGCTCGAGAGGTTTCCGTTGGCGTCGTAGGAGAATGACATCGAGTTTCCGGTCGGATCGGTAACCCGGGTTTCCTGATTCAGAGGGCTATATTGATATTGAGTGGTTTGCCCCAGGGCGTTTGCAAGGCCGATCAGCCGGTCCGCCGAATCAAATGTGCGGGTCTCGGAGCGACCCAGAGCGTCAGTCGCCCGAGTGAGATCACCATTGGTGTACGCGAATTGCGCGGTATTGCCCAGAGGGTCCGTTGCCGAGGTCAGCTCGCCCATGGAGTCATAGGCGAATTTGGTCTGTTCGTTCGCGGGGTCCGTCAGGGAGACGAGATTGCCTTTGTTGTCGTACTTGAACGTCATGGTAAGACCGAGGGGGTCGGTAATACTGGTCACCTTGTTGAAGGTTGGATCGTAGGCGAATGTAGTGGTTACCGAGGGTGAGGCGCCACCTACAAGCGTAGATCCCGGAGGCAGAGCCAGTTGCGTAATGCTGGTGGTATTTCCCGACGCGTCATAAGTGTAAGCGGTGATGCGGCCGAGAGGATCCGTAACGCTTTGCGTTTGATTTGTACCGGACTGTACATTGTAAACAGTCGTCTCGCCGAGCGGGTCCGTACTGTCGAGCAGGAATCCGGATGGGTTGAAATGATAGGTTGTGGAGTTCCCGTTGGGGTCCGTCAGCACCGCGGTATCCACCGGACTGGTGCAAGCGCTGGGATTTAGTAATGTGTAGGTGAAGGTCGTCACCCCTCCGTCCGCAGACGTCTGCTGGGCCACGCGCCCGCACGCGTCGTAGGAGTTCGTGAGATAGGTTATATTTCGCGGGTCGGTGATGCTGATCAGATTATTTTGACCGTCGTACGTATAAGAGGTGACTCCGCCCGCCACGTCGTGGACGGTGGCAAGCGTTCCTTGTGCATTGTAGGTGTACGAAACAGATCTCCCGAGGGGATCGGTAATGGAGGTGATTCGAGACGACCCGTCGTACGTGAGACTTGTCGAGCGGCCCACTGAGTCAACAACTTGAGTAATTTGGGTAGGCACTGATGAGGTATGCGCGAGAGTGACGACGTTCCCGTTTGTATCGGTGACCGAAACCAGGACGGCGACGGGCTGACCGGTCTCGAAATAAGTGAAGCGGAATGCAGTTCCGTTTTTGTACGTCAGAAGATAATTGTCAAACGCCGGGGCGGTGATGATCGCGCCCGCAAGCGACGGTATCGTGGTGTTGATCCACGTGCCGGTGGATTGCTGCACAAACGGTAATTGCGAGCCGTCAGGCATAATGAGATTAAGTTCGGTTCCAGTTCCGTTGATAAGACTCGAGAAGTCGAGCCCCATGCCATAGTTGTGATTTGTGCCAATTCCAAAGGGTCCTGGGTTGGTTGATAGACTCCTGAAGGTTCGCGTAATGGCGACCTGACCGCGCTCGCCGCCGAATGCGAGGTCGGTTTTGGTGACGACGAGAAGGCCGCTCGCAATGTCAACCGGATCGCCGCCTCGTGGGCCCGGGCCAGGGCCGCCATTCGGTCCGCCGCCAGGAGGAGGTGGCGGCGTGGGAAATTCCCAGTCGAAATGAGTGATACCGAAGTTGTGGCCCGGATATCCCGGATCGGGGTTGGGAACGATTTGAGAACCGTCGGGCGAGACGGCTGCCGTACCGTAGTTGACCATCATACCCAATACCGGGCTGAGCGTTCCAAGCGGCATCGCGGTTCCCGGCGCCAGATTCGTCCTATTCGGGTAGCTCACCGAGATCGGCTGGCTCGCGGTGGTGTTGAACGGCTCGATGGACATTGCGAAGACCGGAACTTGAGTGGGGTCGGGCTGCACTTGCTCCGGCAGGCGGTCGTAGGGAATCTCGACTACGCGCAACGGGAATGGGTTGGGTTGCGAGCCATCCGGCAAGGTCAGCGTCGTTCCGGCATAGACGGTGATGGTTACACCAGGAACGGTGGCGAAGGCGAAGACCTGGTCGGCCGAAGCACTTTGCACGACTTGGACGGTCTCGGCGTTGTCCACGCGCGGTAGATGGACGACGACGCCGGGGGTTGTGACCTGGCCGGAAGTCAGGACATAGCTGACGGCCAAACCTGTATAGGTACCGGATGGAGCTATGACGGTGGAGGGATCGTATTGGACTAGCTGCGGACCGGAGCAGGCCGGAGGCAAGCTTGCGAATACGAAGTTGCCGCCGGAATCGGTGGTTGCTGAAGTTGTGCAGCCGGTTGAATTGCCCGAGTAGTTCAGGCCCGTGAAGCGAACGGTGACGCCGACCAGCGGAATGTCAACCGAGGGATTCGTGACTGCGACGCGACCTTGAAAGGCTACGCCGCCCTCGGCCTGGATTATGAGGGTTGCGTTTCCCGTTGCGCTGAGCGGACTGCCCTGCGCGGTAGCGTTCGCGGTGATCGTAAGCTGCGACGAACCGAGCGCCTGCGAGGCCGGGGCCGTGACAGTTAGCGTGGAGAACCCACCGGCGGTGATTTGCGACGGCTGGAAACTGGAGGAAACGCCTGCTGGTAAACCTGAAATGCTCAGCTTTGCCAATTGCGTGAAGCCATTCGTGCTGGTCAACGAGACTTGATAGGTGGTTGACTGTCCTGGCAGGAGCGTCGCGGAACTGGGACTGACTGTGAGTGCGAACGTGGAAGCGGACTGGACCGTAAGCGCGGTCGCGGAGACGGCACTTTGACCATTCACGCTCACGGTGATGGGGCCGGTTGCGGCTCCGGTGGGAATTACAAAAGACAGACCGGTGGAGGTTGCGCTCGAAACCGGGGCTGGAAGTGTTCCACCGCCTGCCTGGACAAGCGTTACTTGCGGCGTCGCTCCGTTCGGGGTGAAGTTCGTGCCGGTTACGGTAATCACTGCGCCTACTGACGCGGACGTCGGGCTGAAGCTGGCGATGGTGGGACCTGCGTTGAAGGTGACGCTCTCCGATTGCGTGGCCGTGTTTCCGGCGAGGTCGGTCGCCTGTACGCTGATCGAGTTTGCGCCCTGCGTCAGGGTCAGCGAGCAAGCAAACGATCCGCTTTGCACGGTGCCGGCCGCTCCGTTGCACGTCAGCGCAGCAACACCGGACAGCGCGTCCGAAACGCTGCCAGAGACGGTGAGAGCTGAAGAAGTGAGAGTCGCGCCGTTGGTGGGCGACGTGATGCTCAACACCGGCGGGGTTTTGTCGAGATTAATCGTGGTGGAGACAGTGGATGCGTTTCCAGCCACGTCTGTAGCGATGCCTGTGACGAGCTGATTCGCGCCTGCGGTGCTGACTATGACAGGGCCCGAACAGGCGGCTACGCCCGAGAGCGTGTCACCGCAGCTGAAATTCACCGTCACATTGGAATTGTTCCAGCCATTTGCGTTGGGAGAAGGCGAGGCGACCGCAACAATGGTTGGCGGAGTTTTATCGAGATTCACGGTAACGCTGGTGGTTGCGGAATTGCCGGAGGTGTCGGTGGCAGTGCCAGAGATTATTTGGCCGGCCGCTTGGGTGCTGACGACGACTGGCGAAGGGCACGTCTGGATCGGAAAACTGCCTGCGGTGCAAGTAAACGTGACTGTGACATTCGAATTGTTCCATCCCGCGGCGTTGGGCGACGGCGATAAAGTCGCAGCAATTGCCGGCGGTGCGCTGCTGGCGGGCAAGACTTCCACGACGCTTAGATTGTAACGATCCGTCGTTGGCGCGGTGTCGCTGATCGTAACGGTGGTGCCGCTGTGCGGCGTCGGCAGGTTTTCCGACTGTACCCAGTACGTGTCATTTACAGTTGCCAGGTACTGGTGAACCAGCGACTGCCCGGCCGCCGGCGTCCGGGTGATCGCGTTGTCCCAATCGTTTCCCGCTGCAAAGACCCAGGAATTGTTTCGCGTCGTTACAACTGACGCGCTGGGTGCACCAGGGTGCGCATTGCCAGTGCCGGTGGCGCCAATCGCTCCCGAACCATTGCTTCCGGATGGATCCGCTCCGATAAAGCTGATGACGGTGACGGAGTTCGCCACAGACTGCGACAGCGAAACCTTTACGGTTACGTTCGTGAGCGGACTCGCTGCAAATGCTCGCCAAATTTCAGCAGTGCCAAGCTGGACGTTGGTGCGCTTGACGAGTTGCCAGGTCAAGCCCGCGCCGGTGATTCCCGTTACGGTAGTGTTTGGCGTAGTCGTGCTGTCCGAAGATACGAATGCAAGCAACAATTCGTTACCCGCGGTCGTGGAGAAAGCGGGAGTGGTGTTTGATGAGCTGGGAGTCTTATCGCTCGAAACCTGGGCGTCAACGTTCAGAGGTCCGGTATTCAGCGGAGGAGTCTGGGCCGGCAAGACTTCAACAATGCTCAAATTGTAGCGATCGGTCGCGGGCGCGGTGTCGTTGATAGTCACCGTCGTACCGCTTTGCGGTGTTGGGCTATTCTGCTGCTGCACCCAGTAGGTGTCGTTCACGGTCGCAAGGTACTGGTGCACGAGCGATTGATTCGCTCCGGGCGTCCGGTTGATCGCGTTGTCCCAATCGTTTCCGACGCCGAAAACCCAGGAATTGTTGCGCGTGGTCACCAAAGAAGCGCTGGGCGCCCCGGGATGGGCGTTTCCGGTGCCCACCGCCCCGATCGCACCCGAGCCGTTGAAACCGGATGGGTCCGCTCCCTTGAAAGTCAGCACGGTGACGGAGCTTGCTACGCTTTGCGTCAAGGTTACGTTCACGGTTACGTTGGAGAGTGCCGCCTTCGCGAACGCGCGCCAGATCTCGGCGGTTCCAAGCTGGACATTGGTGCGTACGACGAGTTGCCACGTGAGCCCGGCGCCAGTAACTCCGCTAACCGTGGTATTCGGACTGCTGGTACCGTCCGAAGAAACGAACGCCAGCAATAATTCATTGGTGGAGGTGGTGGAGAAGGCGGGGGTGGTGCTGGTCGAGCTTGGAGTGGATTGATCCTTGGAGACTTTGGCGTCTATGCTGAGCGATTGTGCACTGGCAGACGATGACGCTAACGCACAAATGGCGGCGAGCAGCAACGCCACGAGCAACGGCTTCCCAAGGGCGTAGTTACTGATTCCCGGCAAGATACTTCGCTGAGGACTTACTGAAGCAATAAACACGCCAGAGCTTTTTGCACCGAGCCGGGAGCTGTCGCAGAACACTACGTCACCCACATTAGAGAGACGGAATAAGGCCGCAATGCAAAAACGAGCCAGAGCCCACACAAAAACCACAACTCAGTGGGGTTGCGGTTAACTCTGCCCGCGAGAGAAACGAATTCTCGACGAGCGGACGATGCGTGCGAACGAAAAGTGAACTGAAAAAACTTTCACAGCGCCAGTAAAATGGGCTGATGCTATCAGCGTTCCGACACTTGTCAAGTAGAAAAATAGACAAATAGTAGTTGCATCAAAAAGACAAGCGGGATTAGATTCCAGTATTCTCGAACTGCGATTTCCGACTGCGCGGAATGGCCCCAATGAATGCGACGCGACTGCTGATACTTCTCCTGACTTCCTGCGCTCTGTTTGCCCAGGTGAGTCCAGAACGTCCGCGAATCCTGGGCATCGCGCACGTGGCGGTTCACACCAGCGACTTCGGCAAAACCCGCGTGTTCTATCAGGACTTCCTGGGCTTTGCGGAGGCCTTCACGCTGAAGCGGCCTGATGGCACGGATTGGATCGCGTATATAAAGGTTAACGATCGACAATATGTGGAGCTTTCCTCCGACCAGCAAGCCGCAAACCAGCTGAACCATTTCGCCTTGTACACAGACAACGCCGCGGGCATGAGAGATTATCTGGTGAGGCGAGGGATCAAGGTGCTGGGGCCTGTGCACAAGGGAAATATTGGAAATGATTTCTTCAGCGTGCGCGACCCCGACGGCCATTTACTGGAGATTGTGCAATACCAGCGCGATAGCTGGACTGGACAAGACCAAGGCGCGCATATGCCCGCGGGGCGCATTTCCGATCACATTGCGCAAATCGGGATTCGCGTCGGCGCGGAAAAGCCGACGCTGCAGTTCTACCAGGAAATATTTGGGCTCGTCGAGCTGTCATCGGGTAAGGCGTCCGCAACGCAGAACGGTTGGATCAATCTGCGGGTTCCCGACGGCACCGACACCATTAATTTTCTACTTTATCGAAACCTCTCGCCGATGCTGCAGCCGAGTGTGCACGAGTACGTTCGTTTCGCGCGATCCGATGTACCGAAGGCAATATCGGAACTGCAGGTTCGCAGCGCTCTGCATGCTACGTGGTACCAGGGCAGTATCCCCTTCCCGACAAACCAAACGCAGTTCGGTCTGTTCGATCCCGATGGGACGCTCATCGAGATCACGCAGCCCGATGTCGCCGGAGTAGCGTTTTTACCTTACTCTGCTAGCTCGCCACGATAATGACCGCAGAGTTGATTTGCTGGGGCCAAGACATGGGATCAATGCAGGATCCATGAGCGAGCGAGGAGAGATCACCCGCAGAGACTTTTTGCGGCAGGCTACAGCGATCACGGGACTTGCAGCGGTCACGGGCGGGCCGCACTTCGCGACAACGTGCGCCGACGAAAAGATTGCTGCCGCACGCAGAATAATTGATGGGTGGCAATTCCACAAAGGAGAGCTCGGAGGGGTTTGGGATGTGTGGCGTGCCGATGAAGGTAACGATCTCGTCTGGCAGACCGTGCAAATTCCCCACTGTTTCAACGCTCGCGACGCGGTGGATCCTGATACTCCGTACTACGAGGGCCCGGGGTGGTACCGCACGCGGCTGGACGTCGCGAATCCTTTTCCGAGCGGGCGCACGCTGCTACATTTTGAAGGCGCAGGTCAAAAGAGCCGCGCATTCGTTTATCTGGCTGAAGTCGGCGGGCGTGTGGGAGGTTACGACGAGTTCGTAATTGACATTACCGACGCCGCGGGGCGTGTTGTAAAAGACGCGAAAAACAAGGGCACGGTGCCGCTGGCCGTGCTCTGTGACAATGCACGCGACTCGGAGATGATTCCCTCCAGCCTTAATGATTTCTGCCGTTACGGCGGGCTTTACCGGTATGTGAACCTTGTTTACGCGCCGGCGATTTCGCTTGAGCGCGTTCACATCGACGCCCGCGTGGGGTCGGAAGGTCCGGCGACGGTAGCGGTTAAAGCTCGCCTCTACAATCCCACTCTTTTCGAAGACGAGTTGCAGCTGACGATTCGCGTCTTCGATCCGCATGGATCAATTGTTCACAGCGCTGCACCGCGGTTGAAGGCTTGGAGCGGTGAGCGCGAAATTGTCAGGTTCGAAGTGCAGACGCCGGAGCGTTGGTCACCTTCCAGTCCGCTGCTATACGAATGTGAAGTTGGGTTGACAAGCGGTCATGGCGCGATGGAGATTCGCGAGCGATTTGGATTCCGGCAGTTCGAATTTCTGGATCACGGCCCGTTCAAGCTGAATGGCGAACGCCTGCTGCTCAGAGGCACGCAGCGCGAAGAGGACCATGCGTTGCTGGGCGCGGCTGTGAATGACGGCCTAACTCGGCGAGAACTCGAGTTGGTTAAGGCGATGGGCGCGAACTTCCTGGGCCTGGCGCACTACCAGCAATCACGCACAGTGTTGAGTATTTGCGACGAACTCGGCTTGCTCGTGGTGGAAGAGATTCCATGGTCCCGCGGCGGGCTGGGAGGCGAGCGTTATAAGCAGCAAGCTCGAGACATGCTTCGCAATATGATCGATCAGCACTACAACCATCCGTCAATTATTCTGTGGGGCGTGGGGAATGAAAATGACTGGCCGGGCGATTTCCCCGTTTTTGACAAGGATCAGATCCGCGCTTTTGTGAAAGAGTTGAACGACGAGGCCCATGCACTCGATCCCGCGCGCAAAACGCTACTTCGGCGGTGCGATTTTTGCAAGGAACTGGTGGACGTCTATTCGCCATCGATCTGGGCCGGCTGGTATCACGGGCCGTACAACAACTATAAGAAGACGTCGCAGACGGAAATGGAACAGGTCAATCACTTCCTGCATCTCGAGTGGGGCGGCGACAGCCACGCCCGGCGCCACTCCGAAGCCACTGACAAACTGCTGGCAAAGTTTCTGTCTGGCGAGCAGGTGGACGCGCGCACGCGCGAATACCTGCTGACAGGAGGACAGGATCACGCCGACCAGTATGGAGACTGGTCCGAGACCTACGCCTGCAATCTTTTTGATTGGCATCTGAAGGAACAGGACACGATGCCGTGGCTGACGGGCACGGCGCAGTGGATATTCAAGGATTTCGCAAGCCCGCTACGCCGCCGAAATCCTGTCCCGTTCGTCAACCAAAAAGGACTGGTGGAGAGAGACCTGACGCCGAAGGAGGGCTACTTCGTTTTTCAGTCGTACTGGTCTGAGAAGCCAATGATCCACATCTACGGCCGGTCTTGGCCGATTCGATGGGGTGAACAAAGCGAACGAAAACTTGTGAAGGTTTACTCCAATTGCGAGACGGCGGAACTTTTCCTGAACGGGAAGTCTTTTGGAGTGAAGACGCGGAATAGCCAAGACTTTCCTGCGGCAGGATTGCATTGGCTGGTGAAATTTGAACCGGGAGATAATCAGCTGCGAGCGCAGGGACGCAAGGGAAGCGCCAGCGTCGCCGACGAGCTCAGCTTCCGCTACCAGACCGAGCGATGGGAAACACCGGCGCGCCTGGAGCTGCGGGAGACAGCAAGGGCCGAGAAAACAGCGACAATCGAAGCGCGAGTGTTCGACGGAAAGAACGTAATGTGCCTAGATGCGCGAAATCGTATACGGTTCGAGCTTGCCGGTGACGGATCGTTGCTGGATAACGTGGGCACATCCACTGGAGCGCGCAGCGTCGAACTCTATAACGGACGCGCCGAAATCGGTATGTTGCTCAACGGCGGCAAGTCGGCGGTCAGCGTTTCTTGCGTTGGCATGCCGACTGCGTTTTTGGATGTGAGGTGAGCCGTCGTCGCCCGTCGGCCCGCGCAAAGCAGTCCTGTAACAGTTCAGTCAGCTGAACCGCCGAGGCAACGAAATGACGATTGGCGAGGCGTAAACATCCCCATTTACAGGGGTTTTGGTACAGTGATGACCGAAAAGCGAAGGAATGGATTTCGGAGCGCGCGGAAATGCTTTAGAATGAAGATCGCTCCAAACGTGGGCGTGTAGCTCAGCTGGGAGAGCACCTGCTTTGCAAGCAGGGGGTCGCAGGTTCGAACCCTGTCACGTCCACCAACTTCTTCCTGCTTTTCGGGCACTTACTAATTGGGCCGTTGGCCAGCTTCGCCAGATTTGGGAACACTTGGGAACAATAAGGATTCCAACTGATCCACGGACTGTCTCTGAGCACTTCCGCTGGCATGAGTGTAAATCTGGAGCACGGTCGTCATATGCGAATGGCCGAGTTGCGCTTGAGCCACTCGCAAAGGAGTTCCTTGCTCGTGAAGCAACGTCCCATGTGTGTGCCGCAGAGAATGCCAATCAAGCAATCCGAGCCCCGCTTGTTGAGAGGCTGGATGGAGTTGGCGTCTACGCAGGTTCTTGGCGTCAAGCGGCGTACCTTGCCGCGTTGAAAAAACCAATGCACCGTCATGTAAGACATACGTCTGAAACCTTATCGAAGCAGGAGCATCTCACGCAGGGAGGCCTAACATAGGGCGACGGCTCGGCTTTTCCTGAGGATAGATCGCCACGGGAGATCGTGTTCCATGCGTCGTCAGAATTAGGAGGGTGAGATCTATGTCCGTTCCGTATCTGCGAGAGGCCGCCGCCCAGGACGATCTCGGAAAGCTCGTTCGATTCGTTCGTTTGCACCTCGGCGACGGCAACGAAGCTGTCGGCAAGGAAGAGATCGACCGGTCGTGGGCCGAAGCCATAAAAATCCTGCTTCGCGACGAAGAGGTGGACCGCGAATTCATCGCCCGGGTCCTGGAGAAGGACGAATCGACTCTGGCCCTGCTTTTCTTTCATCTGCATTTTTATTTCATCCGCAGGTCCGGGAGGTGGATTCATGACGGCAGCCGATAAGAGCACTTTGTCCGCAGCCGACCCGCGCGAGGTTGGCTCGCAGCTCCGGCCGGGCCTCTGGCACACCATCAACGAGCGCTACCCCGGTTCGATGATTCGCAAAGAGAGCTTCGTGCCTCAGGCGCGCTTGGGAAAGCCGCTCGCCGCATCCCGGTTGACGCTGGTGAGCTCCTGCGGCGTGCATCTGAAGACCGACCAGCCTCTGGACGTCTGCCATCCCTTCGGCGACTTCCGCTTTATGCGCGTGCCTTCCGGCGCGAAGCACAATGACCTGATCATTCATCAGTTGAAATACCCTCACGACGATGCAGACCTCGACATTAACGTGATCTTTCCGATCGAACGTCTTCAGGAACTGTGCCAGGAAGGCCGCCTAGGCGGGTTGACTCCGAATTTCTTCAGTTTTATCGGCTACAACATGGACCCCGAGAAGTTTGAGCGAACCGTTGCTGAGGGAATTGCAGAAGCGGTGGTGCATGAGGAACGCGCCGATTGCGCGTTATTGGCCCCCGCTTGACCGATCTGTCATCAGTCCGTCGGACTGATCCAGAGAGCCATTGAAGCGCGCGGTGTGCCCACGGTTTCCATCACTGTAGCGCGCGACGTTACGGAGGCAATCAAAGTTCCGCGCGCAGTGTTTCTTCCCTGGCCGATGGGTCATCACTTTGGCGCGCCCTTTCATCGCGAT
>Ga0209655_10000128_pt1 | contig 27633 bp, 22 predicted proteins | sample BogFormECP03_OM2_FD_188236 | JGI IMG/M metagenome (GOLD analysis project Ga0209655, IMG submission 188236) | Bog forest soil microbial communities from Calvert Island, British Columbia, Canada - ECP03_OM2 (SPAdes) (version 2) | ecosystem: Environmental > Aquatic > Freshwater > Wetlands > Bog ...
GGGCCGGGTGACGTTGATCTGCCACGGGTAGCTGGTAGCGCCCGTGGCTTGCCAGTTTGCATAGCCCACGTCCGAAGCGACCTTACCAACGGAGCCGAAATTCTCAATTCTGGAGACGCGCAGGTCGCTGCGGTCGAACCATATTTTCTGCGCGATTTCCCAGTTGGCTGTTGGACGCTGGGGACCCGCTTGCTGATCCGGAGCGGCGCTAGCGACGTCGCCGGAGCCGGCTGCTTCTTGCGACGTCTCTGGCCTGACGACGGTCAAGATGTAGAACCGCGCCGGGCCTTCGCTCGCTTCTTCGAATAAAACTCGCGTTCGATCCGTGATCACCGGCCAGAAGAGCGCATCCACCAAGTGCTGCGGCCTGAGATTTTCGATCGGCTTCTCGGCGCGCCGCTCCAGATTGGCGGGCCCGACGATGAATTTATTCTTCGACGGGATATAGATGCTGAACGTCGAGCCGTCGCTGACCATATCGAAAATATTCTTGCCGACTACCGGGGCCTGGCCAATCACGCGAATGCTGGCGGGCCTGGCTGCCAGAATAAAACCGTTCACTTCATGGTATTGCTCGATGACGCCGGAATAGGCGGAACCTGCCGTCAGCTTCATGCTCACGCCGGCGTTGAGAGACTGGATCGCTTGCGCCTGGCGATCGTAGTTGTCAATGAGCTGATCTTTCGTGGCGGACTGCAGCGGAGCGGGCGCTTGCGACGGTTTCACGACGGTCTTGTGACTGACGGCGCAACCGCACGCAGACGCCAGTACCGCTGCCGATGACGCTATCCAGACAATGCGCCGAACGCTGAATTTGAGCCGCCCTGTGAGCACAAAGTATGCAATCTAACAGCGGCCCACAAGGGTGTCAACGAAACAGGCTCGGTCTGCCGAGCCCCCTATGCGGGCGGGTTAGCGGCCAAGATGCTAGAATTCCGGGTTTGCCTGGGGAGTCGCAATGTTCAAGAAGGTGCTGATTGCCAATCGGGGCGAGATTGCCGTGCGCATCGCGCGGGCGTGCCGGGAAATGGGTGTGCGCGCGGTCGCCGTGTATAGCGACGTGGACCGCGCATCGCTGCACGTTCGCCTGGCGGACGAGGCGTACCCGATCGGACTGGCGCCCTCACGCGAAAGTTACCTGGTGATCGAAAAGATCATCGGGGTTGCGCGTTATGCCGATTGCGATGCAATTCATCCCGGCTACGGATTTCTAGCGGAAAATCCCGCGCTCGCACGCGCCTGCGTGGAAGCCGGCATCACGTTCATCGGGCCTTCCGCCGCCGCGATGGAACGGTTGGGCTCGAAAACTGCCGCTCGGCATATCGCGCGGGACGTGGGCGCGCCCACCGTACCGGGCACGCTGGACCCGATCGAAAATGCGGACGAAGCGGCGAAAATTGCGCGGGAGATTGGTTTCCCGGTGATTTTGAAAGCGGTGGCGGGCGGCGGGGGCAAAGGAATGCGCAGCGTCGCGGGAGAGACCGAACTGGCTGCGGCGTGGCGTGACGCGGCGTCCGAAGCACAGAACGCGTTCGGCGACGCGCGACTGTACATGGAAAAATATCTGGAGCGCCCGCGACACATCGAGATTCAAGTGCTGGCGGATCATCACGGACATATTGTTTATCTGGGAGAGAGGGAATGCTCGGTGCAGCGACGGCACCAGAAAGTGATTGAGGAGGCGCCCTCACCGATCATGACTGCTGAACTGCGGAAAGCCATGGGTGAAGCGGCGGTGAAGCTGGCGCGCGCGGGAAGCTACACAAATGCGGGCACCGTGGAATTTCTGGTGGACGAGCAGCGGAATTTCTATTTTTTGGAGATGAACACGCGGCTGCAAGTCGAGCATCCCGTCACTGAAATGGTGACCTCCCTTGATCTGGTGAAGTTGCAGATGCGCATCGCGGCGGGCGAGCCATTGCCTTTTGGCCAAGAGGAAATCGAACTGCGCGGCCACGCCATTGAGTGCCGCATCTACGCCGAAGACCCGGACAATAATTTCTTTCCGTCGCCGGGGAAAATCGTGGATTGCGGAGTTCCGACCGGTCCCGGGATTCGGCTGGATGAGGGGATTTACGCGGGCTGGACGGTGCCGAACGAGTACGACCCGATGCTGGGAAAGCTCATTGCATGGGGCGGCAATCGCGAAGAAGCTCTGGCGCGGATGGGGCGGGCGCTGCAGGAATATTATGCGAGCGGGATTAAAACTAACGTTTCGCTATTTCGCCGCATTCTGGCGAGCCGCGATTTCCAGCAGGCCGCGATTTACACGCGCTGGCTGGACGATTTTCTGACCGCCAAGCCCGCTGCGGAGAGGCGCAGCGACGAGGAAGAGTCCCGGGCGGAACAAGCCGCGGCGATCGCTGCATTTCTGTGGCACGGTTCGCACGCTGGTGGCGCGAACGGTTCCGAATCGCACGCCATTACGGAATCGCGATGGAAAACAGAGAGCAGGCGCGACCAAGTGAATCGCGAACCGCAGCCGTGACAAAATCGCCGCAAGACGAACAGAGCCATGGTGAAACTGCAAATTGAAATTGCCGGAAAAAAGCACCGCGTCGAGCTCATGCACGCGGGCGAGCGGCCGGTATGGATGATCGATGGGCAGATTCGGGAGGCTGATGCGACCGAGGTGTCACCCGGAGTGTATTCAATTCTGATCAACGGAAAATCGTTCGAGGTGCGCATTGAATCCTGGGGTGCGGAGCTGCGAGCGATTGCAGGCGGCCGGGAATTCGCGGTCGTAATTCAGGATGAACGCGAATGGCGACGCAAACGTGGCAGCGCTGTAGAAGCGGAGGGCCGCCAGCAGGTCTTGGCCCCCATGCCCGGGAAAATCGTGCGCGTACTGGTAAGCGCGGGCGATACGGTTCGCGCGGGGCAGGGACTGCTGGTGGTGGAGGCGATGAAGATGCAGAACGAGATTCGCGCGCCGAAATCCGGAACGATTGACCGGGTGCGCGTGATTGAGGGTCAAACCGTGAACGCTGGAGAGGTGGTAGTGATCGTCAGCTGAGCGATGGTTTCGGCCTAGTTACTAGTAACCTTTAAGTTCCCCTTTTCTTCGCGCGCCTTCCCCCGCCACTCTGCTTTGGTCACAATGATTTCAATCCGGGCGGACATTGGCTCCCTGCCCGGCGCAGAACGCTTGGGGGATTTGAAATGTATTTACACGTGCATTTTGCTGCCATCGCTGCATGGCTGCTGATGGCAATTGCCGGTGTGCTGTGGGTCATGGCCTGCGGTATCACCGCGTCGAAGATGGAAAAGGAAGGGATCGCGTTCCGGAAGGGATTCCTCCTTGGCCTGTTGCTGAGCCCGCTGGCGGGGCTGATCATGATATTCATCACCCGTCTCGTTCGCCCGAGCCGGCCCCTGGCGCCCACCGCCAGCCGCGGCTAGCTCTCTTCAGTTACCTCAGGCAATCAATCCAGCACTTGCGAACTAGCGTAGCGGATTCCGGATTATTTTGAGGCGGGAAGTTTTCCCGCGGATTCCAGAATTTGGCGGGCCAGATAGTTGGTCACGTGGGAATCGTCGCGCGCTTCGACCATGTACGCCGAACGCAAAAGCTGTTCCTTGCGGTTACGCAGCATGTCGCGGATGGATTGTTGCACTTGCGGATCGGAAAGCTCGCGCTGACCAGCGGGCTCTTTGGCGACCAGCTTAAGAATGCGGTAGCCGCCGTTTTTCACGCCAATGGGTTGGGTGATGTCGCCGGGCCTCATCGCCAGAACCGTCTTTTTCAGCAGCGGGTCGGATTGATTCAATGCAGATTCCGGAACGAAGCCGAGGTCGCCGCCGGTCGCTGCCGTGGAATCCTCCGAATAATCCATGGCGAGTTGGGAGAAATCAGCGCCGCCTTCCAGTTTTTGCTCAATCAGGCCAATCTTTCGCTTGGCTTCGGGTTCCGACGTGGCTTTATCGTTCTTGCGATTGTGGACGGCAGGGTCCGGGTGCGGGGTAACGACGATCTGCGCGATGTGAAACTGGAGTTCAGCCACGTTGAATTGCGCGCGATTTTTGTTGTAGAAGTCGAGGACGTCCTGATCGGTGATCGAAATCTTCGCAACTACTTCCCGATTCAGCAGTTTTTGCACGGAAAGTTGCCGCCGGATGTCTGCCTTTAGATCGTCCACGGTGAGTTCAGAGTCCTTCAACTTTTTCTGGAATTCTTCTTCGGTATAAGGGCTCTTGGATTCGGTGAATTTGTCTTCGACTTCCGCATCGCTGGCGACCAGGTTCAATTTGTTGGCGCGCTCGAGCAGAATTTCATTGTTCACAAGTTCATCGAGGATATTCAACTTGAGGGAAAGCGCTTCTTCCTGAGAGGGTGCGGGGCCTTCCGCGTTGACGCGTGTACGAAAATACTTCTCCACCTCGGCGCGCTGAATCTCCTTGCCGTTGACGACGGCCCAGACGTCCGGGCCGGGCGTGGCTTCCCTCTTGCAACCGGCAACGCACACACCCGCCAGCAGGAGAGCGAGCACGAAGGATCGTCGTGACAAACTGGACTCCTTCCAGGGGAGAGCCGCCTTCACGCGGCCTTTTGTACGCGGCCAGAGCGGATGCAGGAGGTGCAGACGCGGATATGTTTGCGAGCGCCTTTGACTACCGCCTTGACGCGCCGCAGATTGGGATTCCAGCGACGCCGCGTAACGTTATGGGCGTGGCTGATCGCGTTGCCGTACAGCGGCTTCTTGCCGCACATTTCACATGCTAGTGCCATTGTTGCGTCGCTCCAGACAGATTCAATTGTCGAGTTACGTGCGCATGTATGTTAGCAGAGTCTGCCCATAGCGGAAAGAGTTTTGGCCACCGAGCGAAGTGGAAAAGCGCCTCAGAAACGGACCGATTGATTCACAGCATCTTAATTCACATCCTCGGGCGATTTCGGCGCAGAGGGCTCCCGGGGAAAGTGCGGAAACGCTGGTACTTTCGTAACATTGACCGTACACGATCCAAACGGCTAATTTGAGGAGCAAGATCTGGAAAGGCTTGAAATCAGCCAAGAGGCAGGGGTGTGTACCGTTTAGGCACACGCCCTGTAAATTTACCTCTTGACGGCAACTAAACACTTATAGACTCCGCCGCGTAGTGTCCCTACTCGGAGGGGTCAATGAGTAAGTGGTTAGTTGCTACGGTTTTGGCCATGATGGTTTTGGCCAGCGCCGTCGGTCTAAAGAGAATTACTGTTGCGAGCACGACGGCTCCTGTGCCGCCGACTCCTTGGGCGAGTACAACGGCTCCCGTGCCGCCAACTCCCTGGGCGAGTACGACGGCTCCTGTGCCGCCGACGCCCTGGTCAAGTACAACGGCCCCGGTGCCACCCACACCCTGGAACTAGTTTCAGGGAGCTCCCACTGAAAGGGGGGAGCTGAGTGGCCAAGCACCGGAAGCGAATTCAAAATGCTTGGACCACTCGATTACATGTTGTGGTTAGTAGGTTTCCTCGTGGAGATCGGCGTGGTGGTGTATCTAGTCTCCCGCAAGCAGACCTTTCGTTATTTTCCGATTGCTTTCTACATGCTATGCGACGCCCTGGTAACCTGCGGGCTCTATTATTGCGTTCATCATTTTGGCTTTGATTCCCCAACCTACGTTTATTTCTACTACTACACTGACAGCTTGCTGAACGTCCTGATGTTTTGGGTGATCATCAAGTTCTACCAGGAAACTTTCGCGGAAATGGGTGTGAGCAAATACATCCGCTCGGCTGCGGTGATGCTGATACTGCTGACGGCGGTTTTCTCGTATGCCGTGGTACATCAAAATCGGACGCACCTTACGAGTCATTTCGTTGTGGAGATCGGCCAGAATTTCTACTTCGTGGGAGTGGTGCTGACCTACCTGCTGTGGGGCGCCATTTTGAAGTTGCGCGAAACGCGGACGCGGCTGATCCAATTGGTTTTGGCGCTCGGGATATATTTCAGCGCCGATGCTTGCACTTACGCGCTGCGCAACCTGTTCCCGGGCCTGGAACCGAACTTTCTGCGCTGGGTTCCGCCTCTGGTGGGATTGTGGCTGCCACTGGCATGGGCCTACACGTTCACACACATTCAGGAGGACGCCCGCCTGGAGCCCGCGCGGTTGATGGTGAGGGCGCGATGATTGCGGCACTCATCTGCGTGGTTTCGGCGGCGATTTTCCTACAGTTCTTCGTGTCGTATTGCCGTTCGATCCTGGCCTCCAGCAGGAATATTGCCCTGTCGGACCGCGTCCGGGAAGTGACCGGCATTGCCGATCAAGAAGTTGGCGCCGATGATTTCGATCGCCTGCTGCAGTTGGTGCGATTGTGCCCGGAGCGGGGCGACGACCAGTCCGAGATTCGCGCCGTCGGCACGTATTACGGGCTGCTGGCAGTGTTGAACCGCGTTTCGCGGCCGGCGGGTCCCCGATTTGCGGGTTGGTTGGAGCAGGAGCGCAAGAGTTGTTCTTATTTTGCCGCGGTGGCGCTGGATCGGCGCATTTCCTACAGCCGCGATTTATTCACTCAGCAGATCAGCGACCGGTTGTGATTTCCCGGTAGTTCCGCGGCGGATTCGTGCTCGCGCGGCCGCGCCGCCCTCGACCCTGAGCAATCCCACTGCTACCATAGGCATATCCTGATCCCGAAGGCGTGAGCGAATCGACCGGTGCGAGTCCCGCTGGAACAATCCGTATTGGCGAGCATTCAGTCTTCCCGAATGTTGACCGCTGGAAATCGTGTGGGCGTCGCGGTTTCGGGAGGCGCCGATTCCGTCGCGCTGCTGCGGCTGCTCAATCGTTTGCGCGACGATCTGGGCATCACGCTGGCGGTCGTGCATTTCAATCATGACCTGCGCGGCGCTGAATCCGAAGCCGACGCTGCCTTCGTCGCGGAGCTGGCCGGCGCTCTGCAGCTGGAGTTCGTGAGCGCGCGCGAGGATGTGGGAGCGGAAGCAGCGCGTCAGGGATGGAACCTGGAAGATGCTGCGCGACGGCTGCGCTACGCATTTTTTGACCGCGTGATCCTGGCAGGACAAGCCACGCACATCGCGGTGGCGCATACGGCGGACGATCAAGCCGAGACTCTGCTAGCACATCTGATTCGCGGAACAGGCCCCACCGGTCTCGCGGGGATTTATCCCGTCGCTGGAACAATCGTGCGCCCACTGCTTGGCGCGCGCCGGGAAATTCTGCGCGAATATTTGCGTGCCCACGATCAGAGATGGCGGGAAGATTCGACCAATCGAGACGCGCGGCGCACACGCGCGCGCATTCGCGGGCAGCTGCTGCCTGTACTGGAACGCGATTTCTCCGGCGCCATTGTGGGGCATCTGAGCGAGCTGGCGCGTTTTTCGCGGGAAGAAGAAATTTTCTGGGACGCGCTGGTGGAAGACAGGATGCAAGCTCTTGCACAGAACGACGACGACGCCATCCGGATCGCAGTATCCGCCCTGCTGACGCCATTGACGCTCCGGATCGCCGGTACGAAAAACCTGACATCGCCGAAGTACAATGAATTCGGGCCTTTGCGCATGCTTACGGAACGCTTAGTCCGCCGTCTCTATGAAGCAGTGCGGGGAGACCGGCGAGAGCTCGGCGCGGACCACGTCAACCAGGTGATTCACCTCGCGAGCGGATCCAGCAGCGGCCACCACGTGGAACTTCCCGGAGGAATTATCGCGCGGCGAAATTTGGGCGAATTGATTTTTTCGCGCACGGAGGCCCAACGGCGGTCCAGACGCGACGGAACAGCGCAGCAGGGGAACGCGTATCAGTATGTTGTGAGCTTGCCGTTGCATGGAACCGCGACTGTTTCCATTCCGGAACTCGGAAAATGCTACCGGCTGAAAGTGATTGACTGGCCTGTGACAGAGAGCGACACTAAGAGAGACGCCAACGCCCTCGATGCAGACCTCCTGCGCTCTCCTTTGATCCTGCGGAATTGGAGGCCTGGCGACGCCTATAAGCCGCGAGGCCGGCGCCACGAACGGAAGTTGAAGAGCATGTTTCTGGCGGGGCGCGTTTCGAGCGGAGATCGCGCCGGGTGGCCGGTTCTGGAAAGTGGCGGCCAGGTGATTTGGGCTCAGGGGCTGCCTGCCGCTGAGGATTTCCGCGCGAAAGAAAACACGCGGACGGGCGTAGTGATCGAGGAAGACGGTTTCGAGAGCGGCCGGGTAAGTTGAATATCTGTTGCAGTGTTTTGCATCTAAATCCCGACGGAACAGCAAGAAGGGTTTTCGCCGGTATTTCGGTTAAGCTGGAACAGGCGAGGTAATCAGGTGAACTCAACAGTCCGAACAATTTTATTTTGGCTCTTAATGATTTTGCTGGCGGTTGTGCTGTGGAGGATGGCCTCGACCGGGGGACAGTCCGCGCACGACGACGAACCGAACTACACGAATTTCCTGGCGAAGGTGCAGAACAACGGCGTTAAAGATGTGCAGATTTACCTTTCGCCGAACAGCGCTGAGTTGCAGGGAGAGTACCGCGAAGGCGGGAAATTCCGCGGCGTGACCATCGCCAACACCGCCATTCCAGATGTCACCAAGGTGCTGCAGGACCACAACGTCATCTACAATTACAAGGAAGTGAAGAACGCCGACTGGCTGACGTTCCTGGTGAACTTCGGCCCGCTGCTGCTGCTGGTGCTTTTCTGGGTTTTCATGATGAAGCAGATGCAGGCGGGTGGAAACAAGGCGCTCAGTTTCGGGAAGTCCCGCGCGCGCTTGCTGACGGCACAGCAGAAGAAGGCGACGTTCAAGGACGTGGCTGGAATTGATGAACCGAAGGAAGAGTTGTACGAAATTATTGATTTCTTGAAGGATCCGCAGAAATTCCAGAAGCTCGGCGGGCGCATTCCGAAAGGCGTGCTGCTGGTGGGGCCTCCGGGAACGGGCAAGACTTTGCTGGCGCGCGCGATTGCGGGCGAAGCGAACGTGCCGTTCTTTTCGATTTCCGGTTCGGACTTTGTGGAGATGTTCGTGGGCGTAGGCGCAAGCCGGGTGCGCGATTTGTTCGAACAGGGCAAGAAGAACGCCCCCTGCATCATTTTCATTGACGAAATAGACGCGGTCGGACGGCATCGCGGCGCAGGGCTGGGCGGCGGTCATGACGAACGCGAGCAGACCTTGAACGCGCTGTTGGTGGAAATGGACGGATTTGAATCCAACGAAGGCGTGATCCTGATCGCTGCCACCAACCGTCCCGATGTGCTGGACCCGGCGCTGCTGCGGCCGGGCCGTTTCGATCGCCGAGTGGTGGTGCCACGTCCGGACGTGAAAGGCCGCGAGGAAATTCTTCGCGTGCACACGCGGAAGGTGCCTCTTTCCGAGGACGTAGATCTTTCAGTGATTGCGCGCGGCACACCGGGATTTTCGGGCGCTGATCTGGCGAACCTGGTGAACGAATCCGCGCTGTGGGCCGCGCGGCAAAACCGCAAATTCGTCGCGATGGTGGACTTCGAGATGTCCAAGGACAAAGTCCTGATGGGCGTCGAGCGAAGATCCATGATTTTGTCGGACGAGGAAAAACGCAACACCGCGTACCACGAGGCGGGACACGCGCTGGTGGCGGCGATGACGCCGGGTGCCGACCCGCTCCACAAGGTAACCATTATTCCGCGCGGCATGGCGCTGGGCGTCACCATGCAGCTGCCCATCGACGACAAACACACCTACACCAAGGAATTCCTGGAAGCGCAGCTGGCCGTACTGATGGGCGGACGCGCCGCCGAGGAAATTTTCCTGCACCACATCACCACAGGCGCCGGGAACGATATCGAACGCGCCACGGAAATCGCGCGGCAGATGGTGTGCGAATGGGGCATGAGCGTTCTGGGGCCGCTTACTTTCGGCAAGAAGGAGGAAGCGATCTTCCTGGGCCGCGAGATCGCACAACACCGGGATTATTCGGAAGACACGGCGATCAAGATTGATGGCGAGGTTCGCAGCATCGTGACGAACGGGTACAGCAGGGCGCGCAATATTCTGGAAACTCAACCCGACAAGCTGGAGCGCATCGCACAGGCTTTGCTGGACCGCGAAGTTCTGGACGCCGTGGAATTGAAGCTCTTGATGGAAGGCAAGCCGCTGCCGGAGAAGATACCGCCTCCGCCGCCCGCTGCGCCGCCGGTGCCGACCAAGGAGCCGCAACTTTCGCTGCGGCCTGAACCGCGGCCGATTCCTGGACTGGCCAAGGGTGAAAAACCGGCTCCCGCTTAGAATCACAAAAACGACGATAGAATTTCTGGGAACCTCGTCTCGAAAAAGGCGAGGTTCTTTTTTTTTGCGGCGAGCAATTTTGGCAGATTGCCGTGATGTACGGAGAAGCGCGCCTAGGAAGTGCGCACGAACGAGGCGACGTTGAAGCGCGCGCTATAGACCGAGCATAACGCCGGCGGCGCCGCCACCAGATGAATGGCGCTGCGAAGGCGTTCGGGTTTGCAAGGGATGCTCATGCAAACGACGGCGCCGATTTGATGGCTGGTGGCGTAGTCGGATGGCATCGCAGAAGTGGTAAGCAAAATCACGGGAATGTGCTGCAGCCGCGGGCAGGTCTTCACAATGGCGCAGAGATCTTTGCCGGTGATTTCCTGGCCTTCGGCCTCGGCAAGGATTACGTCCGGCGTTTCGCCGCGCAGAATGTCCAGCGCCTCTTGCGCGGTGGAGACGGCCACGACATGATAGCCATCCTTTTCCAGTATTTCGCACAGCGCGCGCGCAGCGGTGGCGTCCGATGCGACGCAAAGCACGCGTACCTGATTCGGGAAGGGTGACGACGGCATCGCCCAGGGACCCTCGTCGCAATCTCCCGGTAGAAATTGCAGGGCCAGCGCGTAGGTGAAGTTCGGCAGAAGCACGTTGCGGATCACTTGTGCGTTACGCGGCACGTTGATCGCAGTGGGCACGGACCAGTAAGGACAGGCGACCTGCAGCTTTTGACCAACTGAATATCCGCCCCGCGAAGTGGCCAGCAACAGGCCCTCGCGCGAGACGTCCAGGCTGGTGACGATGTCCTCAAAGACTTCGAGTGTGCCAACTCCACCGCGAATCTGTACCGGAACGGTAAACATGCCGCGTTTACGCTTGCGGCGCTCGGCGCCCGTTTTAACGGGTTGTTCTTGGGACATTTGCTGCGCGGGAACGATTGCGATTTGTGCGCTCAATGTGGGTTCACTCGCCTGGTGACTGGATAGCGTCTAGGATAAGGACCAAGAAAATGCCGAGCAATTGCTGCCGTGCCAATTGCGAACTGTGGCTTGTGCATTGCCGACGCGTTGCATCCACAGCACTTTCCGCAATGTCCACCGGTGCGTAATGCTTGTATCGGCAGGTCCGAGGGAATCATTAGCACGGAAGCGGCCGTCGCCGCGGCGCGGTTGTTCCGGGGCGATATCTGATACGCCAAAATTGGCGTAAAATGCGCGTATGACTCAGAAACCTTTGGATACGTTTACGGTTGCTTGCCCGTGCTGCCAGGCGAAGCTTACGGTGGATCGCGAGATTGGCGTGGTGCTGTCGCATGTTGCGCCGCCGAAACCGCCACCATCGGTGGACCTGGACGACACAGCGGCGCTGCTGCGCAAACAGGTGGACGCGGTGGAAGCGAAATTCCGCGCGTCGGTGGAAGCGGAGAAATCGAAGGAAGACGTGCTGGCGCGGAAATTCGCCGACGGTTTGAAGAAGGCGAAAGACGGGCCCATCGAGAAACCGCTGCGGGATTTCGACCTCGATTAGGCAGCCGATGCGACTGCGCCGGATTATCCGCGAATGGTGCGCGCAGTGGCCGCGACCACGTTCTGTGGCGCTCGCCGTGTTGCTATCCGTAGCGCTGGCAAATTTGGCGATCGTACGGCCGTTTGTTCCGTTGCAAGCCCAGCAAAAAACGAAACTGCCGCGACCGCGCCGCCTGGACGAGGATGTCACTTGGAAGCGCGATCCGGTGACGGGCGAACTGATTGCGATTTCGCCAGGCGGCGCGGCGAAAGGTGACAGCACGAAAGGTCCGGGCGACGCGGGGACGGCTGCTGACGCTCACGCGATTTCAGTGGTGACGCAGATTGTTCCGGTGACTTGCAGCGTGATCGGCGCGGATGGCGTGGCGGTGCGGGGATTGCGGCTGGCGGATTTCCGGGTCTTCGATGAAGGCGTGCAACAGCCGCTCACTTATTTCGATGCTTCTACGGAATCGGCCAGTGTAGCGGTCGTGATTGATGCCAGCCCGAGCGTCCTGCGCGAATCCGACGAAATGAAAAATGCGGCGCGCGCGCTGGTGGATGCGCTTTCAGTTTCGGATCACACTGCGATCGTGGATTTTTCGGCGCACACCTACCTGCAGCTGCCCTTCTCCAGTGATTGGGGATTGATCCGCAAGGCCGTGGCACGTGTGGACGCGCGATCGTTGCTGGAGGATACCGGCGGATCGAATATTTACCAGGCGGTATTCCTGACGGCGCGCGAGCTGTTTGCGGGGCGCACGGGACGCAAGGCCATCGTCTTGCTGACCGATGGGCAAGACAGCGGGCTGGGCCTTACGCTGGATCCCAAGACCGCAGGACCCCGCGCGGGCAGCCCGCGCGACCAGCTTACATTTGACGACGTGGCGCGGGCGCTGGCAGTGGAAGACATTCAGGTGTTTGCGGTGTCCACCGAAAGCCGCCCGAAGACAATGACGCCGGCATGGGTGCAATCGCATGCGAGCCAAACGCTGCTGACGTATGCAGCGCAAGGCTGGGGCATTCCCGCGTACACCCTGTATCTGGCGGAATTAACGCGGCGATCCGGCGGCCAGTTGTACTTCCTGCGTGAAGCGGAAACTCTCGCGGATACGTTCCGGCAGATCGCGCTTAAAATTCGCGCGGAGTACACCCTGGGGTTCGCTCCTGCGAACAATGCCAACGCGGCACCTCATCCTGGCTGGCACCAGCTGCGCGTGGAAGTGATTGGTCATGGAGATCCGGCGGTCGTTCATCGCTCGTCGTACTACGTGGCTGCGACGCCTTAGTTCTTGCCTCCCTGAGTACTGGCTGCTTCCACTGGTCCTGATGCACGTGCTGGCGCTTAGGCTTTCGCGAAAACCGTGATTCAATAGCGGGCTATGTTCCAGCGGCGACAAATTCGATTGCGGTTGCCTGCGCGTACACTGGCGCTCGGCGAGCGCACGCTGGTGATGGGCGTGCTGAATGTGACGCCCGACAGTTTTTCCGACGGCGGATTATTTTTGAATGCCGACGCAGCCGTGGCGCGGGCTGTAGCCATGGAGGCTGCCGGCGCAGACATCGTTGATGTGGGAGGCGAATCCACGCGGCCAGGCTCGCTGGGCGTTTCCGCGGAAACCGAGTTGGGGCGGGTGCTACCGGTGATTGAAAAGCTGCGCGGCAAGATTCGGATCCCTATTTCGGTGGATACCAGCAAAGCGGAAGTGGCGGAAGCGGCTGCGGCGGCGGGCGCGGAGATTGTGAACGATGTGACGGCGCTGCGCAACGATCCGCGGATCGCGGAAATAGTGCGCCGGCGGAAACTGGCGCTGGTTCTGATGCATATGCGTGGGAAGCCGCGGACGATGCAGAAGACACCGTTTGCGCGCGATGCGCTGCGCGACGTCGCGGATGGTTTGCGGCATGCGGTGGCTGTGGCGCGGCGCGCAGGAATCGCGAAATCGCGGATTGTGCTGGACCCGGGAATTGGATTCGGCAAGAGCTACGAGCAGAATTGCGAATTGCTGGCTCGATTGCCGGAGCTCGCGCGCTTGGGTTACCCGCTGCTGGTGGGCACCTCGCGAAAAAGCTTCATCGGCAAAGTTCTGGAAAAAACTGAATTTCGCACTGATTCTGAGACGGAGAGAATCTGGGGTACGGCGGCCACGGTTGCGGCGAGCATCCTGCAGGGGGCGCACATCGTTCGGGTGCACGACGTAGCGGAAATGGCGCAGGTGGCAAGGGTTTCGGACGCGGTGGCATCTCCACGGCTGACGCACCGCAGATGAATGCCGGTGATTCAACCGGAGCGAGATGGCGCGTGCCGGCGAAACAGGGCTTGATCGTTTTCTAAGGAGCGAGCGATAGAATTTCTGGCGCATTTTCGACGCCTGACTGCGACGCAGCGCAATACGTTCATCGCCTGCTTTCTGGGATGGTCGCTGGATGCCTTCGATTTTTTCATACTGACTTTCTGCGTCAGTGCTATTGCCACGGAGTTCCACGCGCAGATTTCCGCCGTTTTCGAGGGAGTTTTTCTGACGCTGGCGATGCGGCCGGTGGGAGCACTGCTGTTCGGAGCGATCGCCGATCGTTATGGGCGGCGTCCGGCGCTGATGATAGACATCATCGCGTACTCGGCGTTCGAGCTGGCTTCCGCGTTCGCTCCTTCGCTGCATATTTTTCTGATCACGCGTGCGCTCTTTGGCATCGCGATGGGCGGGGAATGGGGCGTCGGCGCGGCGCTGGCGTTCGAAACCCTGCCGAAAGAAAACCGCGGATTTTTCTCCGGACTGCTGCAGGAGGGATACGTGGTGGGCTACCTGCTGGCGGCGTTGATGTACGCCACCATTTTTCGGTTTATCGGCTGGCGCGGGATGTTTGTGATCGGCGCGCTGCCGGCATTCCTGGTGATTTACATCCGGACGAAGGTGGAGGAATCGCCGGCATGGCGGCAGGGCCGCGGAAGCGCCATCGGAGTGCCGCGAAATCTGGGGCAAGATATTGTGAGGTACCTGGGCACTTTCGTTTTTTTGGCGATACTGATGTTTGCATTCAATCTGTACAGTCACGGCACGCAGGATGTTTATCCGACGTTTCTGCAGAAGAATCGGGGTTTTACGCCGCAGGGTGTGGGATGGATCGCGGTGGTGTACAGCTTCGGCGCATTGCTGGGCGGGATCTGTTTTGGGTCGTGGTCGGAGCGAATTGGCCGGCGCAAGGCTATCGTGATCGCGGCGGCGTTGACGATTCCGATGATTCCGCTGTGGGTTTACTCGCACAGCGCGAGCATGCTCGCGTTCGGAAGTTTCTTGATGCAATTCATGGTGCAGGGCGCATGGGGGGTGATTCCGGCGCACTTGAACGAGCTTTCGCCGCCGGCGGTGCGCGGGACGTTTCCTGGTCTTGCGTATCAAATCGGCAATCTGCTGGCTTCGCGAAATTCCGTGATTCAGGCCAGGATTGCGGACCGTTATTTTGGCGGCAATTACGCGCCCGTGCTGGCCTGGACGGCTTTGCTGGTTGCTGCGCTGGTGGTGATTGTGACGATCAGCGGCCGGGAGGCGAAAGGCGCGAATCTTTCGGATACGAGTTAGCGAATTTCCTACGCGGGTGGATTGCGCATCGCCTCTAAACCCCGCAATACCGCGCTACGCATCGTTTCTGTTTCCTCTTGCGTTATGATGGCGAGTGTGTTAACGTGGGTTGGGCACGTATTCCACACACGCAAGGAGGGCACATGGTCCGCGCGGGTCGCGCTTCACCCAACTACGCGCCGGCCCTTCTCGCTCCTCTAACTCGCTGTCACTCGTTACAACCTCTTTCTAATCGCGAATCTCCGGTATTAGAACCCAGCCTAACTCACACAAAACAAACGGCGGCGCTCTGCTCTAATCGACAAAAAATGCAAGTTTGGCGCGCGCCGTTTCTTTCGCCGCGCGGCCCACGATCTCCTGAAAATTACAGTTTCGCCAGATGGAGCCGAAAAGGGTAAAATCGGGTGGATCATGAAAACACCAAAGGAGCTGTCATGAGCGCGCCTTCTTCCGCAGTACCTTCCGCCGCCACGGTGAGTGCCGTAAAAGAGAAAGCCAAACTACTGAGCATTTATTCGATGATGGCCACGACGGCTGCGGGCTCGGGACACCCGACCTCCTGCATGTCGGCCGCTGAACTGGTAGCCGGCGTATTTTTCTACGCGATGAAGTTCGATCCGAAAAACGCGAATTCGAACGACAACGATCGCTTTGTGCTCTCCAAGGGACATGCCGCGCCAGTGCTTTACGCGGCGCTGGCGGTAGCGGGCGTGTTCCCCGTTTCACGGGCGATGACGCTGCGGGAGTTTTCCAGCGAGATGGAAGGTCACCCGACGCCGCGAATTCACGGGGTAGATGCCGCGACCGGATCGCTCGGCCAAGGGCTATCGGTGGGCGCGGGCCTGGCAATCGGCGCGCGGATGGATAAGAGTCCGACGCGCGTGTACGTGCTGACGGGCGACGGCGAATTGGCTGAAGGGCAGGTTTGGGAGGCGGCGGCGTTTGCGGCGCACTACAACCTGGATAATCTGACGGTGATCGCGGATATCAACCGGCTCGGGCAGAGCGAGCCAACAATGTATCAGCACGATATGGAGCGCTACCGGCTGAAGTTCGAATCGGAAGGATTCGATACCCAGGTGATTGACGGACACGACGTCGCAGCCGTGCTGGCGGCGCTGGACCGCGCGAAGGCGGTGAAGGGCAAGCCGCAGGCGATCGTCGCGCGGACGATTAAAGGCCACGGCTTCAGCCAGGTTGCGGACAAGCTGAACTGGCACGGAAAACCGTTCTCCAAGGAACAGCTCGCTGCGGCGATTCAGGAATTGGGCGGGGGACCGACAGTCCCACCCGATCCGGGAAAATCATACGAGCGCATACCCTTGCCGACGCCGCCGGATTTCCCCGCGCCGCCACCGCCGGATTATGCGGCGGATGCGAAGGTAGCTACGCGCGAGGCATACGGATTCGCGCTGAAGCGGTTAGGCGCCGCGAACCCCCATGTGGTGGCAATATCGGGCGACGTGAAAAACTCGACGTTTTCGGAAGTGTTTGGCGATGCGTACCCGGATCATTTCTGGCAAGGCTACATCGCGGAACAGAATCTGGTGAGCGTCGCGGTCGGCCTGCAGGCACGCGGTAAGGTTCCTTTTGCCGACACGTTTGCGTGTTTCCTTTCGCGCGCGTACGACAACGTGCGCATGGCTGCTATCAGCCGCGCGAATATTAATTTGTGCGGCTCGCATTGCGGGGTCTCCATCGGCGAAGATGGCCCCTCGCAGATGGCGCTGGAAGACATCGCGATGTTTCGCGCGATTCACGGTTCGGCTGTTTTCTATCCGAGCGACGCGGTTTCGACTGAACGAATCACGGAGATCATGGCGCGGCGCCCTGGAATCAACTACCTGCGGACGTCGCGGCCGAAGATGCCGATTCTGTACTCGAAAGACGAGAAGTTCCCCGTTCCCGGTTTCAAAGTCTTGCGGAAGAGCGCTGACGATAAGGCGACGGTGATTGGCGCCGGTGTGACGCTGCACGAAGCGCTGAAGGCCGCAGATCAGCTGAAGGCAGCGGGAATTGCGATCCGGGTGATTGACCTGTACTGCGTGAAGCCCCTCGATGGCAAGGCGCTGGCTGCCGAGGTCGCAGCGACGGGTGGACGGCTCGTCACGGCGGAGGATCACTGGCCGGAAGGCGGTTTGGGCGAAGGTGTGTTGCACGCTCTCACATCGGCTGGCGCGCCCCCGACAAAGTTCAAGCTGGTGGCCGTGAATGGCATGCCGCATTCCGGCAAGCCGGACGAGCTGGTGGATGCGTTTGGAATTTCAGCGCGGCACATCGTGGAAGCAGTAAAGGGCGTGCTCTAGGCACTATGTTCCACGGGAAACTGAATCGAGGATAAATTGACGGAGAAGCGCGTTCTAGTTGGGGTCTTGCCGGAAGTGGTGGTGCTGGATGCGGGCGATCAGGCGGAATGGATTTCGAATGCGGGGAACATCAAGATTGAGTTCGATTCGCAGCGTTGCCCGTTCTCTTCCAATGTGTTCCAGGCACCACCCGGAGTGCGCCTGGTCAGCGGACCCACACGCCCAGGTCTGAACCCTGGCTCTTACAAGTACCGGCTGTCCCTAAATGACGTGATCCTGGCGCAGGGCGAAGTGCTAATCCGCGAGAAATAGAGCTGCGGTCAACACCCTAATAGGCTGCCCCGCGCTTTCAGTCGCCGGCGGCTGCCGAGAACGCCCGCTCGCGCTCCTGAGACACCGAATCCGCGAGAACGCGCCGGACAGGCGCGAGCAGCGAAGCAGGTACCGGGCGCTCGCTCGCCACGCTCATTTCCGCAACTTTGCGCGGGAATTCGCGGCGGCGATCCAGCCACAAACCGGATTCCTGCAACAAATCACCTGCAAGATTCGGATCGTCAGTGCGTTCCACGCCCCAGAAACGCAAGCGCTCTTCGCTTTTCTGCAGTAGCTGCAGCGATGCTTCGAGCTTTTTCATCCCGGCATTAAAGGATGAGGCGAGAAAGTACACCGACAGGTCCCACTCGCCGCGTTCAAATTGCACGCGGATGCGAATGTTGTACTTGCCGTTCTGATTCTTCTCCATAGCGCAGTGATACAGATTTCCGGACGCACCACTCTTGGTTGACATCATGCTCCTCAACTTCCCGTTACTGCCGGATCCCGCGGACTCGACTGCTCCGGTCCGGTTGCGCCCGCGCTTTGGACCCGAACCACCCGCTGCAAGCCTGCCTGCCCTTGAATTTCTCAGCGCCATAGGAATGCTCCTTGGAAACGTCTGTTTTTTTGAACACCAGGCGACATAGGGCTGGAAGGCATCTGCCCTTGATCCCTGAGCGATCAGGGAAGAGGACCCCGCTGGCTACGGGGCAGGCTCTGCGGATAGAAATAGTCTAGCGAAGTGGCCAACGGACGGCAAGAGGAGAGTGATATTTATTTAAAGAGTGTATTATCAATCACTTACAAGGATTTTGAGCCTGTTAGCCGCTTCATTCCGTCGGCATTAATTACCAGCTTCCCTTCCTTCGTCAGCCGGTCCTCGAGAGCCACACGGAAAGCGTCGAATGCCGCCTTCTGCTTGGATTGGAGCAATTGCTGGCGAATTTGGTCGGCTTGTAGCACGACGGCGGCGTCGTTGACAGGCTCGTGAGCGGCGACGCGGTAGACGAGCCAGTTGCCGGTTACGTCCTTGGGGTCGCTGACCTGACCTACGGGCATGGTGAAAGCGGCGTCAAGCAGCTGGCCGGAACCAACGTCTGGAATTGAGCCGGTGCGCGAGAGCGATTCCGACGTTTTGACCGCGAGGCTGAGGGACTTCGCTGCGTTGTCGAAGGATTCTCCGCCTTTAGCGAGCTTGGCGAGCTCTTCGGCCTTGGATTTGGCGAGCTCAAGTGATTTTTCCTGTTGATAGTCGGCAAGCACGCGGCTGCGAACCTCGGCGAAAGTGCCCTGATGCCCGGCCTGGATGTCTTTGGGCGTGACAATCGCAATGCCCTGTGGAGTCTGAAGGGGCTGGCTCAACTCACCAGGACGAAGCTGAAATACCGCCGCGCGCACGTCCTGAGAATTGGCGAAAGCCGCGACCGGGTCCGTAACGGTAGCCAAGGGCAACTCGCCAATTACCAAATTGAACTTTTTCGCCAGGTCATCGAGCGGCTGGTGATTCGACTGGCGGATGGCCGAAGCCATCTTCTCGGAGATGTCGTTCGCTGCGGCGCTGACTTTTTCATCGACGACAGTCGGCTCAATGCTGCTGCGGACCTCCTCGAACGATTTGGTGTGAGCCTGTTCGTGATCTATAACTTTGATGATGTGAAAACCGTACTGCGTCTTAACCAAATCGGAGATGGACCCCTTGGGCAGGGTGAAGGCTGCCTGCTGAAATTCGGGCACGGTCTGGCCTTCAACGATCCAGCCCAGATCGCCGCCTTTGGGTTTCGTGCCGTCATCCTCGGAGAATTTCTTGGCGAGATCCTCAAAATTCGCGCCGCTCTTCGCTTTTTTCAGAACGTCTTCGGCCTTCTGACGAGTTTCGGCGATTTCGGCGTCGGTCTTGCCGACAGTCTTGAACAGGATGTGCTCGACGTGGACGCGATTCTCGACTTTGTACTCGTCAATGTGGGAATTATAGTAGGCGCGCAGGGCGTCGTCACCGACGGTAGTGGTGGCGCGCAGCTTCGCAAGGTCAAGCAGGGCGAAACGCGCCGAGCGCTTCTCCGGAACCTGGTACAGACCGGCGTGCTTGGTGTAATAGGCTGAAAGTTCCGCATCCGCTGGTTGAATCGCGGGTGCGAGTTCCGCGGGCTTTATCAGGACATATTCGATCTGAACTTTTTCGTTGCGACGGCGATACTCAGCTTGCACTTCGGCAGGGCTAACCGTGATTGCATCGGTGACTAGTTGGCGAAACTTATCCTCCAGCATTTGGTCCCGCAGAAAATCCTCAAATTCGGGAATGGACATGCCGGTGCGAGTCTGGACCTCGGTGGTGTAGCGGTCCTTGAGCCAGGTGTCGCCGTTCCACGCAGCCGGGAGAATTTGCTTAATTCGATCCGAAAGTTCCTGGTCGGTAACGCGGATGCCGAGGCGCTGCGCTTCCAGAGTGAGCGCCTGTTTGAGAATCATCTGATCCAGAACTTGTTTAGCGTAGAGGCCCTTGAGAACATCCGGAATCGATTGCCCATGGAGCGCCGTGTCCAGCTGGCGTTGCACGTCTGTGGCGGTGATGCTCTGTCCGCCGACGGTGGCGACGGCATCGGGACTGTTGCTGAAAGCGGCGCTGCCCATGCCGGGGATCAGGTAGGTCAGCATGCTCAAACAAATGACCCCCAGGAGGACGCTCATCCCGACCTTGACCCAGCGATTACGTTCCAAGTCCCGTTGCTGAATGCTTTTCAACATGACTGTCTGTGGCTCCCTCTGGCTTGGCAAATCATGCAATTATAATGGAGTTGACGTGCGCGGCTCAACGAGATTCCAACGGAAATGCCAGGAACGCGAGAATGTAGTGGTTGAATCTGGAAAAGCGCGTCCGCATGACCCGGGGCTCATTGCTCCGCCCGCCAAACTTAGCCCCGTCCGCATCTAGGCTCCATCTTCAGGTTGGGAATGTATTGAAACATCTAGGGCCTGCGGGACAGGCACAAACTCTCCTTTTCGCGATCGTTGCAAGCGCTCGAGTTGATTGATCGCTCGGTAAAGCTTGTTCTCGATTGCGGTTTCGTATCGCTGAAAACCAGAAGCCAAGTTTATAGCGCCGAGCGCACGCACGGCTGCGGGCATTCCAGGCTCGACGGTAAAGAGTGTCGAAAGATCTCCGAGACTTTGCGTCACGGGGGGAGCCTGCCCTTCTCCCTGGCCTATGAACTAAAGGCGCCGGGCGCTATTAAGCAGGTCCACCTACGAGGTAGGCAGGTGCCGCGTTCGATCTGCGACATCCGGAGGTTGACATAAAACGAAGCGCTACCGCAACCACTTTCGCGCAACAATCCAACGCGCGCCTTATAACCGGCGTCGAACAGTTCTCGATGCCCCCGCCGCACCGTGACGCAATAAGGTAGTGATAGTTCGGCACACCTGCTTGCGGTATTGCACGTCATGAAATTCGGTGGGCCATAATGGAACGAAAAGAGAACGATCCATTGAAATGGGCCGCCCTTTAGAGATCTCTAAAGGATTTCCGCGACGCAAGGCAGGCCGGTGCCTCAAAGTTCCATCCGCAGCTTCGATATGGAGACTCGAAATTGCTGGCTCTGGAAACAAAATCGAGGATCGTCCCGCGGTCGGACGATTATTTTAGGATCCGTAAAACGGATTAAAATGGCGAGCGTTCCAAATTTCACGAGATTTCACGAGATATTATTGAATTCTTCGCGCCGCATAATATTCTACAGCTGGCGGGTCTTTATATTCTTACCCTACAGTAGGATACAAATCGGCCGATCGGCATAAAATAAGCGGACGAGCCACATTATATTCCCGGGGCGAAATTAAATATCTGTGAAATTCCTAAGCGGAAACTAAAATTCGCGCAATTCCCCACAAATCCGGATGCGATGCCGATGACCGTCTCCGTTTTCCAATTAAAGGTCGAAACGCGACCATGGGCACATGTCCGGCTACGCGACGGATCAACACGGCGTGTCGGGATCGTGCGGGAGTCGAACTTACACGGATTTGATTCTCCAAGTACTAACGAGGATGCCTTGGACGGAGTTGGAAGCCGGGGCTAATTCGGAAACGCCATGCGTCGCAGAAGATCCTTAAATTTAAGGTCGGACCTCAAGCTATCATATTGAGGATCCACCTTCAGCCATAAGGCAGACGAATCATTTTCCTCATACGCCTTGTAAAGCAGCGCAATCGCATCGTCACGTTCTCCGAGCGATTCCATCACTTCGGCGCGCAGCGAGTAATTCCCCACATAGCTTGGCCCCACCGGCAGCGTGGCAAGCATCTTCTTCGCGGATTCCGGGTGGCCGGCTAATGCGTAGGCGGCACCCAGTCCCGCGCGGTACACCGGACTCCCGCCCGCAATCCCATCCGCAGTCCGAAATTCCAAGATGGCCTTTTCCGGAGCGCCCGAGGCGGAGTAGGTCCATCCCAGCACCGCGTGCGCGGCCATGAGCTTCGGATTCAAAGCCAGAGCGAGGCCCGCTTGTTGGACAGCGCCATCGTAGTCTCGCGCCATGTAATTTACGTAAGCACCGCCGGCGTAAACGATTGGCGAAAGCGGATCGAGCTGCTCTGCCGTGTGGATTTCTTTGCGCGCTTCGGGAAATCGGCCCATGGCGGCCAGATACAGAGCGTACCAATGGTGCGCGGTTGCGTAGTTTGGATTTAAAGTCAGTCCTCTTTGAAATTCTTCCTCGGATTGCGGCCAGCGCCAGCCCCACATGAATTCGCTGTACGCGAGCGCGGTATGAGCCTCGGCGAGCGATCCGTCAATCTGAATCGCGTGCCGTGCTTGGTCTTCCGCCTCGACTACCGCTTTATAGAAATCAGTTCCTCCGTAGAAGGCTTGCAGGTTGTCGGCATCCGCGAGACCGGCATAGGCTGGCGCAAAGTCGGGCTCTTTCTCAATTGCATCCTTGAATTCTTGCGTGGCTCTGTGCAGCGAATCGCGAGACCTTTCATTCAAGTCGTGCCGGCCAAGAAGATACAAACGATAGGCGTCAGAACTTACGTGCGGGGAATTAGAAGAGATTGTTGTGACGGTGGCCGCTCGCTTGATCGAAAGCTTGCTCAAGACCTCCTGCGCGATCTCCAGGTCGGCACCGATGATATCTTGCGTCGCCCGCTCACTCTTGTAACTCCACAGCGACCGCGCGTCCTGGGTTCTGATCAGGCTGGCGGTCAGCAATAGATGATTTCCCTCACTTTGCACCTGGCCCTGAACGATGTAATCAACCCCCAGTTCCCGGCCTATCTGATCCACGGGTTTGGCTGAGCCCGTATAGGCGTTCGAGGATGTTCGCGCAATCACCGTCAAGTCAGAAGCACCCAATCGGCCCATGTCGTCAATAACGCTCTCCGTAACGCCTTCGCTGAGGTATAGGTTTTCGGGTACTCCAGTGGAATTGGCGAACGGCAGAACGGCAATCGAAGGTCTACCCGCCTCGACGGCGTGCAACGGGTGCCGCAATCGCAAAAACGTCGAGCTACCGGCGCCGAGTATGATGAGTACGATCGCTGTCAGCGACAGAAGTCGCCGGGTGATAATCTTTCTGGAAAATACAGGAGAAGAAGCGGGCGGGGTTTCAACGCCAGGACTGCCAGCTGTAGAATTCGGCGCAGCCGGCGGCGTGGCAGCCGGACGCGCTTCAGTCAAATCTTCGGCTATTTGCCTCACGGCGGCCAGCCGCCGGGTTACCGGCACCAAAAAACGATAACCCAGCTTCGCGACTGTCTCAATGTATCGCGGCTGGTCCACGCGGTCATGCAGATTAGAACGAACTTCACGGATGCAATTGTTGATTCCCTGTTCGAAGTCAACGAACGTATCCGGGCCCCAGAGCCTTTCGCGAATCTCCTCGCGGGTTACCACCTCGCCGGCGCGCTCGAGCAGGAGGGACAAAATCTGAGCGGATTGATGCTTCAGGCGAAGGCGTACACCACGCCGAGACAGGATTCTGTTCGGGCCAAATTCATAGTCAGCGAAAGAGAGCACTTCCCCTGGCTTGGCAGCATTCGACAATCGACACCGCACTTGGGGCAATGTATCAAGGGACGATTCGCCCATTCTAGCGCGGAATTATCGCACCTGCAATAGGTTACAAGGCAATGGCGTGCGCGAAAAGCACGAGCAGCATTAGGGCATCTTTCTGATAATCTAGGCTCGGGCATTCCCGGGACGTTCCCGGAGACCTCGGAGTTCGCTCGAGACTTGTGGCAGGTTAGAGCGAAGTCCAGAGGCATCGTCTGGCAATTCAATAGCTTGGCCGCTTAGGAGAAAAGTATCTGAAACAAATCTTCTGCCGATTGACTCGCGGCCGCAATAGGCGAACACTGCCGCCCAGCGTAACTGCACCTAAGGACGGCGCGCTTTGCACCCAGACCAAAACGCTGCACGGCCAAGGCAAGTTTGTCTGCCGAGCGGTATCCGACCGTGGGGCAAAATCATTTTAGACCGAACCACGTCTGATCCACTCTGTGTGGAGATTCAAGGTGAGGTGGTACCACGTCGGCCTTCCAGCGGCTCTCAAAATCTCCCCAACCAATCGAAAATAGCGCGGCCCCACGCGGGCCCCGCCGCGCCCCACGCGGAAGCAAACCGGCCGATGTGTGAATCTCCTTTCACATTATTTACTGATGAAATACTTATTGTACTAAGGTTTACGTCACGCGAGGATTGGCAATCGGCGTGCTCACTCCCCGGCCAGAGTGGTGTGCTCGCGAATTCAAACCGCGGTGTTGCGCAGCAGACTCGTCTGATTCGCGGTTCTGGAGGTTTCGACAATGTCTAAACGACAAGTGATCGTCGCACTGATAGCGGGCCTGGGATTTAGTTGGGGTATGGTTTCGCCGTCGGCGAAGGCCGATGGAGTCCAATACCAGGCAACACAAATCAGCGGCAATACCTGGCAGTATACGTACACCCTCACCGGTGTGCCGCTTGGCGCGAATCAAGCGTTCACGGTCTCCTTCGACCCCACTCTTACGTCGAACCTTGACGATACCTCTACGGACGCCACCGACCCTGCGAGCTTGGCTGCCCAAGACTGGCTTAGTTTCACCCTTCCCGCTGACCCACTGTTGAACTCGGATGCAGTTTACACAGCCTTGGCACTTATCAACGACGATGCGATGACGGAAGCATTCACCCTAACGTTCAACTTCTCCGGTTCGGGTCAGCCTGGATCACAAATGTTCAGCATTGACCAGTTCGATACTTTCGGCACTCTCGTCACGAATTTGCAAACTGGGGAAACCACTCCAGTTGGAGTTGCTGCTCCGGAACCCAGCGCCGGAGCGCTGCTGATCCTAGGAATCGCTGGGATTCTCGCCGGCATTTTCCGCAAGCGACGCCTGAACACGGGAGCCCCAAAAAAGCAGTTTGCGATGATGTCGTAACCGAGTAATTCCCAGGGCCACACCGTGCTGCGCAATCGAAGGTTCGTGGTGTGTTCGCTCGAGGTGTGCCAGGGAGTTGAAAATTGCGGACTCACAAAGACTGCGGTCGGAGGCTTACATGCGTTCTCTGCGGCTGAATCTCGCAAAAGCGATGTTGCTGTTGAGCGGAATTTTTCTATTCGCCGGGCATTCCGCGCAAGCGCAGCAGTTCACGGTGGGCAATTATCAGCAGATCAGCCAGCGCCGCGTCTCGCTCTACGTGTACGAGTACGTATACCAGGCGTATGTCTCGAACACCGGTGCGTTGGCGACAAACGTCGTCGGCACCGTGACGAGCACTTCTTCGCATACCACCATCATCGACGATTCGCTCAGCTTCGGAGACGTCGCGGCAGATACCTCAACCCTGAGCCTGAACACATTTCGCTTTCAGCAGGATCGGCGATATGCATTTTCGTTTTCCAACCTTGTCTGGACTATCACCAGTGTGGCCGCGCAGCCCCCAATTGCAAATGCGGGCCCGGCCCAAACAGTTCCCGTCGGCACCACCGTCACCCTCAACGGCAGCGGATCCAGCGACCCCAACGGCAGCGGCATCACCAAGATCCAATGGACGTTCGATTCCATTCCCACCGCCAGCGCCGCAACTCTAACGAACCCGACGACATTTTCACCCAGCTTTGTCGTGGATGAGCCCGGCCAATACATCGCGCGCCTAACAATCACGGATGGGCTGGGCCTGACAGGCACAAGCGCCGTAACCATCAGCACCGTGTCCTCTCCTCCAGTTGCCGATGCTGGAATGAGCGCGACTTTTCCAGTCGGAACGACCGTCACATTGGACGGCAGCGGTTCCACGGATGTTGATGGGGCTCCGTTGACCTTCAGCTGGTCGTTCGTAAGCGTCCCTGCCGGCAGCACCGCAACCTTGAGCAATCCAGCCGCGGTAAAGCCCACCTTTGTGCTCGACAAGCTCGGCAGCTATGTAGTTCAGCTCACGGTCACCGCCGAAGGACTCATCAGTGCGCCCTCACAAGTGACCCTCAGCACTACTGACGTGCCACCGGTGGCGAATGCCGGACCCGACCAAACTGTGCCGGTTGGCACAGTGGTCACGCTGAATGGCAGCGGGTCCAGCGATCTTGCTGGGAATCCGATTACGTTCAGTTGGTCGTTTGTCACTATTCCCTCGGGCAGCGTTGCTGTGCTCACCAATCCGACTTCCATCCATCCGACTTTCGTCGCAGACCGCGTCGGCGCGTACTCCGTGCAACTGGTCGTCAATGACGCAACGCTGGGCAGCACGCCGTCGATTGTCAATATAAACAGCAACGACGTGGCTCCGGTTGCAAACGCCGGTCCTGCGCAGACGGTCTTCATCGCTACCACCGTCACGCTCGATGGAAGCGGCTCGACGGACAGCGACAGCATGCCGCTCACATATTCTTGGGCGCTTACCGTTGTTCCGGCTGGCAGCGCGGCAAAATTGGCCAACCCCACAAGTGTTCATCCATCGTTCACCGTTGATGTTGACGGCACCTACGTAGCGCAACTGATTGTGACTGACGGCATCCTGAGCAGCTCACCGTCTACCGTAACTATCTCCACTCAACCCTCAACTCCCACGGCGAATGCGGGAGGAGCTCAAACCGTGACTGTGGGGGCGACCGTGCAACTGAACGGTTCTGGGTCCAGCGATCCAGATAATAGTCCGCTTACTTATTCCTGGTTGCTGCTCTCAAAACCGGCGGGAAGCAAAGCCGCGCTCAGCAGCACGACGATCGTGAATCCTACATTCGTCGCGGACGTCGCGGGCGCCTACCTTGTCCAACTTACAGTCGCAAGCAACGGGCTTACCAGCGCGCCTTCGAACGTCACGATCACGGCAGCCACAGGCGCGCCAACGATTTTGGTATTCACAACTCAACCCGTCGCGGGGACCGCCGGCATCCAGCTGGCGCCGGTGGTGGTCGAAGTCCAGGACGGCAGCGGCAACGTGGTGACCAGCTCAAACGCAACGATTACGATCAGTTCAACCGCGGCCGGCGTAAGCGGCACCACGACCGTGTCCGCAGTAGCTGGAGTCGCTACTTTCAATGCTCTGCAATTTGCCACGGCTGGAACGTACACATTGACTGCAGCGTCCCCAGGGCTGACAAGCGCCACGAGCAACAACTTTACGGTGAGCGCAGGGATGGCGACGAAGCTGGTGCTCACGGTGCAACCTACGAATGTGGGCGCGGGAGCTGCGATCACTCCCGCCGTGCAGGTCACGATCGAAGACGGATCGGGCAACATCGTCACTTCAGCCACCAACTCGGTAAGCATCGCGATTAGCAAT
>Ga0209655_10000129_pt1 | contig 27554 bp, 22 predicted proteins | sample BogFormECP03_OM2_FD_188236 | JGI IMG/M metagenome (GOLD analysis project Ga0209655, IMG submission 188236) | Bog forest soil microbial communities from Calvert Island, British Columbia, Canada - ECP03_OM2 (SPAdes) (version 2) | ecosystem: Environmental > Aquatic > Freshwater > Wetlands > Bog ...
GACCTCTATCAGCAGATTGACGTCTATCTAAGTGCCCACGACATTGTTGCTCCGAGCCTTTCCGTCAAAAGTGTGTTCACGCCCGAGCGCCTGCGCGAGATTTCGCGCGCCGTTCTGCCGGAGGCGGGTGAGATCATCTCCAACGGCATCCTGATCGGCGTGTTGGCGTTCCTTTTCATTATCGAAATGGCGGGAGAAATTGGAGAGCAGGTAGGCCCGCTCGCCGAGAAACTTGCCTATTATGGGTCCGACGCGCGCAGTTATGTGACCATCACTGCCAAAACCGCGGGCATCAACGCGCTCATCAACCTCGTTTTTCTGATCGCGATGGGCGTGGACACACCGGTCGTCTGGGCCTCCCTCTATTTCTGCCTCGACTTCATCCCCACTCTCGGTTTCGTGATTGCGCTGCTACCACCGACTTTGGTGACATTGTTGATGTATGGATGGAAGAGAGCCTTGCTGGTGGCCGGTGGTTTGATTCTTAGCAATTTGATTGTGGACAACGTCGTCACGCCGATTTTCATGAAGCACGCCGTGGGTATCTCTTTTCTGGAGATCACGCTTTCGCTGGTCGGCTGGGCTTTCCTGCTGGGGCTTACGGGCGCCATCCTGGCCATTCCCTTGACGCTGGCGTTGCGAAAGTTCGTGGCAAAAAACTCGAGTAAACCGGAGCCTGTGCCCAATCTCTCCGGATGACCGAGGAGTGGTGGATGGGTTCTGTTTGTCACGTTAATGCTGGAAGCATCCGGCCTGTTACTTCTAACACTTCCGCCCCGGCTTCAATACATGTAACGTCCATACTCGCCCTCGGAATGAATTTGAAAATCTGGAATCGCAGGAGTCGCGCGATGCGAATAAGACAGTCGTTTGCTTGGTTGCTCGGGGCATTCCTTCTCGTCGTCTCCGGCATTGCAGTGGCGCAGGACGCAAACCAGGACCGGACGCTTATCGTAAATGGCCAGTCGGCAAACGTGCCGGTGATCCAGGTCAACGGTCGCTCCTACGTTGATCTGGAAGCTCTGGCACGTGCGGCAAATGGCTCGCTCAGCTTTTCTGGAAACATGATTGCGTTGACCCTGCCCGGCCCACCCGCCAACGCGAACACAACTTCACCGAACACGACTTCAGCGTCCGCATCTGCTGCGGCCCCGGCTTCGAATCCGGGATTTTCGCAAGCGTTTTTGCAGGCTGGTATAGAGCAAATGTCCACCGTTCGGGAATGGCATGCAGCGCTCGCGGCCGCTATTCAGAATGGAACCCCTGTGGCGGCAAATTGGCTTCTGCCGTATCGCAATCAGGCCGCTACCAATCTGCGTCTGGCTTCGGTCGCAATCCAAACGAATTCGGATCGCCAGGCCTTTCAGTTGTTGACCAACGAGTTTCAGAACATGGCGAAATTGGCCGACAAGTATATCGCCGCACGCGCCAACCTGACCTACATTTCACCGAACGCGCTGCAGAACGACGACTTGAACCAACGCATCGTGACCTGCGGGCACTCGCTCGGGTCCATGGCCGCGAGTGGTCAGTTTGTAGACGATGGCTCGTGTAGTTGAACCTGGGAACCCTGGGAGCCAGGATTCATCGTTTTCGACCGGGCGCGGTCGATTGTTACTTCTGACAGTTACATCGCATCATCGCTGGGAGCAGCATCGCTGTACCCGCGACATTGCGTCGCGGCACTCAGTTCAATTACGGCCGCATCGTTCCATTTAACAAGAGTGACAACGCGCAGAGATCGAAACACTCGCTGGTGCGTCACTTCATACTCGCGCTAAGCTGACGACTTGTCACAATCGCCCAGGAGGCCTGTATGGAAAGACGTGGCTCGGTAGTGCAACAGTTCCTGGCGGTGCTTCTTGCGATTTGCATGAATATCAGCCTGGCCACCGGAGCCGCGGGGTTCTCACAGACCGGAAACTCATCCGCAACGACACCGGACCAACTCGATAAACTCCTTGCTCCCGTCGCGCTATATCCGGACGCGCTGCTCATGCAGGTCTTGGCAGCTTCCATAAACTCCCAGGAAGTTTTGGATGGAGGCAACTGGCTGCTGCAGAACAAAAGTCTGGAAGGAGCTCAACTCGATAGCGCCGCAAAAGCGGCTGGATTCGGCGCCGCTATGATGGCGCTGTTTCATTTTCCCCAGGTCGTAGACATGATGTGCTCCGAAATTGACTGGACCAAGCAGTTGGGAGAAGCGTTCACCGTGAGCCAGAGTGCAGTTCTTGATTCGGTGCAGCGGCTTCGGCTGCAGGCGAAACAGGCCGGTAATTTGCAAACAACTCCGCAGCAGACCGTGGTGACACAACAAGCCAGCGGCCAACAGGTGATTGTGATCCAGCCCACAAATCCGCAGATTATTTACGTGCCGCAATACAATCCGGTGCAAGTGTACGTCGCGCCTCCGCCCAGCCAGCCGGCGACGGGGGTCATTATCGCGTTCGGCGTCGGCATGGCGGTTGGAGCGATGTTTGCCAGCAACAATTATTATTACCCGCGCTGGGGATACGGCGGTGGAGTGTACTACCGGGGCGGTCCGTGGGTGGTCCATCACTATGCGTATCGTCCGGTGTATGGCCCCCACTATCACCGCGCGACCTTGTACTACCGCCCACCGAATTATGCTTACGCGTATAACCGGCCATATCCGGGTAATGCACACTACAATTCGAACAACTACTACAACAATTACCGGGGCAATACGAACGTTCAGAACAAGAGCAATAATACGATCAATCGCAACGTCAGCGGAAACAACGTCACGATCAATACCGGCAATCAGGTCAACAAGACGGGAAACACCGCGGTGAAGACCGGTAACACTCAAACCAATCAGAGTTGGAAGGGCCAATCTAGCTACAACGGCGCGAACAAGACTAGCGGTAGTCCAGCCAACAACGCCTCCCGGAATCCGTCCACGCCCAACGCTCGGACCTATCCTGCCAATCAGGCCAATACGCAGGCGGTGAAACCGGATCGTGGATATTCCTCAGGCTCTGCGACTTCGTCTCAAACGCGTCCGGCCGCCAAGCCGCCTGCCCAAACTCGACCGGCTGGCGCATTCGAAGGAGCCGGGAACACCGGTAAAACCGAGAAGGCCGCAAGCCAGCGTGGGGCGGCGAGTACGCAAGCGAGAAGGGGAGGCCAATGAGAACGCGATCTTCGATTCATCTACAGCCACTTCTTTTTGTCGCGAGCCTTTGGTATCTGATGAGCGCGACGCCACTGAATGCGCAAGCAATCAGCGGACAGAAAACTTTCTCGTCGCCGAGCGAAGCGGTGCAATCTCTGGTGGAAGCGGCAAAGTCGGGGGATCCTGCGCAACTCGAACCGTTGCTCGGTCCGCAAGCGCCGCAGCTTATAGCTGCCGGCGACGCGGGTTCCGCCAAGGAACTTCTCGCGGGCTTCGTCAAAGCCTATGGCGAAAAACATTCGCTTTCGGTTGAAGCCCAAGGTTTCGAACACCTGCAAGTGGGTTCGGCCGACTGGCCGTTTCCCTTTCCAATCGTTCGCGACGGCAAAGTCTGGTATTTCGATGTTGACCGGGGCAATCAGGAAATCCTGGATCGCCGGATTGGTCGCGACGAGCTCGGTGCGATCGCCGTGTGTGAGGGGTACGTGCAAAGCCAGGTCGAATATGGTTCCAAAGGACGTGATGGCAATCCCAGCGGCATCTACGCGCAGCGACTTCACAGCAATCCAGGCAAACAAGACGGTCTCTACTGGCCCGTCTCCAAAGGCGAGCCCGAGAGCCCGCTGGGCCCGTCTGTCGCGAGTGCGTCTGCCGCGGAACATACGGGGCAACCGTCAGAAAGCCCCGTCCCCTATTACGGTTACCTTTATAGGATTCTCATCGAGCAGGGGACAGACGCACCCGGCGGCGCGAAAAGCTACATCGTGGACGGAAAGCTGACCGGCGGCTTCGCTCTCATCGCCTACCCGGCGCAATATCGCGCCAGCGGCATCATGACGTTCATAGTTAATCAAGATGGCGTCATATATCAACAGGATCTGGGTGATCAAACGGGCGACCTTGCGTCCAAAATCACCGCCTACAATCCTGACAGTTCTTGGGAGCCAGCGCAGCACTGATTCATCCGACAATACACGCACGACTGCTTGGAGCTCTGCTGTTGACGCAAGCGATTGCGATTTGCCTGTCGTCGTTAGATCAAGCCACGTCGTTCTTAGACCCGCAACTTAGACTGTCAGTTCTGACAATTATCAAACGCTGTTCTCGAGGCGTAGCATCCGTAATCCTGCGGAGGCGCTCGCGCCTTTGCGCGAAGAGATCGGCAACAACGACTTTCGGTTAAGGCCGGAATTCGAAGAGGAGCGTATGTATGAATTGGATGGCAAGAACTACCGTGCTCGCGCTGTCTGTCGTAGTGCTGGGACTAGCAGCATCATCAACCCCGGCACAGGGCGTTCCGGTTTTCGAGATCGTCAAGGCGGACAGCGCAGTTAAGTTCAACGTAAAGGCGTCAGTAGCCATCGCCGGGACCTTTGACAAGTGGGACGCCAGCGTCACATTTACCTCTCCTGACCTAACCACTGCGGTCCTGGACATCAAGATTCAGGCCGCCTCGGTGAACTCCGGAAGCGGTATGAAAGACGGCAAGCTGAAAAGCAAAGACTTCTTCGATGCCGAGCACGATCCGCTGATCACGTATCACTCCACAAAGGTCACACAGACCGGTCCGAACGCGGTTGAGTTCGACGGCGACTTCACAATTCGCGGCGTGACCAAGCCCGAAAAGTTGACTTTTGCAATTACTGGCAAAGGGACCGGCGCGGGCGAGATTACCGGCACCATGGCCTTCGACCGCAAGGACTACGGGATGAATAAAGGCATTCCCTTCGTGACAATCGCCGACCGCGTCGAGGTGATCGTTGACCTCAAGGGCAAGCGCGTCAGCGGCCCTCCCGTGGCCTTTAAGGAGTAGTCAGGTTGGGCGCGCACGAGCTGTCGCAGCTCGTTCACTGCGATTACGCCGCACAAGACTTTCTCGGATTGGGCATGCTCGATGCCGCGCTTCCGAGGCAAAGTAGCGGCCTTAGCACATGGAGACCGCTAAACCGACTTTTATTCTAGCGGGCGAGCAAAAAACTGGCCCTCCATCCCTTCTCCGGGTGAGTTCGCGATTCTATACACGAGGCGGCATTTACGAAATTGATGACTAGAGCGGGTCTCGCGTTGGGATTCATGGGACTGTTTCTTCTGGCATCGGTGCCGCTGTTTGCACAAGATACGCCGGTCGGACCGGAGGGCACTCAGGTTGCCACCGACCAAACCCCTGCCGCAGCCGTAAATACCGACGCGCTGCGAAATGCGGCGCAGAATCCGATCGCCAGCCTCATCAGTGTTCCCATTCAGGAAAACTTCAACTTCAACAATGGCCCGGCCGACCGCACCCAGAATGTCCTGAACGTTCAGCCGGTGATTCCGCTGAGCATATCGCATGACTGGAATTTGATCGTCCGTTGGATTACTCCGGTGATTTACCAACCCCTTCCGATCGCGCAGGCATCCGGGCCGCCGTCGCAAACCACCGGGGTCTATGGAATGGGAGACATGAATCCTTCGTTCTTCTTGGTGCCGAAGAAGAGCAAGATAATCTGGGGCATCGGGCCGAGTTTCGTATTGCCCACGGCAACCAACACGACTTTTCTCGGCCAAGGAAAACTCAGTCTGGGCCCCTCCGTGGTTGTGCTGGTGCAGCCCAAACCGTGGACGATTGGGTTTCTTGCAAACAATGTATGGTCTGTTGCCGGTCATTCCAATATCGATAAGCCTCCGGTGAACCAGTTCCTGTTCCAATGGTTCGTCAACTACAACATGAAGAAGGGCTGGTACCTCACGACTTCGCCCATTATCACCGCCAACTGGAGAGCGCCAAGCGGGAGCGTCTGGACAGCGCCCTTTGGCGGCGGAGTGGGAAGAATCATGAAGGTCGGATTCCAGCCGGTGAACATCACCGCACAATTCTACGGAAATGCGGTCCATCCGCCGGGAGCTTCGCCGTGGGGCCTGCGGTTACAGTTTGTATTGCTGTTTCCCAAGCTGACCAAGGACCAGGAGAAGGCGTTGCTGGAGCAAAAGCTGAAACAGATGAATCAGGAGCAGCCGCAAAAGCAGTGAACGCGAATATTCGTCATGCGAGCACGGCCAGGCCGCCCAGCCTGTCTGAAGCAAGGACGCAGCCGATTCGAGCAGGGTTTCGAGCGTCGGCAGCCTATCTTGAAATGGGCCTGGCGCCCGTACCTGTTAGTTTTGACAATAAGAAGACTTAGGAACTTATGTCAGTGTGCCGCAGCGCTGGTGACGCTACAGCTATGAAGACTTCACGGCTCGACCGCAAGCGGACAGCCGGTGTTCTGATTACATTCGTCCTAGTGATGGCAGCTTTCAAAACTGGCGCGCAGGACACGCCTAAGCGGGAAACCATCCAAGCGCAAGCGATGGGTCAGAACAGAGCTGCCGGCAAGAACTTTAACGTGACCGTCTCAATAAACTCTTACTCGACGCCTGACGATCAAAAGGCACTCCTTGATGCCTTCGCTCAAGGCGGTCAGGCCGCACTTTCAAAAACCCTCTCGAAAATGAAATCGAAGGGTCGCGTAGCGATCACTGGCACCCTGGGTTACGACGTAGCGTACGTACGAACGTTCCCAACCGATGACGGCCGGAAAATACGCTTAATCACCAGTCGCCCGATCAAGATAGCGGAAGCCCGCGACGGCGGTCGCTCGACGGACTACGATCTGTCCGCGCTCGAGTTGAACTTGAACAATGACAAGTCGAAGAGCTCGGGAAGTTTGATCATTGGACTGCGCGTCAAAGTAGATAAAGACAATCAGCTGGTATTTGAAAGCTATGGTTCGGGGCCGTGGAAGCTTGTGAATGTGATGGAACGATAGAGTCCCGGTTCATTGCTCAAATTCGGACTCCCATGTTTGTTGCAGTGAATTCTGGCTTGTGTGAGCGCCCAGCCGGCTTCGTTGCGGCGACGTGACCCTGATAGGAGGATTCAAGATGAAGAAACGAATGGCAGTGTGGCTTCCGCTTTTCATGCTCTTCGCGGCCAGCCCTGCGGCTCTGGCGCAGGTTACGCCGAAGTCGCCCGCAACCAAGAGCCAGTCCGCGCAATCATCGGGCACCGCCACGCAGAAGAAGAACATTCAGGCTTACATCGACCTGATGCGAGCCAACGTGCGTGACCAGAAGGCCGAGATCATGGGCTCCGTCATGGAATTGAATGCACAGGATGCGGCGAAATTCTGGCCGATCTACAGCGAATACGACGCCGAATTAGCCAAAATCAATGATCTGCGGATTGCGAATATCAAGGACTATGCGGCGAATTATTCGCAAATGACCGACGCAAAAGCGGACGAACTGATTCAGAACGCTTTGAACTTCCGTAAACAGCGTTCGGAACTTCTTGCAAAATACTATGGCCGAATGAAGGAAGCGTTGGGAGCGGTCACGGCCGCGCGGTTCGCGCAGATCGAGGACCAATTGCTTTTGATCATTGATCTTCAGATCGCTTCCTCTCTGCCGATTGTTGGAGAAGGCTCGTGAGCGTAACGAAGGAGAGAAAAGACATGCGAAAGGCGTCTGTTTGTGCCGTGGCCATTCTGCTCGGAATCGTATCCATGCAGGGCGATGCCTTCGCCAAGGTTTCGCCATCAGCATTGACGACGACCTCCTCCGCAGCTGCGTCTGCTGCGGCGCAAAGTACGAAGAAGATCTACGTGCCGGCCGGAACGCGCATTTTGATCCGCATGATTGATTCCATAGATTCGAGCAAACAAAAGGCGGGGGATCGCTTTACCGCGAGCCTGGAGACGAATCTCGTGGTGGACAACATCGTGGTGGCGCCGAGAGGAACCACGGTGTACGGCCGCCTCGCGTCTGCTGAATCGGCAGGCAGGATGAAAGGCAGTTCCGAACTGTCGCTCGAGTTGACCGATATCGTCATCAGGGGCACCGCCTATCCGCTGCTCACCAGCACTTATGAGGTCAAAGGAAAAGGTGAGGGCGGGAACACGACAAAGAAAGTTCTCGGCGGTGCCGGACTGGGCGCGCTGATCGGCGGAATTGCAGGAGGTGGAAAGGGTGCTGGAATCGGTGCGCTTGCCGGCGCTGGCGCCGGAACAGCTGTCGCCGCTTCCAAAAAGGGCCAGCAGCTTACGATACCGAGCGAAACTCTATTGGAATTTCGTTTGCAGCAGCCCGGATCGCTGCCTGTACCTGCTTGATTGCTGTAGCTCGAAAGGAATTCCATTCGCGATTGTGGTTCCGCGCGCCTCGCCGCGAGCCTGAAGACCGGTGAACGCCGGGTCGTGAGCCTTTCCAGCTCTGACGCCCACTGTCGAGGTCCCTCCCACCAGCAAGTATTATCGGCGAATTGCAGCAGCCCCTGACAATCCAGGATCTCTTCGGTTAGTGCGCATCCAAGGACTGAGCGAGGCTGGTTAGATTCTGCGGATTCACGCGAATGACCCCTCTGCGTGGGCTGTCAATGTCCGCGATCAGAAAAAACGCGATAGACAGAACAAGCGGTAGAACTAGAAGCTGGATGGCTCCTGCTTTAGCATGATGCGCCGCATAGCCGAACATAACGTTGGCGCAAACGGCGATCAAGCCCATCAGACCCCACGCCGCCATTGGAATTCGATTCCACCAGGCCGCCTGCGTGTATCCCTGCGAGTTCAACACATCGTTCATACCTGAAATCGCCAGGCCAAGCACGGGGGTCGCATGCGCCGCGTCAGGCACAGTCTTCACAGCGGACCATAGATCGGCCTGTAGCTGTGCCGTGGCGGCATTGATCTGCCCAAGCTCATGCTCATCGCGGGCTCTGTAGAACAATATACGTTGGTTGAGATACTCAACCAGCAAGGCACGCACTCGCGCCGCTTCGCTGGCAGGCAGCAGGTCTGCCCGGAGATATTCCGTGCCAACGGCGTTGGCCTCTGCCTCCTCGTAGTCCTTACGTTGATCGTACCGGCTAGTAGCCATGGAAAAGCTGAATCCGATGATCAGGCCGAGCAATGTCAAGGTAGCGGTCACGGCAAGATCGAGATCATGGCGCGCGTCTTCGTCCAGCGGTTGTCGCTTGCGAAACGCAGCACCGATCCGCGCCGAGAGCCATAGCAGGACGAAAGAAAATAACAGAACGAGAAGTGGCGATCTCATCAGATTGTGCATACCTTTTACCCTTGTGTCCTGCTCTTGTCACTCTGGAATTTACCCTACATTGGCAGGGATGAACCGAGTGGGAATGTGCGGACAGATCCTCGTATTAACGCGTGGGTCTGCCCATCCCGGATTCGGGCCACGAGCACTCGCTCAGAGAAGGAAGCGACTTTACGTCGCGGATTCTGTTAGTGATGCCTGTTGGATACGCGGCTTCGACGTTCGGAAGCCACCCTCACCCGGAAATTTCGTGCAGCATCATTTGCCGGAAGAATCTAACGGCGGCCTGGAGCAGCTGTGCATCCCTCTACTCCAATAAGGTCACACTGCCACTCGAAATGTCGTAATACCCGGCCACAACCTTGAGCTTGCCTTCTTTCACTAATCCTGCGACCACAGTAGATGCCTGTCGCAGTAGCGCGGCCTGGATCTTGGCATTTGCCTTGGATGCTGCTTCAAGATTCGATCCGGCCTGGTCCACGGCAGGCTGAATATGTGGATACAGGGCGCTGATCTGTCCGGGGACTTCCTTCGCTTGAATCGTGGCCTTCACCGCTCCGCAGTTGCCGTGTCCCATCACCAGGATTACCTTCGTGCCTAGCACCGCGGCTCCGTATTCAAGGCTCGCGATAATCTCTGGGGTGACGACGTTGCCGGCGACGCGAGTAACAAAAATGTGACCGATACTTTGGTCGAAAACCAACTCAACCGGCACACGGGAATCTGCGCAAGACAGCACCGCCGCGAATGGCTCCTGCTTCTCCACCGTGTTTTGTTTCAGGATACCTAGGTCTTCGTCGAATGCGGTCAGGCGGCCCGACGTGAAGCGTTGGTTCCCATTCATTAGTTGCTGGAGCGCAGCGTCCGGGCTAAGCGTGCTCTGAGCTTGAACAGAATCCGGGGTGGCGCACTCCATGCCAACCGCCGTGAGCAAGCCAGCCAATGTCCCTCCCGCGGCTGTCTGAAGAAACCCCCGCCTGGAGCAGTTCTTATCGGGTATGCGGGCTTCAACGCTCGCACTCGGACTGTGGAATCGCCCCGGTGCGATCTCCTGTGTGTCTCCCGTCGCACCCGGTTTTAAATTGGGCAGAGACTTCAAATGTTCCCTCCTTAGAGTTTAGACTTGTCATACGGGAAAGACCGCTGCCGTTCCCTATTTCCGTAAGCCGAATTCCCAAGCTTGCAAATTCACAACGTCGAATTCGCGGCGTCGATCTTCGTACCGATCACTTCGCCCGAAATTATGATTTCCACACGCCCGTTCGATTGACGTCCAGTAGGCGTGCCGTTGCTGGCAGCTAGCCTTTATTTCGCCGAAGCCCGCGGGACGCCTGCGCACGAAAGTGCCCGCTGCGGACCAATTGCCTTGGAATCCGTCCGACCATATGTCGGGAGGCACGATGGCTCAATTGTCAAAACTTACAGGTCACGGCAAACAGGCGATGTTCAACTCAAACTGCGTTCCTTCCAGTTGCGCGGACCCGGCAAGGCGTCCATCCGCTGAACTGGCGGACTCGGAATCGATGCTTAAGCTTCTGCAAGTAGAACTGGTAGTTTTGACAATGCCCAAGGGCTCCTTTTGTGACTGACTATCTACAGGTTAGCCATTCGCTTGCAGCGGCTTGCGTGCGTCCATGCCGGGCTGCTTCCATGGGGATTGCTTCAGGGCGCATTTGCCTCCGTACTTAGGGAGGGATATGTACCTCTAACTCTTGCGGAACTCTGGCTAGCTGATTCAGTCGCGCTTTACGGAGTGCTGGCGAAGAAGATCGGAATCTCCGCGCGTCGCCTGAGCACCGCGCTTCGCATTGCGATTTAGGTGAGGGCTGCAACGTGCACGGTGCCGCGCGCGTTAGAATGTCTGGATTGGGGCTGCGGCAAAGCCCCGCGAAGCGCCTGAGTGTACCGATAAAGCCAATCCCATGGAAATTGCTAGCAGCAATGCACGAAAATCCGAGCTTGGCCGCAGATCGAAGACTTCGACCGAGCGTTATCTGACCGTTTTGCTCGTCTGTGTCGGAACTTTCTCAGTCAGCATCCCTTGTCTCAGTCAAGAAAATCCGAGAGCGGAACAGGAGCAGGCGTCGGCCGGTATAGCGTCACAGGAGAATCCGCCGAAGCCGGTAGCGCAGGACTCGCAGTCAAACGCGCCTCAGAAACCCGAGACACAGCCGAAAAAAAAGAAGAAGCCCAGCCGAGGGGTATTCGTCGTTGCGCCTCTTCCAATTTCGAGTCCGGCCGTCGGTTCGGGAATTGTTCCGGTACTTGGCTACATCTTTCCTTTCAGCACCAAGGACAAGGTTTCCCCGCCTTCTACAATTGGCGCAGCCGGTCTGATTACCAACAATGGCAGCCGCGGCTTCGCCATCGGCGCACAACTCTTCCTGAAGCAAAATACCTACGAGATCACCTCGGGTTACGTCCATGGCAACGTGGACTACAACATCTACGGCAACGGCATTGCCTCGAACCTTAAGCTGCCTCTGGAACAAACTGGTCAGGCGTTCTTCGGCGAGGTCCTGCGCCGCGTCGGATGGAAATTTTTTGTGGGCCCTCGATTTATAACCGGACGTTCCTTTGTTACGGTCGTGCCCAATAGCGGCAGCATGGTTCCAATTCCCCCGGAAGTCGGTCTGCACAGCAATCTCACGTCTATCGGTGCGCGCGTGACCCGGGATACCCGCCCCAACCACTTCTATCCGCTCAGCGGCACTTTCTTTACCTTCACGTCGGATTTCTTTTCTCAGACACTAGACAGCAAGTACTCCTTCCAATCGTACAAATCTGAGTTCGATAAATATTGGAGCTTGAACGAGAAACAAGTACTCGCCTACGACGCCTATTTCTGCGGAACCGGCGGCGCCCCCCCGTTCTACGGGAATTGCATCTATGGCACAAGTAACGAATTGCGAGGATACACGGCGGGCAAATACTTCACTCGCTTCTCGCTCGCAACCCAATTGGAATACCGCTTGGTTTTGCCAAAGCGGTTTGGCCTGGTGGTGTTCGGCGGGCTTGGCGGCGTCATCCCTGCCGGGAGTCAGCCACTACAAGTTGTGCAGAGTGCCAAATTCCTGCCGGCCGGAGGCGGCGGACTGCGTTTTGAGCTAAGCAAGAAGTACCACGTCAATCTGCGAGCGGACATCGCCCAGGGCAGGGACGGCCACACCTTTGGAATGGGTGTTGGCGAAGCGTTTTGACGCAACAGGATGCCATCGCAGGGCTGGAGTTCTCTGTCTAAGGGGGAGCGCGCGGCCGGATTCATTGCAAGCGCTCAAATCATCCCAGCCGGCTGCATCCTGTACATTTTCGCATCTTGGAAGAATCGTGCCGGGAAAGCAGGCGCATGCGCAACCACCGTCGCCGCATGGAATTCACGACATCCACCCAAACATCGTCTGCATCGGGCGCTCGCAGGATCGCTCGGCTGCGGGTAAACCGCAGGTTCGGATTCACCGGCGACTTCGCTTCTTCGTAGGAGTCAAAAAATGATCATGCGAATTCTTGCGTTCTCTCGCGCCAGCCGCCTGCTATTAGTTCCGCTTTTCGCGGCGTGCCTCTGTTTTCCGGCGCAAGCAAAACGAAAAGACGTAGTCATCATGAACAACGGAGATCATTTCACCGGAGAAGTAAAGCGGCTGGAAAACGGCTTGCTCTACGTCGAGACGGAATACGTGGCTGGTAATATTGGCCTTGATTGGAATCAAGTGTACTCAGTTCAAAGCACCGCCACTTACCGGATTGTCTTGAACAATGGCACGAGACTCGTGGGGAAAATTGAAAAAGTTGCTGGCCAAAAAGCGAAGGACCGGGACTTCCTGATTCACGAAGCGGCGGAGGAAGTGCAAGTCCCGTCAGCCACCATCGTGAGCATGGACACCACCAAGCCCACGTTTTGGCGGCAGTTGCAGGGCTCGATTGATCTTGGTTACAGCTTCTCCAGCGGCAATAGCCAGACGGCAACAAACGTCAACACCAACGCCGCGTATCGTACTGCCGGATGGGAGGCCGCCACCGCTTACGACTCCACGTTTGGCGGACAGGCAGGAGCTTCGAAGACAAACCGTCAAGACTTGCAGACCACCTTCGCCAAGTTTCTAAACAGAAATTCCTACCTCGTGGCTCTGTCCGATTTCCTGCACAGCAGCCAGCAGGATTTAACGCTGCGCACGACCCTGGGTGGAGGTTATGGGCGCTACTTGAAACGCACCGCCAACAGCAACCTTTCCTGGTTAGCCGGCGTTGCGTTTGTTAACGAGTCTTTTGACACCACCGCCGGACAGCCTTCCGACCAGCAGGCCGACGCTTTGGTGGGATTGCAATACAGCTACGTACGCTTTAAGGTCGGCGAGTTCAATTCTCAATTGCTTGTTTTTCCGGGACTGACGGATACGGGCCGCGTTCGCGTAACAACGAACAATTCGATCAACATCAAACTGATCAACAATTTTCATCTTGCCTTTACCTTCTGGGACAATTTTGATAGCAGGCCCCCGCTGACGGCAAAACGGAATGAGTTGGGAGTGAGCTCGGGGATCGGCTGGTCGTTCTAGGCGGTGGCGAAGCCGAGGGCTCGTCTGATGGAACATTACACAACTATCCTGGATCTGTCATTTATGACAATTGCGGCCCGTGTTGCTGGGTCCAGAATTGATGTGTTATCGCGGCTGCGCGCAAGCGAACGGAGCTGTTGTAACCCCCGCGACCAAATGGGAGAGATAACTTGAGAAGAAACGCGGTTCTGATCCTGGCGATATTGGCTGGATTGACATTTGTGAACGGCAAATCCACGAAGTTCGTGTTCACCTGGAAGAACCCCAGTTATTCTGGCGCACATTTCCAGAACATTCTGGTGCTAGGCATAAACGGAAAAGTAGAAAATCGAGCGGAATTTGAAGATCAGCTTTCAGCGGCGATCACCCGGCCGGGAATTCATGCCATTCCCAGCTATTCGCTTCTCCCCAGACCCGATTCGACGCCACTCGACATGAACCAATTGAGGGACGTCGTTCGCGGCCAAAACATTGATGCCATCCTGGCCTCCAGGCTAATCAAAATAGATAAGAAGGTTACATATATCCCAGGGCAGATTTACACTCCCTATCCGTACTACAACACGTTCTACGGCTATTACGGCGCCATCTACCCCGTGGTCTATTCCCCCGACTATCTTCGCGTGGACAAGACCGCGCAAATCGAAACAAACTTTTATTCAGCGGCCAAACCCGATGGTGAGCTCATTTGGACTGGAACCAGCGACACGGTTAATCCTCAGTCACCGCTGAAGGCCATTGATGCAATTGCGAAACTGATCGTTCAAGAATTGGAGAAGGAAAAAATCATTTAATCGGCGCGCTGAATTGGTCGCTTGCAATCGAAACGCCCGGAGAAAATCAGGTTTGAACCGTGCTGCGGGCGAACGCGGGGCTCCATTCATTGCATAATTTCCAGCGACTTGCTGGAGCCTACTTAGCGGAGCGGCGCTGTGTATGCTGCTTTAACGCTTCCTGTTTGAGCTGCTCTAATTTTGCCGGAGGCAAGCGAAGTTCTATGTGGCCACAATCCAGACAAACCGAAATATCTTGGCTGACGTAGAGCGGGGCTCGATCCACATTTTCGAGTTCGCGAAAAGCAAGAGTCATTTCCGATTTGAAACTCCGCTCGTTACTGGACGCGCACTTCTTGCAAGACATAATGCCTCCTCTGCGGTCCAATTCTAGCATCGGTTATTGCTAATCGGTACTTCGCTACTGGCGGCCCTCCACTGCAACCGCGGACTGCTAAGGCTGCTTGCGTTTCAAAATTCGCAAGGTGGACAACGCATCGTTCATCTCTCTTCGCTCGTCGCGGGAAACCCGGGCCTCACCTGAGGCACGCGCCTGGATGGCGTCTTCAGCAGCTTTCACCCGAGCCTGCAGTCGCTTCGGATCAAGCTCAAGAATCGCGGCTCGGTATAAGTCCCGCCAATTACTTTCGACCATCTTCAACTCCCGGGGGGCCAAGCAGCCGCCTCTGTTCAGAGTTCCAGACCGAGTTGACAATCTGAAAATCCTGAACCGATTTCGAAAGTAAGAGCGTCGCATGCGGAGATGTCCGCGTCGTTGCCTCAGAACAACCGTGAACTTGCTCCAGCGCAATTACGGAACACGACAGCGAGAGGGATATAAGAGTAATGTCTGGCGCGCGTTCGCTTGCAGGAAGACCGAATGAAGCCCTTACCCGGGAGCGCTTGCGATCTTGCCCTAAGTCGCGCGGCAGCGCTTGGGGCGCGAGGGTGACGCCATCAGTCGCTTAAATACTGACTGACAAACCGTTTACCTGACATCACTGCTTCCACTGCTTTCAAGAGATCGCTGTCAGCGTATATTTTCAAAACATAGCCTTCAGCCCCCAGACTGAGCGCTTCTTGCGCCACCGTCGCAGACGATTCTATGGTCAAGAAAATGATTTTAGATTCCGGAACAAGCTTGCGAATTTGTCTCGCGGCTTCGATTCCGTTCAAGCTTGGAAGGCCGATGTCCAGTAAAATCAAGTCCGGTCTTACTTCGCAAGCTTTGCAAACTGCTTCAAGCCCATCGCTCGCAAAATCAACCACCCGCAAGCGGGGATTTTCGCCGAGTTTCTCAACGACATAGTCTCGCCAACCGCCAAAATCTTCTACAACCAGAACGCGTACCAGCGATTGATCGTTGATAACTTTCTCCTATTTAGGGTTCACGGTCACACGGACGCACTGTGACGGAAATATGACCGCCAATAAAGAATCCCATGCAGGACTGGGTGTGTCGTTGTTCTGAAGCAAGCTATAACCTGCGCTCGCGCAACCATGGAGGGCTAACCCACACCGAAGAAGGTCGAGCGGAACGGCGCTCAGAGTTCGTGCGGAAAAAGTCGTGCGGGCTGGCGAAGCAAGATTTTACCGCGGCTCTTTTTTACTACACCGCGGCGTTGCCACCCACTCAGCAGACGGCTGGCAGTGAAAGCGGTCACGTTCGCGGCATTCGCCAACTCCTCATTGGTGACATCTAGTTCGATGCCATCCGGGACGTTTTGCCCGATCACCTCGGCCAGGTTGGCCAACACACCGGCCAATCTTTGTTCGGCAGAGTGACAAGTCAGCGCGACATGAGCCGCAAGATACCACGCTAAATAGCCAGACGCGGTCGCCAGTGCATTCTCCAGCAGGACCGGATATTGCGCCACAAGACCGCGGATGGTGGCTCGGTCCCAAACTAACAAATTGCACTCTCTTACCGTTTCCGAGCCAAGGAGGTACGATGCAGGTTTTGCCAGCAACGCCATTCCGCCGATAAGCTCGCCTACCGCGAGCCAGTGAAGGAGGATGTGTCGCCCCCCATGCTCGTTGTAGAAATATCTGGCGCGGCCCTTAGTCAGCAAGAACAAACTGTCTGCCGGGTGCCCCTGGTTCGTGATGACAGAATTGGCAGCGAAGCGGCGCGGCTTTGCGTCGGCCAGGACTTTCTTGCGGTCCTGTGGGCCTAGACCATCGAAAAAGTTCGATACCCAACCCACGGATACCGCAGCAATTCTCGAAGAGGCCATCGGTGCTGCTCCCTCAGGGGATGTTCCCTGCGTAGGCAGAGGAATAGCGGCGTGATGGTTTCATAAGCCCGCCAAACACGGAACTGTCAGAATTGACAGTGCAAGCGGCATGGCTCCGTACTATCGGCGTTACCGGGCATTGAGAACTTGATGCCCTACTTCGCATTCATAAAGCACCGTCCGTCTTTGCTGGCGCGATGCCTCCTGCAGTCAGATGATCGCTGCTCGCGCGCCGATGATTGAGCGCCCTGTCTTGTTCTTGAACCAGCCCAACAGCCTGTCACTTATGACAATTGTGTCTCCGCACCGCTAGTGCCAGTCTCGTTGTCTCTCGCAGTCGGCGGGCCATCACGCTTACCCCGTCTCGACACGACACGGGCTCAAGTGATATGAAATTGATTTCAACTGGTACACCATTTCGATTCTCAAGCGGTTCGAGCTTGTTTATTCCATCCATCGAGTCGAACTGCCCAGGGAAATCCAACACTCCGCGAGCGGAATGCTACCGCCGCTGAGTGATTGAACCGTTGTACCAGGGAGAGTTTCGAGTGCGAAATATGTTTTGAAGAGGACCAACGACCCTCATGGAAACTCCTCGCCCAGTTGCCAGTCAAAATCGGTTTCTGCTGAAACCGAGGTCAATGCTCGAGCTCTTCGTTCAGAACGAGGCTTCCAGCTCGGTCCTTCTCTTCGGAGCAGCCGTTGCCGCCCTCATTTGGGCGAATTCGCCCTGGAGCGCATCCTATTTTGCTCTTTGGAAGCTTCCTTTGCAGTTGGGTCGCCACCCTCTTCTCGCGATGGACCTGCATCACTGGATCGATGACGGATTGATGGTGCTGTTTTTTCTGACTGTCGGACTTGAAATCAAGCGCGAGATCGCAAAGGGTGAGCTGTCCTCCTTTCGCCAAGCGGCCCTGCCCATCATGGCAGCGCTGGGCGGCATGATCCTTCCGGCTCTTCTCTATTTCACGTTGAATCGATCAGGGCTGGGCGCGCGCGGATGGGGAATTCCCATGGCAACGGACATCGGTTTCGCAATGGGCGTTCTCGCGTTGCTCGGCAAGCGCATACCTTCGAGCCTGCGGGTATTCATGCTTGCGCTGGCCATCGTGGACGATGTCGGCGCGATCCTCGTGATTGCATTCTTTTATACTCCCACGATTTCCCTACCCGCTCTGGCGATGGCGGGCGGTTTGTTGGCGCTGCTCATAGCGGTTGCATTGCTGCGGGCTCCTATCTCCGTTTACGTGGTTGTCGGCCTTTTTTTCTGGGCGGCCGTTCTGAGTTCCGGAGTGCATGCCACGATCGCTGGTGTGATTCTGGGGCTCATCGCGCCAATCAAGCCAAAATTCCGGCCGGAAGAGTTGGCTGAGAGTGCGGAGCCGCTCCTGGGAAATTTCCGAACCCAGATCTTGAGTCAGGACAAATCTTCGGCGGAAGCCACACTCACTGCACTGGATCAACTTCTCCGTGGCACGGATTCTATTGCCGAGCGCCTGGAAAGAACCCTTCATCCCTGGGTGTGCTTCCTCGTTCTTCCTCTGTTCGCTTTAGCCAGCGCTGGTGTCGTCTTGTCCACCGCGCAACTCAAACTGGCGCTCTCGAGCCCGATTGCGTTGGGGATAGTTTTGGGTCTGCTGGTGGGAAAAGCGGTGGGAATAACTGCGTTTTCTTTTCTAGCCGTGCAATCGAAAATTGCCGGGATGGCCGACGGTTTGACGTGGGCGGGGATCTCTGGCGTCGGCATTCTGGCAGGCGTTGGATTTACGGTCGCGCTCTTTATTAGTGGTCTTTCCTTCGGGGACGAGACCTTAGTCGCCACCGCAAAGATGGCAGTTCTCGCAGCCTCCTTGGCAGCGGGCGCCATCGGTTACTTCTATCTTCGTTTGTCACTCAGACGCAACTCGTACGATCGTAATCCAGGACGGCCCTCATAAGAAAAACGGGTCGAGACCTCGTGCAGCGATCCTTCTCAAATTATCTCAAGTCATCGCAGTTATGTATAAGTCGCGAAATTGGATAGGTCCAGTCTTAGGACTCCACATCTCAGGTAAATGCTTCAGTCAAACATTGAATCCGTTCGTTATTGCGTCAATAGCTGCGAAACCGCCTCTACTTTCTTGATGGGAGGCGGATTCCACTTGCCCGTCAGCGCCGCGCCTTCCGGTGAGTACAGTCGCATCGTCAGATTGAACGGCCCCTTCGGCGCGGGTAGCCAGTTGGCTTCCTTGTCTTTGCCAGGACTTTCGTTCTGAAAATAAAGGTCGAGCGAGCCGTCCGAGTTGTATTTGAACGGCATCCAACTGCTCACCGCAAAGCGATTCAAGACGTTCGCGACCTGAAAGCCATCTGAGTCGTAGAGCGTGAGTGACCAGAATGCGCGGACTGGTGGCGTGCCGTCCTTCTCGAAGTGAATCGTGTAATGGTTAGCTCCATCCAGCGGCTTGCCTGTTTCGTCGCCGAGGTTCAAGGGATAGATCGCATCCTCCGGCAGATTCGCCCCCAAACCAACCTGCGCTACGATGGCGCGTTTCAGGTAGTAGTTCCCATACACGCCCATGGTGTCGGTGTTCATCGACCAATAGTTGGCGACCCTTGCTATGGTTGGCACTTTCCATTTCATTAGCTGCTGGGCTTCGACCGGCGCGGCTTCCAGACCTTTCTGCACGGCCGGATCGAGTTTCGAGATGTCGAAGCTCTTGCCGGGTTCAATGCCGATACGCTTCATCTGCGCAACGATGGGCTGGTCGGTTAGGTGAGGAGGCTGGAGCTTGAGCAACTCGGCCGCGTAGGCAAAATAAGCTGCCGCAGGCATGGTGTCCACCTGCACCATCGGCGGCGTTTTCATATCGACGGTTGGGTCACTCTTCACAGTCACCGGCTCGGCTGCCTTGCCCCAGCGCGAAAGCGGCGTGATTTTGTAGCCCGCCTGAATCTTGTGCACGGCATCGTAGTCCGCCGGTCCGTCCGTCTTGGTTCGGCCGATGATCCAGACGTATGGAGTCGGCGCGGCGATGCGCGTGAACCCCTCGGAAACCTTTCCGCTCCAGCCGGGCGGGGTGACAAGAAAATTGCCAGCTTGCGTTCCCGTCGTCCGCCAGCCGGGCGACGCGAACACATCCGTCCACATGTCGAGCATCGGCAGGAGATAGAAGCGACTATTCGTGTCTGGCACGGAGACGACCAGCGGTTCCTTGGTGAGATCGAGCCATGCGAGGGAATAGAGCGTATCGAAGTTCGAGCGCACAACCCCCTTGAAGTCCGCGGGCGGATAGGCCGGAACACTCACGAATGTATTCATCGGGCCTTTGCCGAAATCTCTCTGGTCAATGTTCGTGGATTGCTTTCGCGTCAGGTCCATCAAGATGAGCGGATACAAGTAAACATAGGCGTCCACCGCGATGGCGCGCGCTTGGTCCTCCGTCAAGGCCGGAGGCGAACCGTTCGCTGAGGACTGGGCTAGCGCAGATGCGCCGACCCAGAGCGACAAAGCTAGCCCGGTCATCAAAAGCTTGGAAATCGTGATTTTCAAGGACGCTCTCATTTCTACTCTCTTTTTCCCCAGCCTTCGAGCTGCGCGCTCGAAACCTGGAATTCGTTTGACGATTTTCCCGGCGCGGCTTCCCGGCTGCAATTGTCAGAATTGACAGTCTCGAATCCGTTAGGCCGACAGACACACCAACGGACTATAATCCCACACAGATGCGCGACGACTGTATGTTCTGACAATTGAACCGTTACCGCTCGCTCGGATAGGCTGTCCTGCATTCTGAATCTGATTTCGTGCCGACCATGCGCCTTCGCTTTTTCCTGACAGCATTCGTCTCGTTTGCCGCAGGGGCTGCGCCACTCGCCGCGCAGGATTTGGCGCCGCGAGCATACGTAATTACGCCATTGCACTCCAACGCAGTCACGATCACCGGGAGCTTCTTCGATGGCGGCCTGAACTTTAATGGCACCGTGCCCATCGCCAACGCAACCGGAACTTACTATGTTCCGATTCTCAGCTACTATCACTCGATGAATTTCTTTGGGCGCTCGGCGAACGTCACTGTCTCATTGCCCTACGGCGTGGGAAATTTCAAGGGCGACGTCTCGGGACAATCTCAAGCGGTGTATCGCTCGGGCCTGCTTGACTCCACCTTGCGACTTTCCGTGAATTTGATGGGTGGCCGCGCCATGCAACCGAAAGAGATGGCAAGCTGGAAGGAAAAGAGGTTGCTGGGAGCAAGCCTCAAGGTGGTTGCGCCGACGGGACAATACAGCGCGACGAAACTGATAAATTGGGGCAACAATCGGTGGGCTTTCAAACCAGAGCTTGGATATTCCGAACGGTGGGGCCACTGGGTGCTGGACGGCTATGCGGGGATTTGGTTTTACACCAGGAACCCGGCATCGTTCGATGGGCCCATCGTCGCCCCGCAGACCCAAGCACCCATAGGCTCTTTCGAAGGCCATCTGAGTTATGACTTGAAGCCGCGCTTGTGGGTGTCGCTGGACGGAAATTTCTGGGCCGGCGGCATCACCAGCTTGAGCGGCGTACAGAATCTGCAAACGAAGCAAACCGCATCGCGAATTGGAGTGACGGCTTCCATCCCGATCAACAAACACCAATCCATAAAAGCCAGCTATAGCGATGGCACCTATGTACGATTCGGCGGAGACTATCAGAGCGTCTCGGTGGCATGGCAGTACTCCTGGATAGGCCAGCCAAAATAGGATTTCGTGAGGAACATAATGCGCAACCCACGGGTTGGCTACCCGCGAGTCGTGAAGTCAACGGCCAGAAGCGAAATATCGTCTTTATGTCCTTCGCCCGGAGGTTGTTCCAGCCAGCGGGCCAACTCGAGCAGTAGCGCGTCCGCAAATGGGCCTGCTGGAAGCTCGTTATTCGTTTCCATGAACTTCATGAAGCGTTCCGTGCCAAATTCCTCTTGCGCCGGATTGCTCGTTTCAAGGATTCCGTCGGTATAAAGGACGAACCGATCACCAGCTTCGATCGGTACTTCCAGCGAATCGTATGTGGCTTCCTCGAACTGCCCCATGACCAATCCGTTTTCCAGAAGTTGGCTGGCGCCGCCGGTTGACTTCCGCCACAGCAACAGCGGCGGATGGCCCGCACCGCCGTATTTCATAATGTTTCTTTCCAAGTCCACATACACATAGGCGGCGGTGACGAAATTATGCTGAAACTTGCCGCAAAGCGCTTGATTCAAACCCGCCAGAACTTTGCCCGGTTCAGAAACGTGGCGGACTTGCGCGGTGAGGGCGACCTGCAGCATCGAGGCGATGAGGGCTGCGGGCAAACCGTGTCCCGAGACGTCCGCGATCAGGATGCCGACGTGACGTTCGTCCACGACGATGAAATCATAAAAATCGCCGGCCACCGAGGTCATGGGAATGTACCGTGCCACAATATCCATGCCTGTGATCCTCGGCGTGCTGCTCGGCAGAATCGATAGTTGAATCTGCCGCGCCATTTCCAGCTCCGTGTTTATTTCCACGAGTTGCCGGGCAATCAGGGCATGTGCTTCGCGCAGCATGAGATGAGTGCGCACCCGTGCTTTTACGACGGCGGCCGAGAACGGTTTGTGAATGTAGTCGACAGCTCCCACCTCGAACCCTTTGGTTTCGTCCTCAGCCTCCGTCTGGCTGGTAAGAAAAATCACCGGAATATCACGCGTGTCAGGATCTGCTTTCAAGCGGCGACAGACTTCGTATCCGTCCATTTCCGGCATCATGATGTCCAACAGAATAAGATCCGGCTTCTCCTTCCCTGCAGCGATTGCCAGGGCCTTTTCACCGCTCGTCGCCACCTTCGTCGCAAACGAGTCTTTCAGGGCGCCGGAAATAACTCCGATATTGATGGGCGTGTCATCCACAATCAAAATCAACTTTTGCGCCGACGTCAGAGTCATGATTTCACTCCAGTTGAAGCCCTAAACGACGGGCAATCTCCGCGACACACTTCAGCGCGCCAACAAAATCATAATTGCTTACGAAGTCGCGCAGCGTAGCGATCTCCGATCCCGTCAGCACTTTCGCTAACTCCGGTTGCGCTTCCAAAATGAAATCGGCAGTGTCGCCATCGTCGTTCGATAAAAGCTTTGTCAACTTTCGCAAGGGAGCCGCGACAGAGGCTGGGTCGGCGGTCGCGGCACTGGCGCCGACTGCGACCTGTTCATCCGGCAGGGCCGACCGAATTGCGTGCACAACCGTGCGAAGTGAAGTGGCCAGCGAATCCAGCAGAGGTTGCACGATCAATCCCGCTTTAATCGCCGTTTCCACGTCCGCTGCGGAGTTGGCTACCGCAGTCGCACCGAGGTTCGCGGCCGCGCCCTTCAGCGAATGGGCGGCACGCGCTGCCGTGGCTGTGTCACCCGCGCCGTGCGCCGCACGAATTTCTTCCACGTTTGCCGACTCCGCGAACTTGCGCAACAACATTGCGTAGCGTTTGGGATTTCCGCCGGTCCGCCGCAGCGCCGTTTGGGTGTCCACACCCTCAATCTGTAAGGCAGCGGTTTCGGGATGGCCCCCGGGTTCCAGCGACCGTGCGGTCGTTGCAGCGGATTCTGGTGGCACCTTCGTGGCGACGCCCGCGCGCGGTTTGATCCAGCGCAACAACGCAGCAAGAAGGGCGTCCGGATCGATAGGCTTCGCGAGATGGTCGTTCATGCCCGCCTCGGTGCATCTTTCGCGATCGCTTTCCATCACGTTGGCGGTCATAGCGATGATGGGCAGCGACTTGAATCGCGGTTGCAAGCGGATGGCTCGTGTAGCGGCTAGACCATCCATCACCGGCATTTGCATGTCCATCAACACGAGGTCGTATTCATGTTCCGCGACCATCTGTACGGCGACCTGTCCGTTTTCAGCCGTTTCAATCGCCAAGTGTGCGTCCTCTAAGAGTCCGAGCGCGACCTCGCGATTGAGTTCGTTGTCTTCCACCAGCAAGACGCGCGCGCCGCGTATCCGCTCGAGTTCAATGGCAGGAGCCACCGCGACTTCATACGTCTTGGAACTGCTCGCTCCAAGGACCTGGACGGCTGAATCGAACAGCATGGAGGCGGTGACCGGTTTGATTAGGATATTTGCAAACGCGTTCTCGTCCGCCTGTTTCAAAACCTCTTCACGCCCGTAGGCGGTGACCATCACCAGCTGCGGACAAACGCGCAGATTGGGCAGCGCGCGAATTTGTTTGCCCGTTTCGAAGCCATCGAGACCCGGCATCTGCCAGTCCAGAAAAACGATTTCGTACGGTTTATTACCTTCCGCCGCATGGCGCACCATCTCGATCCCTTCCAACCCCGAAGGCGCTTCGTCTGCCTCGAAGGTCATGCTAGTGAGCATGCTGGAAAGCACCGTGCGGGCTTGCGGATTATCGTCAATGATCAGAACCCTGCGACCCCTAAGGTCGGGTGGGACCGTGTGCCGTCGAGTGGCCGCGCCATTACCCAGCCGGGCGGTGAACCAGAACGTGCTGCCCTTGCCTTGGTCGCTTTCGACGCCAACCTCTCCTCCCATCAGCTGCGCCAGTCGCTTGGAGATCGCTAGTCCCAGCCCGGTGCCACCGTGTTGGCGAGTTGTGGATGCATCTGCCTGTTCGAACGCCTGGAACAACCTCCCCATTTGCTCTTTGGTGAGGCCGATGCCGGTGTCGCGCACCGCGAAGTAAATTAGCTGGCCCTCTTCATCTTTTTCCTGAATCTGCGCGCGAACGACGATTTCGCCTTGTTCGGTAAACTTCACGGCGTTATTGCAGAAGTTGATCAGGATTTGGCCCAGGCGCAGCGGGTCGCCCTTGAGTTGAGTAGGCACCGCGGGGTCAATGTCAAAAATCAGTTCCAGCCCTTTCGCGGAAGCCTTCTCGGAAATCAGATTGCTCACGTTTTCCAGCACTCTCTCCAGATCGAAATCAATGTTTTCCACCGACAGTTTGCCGGCTTCGATTTTCGAGAAATCCAAAATGTCGTTGATGATGCCGAGCAGGTGCTGCCCGGCCAGCTGAATTTTCCTTACGTAGTCGTGCTGCCGGGGATTCAGCTCGGTGCGTAACGTCAGATGCGACATGCCGATAATCGCGTTCATCGGAGTGCGGATTTCGTGGCTCATATTGGCCAGGAAATCGGATTTGGCCCTGGTGGCCTCCTCCGCCACCTCTTTGGCTCGCCGCAATTCCTCTCCAGACGCCTCCAGCGCCTGGTTGATGTTCTCCAGTTCCTGTTTGCGCGCGCCGAGCTGACGTTCCGACGCTGCCAAAGATAGAGCCTGGGCCTGGGTTCGGTCGAGCAGCTCTCGAGTGGCGATGTTGCCAGACAATATTTCAGCACTCAGGGCGACGGAGGGCAGCAAGGAGTCGAGCAACGCTCGTTGGCGCTCCGACAACGATGAATTCGTCGCCAATTCGATGACCGCGGTTGCCTGATCCTTATTCACCACGGGAATGAAGTGGATTTTCCCCACCGTCAGCGTGCCCATGCCCGCGGAGATTCGAACCTGATTTCCGGCCGTAACTTCGAGCATGCGCCGCTCCACCGCCGCTTGCCCGGCAAGTCCCTCGCCGAGGGCAAATTCGCTGGGGCCGCCCAGATCCGTATTTGCAAACGAATACGCGCGACAGAAGCGCTTGCGGCTCTCGTCTGCAACGTAGAACGCGCCGTAGATCAGTGGAATGGATTGCGACAACCGCGACAATAAGGCTTTGCCAAATCCAGGATAGTCTTGCGTCGATTGCAACGCTTCCAGCGTTGCTCCCACTTCCGCCTTTACCCATCCTTGCGTTTCGCGTTCGCGCGCGCCCAATTGCAAGGTACGCAGCGCGCGCCCCATCTCACCGATTTCATTCTTGCGATCCAGGTAGGGGATATTCTGCTCCAGCCGCCCATCGGCCAAATCCTGGATGCTGCCCTGAAGATCCACCAGTTCGTTCACCACCTGTGTTTCCACGATACGGAAGGCGGCGGCCCACGATACCACTAGGCCAAAACCAATCACCAGCCATGTGATCAGAATTGCGTGATGCGTATTTTGGGTTAATTGATCGGAGCGCCGGTCAATATACGCTTGCAACTCCTGCATGATCTCGATGGTGGCCTGGCGCGCCGCCTGCAGTTCCTGGTTGACGCTTCCGCGCAGGAGACTCGACGCTTTCGCGTTGTTGCCGGCCAGGGCTGCCGCGCGCACCGGCCGAGCATCTATCTCCGCCTGCGCGAACAGAGCCGAGGCGGCGTTGATCTTTGCCGCGCGCTCGGGGCTTTGCTTGAGCGCCGCCGCCATCACGTTGTGGAAGTCCTCGGCAACCTGTGTCAGTCGTCCGTCAATCACCTGTCTGCGATCGGGATCGGTCTCGTCAGCCAGTTCAAACAGAAACAGCCCGAATCGGTTGCTGTGCGCGCGCGCCTCGCCGACGCTTCGGAGCGCTTCCACTTGGTTGTCGATCAACTCGCTATACCATCCGTCAATCATCTTGCTTTCAAACGTCGAATAGACCCCTGCCGCCACCACCATCAAAACGAGCGGAACCACGCCAACCAGCAGTTTCCGCCGCACCCTCAAATTTTTAAAGAAGCCCATCCGATTGCGCTCCAACTGCTGCTTGACCTGAACATTTGAACTACTGTGCGCTACAAAATCACGCGATCGACTTCGCACCACTCCAGTCGAACGTGTTTGCCAGCCGTCGTCGTCCCGGTCAAGTCCAGATTGGTGAAGACTATACGCAAAATGCCTCGCTGCATATCGTCATAACTAACAGTAGCCGTGGAGCACTCCTGCACCGATCGAGAAGCACCTGGCGGAAGCGATTCGCGGGCTGGAAATGGCTAAACACAAAAGCTTCACGGTAGCCACGAATGTGAAAGTTTACTTCTGTGATCCGCACACCCCCTGGCAACGAGGAACGAACGAAAACACCAACCGCTTGCTGCGTCAATACTTGCCGAAGAGAACGGACCTATCCGGCTACACGCAATCCCAACTGGACAAGATCGCACTGCGCCTAAATCAACGCCCGCGAAAAACTTTGGGGTTCCAGACTCCAGCGAGTAAACTGCGCGCAAGAGTTGCGCCGACCCTCTGAACCCGCAGCGTTTATTAGGACTTAGCCCGAAAGCTTTCCCCGTTCGTTGACTTGCCTTGTAGCCCAACCTAAGATGAGCGCGAAATGGGAGATTCCTCGTCTCTGATTGGCCAGACTATCTCGCACTACCGAATCATAGAAAAGCTCGGTGGCGGCGGCATGGGTGTGGTTTACAAGGCCGAAGACACCACGCTGCACCGGTTCGTGGCGCTGAAGTTTCTACCTGATGAAGTTGCGCGGGACCCCCAGGCACTAGAACGATTCGGGCGAGAAGCGCACGCAGCCTCCGCGCTCAATCATCCGAACATCTGCACGATTCACGAAATAGGGGACGCAAACGGGCGAGCATTCATCGCGATGGAATATTTGGACGGCGTCACGCTCAAGCGCCAGATCGGTGGCCGGCCGATGGAAATGGAAGTTGTCCTTAATTTGGGCATCCAAGTAGCCGATGGGCTCGACGCCGCCCATGCCGAAGGGGTCATCCATCGAGACATCAAACCGGCAAACATTTTTGTGACCAAGCGCGGTCACGTGAAGATTCTCGATTTCGGTTTAGCGAAATTCGTCCCGGTTGGTCCCAGCGTTGGTGTGTCGCAGATGCCGACCGCCACGGCGCAGGAACTCTTGACCAGCCCCGGAGCCACGATGGGCACCGTTGCTTATATGTCTCCCGAGCAGGCACGGGGCGAGGATCTAGAT
>Ga0209655_10000130_pt1 | contig 27527 bp, 21 predicted proteins | sample BogFormECP03_OM2_FD_188236 | JGI IMG/M metagenome (GOLD analysis project Ga0209655, IMG submission 188236) | Bog forest soil microbial communities from Calvert Island, British Columbia, Canada - ECP03_OM2 (SPAdes) (version 2) | ecosystem: Environmental > Aquatic > Freshwater > Wetlands > Bog ...
CTCCACCCTCGTCAACTTGAGCGGAACTGCCCTGGCCCGCAGCCGTTGAGAATTCGATCGACGAAACCGGGCTGCCGTAACCCGGCTCGACATCATCTTCCGGAATCAGTTCGGCCCATGCGGCCAGCGGCGTTTCGCGCGAAGCATTTTCCTTCAGGTAGCTGCTGATTTCTTTCGCTGATCCAAGCACCTTGTAGTTCGTGGGCTGAGAGGATTGCGCGGCCGGATCCGGCGCCAGGTCGCGCATCATCGAAGTGAAGCCAAGCTCAGCAAAAAGAGTGCGCAGCGCGGCTTCATCCGGCGATGCGATTTTCAGCGCGTTCAGATCGAGCGGAACGGGCGCGTCCGTCGGAATCGTTGCGAGCTGCTTGCTGAGGCGCACGAATTCCGCGTTTTTCTCGAGCGCCTCGCGATAACTTGCGCGCTTCACTTCGCTGGCCCGCCGCAGAACTTCCTCCGCGCTGCCGTATTCCTGAATGAGCTGCCGCGCACCGACATCGCCGATTCCGGGCTTGCGCCGCTCGCCCGGCGGCGGCTTATCGTTAGGATCGCGCGCGCCCGGAATGTTGTCGATGGTGTCGCCCATCAGCGCCATCACGTCGGGCACTTTCGACGGCGGCACTCCCATCAGCTCCACTACTTTTGCCTCGTCGATGATCAGATCAGCTTTCGCGGGATTGAGCAGGCGAACGCGTCCGCCGACAAGCTGCATAAGGTCTTTGTCGCTGGTGACGATCATCACATCTAGCTTTTTTTCCACGGCCTGGCGGGCGAGCGTGCCGATCACGTCGTCGGCTTCATAGCCGGCATATTCAAGAATGGGCAGGCGCATGGCTTCGCAATAGCGGCGCACGTAAGGGAGTTGCAACGAGAGATCCTCGGGCATCGGAGGGCGCTGCGCCTTATATTGCGCAAAGAGTTTGTCGCGGAAAGTAGGTGCAGACACGTCGTAAACGACGGCCAAGTAATCAGGCTTTTGTTCGCGCAGCAGCCGCCTGACCATATTCGCGAAGAGGAATGGGACGTTTGTAGGAATGCCGTTCGGGCCGCGCAGCCGTTGCGGCATGGGCGCGTAGAAGGCGCGAAAGATGTAGCCCATCGCGTCAATCAGATACAGTCGAGGAGTGGAAGTTTGAGACGGACTCATTTTGAATCGGCGGAGAGGACAGTATAGCAGAAAGAAAAATTAGGGCCGAATCGCCCGCGCGGATTCAGAGCTCGTTTATTGCGATGGAAGTGATGCCGTGGTCGTCGGAGCAGCTTTTAGATCGCTTAGGTCAGCCTGAACTTTAGCCCATTCCTTCGGCTTCTTTTTTGTGGCGAATGGGAGCGCAGCGTCGGCGTAGTAGCTCAGAATGTTGGCTCGCAATTCCGGCGACATGTTTTTGAATTGCGTCTGCTTCAGCCGATCCAGTAGATCCGCGTACGCTTTGTCCGCAAGCGAATATTTCCCCGGTTCGACGGGCCCGCCCGTGTCGAAATTCGTGTTTGAAATGTCAGGTTCGCCGTTTGGAATCAATTTCAGTTCGCGCGAAAAGTCTTCAATGGCGTGATTGAAGCTGGCCATAAACATCGTTTCAGTCTGCGGCGTAGGTGTTTTGAATTGCAAGGTCCTGAGCGGACCGATCTTCGGAAGGATGCGAATCGCGAACGCCAGAAATTTCTCGCCGAAGCCCGGCTTTTCATATTTCGCGCCCCAATTCTTATTAAAGCTGGCGCGCGACATATGGTAGAGGAATTTTTGGCGCGTCAGAGTTGGATCGTCTTTGGCGATGTCGTTCTTCTTGAGCTGCCACGCGACCTTGGTCGCGCGGGGAATCAGCTTGCTCACGTCATAGCGGTAGGAATTGATGGAGCTATCGAGATCCTTGAACAGCGAATCGAGCGGGATGCCGTAGGTTTCCTCAAACGCGCGCTGAAGCAGAGGCTTGGCCACTTCGAAGCCGATGAAATCGTGATAGGCGTCGGGGGCGTAACGCTGGTGCGCCACTTCGAGCACATCGAAACCGAATTCAGTTTTCAGATGAGCTTCAGGATTCTCGGCGTAGGTAACTACGTCGCCGTACTTTTTCCGCAGGCTCGGATAGAGGATCGGCACCGCACGATTCACGGCGATCGAGTGGCCGTCATTATCAGCCGAATAATGCGCCAGCGAGCCAAGCGCAAACGCAAAATCATTCAGATTTTGCGAATCCCGGAGCAGCGCCCGGATAAAATCGGCGCTGCGAATGTAGTGCACCATGTCGCTGAACTCGTGGCTGCCGTGCGGGTAATAGCCAAGATCCTGGATGATGGCGCCGCCGTAGGCGTAACCATGCGCGGTGCGCAGTTCGTCGTGTGTCGCGTTCGGATACCGCGCGAGAAGCAGCGGGCGTATCCCTTGTTCCCACGCCGAATCGACGATCGCTTCATGCGCGAGCACCGCATAAGCTTCGGTCCGCGCCGGACAAATTGCCAGTAGCAGCAAAATGATGCAGACGATGGCGGTGAGTCGGCGAGTCATGATTTGCGCTGGCCAACATTCGATGCGCCGGCTTGGACGGGCGTGACGTGTGCGCCCAACAGCAGGAGTGCTGCTCAGGAACGCCGCGCTCTTTGAACTGTTCGCTTGACGGCTTGCTGGTTGCGTCTCAAAATGCTGGACACATTGAGCGTTGTCCATGGGGAGCGTCGGGGTTCCGACGCTTTTTAGCGGGTTGCGGCAATCGCGGCCGGGGGCTTCTTGGTGTCCGCAAAAATTAGGAGGATGGTGATGCGAGCTTGTGCGTTGGGGTGTGCGCGTGGTCTGCAACTGTACGCAGTGATCCTGTTGGTCACGATTTTTGCGGCACCCGGATGGGGCCAGACTTTTCGCGGCACGATTTTGGGCACGGTGACGGATTCGAGCGGCGCTGCAGTGGCCGGCGCGACCGTGACGATTAAGCATGTGGATACCGGTGTTATCCGCACCACGACCAGCAACACCGCGGGCGAATTCAACATGCCCGAACTACCGATTGGCACTTATACCGTGACGATCGAGCAGAACGGCTTCCAGACTTCGGTGACGACGGGAGTGGTGGTGCAAGTAGCGGCGACGGCGCGCGTCGACACAAGCCTGAAGCCCGGAGAGGTGAAGCAACAGGTGGTCGTTTCCGGCGAGTCCATCTCAGAAGTTGAGACCACAAACGACACGCTCGGCGGGACGCTCACACAGGAGAACGTGAAGAACCTGCCCATCAATGGGCGCGATTATACAAAGCTAATCTATCTCACTCCGGGAATCGCAGGATCTCCGGATCAGATCTCCGACTCGCCGGGCTCGTACGGCGTGTTTTCGTTGAACGGCGCTCGCGGACGATCGAATAACTTCATGCTAGACGGCACAGACATGAATGACGGTTACCGAAACGATCCGGTGATCAATGAGGCAGGCGTTTTCGGGACTCCAGCGACGATCCTGCCGATCGACGCAGTAAGCGAATTACGCGTGCTTTCGAATTACGAGCCGGAATATGGACGGAATTCGGGCGCGGTGATCAATATCGTGACCAAGAGCGGCTCGAATCAGTTTCATGGCGATGCGCTGGAATATTTCCGGAATGATGGACTCGATGCGCGAAATTTTTTCAACCCTGCGGGCACGACCCAAGCGCCATTCCATAACAATCAATTCGGCGGGTCGCTAGGCGGGCCCATCGTGCCGGACAAGACTTTCTTTTTCGGGGATTACGAAGGGCAGCGCGAGCGAGTAGGAGTGGTGAGCCTCGCCTGCGTGCCTGACCCTGCGGTAATTGCCGGACTTGGCGGGGCGTCGAATTCCGTGATCGCCGCTTTGTTGGCCAGGAATCCCTGGCCGGCCCCGAATGTGCCTGGCGCTACCTCGAATGACACAGGCTGCGACACGCCGAACGCTTCCGTGGTGGCCCCTTCGTACAACAATTCTGACAACTTCATCATTAAGATCGATCACAACTTCAATCAGAACAATTTACTGACGGGCCGGTATTACTTCGGAAACGACAAGCAAGTTTTTCCGCTGGCGCTGACTGGTGGCGGCATTCTGCCGGGTTTCGGAACCTATACTCCGACGCGAGCACAGTTGGTTTCGATTTCGTACGTTACGATCCTCTCGTCAGCGAAAGTGAATGAGGTCCGCTTCGGATTCAACCGGTTCAGCGAAGGATTCCTGCCTCAGGATAGCAATTTCCAGCCAAGTTCGATCGGGCTGGTCACGGCAACTGGAATTGCGGGCAATGGCTTGCCGGTAATTGACGTTGGGAATTTTGCACAAATCGGCGCGAGCCATTCGGACCCACGGATGCGCGTGGACCAGAACTGGCAGGCGCTGGATAATTTCTCGTGGAAAATCGGCAAGCATGAGATCAAGTTCGGATATGAGTTCAGGCGCACGAGTATCCACCAGTTCCTCGGAACGAATTTTCGCGGCGCACTTGATTTCGACGACTTGGAGGATTTTTTATCCGGGACGATTGACGACGGCGGGCAATCGACGGGCAGCGCGATCCGAAATACTTATCAGAATTCCCACGGATTATACGCGCAGGATAGCTTCCATGTGTTCCCGCGAGTGACCGTGAACTACGGCCTGCGCTGGGACTATTTTGGAGTGATGAAGGAGACGAACAATCTCTTCAGTAATATCACAGCCTTCGATCCCGCGGGTCAGACCTTCACATTAACGCAGGTAGGCAGCCCGGGCTTGAGCAGCCTTTACAATCCGGATCGCAAGAACTTTGCGCCCAGGGTCAGCGTGGCATGGGATGTGTTCGGAACGGGCCGAACGGTGGTCCGCACTGGCTTCGGCGTTTTCTTCGATCAGTTCTCGCAGGATATTTTCCTCGGCCACCTGCCTTACAACAGCGGCTTCGATCCCGGCCCGGCCTACAATCCGTTCGGTCCCGCGCCCATTTTCTCTGTCGGAACGCAAGCTTCGATCGTAAGCGGAAGCTCCCCGTTCCAAGCGCCCGGGAGCACGCCGAGCGGCGACGTTTTTTCCGTAACGCGGAATTTTCCGACGCCTTATCTTGAGAATTTCAATTTGAATATCCAGCAGCAACTCTCGAAGCGAACGGTGCTGCAGATCGGTTACGTCGGCTCGCAGGGACACCGGCTGACGCGCTTCCGCGACATCAATCAGCCCGGCCTGGGCGTAATCACAGCTACAGACACAGCCTTCGCCGCCGTGAATGATTTCTCATTCCCAAATCCAGCGAATCCATTGGGCCCGCCGATTACGGGGCCTTGCATTACCGGAGGAATCGTTGCTGGCGGACCGGGCTGCATTTCCGAGGGGAACCCTGCGAGCCGCGTGTTTGCAAACAATCCCTACCGCGCCTTCTACGTGAACCAAGAAGAAACGTCAGCGAAGTCGAACTACAATGCACTGCAAGCCAGCCTGCGCGTCAACGGATGGCACGGCGTCACCTCGATCATGAATTATGTTTGGTCGCATTCGCTTGATACCGCAAGCGACAGCGAAGATTTCATCCCCAATGCGGCGCAGCCGAACGACAGCACGAACCCGCAACTGGAGCACGCGGACTCGAACTTTGATATCCGCAATCGCTTCACTTGGATTTTTGGATACGATTTGCCGCACATGGATGGCAGTTGGCAGCGATTGAAGAACGGCTGGGGATTTGACAGTACTGTGACGCTGCAAGATGGCCAGCCGTTCGGTTTGAATTACAACTTCGAGGGCGATTTCAGCGGTTCCGGCGAATTTTTCGACCGCCCCGATGTGGTCGGGCCGGTGCAATACAATTCGAGCAATCCAAATAATTTCCTGAATCTCGGCTCGTTCGCGATTCCCTGCACTCCTACGGCGTTCGCGCTCGGGACCGTAACGCCATCTCCCGGAATTCAGGGTGACGGTCAGGATTGCGTGCCGGGGACGCGCCACTTCGGAGATCTTGGCCGCAATGCCCTGCGGGGCCCAGCGTTCAAGCAGTGGGATTTCGCGGTCTATAAGACCACGGCAATCACCGAGCGCGTTTCTGTTCAACTTCGCGTGGAAATCTTCAACATCCTCAACCATCCGAATTTCTCGAATCCGGAGTTGCCGAATTTCATTACGGATGCCGCGCAGAACGGCTTCGCGATTGCTAACGGGCGGGAAGTCGGTGCCGGGAGCTATGCCATTGGAGCGACCGGCGACGTAGGAATCGGCAACCCGTTCCTGGGAGGCGGCGGCCCGCGCGGAATCCAGCTCGCCGCCAAATTCTCGTTCTAGCACAGGGGGCGGGCTTGCCGCGCCCGCGGCGTGCGCGCGCGGTTGGCTGTTTTATTGTCTTACACCAGCGCACGCGTACACAAACTGCGCCTGTAGACTATCGCCCGGCGCGGGGCGCGGGCCTAATCCTGTAACCAGCCTGAAATATTCGACCTCCCGGAAACGTATTGATCTATGGAGCGACGCAGATCACCCGACGGCATGAGCGCACAGGACTTCACGGCCGCCCTGTCCCGGGTTCGCGAAGGCGATCCGGACGCTTGGGGGGAAATTTACCGGGAGTACGCGCCGGCAATCTTTCGATTCTGCCGGCGGGCTTTGCCGTCGCGCGAAGATGCCGAGGATGCCACCACTGAAGTATTCATGAAAGTGCGGCAAAAAATCGGGCAGTACGATTCGACGCGGCCGTTCACCGCCTGGCTCTATAAGGTAGCGGCGAATCATTGCTGGGATTTGCTGCGGCGCCGGCGAATTCGCCAGGATCTGGAAACCGAAGACGTGGAAAATATGCCGCTCGAGCATCCCGACCCCGGGCAGCTCGAAAAGCTCCTCGAGGAAACCAGCGGGAAGCAAGTACGTGCCGCGCTTGATAAACTTCCGACGCGGGCGCGAATGGCGCTAGTGCTGCGCTATTACTCGGAAATGAGCTACGAGGAAATCGCCGATTCGCTCGGCGTGCGTCGGGCGTTTGTCGGTGTTTTGCTGCTGCGCGCGCGGCACCATTTGCGCGACGCGCTCGCGGGAACCGAATTGGCAGCGCAGGCATCTTTGGGACGAAGTTGAGCGAGATCGAAGTCGAGCTAGACGAAGGATGAGCACCATGGCGGAACACTACGATGAAATGACGTTGCTGCTGTACCTCGAAGAGCAGCTCGAGGCCGCGCGCGTCCGCGAAATTGCGGCGCACATGCGCGACTGCCCGGCATGCGGCGCGCTGCTGCGGTCGCTGCAACACGAAGGACTCTGGCTGCGCGAATCGCTGACGGCCGAGGATGAATCCATACCGGCACGATTGCTGGCCGCGCCAGCGGACGCGAATGTGCCCTGGGGATGGGTGATGTCGCTCGGAATGGGAGCGGCGGGAATTTACGGGCTGTGGAGCGGAGTCGTGGAACCGTGGCAGCAGCGTTTTTCACAAGCGGGATTTTCGCAGGGCAATCTTTTGTCCATGCTGTTTTTTTCAGGCGCACTTTGGAAAGGGTGGGGCGAAATGAGAAACATCGTCGAAATTATGGCCACAGTAGGAGTGATGTTGATCGTAGCGATGCTGCTGCGGCACAACTGGCGGCGATGGACGACGGTAGGAGTCGTGATGGGCACTCTGGGATTCGCGCTGGCCATGCCATCGGCGGCGATGGCCGGCGAATTCGGAAAGGGCGATCCCAATTACACGCTTCCGCCAGGCCAGACGATTCACACCGATCTTTTCGCCGCTGCTGACTATATTCGCATCGATGGCGATGTGGATGGCGATCTATTCGCCTTCGGCCACACGGTCCTCGTCAACGGCCACGTCACCGGAGATGTTTTTGGATTCGCGCAGAGTGTGACGATCAACGGGCGCGTGGACGGAAATGTACGCTCGTGGGCCGAATCGGCCTCCATCGTGGGAACGGTCGGGAAAAACGTGATGGCTGCGGGCAATTCGGTGGTGATCGACCCACGCGGGAGCGTCGGAGGCAGCGTGACGGCAGGAGCGGGCGACGTGCTGCTGAACGGCCCAGTGGGCGGCGACGTGCTCGCCAGTGCCGGCTCGATCAATTTTGGCGGCAAAGTCGGGGGAAACGTGCAGTTGAGCGTGCACGAAATTTTTGTGAATTCCGGCGCGGATATCCGCGGAGGGATCGTGTATCGCGGAGATCAGCCGCCAAAGATCGATCCCGGCGCGAAGGTAGGAGGACCGGTACAGCAGCATTACGAGCAGCATGTTCCCGAGTACAAACGCGCGCGCTACTACTGGCATATGGCCTTCAAGTGGGCGGCGGGGTTTTTGTTCGGATTAGTGCTGATTTTCGCGTTGCCGGCGTTTTTCGCGGATGTTCTGCGCTCGCTCGATCGGACTGAGATTTCCGGCGGCGTCGGATTTTTCACCGTGATCGGAATCCCGGTTGCCGCGATTGTTGCCTGCATCTCCATCGTCGGATTGGCCGTGGGAATCTCCACGTTGCTCGTTTATGCCATCATGCTGTATAGCGCGCATGTTTTTGTGGGCGCGTGGCTCGGAAAGAAAATACTTGGCGAGGCGAGTGGCAGCGGCTCGATGCTGGGGCGGCTGGCGATTGGATTGGCGATTCTGTCGCTGATTAAATTGGTGCCGTGGATTGGCGCGATCGTTGGGGCGATCGTGGTCGTGTGGGGAGTGGGCGCGGTTGCTTACACCATGTTTCGGCGCGTGCGTCCAGCTCTAGCCGCTGCTTAGGCTCGGATTTTACGGAAGCGCGGCTGGATTGCGGCCTACGACTACCGTGGCGACCACGCTCGGTTGTCCGATCGAGAGAATGGTATTAAAGATTAATCCCTTCACGCTTACCGGATTTTGAGCGGCAAGGCCGCCGACTCCTGCCGGAGTTAAATTCAAGAATTGTGTGACGGAGAACGTGTCCACGTTTAGGCTGGTAATATTCGTCGGCAGCGCAGTGGTGAATAAGCTCGGCAGCGAGCCGAGGGCAAAAGTCCCTTGACCAACATTAATCGCGCCGACGTTGGCGGTCCATTCCGACTGGCGCAACACGATTTGAGTGGTGGAGATGGTGTCGGGCGCGGTTGCAAGCGTGTCGGCGCGCACCAGGACTTCCTGGCCCACGACTAAATCTGCGACGCTGGCGAACGTAAATCCGGAAACAAGACTCAAAACGTCGTTGTCGATGAGAAATGTTGCGGTCGGCTGGATCGTCACGGTTGCTTGATCTCCGATGTCGATTCCCTCGGCAGCCGGCGCGCTTCCCTTGATGACGATATTAAACGTCGGCGGATTTACCGCTGTGTTGATACTCACGATGGTTCCTGAAATCCCCGTTTTTCCCGTAACGTCTTCAAACCCGACGGTGGCTGCCTGAAAAGTTCCGTTGCCTAGCAGACTCAAATCAGTCGAGATTAATCCGCCTGTAGTGATGCAGGTGAAATCATTGGCGGCGCAAGTGGCGGAGGGAAAGAAATATTGAGTACTGCTCGTAGTTGCGGCCGTTAAGCTGACGCCGTTGAGCGTGGTGAACGTGAACTGATTTGTGCCGACAGAAGTGACGACGCCCGCAACGTCCCCGGACTCACCGAGAATGGCGCCTGTGGTCACGTTTTGAAATTGCGTTAAAGCGAAGCCACCCGGCGCGGCCAAATTCAGGGTCATATCAGGCTGCAGCAGATTATTGAGACTGAAATCGAGCAGCAGCGCGACGGGCGTGCCGCTGGTGACGGTCAGTGGCAGTGCGCCAGTATTGAAGTCGACGGTGGTGGGCGAAGTTACTTCCGGCATCTGGCAAATGGATCCTACGGCGCAAGTGCCGATGGGCACGGCTTGGTTCAAAAATGTCACGGTGGGATTCGAGAAAGTAAGGATCAAGTCGGTGTACGTTCCGGGCGTGATATCCATGCTGGCCAGCAAGTCGGTGTCAGTCTGGAGCTGCGTGACTTCGAGAGTGATCGGGGCGTTCAAGACCGAAACATTATTTGGCTGCAGCACCGCGCCGGTGATGGTGATGGTGAACGAAAGAATCGTTACTCCGTTGGGCGGCTGGTCGGTTACCGCAAGTGTAAATGGAACGGTGGTGCCTGAGCCCGCGCCTCCGCCGCTGCCGCGAGGTCTGGTGCCGCATCCGCTTGCTAGAATTAATGCGCTGAAGCTCAAGAATGCCAGGATGCCGATGCGAAATCGCATGAGAGGTCGCCTCGGGGATAAGTCTAACCCAGCGCGGTGAGGTTCAGCCCGGGAATTGCCCAGAACGATACGGACGACTCCCGTAGCGCAGGCTGCCAGCCGGCGTTTTTGTGCGGAGTATTCCGGATGCAAAATGGCGCGCAACATTGCCGCTATTTGGAATGGTATTCGGCCCCGCTTGATTCGATTACGTGGCGCGATCGTGCACGAGTAAGCTCGGCAGCTTCGTCTGGGAGGCGAGATTGTTCCGCGGCGCCACCCGGCCGCAAAAACGCCAGCTGGCAGCCTGTGCTACGGTCTGCTTTGCTAAACGATCTCCAGCCGTTTGCCCACTCGCTCCAGGATTTCTAGCGCGGATTCCAGCTCGGAGCGCTTGTGCGTGGCGGTCACGATTGCGCGCAGGCGGGCTTTGCCTTCGGCTACCGTGGGATAGCCGATCGCGGGAGCGAAAAGGCCTTCGGCGAAAAGTTGGCGGCCGAATTCGAAGGCTTTGGCGGCTTCGCCCACGTGGATTGGCGTGATCGGCGTTTCACTCACGCCAGTTTTGAAGCCGAGCTTTTTCAGTTTGCGCTTGAAGAATTTTGTGTTGGACCACAGGCGCTTGATTAGTTTTTCGCCAGTTTCAGAATCGAGCACTTCAAATGCGGCGCGACAGGCGCCTACGACGGCGGGAGGATGCGAGGTGGAGAAAATAAACGGCCTCGCGCGATGGTAAAGAAAATCGATCAGCTCCCGCGAGCCGCAGACGTAGCCGCCTAGAACACCGATAGCTTTGCTCAGTGTGCCCACCTGAATATCCACTCGGCCATGACAATTCAGATGATCTACGGTGCCGCGGCCATTGCGGCCGAGCACGCCCGACGAATGTGCATCATCGACCATGGTGATGCAGTGATATTTTTCGGCTAGATCGCAGAGAGCGGGCAGATCGGCAATGTCGCCGTCCATGGAAAAGACGCCATCGGTGACCAGCAATTTTCGACCATTCCAATTTTCGGTTTCTTTCAGGATGCGCTCGCAATCGGCGATGTCCTTATGTTTGAAAACTTTGATGGTGGCTTTCGAAAGCCGTGAACCATCGATGATGGAAGCGTGATTCAGTTCGTCGGAAATAATCAGATCGTCTTTGCCCAGGATGGCGGAAACGGTGCCGGCATTCGCCGTGAATCCACTTTGAAAAACCACGCAAGCTTCGGTTTGCTTGAAGCGAGCAATTTGCTCTTCAAGCTCCATGTGAATTTTCATTGTGCCGGAAATGCTGCGGACCGCTCCGGTGCCCACACCGTATTCTCGGACGGCTTCAAGCGCCGCTTTGCGCAGCTTTGGGTGCGTGGTCAGGCCCAAATAATTATTCGACGCGAGATTGATGACTTCTTTGCCGTCCACAGTGGCGACGGGCTTTTGCTCGGTATCGAGAACGCGCAAGTGCGTATAAACGTGTTTTGATTTTAGATCTTCGAGCGCATCGTGAAGAAAACCAAGTTGAGGGCGTGCAGCGGCAGTAGCCATATTGCCTCCCAAGGCTTCGCAGAACTAAATATCATTATATATATCAGATGCGGGCTTGAGTCCGTCTTGCGTACCGCTGGCGTCCCCGCCGGCCCTACTTGGACCCGTTTGGATAGAAGAGGATTTTCCCGGCTTCACCGGATTCCAATAATGCGAAGGCTTCGGCGTATTTATCAAGCGGCAAGCGCTCTTTGAAAAGCGGATCCAGATTCAGGCGCCCGGCTTTTAGCAATTCCGTCATTTGTACCCAAGTTTCGAACATGCGGCGGCCGTAGATGCCATGCACCGTGGCGCCTTTGAAAATAATATCAGCGACGAGATTCAGCTCGACTGGACGACTGGGAATTCCCAGCAGCGACGCGCGCCCTCCGGGCCGCATCATTTTGAATCCCTGGTGAATCGCGTCAGGATTACCGCTCATTTCCAGAAGTACATCGACGCCGGCACCTTCAGTGGCTTCTTTTACCTGCGCGACGACGTCACCAGCGGCTGGATCAAGAACTACATCCGCACCCATCGTTTTTGCCAGCGCCCGCCGATGCGCTTTCACCTCAATCGCGAATATATTTGTAGCCCCGCACGCGCGCGCTACCGCAATGCTCATCAGACCGATCGGCCCCGCGCCGGTGACCGCCACAGTTTGGCCGCTGATCGGTCCGGAAAGAACCGTGTGCACGGCATTGCCCAGCGGATCGAGAATCGCGGCGTAGTGTTCGGGGATTGCTGGATCAACTTTCCAGATATTCGATTCGGGGATGCGGACGAATTCGGCGAAGCAGCCGTCGGAATCGATGCCGATAATGCTGCCATTCTGGCAAACGTGCGGCTGGCCCATGCGGCAGGGACGGCAATGGCCGCAGGCGACGTGCATTTCCGCGCTCACGAAATCGCTGGGCTTTACCGTAGTGACATTCGCGCCAATTTTTTCCACGGTGCCGCAGAATTCGTGGCCGATGGTCAGCGGCGGATGAAGCCGCGAGGCCGACCAACGATCCCAGTGATAGATGTGCAGATCGGTGCCGCAGATCGAAGCGGCGCGGACGCGTACAAGAATTTCGCTCGGGCCAATTTCGGGAATGGCGACGGATTCCACCGCGGCGCCCGCAGCGGCGCGAGGTTTGCGTAGCGCTTTCATCGTGGTTGAAGGCATCGGAGTGCAAGGCGGTTCGGCCTAATCCGCCGGGGAAACAATCCTAGCACACGGGTGCGATGCGCGAAAACTTCGCTCGGCCCGTGCAGCGCGATTCCGCTACAATCTCCCCGGTTTTGCAGCGGCGCCCTTCAGGGCGGCATCTTTTCCGAGTAAGAATTGCCCAGGTAAATGACGCGGGAGGAGCCTTTTGAGTTTCGGAGACAGGCTGCAGGAAATCCGCACCGGATTCGAGCGCCCGTTCTGGGTCGCCAATATCAGCGAACTTTTCGAGCGCCTCTCTTACTATGCAGCTTTCGCCTCGCTCGCACGTTACCTGCACGAGACACTGAGTTTTCCCACTGAGCAAGCCGCCAGCCTCACTGGCCTTTTTGGCGGCCTCGTCTGGTTTCTCGCAGCCTTCGGCGGAACGCTCGCTGACCGTCTCGGTTTTCGCCGATCACTTTCACTCGCCTATTTCATTTTGAGCTGCTCGTACTTTTTGCTCGGCTCACTCGGATCGCCGTGGCTCGGATCGGTGCGAGCCGCAGTGCCGCTGCTGGCGCTAGTGGTGGTTGTGTTGATGCTGCCGGCGTTTGGAATCGCCCTCGTAAAACCTTGCGTGGTCGGCACTATTGCGCGGTCGTCGAAAGAGAATGTGCGCTCGATCGGCTACTCGATTTACTACACGCTCGTGAATATTGGCGGAGCCGGAGGGCCTTACCTGGCTTCGTACATTCACCAGCATTTGAGCGTCGAGAATGTGTTTCGGGCCGCCGCAGTCAGCGTATTCCTAATGTTTTTTGCTGTACTGATATTTTTCAAGGAGCCGCGGCGCTCCGGCGATGTACGGACGGCAACGCTCGGCGAATCCGTGCGCAATTTCATCACGGTGCTGGGCAATCCGCGATTCATGCTTTTCCTGCTGATTTTTTCGGGCTACTGGGTGGTCTACTGGCAGGAATTTATTATTTTGCCGCTCTACGTTCACAATTATGTAGATCTGAAAGCCGATACGGAGTTGATGCTAATTACCGGCCCTCTCACTGTGATTGCGCTTCAGTTGGTGGTTAGTTTTCTTACCAAGAAAATTCCGGCATTTCGCGCGGTGACAATTGGAACATTAATTTCCGGATTGGCCTGGCTACTTCTAATTATTCATCCAAGTTTCTTCATGGCGATCGTTACGCTGTTCGTAGTTTCGCTCGGCGAAATTATTCAGTCCCCGCGGTATTACGAATACATTTCGCGGCTGGCGCCGGCCGGGCAGCAGGGGACGTACATGGGATTTGCGTTCTTGCCGATTGGAATAGGGTCGCTGATCGGCGGCTGGTTTGGCGGCATGCTAATTCATCGCTTCGGGGAAGTGGCGCACCAGCCCGCGAAACTTTGGTGGGCGGTGACCGGCGTGGGCGTTTTGACCACGGTGTTGATGGTCCTCTACGATTTAATTCTGAAGCCTGGAACAAAAGCAGCGACGTAGGAATGTTTGGTCGATGCGGCGATTGAGCAGATGTCTCATTCTTAGCGTGGCTTTCGTCTGCGCTAGCTTTCTGTTCGCGCAAACGCGGCCTTCCGACATGCGACCGCGCGATACCAAGGACACGGCGGACCGCGGCGCTGCTGTGTTTCAGAATCACTGCGAGATCTGTCACTTTGCAGCCAGCTCGGAAAAAAAAGTCGGACCGGGGCTTCGCGGATTGATGAGAAGCGGAAAACGCGGAGCGGCGTCGCGTTGGGATACCGCGGCCGTCACTCGAATAATTCAGAATGGGGGAAAAGACATGCCAGGCTTTCACGCCGAGATCAATGACGCACAGATGCGGGATTTGCTGGCGTATCTGCGAACTCTCTGAGGCATTGCGTGATGCGTCAGACTAGCGCCAACGCTTCATCAGTTGAAATTACCGTCGCGCCGGCGGCGGCTAGTTCGTCAAGCGTGCGGTCGCCCGCAGTTGGTTCTAGTGTTTCGATTGCGTCTTTCACGATTGCCACCTTGCGGCCGCGTTCGAGCAGGCCTCGTGACGCGCGGTCTACGCACAATTCGGTGACCACACCGAAAACAACGTACTGCACGTCCTTACCCAATTTTTCGACTAGCGCCGAAGCCTGCGGATTGGTGAAGACATCAAGCTGATCCTTCTCGAGAATGATTTGATGGCGCGCGTGCCAATCTTCGGGCCAATCGAACTTTGCATCGTTGGGCACCCGCAAGGGATTGCTGGTTACACCTTCGCTGACGATCTCCGCGCCTAACGTCCCGCGAATGCAGTGCGGGGCGAAAGTTTTGAACTCGGAATCGTCTGGCGCGTGTTCGCAAGCGCTGGAAACTAGAAAAACGCGGCCGCTGCGTGCAGCGTCCACGAGACGCTTCAGATTCGGCAGAATTTTTTCTCCGCCGGGGACGTAGAGAGCGCCGCCCGGCAGCAAAAAATCGCGCTGTGCATCCACTTCCCAGAAGACTATCGATGCTGAAACCATAGCGGGCCGGCCTTGGGTGAATTACCGTGAGCCAGTTACGCTGTCTTCGCGCGGCTCACGCGCTTCTTCAGCTTCTCGAGTAATTTCTCGAGCCGCTCACTGTAGGATACCGGATAAACGACGTCGCGGCGCAATTGACCATAGCGCTCCGGCAACTTCGCCAGGCTGGCGCGGCAGCGTTCGCGCGATTCGAGCGTTCTTGCCGCCTTGACTACGCGTTTCCCACCACGCATTACTTCGACAAGTTGCGGCTCGGCGTGCGCCACAGTTTCTGACGCGAGCGCGATTCGATCGCCGGAGAATTGCCCATTCGCATCGGTGATGCGGAAAACTTGTTTTTGGCCCGGATAGGTCACTTTTGCCTGAGTGAGTTTTGCGGCTTCGTGGACGCGGCCATCGCGCTCTACCTCGACTAACTTGTACACCATATTTAGATGTGGAGCGTCGACCGGCGTGGCGAGCGCAGTGCCGACGCCGAACGCGTCGATTTGCGCACCCTTCTTTAGCAGCGCGGTCATGTTGTCTTCGTCGAGATCGCCGCTCGCGAAAATTCTCACGTCCTTCCAGCCCGCGCGATTGAGTTCGCGGCGAATCCATTTACTGTCTTTGACGATATCGCCGCTGTCGAGACGCACCCCGGCGGGCTTGCGCCCCATGCCAATGATTTTCTTCAGGGCGGCACGGACATCGTAGGTATCGAGCAGAAGATACGCGTGATCGGGGAAGGCATCGAGAAAATGTGCGAACGCCGCAGACTCATCGTTGTGAGCCATCACCCAGGAGTGAGCTTGTGTGCCGTAGGTTTCCATTCCGAAACGCTGGCCGGCTAAGACATTCGAAGTGCCCTGGCAGCCGCCGATGGATGCGGCGCGGGCAGCTAGCAGGCTGGCTTGGCTGCCGTGTGCGCGGCGCGCGCCGAATTCTACTACCGGGCGCCCTTGCGCCGCGGTGACCACGCGAGCGGCTTTGCTGGCGATCATGGTTTGGAAGCTGATGGTGGCGAGGACGTAGGTCTCCATGATTTGCGCTTCGATGATTGGAGCAGTGATGCGAATCAGCGGCTCGCCTGCGAAAACCAGCGTCCCTTCGGGCATGGCCCAAACTTCGCCGGTGAACCGGAATTTTTCCAGATACTCGAAGAAAGGCTCGCGGATGTTGCGAAAGACGGGATGGCGGCGCAGGAATTCGATTTCTTCGCGAGTGAAATTTACGTGCTCGAGGAAATCCAGAACTTGCTCGAGGCCAGCGGCCACCAGATAGTTTCGGCGGTGCGGGAGATGACGGACGAATAATTCGAACGTGGCGTTGGCGTCGAAGCCGGTTTGCAGATAGCCGGCGGCCATGGTCAATTCATAGAGGTCGGTAAGGAGACCGGAGTACTCGCGCGTTGGGCGTGCGTCGGTCAAGATGGTTCGGCGCTCACTTTAGAGATGATGCTGCTGTGCAATGGATGCGGCGCATTTAAACGCGATCGCGGCGAATTGTCAGGCCGCCGTCAACAACCAACACTTGGCCGTTTGTATATTGGCCGGGCTCCAGGAAAAATCGTACGGCGCGGGCTACATCTTCTGGACGGCCAAAGCGCGAGATTGCCCCGCTGCCGATGTGCCGATCGTATTTTCCGGATCGGACGCTGGATTCGGCCATGCCGGCGACTGTTGCGCCCGGCGCCACCACGTTGACCGTAACTTTATTCCATTGCTGCGCCAGAATTTTTGCGGCATGAACCAGCGCGGCCTTCGGAGCTGCGTAATTCACGCTGGAAGCGAAGGGAGCAATTGCCTGCATCGTCGCCAGCATCACGATGCTTCCTCCCGCATCCGTTTGCTCCATGATTTCGCCGAGGCGCTTGGCTAGTAGAACTGGCCCTACATAGTTGGACTCGAGGGAAGCCGCCATCGTTTCGCGAGTGAGCGCTTCGAGAGCTACGCGGGCCGGATCGCCTGGGAATATTGCGGCGCCTGCAAGCGGCTTGCCCGTCTTTTGCACGGCCGCGACGTATTCCTCAATCACTGCCGGCTCGGCGATATCGCCGCCTACTAGCTCTATTGTGGTCTTGAATTGTTCTTGAATCGCCTCGCGCACAGACTCGGCACGTTCGCGATTCCAACGGTATCCGACAATTAGCGTCGCCCCTTCGCGCGCCAGCAACGCCACGAGTGCGCTGCCAAGGCCGCCTGTTCCTCCGGCTACGATGACAACCGTGCCCGCTAACTTGTTTTCGGAGAATTCATAGTGGAACTGGCGCAACTGATCCGCCAGTTTTTCGTTCCAATATTGTGAGGGCATGTGGTTCTGTGGCTCGCAGCTTTTTGTAGGGGAGGGTGCTTTAGCTCTCCCACATTTCGGCCCCGCAGTTCGCGTTCAGCCGCCCGAATCGCTATTTGCGAGGCCCGCAAATCCATCGCAGCATTTCCGAGCCGTGTCACATCGCGACCGAATCCGGATGAAAAGACGAAACCCCCAAGTCGCCGCATCGCGTGCGATGCGGGCTTTACCTGGGGGCTCGTCTATTTATCTTTGGTTACCCTTGTGCGATCTTTGCGCCGGGATACCCCTATTTCAGAACGGCGTCTTTGAAAGCCTTGGCCGCGCGGAGCCGGACAACCGTCTTCGCCTTGATCTTGATTGCTTCGCCGGTAGCCGGGTTGCGTCCCATGCGCGCCTTGCGGTGCGCTTTCACTGCGCGACCCAATCCGGGAATCACAAACTTGCCGGTGCCCTTGGCTTCCTTCACGGCCAGCTTGAATAGTTCGTCAAAAAACGCGACCACTGCCTTCTTCGGCACCTGCAATTTTTCAGCGAGGTGCGCGACAATCTTGGACTTGCTCATTGGGCTTGCCATCGAGTTTCAAATTCCTCCTCAGAATTAAGTTGATTACGATTCAGGGCTGTCGGACTGCGCAAGGGACTATAGCCGCACCTTCGGGATTGCGCAAGCGAAAACGCGAAAAAAGCCCGGAAAATCGCTAATTTTGCGAAGGCGGCCCGGCTCGACCGAAAAGCGTTTCAATTCCGCGCGAGTTGGTCGTAAAAAATCGCCACCGATTTGATGCCGCCGAAATAATTCTCCAGCGAGATGTGCTCATCCGGCGCATGCGCATTTTCATCCGGCAGGCCAAAGCCGAGCAGCACGCAGGGAACCTTGAAGGTGTCGTGCATTTGCGTGACGAACGGAATCGAGCCGCCTTCGCGGATGAAAACGGCCTTTTTTCCGAAGCCTTGCTGCAGCGCGTGGATGGCTTTCTGAAAAATCGGGTGCGAGTAAGGTGCGACCCACGGCTTGCCCATGCTCAGCAATTGAAAATCACACTTCACGCTCTTCGGCAGAAGTTTCCGGATGTGCCGCTCGACGAGCTTGGCGATCTTCGGCGGATCCTGATTCGGCACCAGCCGCGCGGATATTTTCGCAAACGCTTTCGAAGGAATTACGGTCTTCGAGCCTTCGTCCATATACCCGCCCCAGATGCCGTTCAGCTCCAGCGTGGGCCGGCAAGAGAGTCGCTCGACGATTGAGAAACCTTTCTCGCCGCACAGTTCGGGAGCGCCCACCGTCTTGCGAAAATCTTTTTCTCTCCACGGCAACGATTCCAGCGCCTTGCGTTCTGTGCGCGAAATCTTCGCGACGTCGTCGTAGAAGCCAGGCACGGTGACGTGGAAGTTCTTGTCGTGCAGCTTGGCGATCATCTCCGCAAGAATGGTGATCGGGTTGGGCACCGCGCCGCCGAAGACTCCGGAATGCAAATCCTGCGCCGGGCCGGTGATTTCAACCTGGAAATAATCCAGACCGCGCAGCCCATAGGTGATTGACGGCACGCCCTTGGCCAGCATAGCCGTGTCGGAAACCACCAGCGCATCGGCCCTCAGCAAGTCATGATTCTTCGAGACAAAATCCCACAAGCTGACGCTGCCCACTTCTTCTTCGCCTTCGATGATCACTTTCACGTTTAGCGGCAACTGCCCTTCGGATTTGAAGAGCGCCTCGAGCGCCTTCAAGTGAATGTGCACCTGGCCTTTATCGTCGGCGGTGCCGCGGCCAAAAAGATTTCCGTCGCGCACCGTCGGCTCGAAAGCCGGTGAGGTCCAAAGATTGAGCGGCTCGGCCGGCTGCACGTCGTAATGCCCGTAAAAAAGAATCGTGGGGCGCCCGGCGATGTGTTTGGATTCGGCGTAAACGAGCGGGTGAAGCTTGGTGGGGATGATTTCGATCTTTTCCATTCCGGCGTCGCGCAGTTTTTCGGCCAGCCACTTTGCGGCGCGCTCGATGTCGGGCTTATTTTCGGACTTGGTACTGACGCTCGGAATGCGCAGAAATTCCGTCAGCTCCGCGAGATTCTGGTCGCGGTGATTCTCGATGTAATCAAGAAAACTCATTCGTACGCCCCCAGGCGAACTACGAAGATGGCTGCCGTCGATGTAGGATGCGTTAGCAATGGAAGCGCGTTCCCCAAAACGCAAACCGTCATTCTACGGAAGTGCGGCGCAGTACGGCAAGCGGAACGGGTTTGCATTGCTTCCAAATTTCGTCATTTGATTTAAGGCATCCGGCCGGAGCTGCTCGACGGACTAACTCCGAAACGTCCATCGCTAAACCCCCATTTCCAGCCATGCCGGTGGCACTCTTGAAGCGGCTGCATTTTGGGCACCTGATCGCAAAAGTTGAGTTGACCCGGACGACTGTCGGGCGCACGATGGGCTCGTGGACACCGCAACGTCCAGTCCGGCGGCTCGTCGTAGCACCCGCGTCTTTACTCGCATTCCCGTGCGTGCCGCAGGGAAGTCCGCCGTAGGCCGCAAATTCCGTGAGAACAGCCAGACTATCGTCGTGAACGCTCATGGCGCGCTGCTTTACGTGCAAGCCGAAGTGGAACTGGGCGCGGACATTGTATTGATCAACCCGGTTACCGAAGAGGAGCAGGAGTGCCGCGTAGTTTTTATCGGCGACCTCTCCGAGAAGGGGCAGCGCATCGGCGTAGAATTTCTGTCGCCCGCTCCGCATTTTTGGGGCGTAGATTTTACTCCCACCGATTGGCCCGGACGCGCTCCTGGCGCCCCGGTTCGCTGAAGTTCCCGCCTGACTAACCTCACCGAATTTTATTCGGAGTGCGAGGTATGTTTGTGCCTCTACTCGAGAAACGCGCTCTCAGTGGCTAAAGCCAGGGCTTATTTCGCCCCGTTTGCGGCATGACGGAAGTCGTGCCGTAATAAATCTCTGCTCGGATTGCGGACCGCTTCCCCAAAAAATTCAGGACCACCGCGCGAATAGGCGGCGCTTTGCTACTTCGACTAACGCCAGATATGTGGCCGTGGAGATCGCCAGAAAGGCAAAAAATGCGGCGGGTAGAGGCGTGAATCCCAGTTGTCTGGCCAGCGGCGAATAGGGCAGCGCGAGTCCGATAATCACGATCAGGATCGTGGTGATTGCTAACGGGACGCTGGGGCGGCTCTTTAAAGGATTGCCCATGGTGCGGATGATGAAGAGCACTAGCGTTTGCGTGGCCAGCGATTCCAGGAACCAGCCAGTGTGAAATTCCGTTTCGCCGGCGTGGAAATAGTGCAGCAGGACGAAGAACATCAGGAAATCATAGAGCGAGCTGATGGGCCCGATATAGAGCATGAAGTCCCGGATTAGTTTCATGCTCCAGCGCCGAGGCTTGCGAACGTATTCTTCGTCCACATTGTCCGTCGGAATTGTGATTTGCGCTGCGTCGTAGAGAAAATTATTCAGCAGGATTTGCGTGGGGAGCATGGGCAGGAATTTCAGGAAAATGGATGCTCCCGCCATGCTGAACATGTTCCCGAAATTTGAGCTGGTGCCCATCAGCAGGTATTTCAGGACATTGGCGGAGGCGCGGCGGCCTTCGACTATTCCCTGGTGCAGAACATCTAAGCCTGGCTTCAGAAGAATGATGTCGGCGGCTTCGCGGGCTACGTCTACTGCCGACGATACGGAAATTCCTACGTCGGCGGCTCGTAGCGAGGGAGCATCGTTGATTCCGTCGCCCATGTAGCCGACCACGTGGCCGCGCAGCTTTAGCGCGTGAATGATGCGGTGCTTTTGCATCGGCGAGACGCGGGCGAACACGGTTGCTTCCTCGGCTAGATGTTGCAACGCGGTGTCGGTGGTGTGTTCGAGATCGTCGCCCAGAATTATCGTTGGATTTGTGAGGCCTACCTGCTCGCAGACGTGACGCGCTACGAGTTCATTGTCGCCAGTCAGAATTTTTACCTCGACGCCGTCGCGCTCGAGCGCCGCGAGTGATTCGGCAGCGTCAGGATTCGGCGGATCGGCGAACGCCAGATAGCCCGCGAGTATCAGCGATTTCTCGTCGTCTTTCGTGTAGCGTTCGCGCGCATCGATTTCGCGATAGGCCGCGGCCAGCAGGCGAAAGCCTTGCCCGCTCAATTCGTCGAATGTACTCCGGCAGCGCTGCAACGCGTCGGAAGCAAGCGGAACCACGCGGCCATCGTCTTCGTAGAAATCGCAAACGGACAGGATTCCTTCGGGGGCGCCCTTGGTGATCAGTAGGCATTTTGCCGCTGGATCATTTTTCTTTTGCACCACCACGGAGAGGCGCCGGCGATCGAAATCGAAGGGAACTTCATCGCGCTTCAAGTAGGCCTCGGCGTCGGGCCGATCGATTTTCAGAATTGCCACGTCCAGAGGGCTGCGAATGCCGGTTTCGAATTTGCTGTTGATGTAGGCCAGGGCCAGAGGCTTGTAGGACGGGTGGCCCAGATAATCTAACGAGGAATTGAAAATCATCTGGCCGGTGGTCAGCGTGCCGGTTTTGTCACTGCAGAAGATATCGATGGTGCCAAAATTTTGAATTGCTGGGAGGCGCTTGACCACCACTTGCTGGCGGGCCATGCGCACCGCGCCTCGTGCTAGCGTGACCGAAGAAATCATGGGCAGGAATTCGGGCGTCAAGCCGACCGCCAGCGCGACGGCGAAGACGAATGATTCGAATGCGTTCTTGTGCATTGCCACGCGCACTACCAGGATGAACAGAACGAGAAAGAATACGGTGCGCGTGATCAACAATCCGAATTGCTTCATGCTGCGTTCAAAGTCGGTTTCGTCGGGGCGCATCACCAGGCGCTCGGCGATGGCGCCGAAGATCGTTTGCGGTCCGGTTTTCAGAATTTCCGCGGTGGCCGTACCACTGACCACTGAAGTTCCGAGGAACACTAGATTCGGCGCGTCCGGCCCGGTAGAGGATTGGCCCTCGCGGATTTTTGCTTCCTTCTCGACGGGCAGCGATTCGCCGGTGAGCGCGGATTGCTGCACGTAGAGATCGCGGGCCTCAAGCAGCCTCGCGTCAGCAGGGACTAAATCTCCGGCGGAGAGACGCACCAGATCGCCGGGCACTATTTCGCGGCGCTTGATTTCCTGCCAGGTGCCATCGCGCAGGACCGTCGCAGTAGGAGTGACATTTTCACGGAGCCTATCAATGGCTTTTTGCGAGCGGTAGGTTTGCACGAAATTGATGGCCACGCCGAGGCAGACGATTACCAAAATGACGATCGCATCGGTTTTGTCGCCGAGCACGAAAGATGCCCCGGCTGCGATCAGCAGGATGACCACCAGCGGATTTAGAAAAAGTTGCAGCAGCTCGAAAAGCGGCCCGCCGCGTTTTTTCGCCGCTGGCTCGTTGGATCCGAATTGCTTGAGGCGATCGGCTGCTTCTTGTGAGGAGAGGCCCGCGGAAATTGCAGGTATCGCTTGCGACTCGGCCATTAGATTTTCCTCGCCACCAGCAGCAGATTTTCGCCGTAGAGGGTAGCCGGGGACAGGAGTGTGCCGCGAATTTCGATGTTTCGCTGGCGCTGCGCTGCGGATTTTTCCTTGCGGAAGGCAATAAGAGTGTAGAGCCACATCCACGGCGCAAAGATGGAATAGGCGTAGGTGATCGGCTTCGTGTGCGTCGGGGCGACTGCGGTGAGCTGGAATCCGCTGGTGCGAAGCATGTACCGCAGCTCCGGAAACGTGTGCAGGCCGATATGGTGCATGGGATGCCGCGCGGATTCATCGAGCGGTCGCGGATCGCAATTGTAGAAGCCGCTGCCAAAGAAGCGCATGCGCGAACGTAGCGAAATAATATTCGGCGTGGTGACGATCAGACTTCCACCGGGCTTGAGCAGGCGATGCATCTCGCGAAGAAACGCGAACGCATCTTCGAGATGTTCGATTCCTTCGATACACAGGATGAGATCGAAGCCGGCCTCTGGCCAAGGCAGCGGGTGCGTCATGTCGGCCACGCGGAAACGTCCCCCGAGCGCAGCTCGGGCCTCGGGCAGAAGCTCGTCCACCATGTCCACGGCGGAAATTTCAAAGCCGAGTTTGGCGAGTTCGATCGCGACTTCGCCATCGCCGCAAGGCGCGTCGAGGATTTTCGCTCCGCGCGGCAGATCTAGTGATTGCACGCGCTGCACCACCGACGCGTAAATTTTCGGGCAACTTGGCGCTTTCATTCCGTAGCATCCTGCCGCTTGAGCCGATGTACCGCAACTCGATCACGCATCCAGCACCAAACGCGGTCTAGATCGCCGGGATCGATGAATAGAACGTAGGCGCTCAGCACATCCCATTGGAACATAGGAACATTCAGCGAGTATTCGAGATACAGATGGAAGATCAGTCCCAGTAGCAGAATTTTGTAGCGTAGCTTTTTAATCCAAACCAACACGCCCAGAGAAAATTCCATTACCAGCGCCGACCAAGTGCCCAGCTTGAGAATCGCCGGCGTCAGCAGCCACTGCGGCAACGGAAAGCGTTGAATTTCATCGAGATGGTAAACGTAGTAAAGCGCAGTTCCGTGAATCCACGAAGCTCCCTGAATTTTCCAGCAGAACGAGACAAAATATAAGAGCGCCATTTCGATTTGAATCATGCGCTGGGCCCACGGGCTGGACAGCGGAATTTCGGAAGATTCCCTTCCCCGCCGCACGCGAATTAGGTGATCCAGTGAAAAAGCGGCTCCAGCAGGCGCAAAAATCAGAAAGAAGCCGGCCACGCGCAGAAACGTGTCTCCGCCATTGAGGATATGCAGATTTCTTTGGTCAATCGAGGCCAAGCAGAGAAAGACGACGATTGTATTGACGCGCGTGAGCAGCCCGATGGTGAGCAGGATCGCCGACGCGAGAAATATCCAAAAGAGCGTTTCGATTGCCACGTTCGTTTGCGGAATCACCGCAAACAAGTTCAGGCGCATTCCCGGTTCCATTTTTTGCATGGTGGAGAGGGTGACCCAGGAGTGCGGCCCATACCAGGCCAGCCAATCGGGGCGCAGCAAAATGAGAGTGGCGATCACCACTACGCCGTAAAGAATTCGAAATAGCGCCACCGGCGTAGGCGATTGCGGCGCGAAGAAGAACCGGTTCCATGCGTCCGGCACGATCCGGAAATTCACTGCAAGTCCTCGGGCTTGACCGTATAGGTGTAAAAGACATTTACATCCCAGGGGCCGCGATCGTAAGAATTGTCGCCGCGGGGAATGATGTCCGACCACCTCACGACCAGCAGGACCTTTTGCACCCGATGCGTGGAATCGCTATTCAGGCGCGCGATGTAACGCGCGGCGTCGGGCCACAGATCGGCGTAATCATTATTTTGGAGATTTTCCTCGTATTTACGATACCGCTCTTTGAAATAACGATCCTTCGCGCCCAGCAGCTCCATTCTCGGAAAGGACCACAATTGCGAAGTTCCGTCCGAGTAGATCACCACTGCCTCGAGATAGCTGTTCACCGATTTTGGATCGGGAGAAAACATATCCCAGGATTGAAACAGCCCGGACCACACGAGATAGGGCCGGACGGATTCCTTAACGAAGTGGATTAGTGAATTGTTGATTGGCATAGACCAGCAGAAGATGGCGATCAGGTGAAAAATTATGAAAGCGTTGATAGCGATGCGCTTCGCTCGTTGTAGACGCTGAGATTGCGCAGGCAGGTTACGATCGGTTTTTGAGTCTGGAATTTCTGATGCCATCGATCACCGTTGATTCAGCGTGAATCTGAGAGTTTACATCACCATTGCGGCGGAATGTTGAGTGGAGGGTGCAGCGCGCTAATTTGTGAGCCGCGGCGGGAGGGTAGTCGTAAGATGCCGGCAGGGACGCCAGCGATACGCTACTTGAGTGTAGTGTCCTAATTTGATCTCGCTTGGAGTTTGGTAGAGCCAGCTCCGCATTCATCGCGGCGGAGCCGCGGCGTTACGGTGGCAGCCCCCGAATTTATTCGGGGGAGGAGCGCTTTAGCGCTCCGATAAAGCGTCGCCTATCACGAAGCGCTTTAGCGCTGGAAACTTATAAGGCAGCCCTATTTCGAAATTAAGGCACGACCTACTCGACCGCGCGTTCGACTGGAAAAAGCGAATCGGGTAAACTTGTTCTTCCGCGCCCGTAACTCAGCTGGATAGAGTATCTGCCTTCGAAGCAGAGGGTCGGGGGTTCGAATCCCTCCGGGCGCGCCACTTTTATCTGGGTCCAACCCAGACACATGGGTTACAGAACGTACCGACTACATGGGTGACAACTTCCAACTTCACTCCTACTCGTCTGGTTTGCGCGTTAATAAGATGTCGAAGAGCCGAGGGAAGACGGCAAAAACTCGGACCGAATTTTCTCCGTCGATTAGAGAGAGTGTTTTCGTATCCGCGGGCCCCGATTTGGTCGAAACGAAATACAAGCGGGCGTCTGAACATGGGTCTCGATCTGATTGTAGAAGGCTGCGCCAAGCCCGGGCATGAGAGTGAATGGCGCCAACTTTTGAAGCGCTCTTTCGCTGACGAAGAGCTCTCCGAGGCGGAGGTTGCGCGCTTCCGGGAGATCTGCATTCCGGGCTATGAAAGGATCGGCGCGCCAAGGGTCGGGTCCGATAGCGCTGCAAACCAATGGATACTGGAAGCACGAAACGCGAAAACGCCCGAAGACATAGCTGACGTTTTGAAAGAATTCGACGGCTACTATGTCGTTCGTCTCCTAGAATGCGATGGCGTGCCCAAATACTCTCACGGAGGGTTGTACGAGGGAGTCGACGAAACGAGTCTCCGAGGAGCGTTTCTGGATGATTGCCAGGACGTACTCGGCAAAGACTTGTTGAAAAATGCATGGAACCACAAATTTCCAGAGGAGGCGGTCGCCTTTGGGAAAGCACTGCTTGCTGCAGCCAAAGCCGCTGAGAACGTAAGTACAGCGCCCAAACAACGGCGTACCATTCTTTCGCGTCTGGGCCTAGCCAAGCAGCCCGAGCCGGTCGCGATTACAGAGCAGCTTGACATCGTGCGAGCGGCCGGGCGCTGGTTCATTTTCTGGGGCGAACGCGGGCACCCCATTCGCGCCTGGTTCTAAGTGCGCGCGACTTTTCTCCTCGCGTTTTTGATTCCTTCAGTCGCAGTTCTTTGTGGCGTCATCTGCGTCGGCTCGGGAGCTGGCGACGCTACTTAAAATCCTTCGGGCTTACATGACCCTCATGTATACTCCCGGAACTTTCAGAAGGAGGTCGCCTTCCTTGCGAAAATATCTTGCGGAATTCCTGGGCACTTTTGTGTTGGTCTTCGGCGGGGTCGGCAGCGCTGTGCTCGCAGGCAGCCATATCGGATTTGTCGGCGTGGCGTTCGCGTTCGGCTTGGCGCTCCTGGCGATGGTGTACACCATCGGGCCGATTTCTGGGTGCCACATTAATCCGGCGGTGACATTGGGAGTGCTGCTGGCAAAAAGAATCGGCGCAAGGGACGCGCTGATGTACGTGGTGGCGCAGATTTTTGGGGCGATCGCGGCATCGGCGCTGATCCTGCTCATCGCCAGCGGCGTGGCGGGCGGTTACGATCTCGCGGCGGGCGGCCTTGGCGCAAACGGATACGGGCTGCACTCACCGGGACAGTATTCGATGGTGGCCGCGTTCATTGCCGAACACGCGGAGTACCAAGATCTAGTTGCACAGCGCGATTCTTAGCTTTCGTTGGTTTCCCGATGAAAATTCGCAGACTGCGGCGCGAAGAATTGCCGCTCGATACGCTGGAACTAACGCGCTTCCTGATCGGCAAAGTCGTCGTGCATGATTTGCCCTGCGGACGCTTAAGCGGGCGCATCGTGGAAGCCGAAGCGTATCCACCGGGCGACCCCGCCGGCCACCACTTTCGTGGACCGACGCCGCGCATTCGCTCGATGTACCTCCATCCGGGCCACGCGTACGTGTTTTTTAATTATGGCGCCCATTTTATGTTGAACGTGGCCAGCGAGCCGGAAGGTACCGCAGGCGGAATTTTGCTTCGCGCGCTCGAGCCGCTCGATGGAGTC
>Ga0209655_10000131_pt1 | contig 27254 bp, 32 predicted proteins | sample BogFormECP03_OM2_FD_188236 | JGI IMG/M metagenome (GOLD analysis project Ga0209655, IMG submission 188236) | Bog forest soil microbial communities from Calvert Island, British Columbia, Canada - ECP03_OM2 (SPAdes) (version 2) | ecosystem: Environmental > Aquatic > Freshwater > Wetlands > Bog ...
CCATCAACGCCAAGATTGAGAGCGCCGAATATTCCGATGTGCTCCAGTGGTCACAGAGAGTCATCGACCTGGCCGACGGTGACCCGTCTAAAGGCAACTTCATAATCGGATGTCCGTTAGCCTTCGCCTTGACGACGCGGGGTATTGCCCGGTATTGCCTGGGTCATCCGGGATGGCGAGACGACCTGCGGCACGGCCTGGCCATGGCCCGCACCGCCGACCCCCTGTCCTACGCCGCGGTCGTCGCCTACGGCTACTTGCCAGGAATACCGGGTGGCGTGCTGAGCCCCGACGATTCCGTGGTGCGTGAGATCGAGGATGCCCTCCGGATTGCCGAACGATCCAGTGACGATTTCGCGGTGGATCTCGCCCGGGCGACGCTGGGCGTGGCGCTGGTGCACCGCCCAACGCCTGTCGAGCGTGACCGCGGACAGAAGCTCCTGGCCGAGGTCAGCGACGTGTTCGTGCGCCGCGGATACCTCCTGTGCGATTTACCGTTCGTCAACGTGTATTTGGCGCGCGAGAGGGCTCGGCGTGGAGATCGCGATGACGCCATCCCGCTCATGCGCGCCGCCGTCGACCATCTGTTCCGCGAGGGACAGCTGCTGGTGTGGGGCATTCCAGCGACGGGTGTTCTGGTGGAGACACTGCTCGATCGCGGGGCCGACGGTGACGTGGCCGAAGCCGAGGCCGCGATCGAGCGCCTGGCGGCTGCGCCAGCCGATGAGGGTCTGGTGATACGCGAGATCTGGCTGCTGCGGCTGCGGGCTCTATTGGCGCGGGCACGTGGTGACGAAACCGCCTACCGCGACTTCCGGGATCGCTACCGCGACATGGCGAAAACGCTTGGCTTCGAAGGCCATATCGACTGGGCCGAGGCGATGCCATGACGGACGTCGTTCTCGATTCGCCAGACACTCCCGCGGCAGGACGGAAGAATCCCCAACCATGACCGAGCACTCAACAGCGTCCGACGGCCAAACCCGCCTGGCCTATATCCTCGGCGTGCCCTGGCATCGCATTGCCAACGCCAATGGCCCCAAATGGGGGAACTCGTGTCTGGCAGCGACCTCATCGCTCAAGTCGAAGGCAACTTTCCCGAACTCACCCTAGAAGTCGGCCGCCGACTTCACCTCGAAGACACAATCGTCGTCGAATGGACGTGCAATTACGGCGACGGACGCCTCTACCGAAACGTCAGTATCGCCGAACTCCACAACGGCGAGGCCATTACAGTCACCGACTACTGGGGCGAACCCACCGCCACCCCCGAATGGCGCCGACCACTCACCGGTCGCTCGACATGCCCCCTGACGGAATTTGGAAAGACGCACAACATCTTTCGCACTACTAACGCCTCAGCGGCAATCGGACCTCGTGCGGGGAACTGGGGAATTTATGACCACGCTCGTTAACGCTCTCGAACAGCGCGATGGCCGATACGGTTTACAAATGACCGGACCCCATGAGCTGGTCCACGGCGAAGGAGAGTCGTTCATTGCGGGGAACGCTTTGCAGCTTAGCGGGGCCACGCGGTTGTGGGCCTAGCCATTGTGGCCGCAGTTGAGGAGAGCTGACTTCATACATTGACGTCGCGGACGCTTGGGTGCGGGCTATTGTCCAGACGCGGTTTCGAGGGTGTCGGCGAGGCGGGTGAGCAGTTGTCTGAGTGTGCGTTGTTCGGCGGGGTCAAAGCAGGCGAAGATGTCTCGCGCTGCGTCGAGGTAGTCGTTGAGCCAGCGGCGCGCCTGGTCGTCACCGTGCGCGGTGACGACCAGGCGGATGGCGCGGCGATCGTCGGCGTCGGTGCTTCGCGCCACAAGCTGGTCTCGAACGAGCGCCTCGACCAGTGTTGAGGCGGTGCCTTGGGTGATGCCGACCGCGCGGGCGAGGTCGGCCAGCCGCACCGGGCCGAGTCGCTGAATCTCGGCGAGCAATTTGGAGCGTGGTGTAGATACTCCGTGTTCGCCGAGGCGTTCATCGAAGGCCCGGACCACCGATTTGCCGGCGCGGCCGAAGGCGTCGGCGAGTACTCCCGGCAGCTGATCCGCCGGGTCAGTGGGCTGTGTGGCCATCGAGTTCCCGTCCGCTGTTGACAGCAGCATATCAAGGTCTCTAATATATTGACATCAAATAGTTTGGTGCGATAGGAGTTGGACATGAAGGTCTTTATGACGGGCGGTAGTGGGTTCGTCGGTCAGCATTTGGTGCGCCGCCTCACCGGCGAGGGGCATGCGGTGCTGGCGTTGGCGCGTTCCGACCGCGCCGCTGGGCTGATTACGGCCGCCGGTGGGGAAGCGGTGCTGGGTGATCTGGCCGACTTGACGCCCGGCGCTGCACCGCCTCGGTGGACATCGGTGTTAAACGGATGCGATGCCGTCATTCACGCGGCGGCCCGGATGGAGTTCTGGGGGCCCGACGCCGGTTTCCGCCGCGACAACCTCGTGCCAACGGTGGCGCTGCGCGAGGCGGCCGCCGCGGCCGGGGTGCGCAGGTTCGTGTTGATCAGCGCGGCCAGCGTCTCCACCGGCAGCCAGCGCGCAGCGGTGGTGGACGAAAACGCCGATAACGGCCGACCCAACAACGCCTACAGCCGCGTCAAACTCGCCACCGAGCAGGCCCTCCTGTCCGCGGATACACCCACGATGGACACCGTGGTGCTGCGCCCGCCGTTCATCTGGGGCGCCGGGATGACCACGGTGACCGAGCTGGCCGACCTCGCGCGAGGCGGCGGATGGACGTGGATTGACCAGGGTTCCCGTGTCATGGACTTCATCCATGTCTGCAACCTGGCCGCGGCCGCCGAACTGGCACTGACTCGGGGTCGACCTGGTGGCATCTACTACATCACCGACGCCACTCCGATGCCGATACGCGACTTTATGACCCCGCTCTTGGCCACCCAGGGCGTCGACGTGAGCCAAGCGCGCAGTGTCCCACTCGGGGTCGCCGCACCACTGGCAGCCATGCTTGACGGTGGCGCACGGTTGCTGCGCCGGCCCAAGCCGCCGATGCTGACCAACTGGCTGGTCACGTTCTTGGGCCATGACCGCAGCTATGACATCACCGCCGCGCGCCGCGACCTCGGCTACACCCCTGACGTAACCGTGGCGCAGGGACTCACGGAAATGATTTCCGCACATACCGCAACGGACCGGTCAGGCTAGCTGGCTCACGTGACATCCAGCGACTGGCGTGTGGCCAAACCAGCATTCGATCCAACCCATTAAGGAGTACAACCATGATCGACGACGTGTTCGTCATCGACGCGGTCGCCCACGGCTATAACCTCGGGCCCGCCAACCAGGTCGACCCGCGCTACGCCGCGGCGACAAGCGCCCAACTGTATGGCCTGGCAATGCAATTCGTGCCCGAGGGCTACCTATTACCCTGCGAGGAGTGGACCAACAGCGCCGACCCAGACCTGGTGGCCAGCGCCCTCTTCGCCGAAAGCGCCACCGACTTCGCCATCTATCACCAGGTGCCGATGTTCGGGGCCTTCAAAGACGGCAGCAGCCCCATCTGGGTGGGTCAAAACATGCGTGAGCGTTGGCCGGGCCGCGTTGCGCTGTTCGCCGGGGTCAGCCCCTTTCTGCCCGATCCGGTCGGGCAAGTTGACCGCGCGATCGACGAGTACGGCGCGATCGGACTTAAGCTCTATCCCCTCGAACTTATCGAGGGCCACGTCAACCCATTCCCGCTCGACGACCCCGAGATCGCCTACCCGATCTATCAGCGGGCCGTCGACCGTGGCATCAAAACTATTGCCGTGCACAAGGCTCTGCCGCTGGGTCCAGTACCCCTCGACCCGTTCCGGGTCGCCGACGTCGAAGCCGCCGCGATCGCTTTCCCCCAGCTGATGTTTCAGATCGTGCACGGCGGTATGGCGTTTGTCGAGGAAACTGCCCTGCAGTTAGCGCGTTTTCCCAACATCAGTGTCAACCTGGAGGGAACCACGGTGTTGGCGGTCAAGGCGCCGCGTCAATTCGCCGCCATTGTTGGCTCGTTTCTGCAGCTGGGGGCCGCTGATCGCATCGTATGGGCCACGGGATGCATGGCGATTCACCCGCGCCCCTTCCTTGAGGCGTTTTGGCGCATGGAAATGCCCCGCGATCTCGTCGAGGAGTACGGCATGCCGGAGCTGACTCGCGATATCAAAGCCCAGATCCTTGGGGCCAATGCCGCCCGCATATGCGGCATCGACATCGACGCCGAACGAGCCAAGGCGAGCGGCGATGAGTACTCCACCTTGAGTGAGCCGCGGCCACCGTGGAGCACCCGCGACCTCACCGGGGCATCCGCGTGACCGCCGATTTGAACGCCGATTCGAGCAGCGTGCCCGTCGGCGGCGACGCTCGGCCACCCCTGCCTGCCACTGAACACATCACGGCTGAGTTGTTGGAGGTCAAGGTGCGCGATGTGCTGAACCAGATTGTCGACCCGTGCAGCGCAGCAGCCGGTGCTCCAGCCGGGCTGATCGACATGGGGCTCATCAGCCGGCTCTCTGTGCAACCCTGCGCTGATGGGCAATTGGTCATCGCGGTGCAGATCCGGCTGACCGAGCCGACGTGCTTGATGGGATACGCCTTCACCGCCACCGCGCGAGAATCTTTGGCCCGGCTGCCCGGCGCGGCGCACGTGACGGTCGACCTCGATACCGCAATGTCCTGGAACCCCGACCAGATCATAGCCAACTACGCCCGCCGCCTCAACAACGCCAGAGCCCGCAAAAACATTGCGCTGTTGGGCATTCCAAGTCCCACAACGCCTGCGCGGTCAACACAACTCGGCGCCGTCCACGCCCCGAGACCGCCCGCCTGCGCCGAGCCGACGGACACACTCAAAACGCGATGAACCCAACCAACCCCGGCACAGCCCCACACGATCTCCACTGACTGCACATGAGGAGCGACATGAATCTAGAAGAGACAAACAATGCCACTGCCGTAACCCAGGACGTACTCGCGCATCACCTCGAGTGCTTGGGCAAGCTCGACCTCGCGGGAACCATGGCCGACTACAGCGACGACTCGACCTTGTTCACACCCGATGGCCTGTTACGCGGCTCAGCGGCCCTCCGGCGATTCTTCGCAGAGCTGTTCAAGGAGTTCGCGAAACCCGGCATGTCCTACGAACTACTCCGGCAGGAGGTCTCCGGTGACATCGCCTACATAGTGTGGACGGCCGAAACTGCAGACAATCGCTTCGAGGTCGCCACCGACACCTTCATCATCCAGAACGGAAAGATCGCAATCCAGACTTTTGCGGGCAAGATCTCGCCGAAACGCTGACGTCGGTCTTTACACGGATACAGCGGGCCATGGCCTGGACTGAGCCCGCGGTCGCGGACGCCTTTGTCGCCGAAGGCGTCACCCTATTCACCACCGAAATACATCCGACCAAGCAGGGATACGACTCCACCAAACTCAAACACATGATCGCGTGGCGAGATCGCTGACCACGCCGAAACTTTCAAAAGTCAGCGTTGTCGCAAATCGTCCGTCAAATGGGTATGGGTGGCAGCGTAGTGGGCCGGGGGTAGGTAGCCCAGTGCGGAGTGTCGTCGGCGGTGGTTGTAGTCGTGCTTCCAGTCGGCAATAACCACGCGGGCCTGGGTCAGTGACCAGAAGCTGTTGACGTTCATGCATTCGTCGCGGACCCGGGCGTTGAATGACTCGACGTAGCCGTTGCGCCACGGCTCACCCGGTGGAATGAAATGCAAGCCGAGCTGGCCTTGCACCCAATCAGCCATTGCGCCACAGGCCAATTCGGGTCCATTGTCACAACGCAACGATCGGGGTCAGGCCACAAACCATGTGTGAGGGTGGCGGATTGGCGAACGCAATCATTATCGAGCGGCTCGTCTAAGCGGGCAGGTCCAGGATTCGCGCAGCTTGTTCGGGTGTTGCAACGGTACGGCCAAGCTGCTTGCAAAGGCTTGCAGCCTCGGTCACTAGCTCGACATTGGTCGGAGTGCGCTCGCCTCGATAGAACTCGAGTCCGAGGTGGAGGTGTCCGCCTCGTTCGAGCGCTAGTTGCGCGACGTGGTTAGCGCACAGGTCGCCGCCAACCACGGAGACAGCCCACGGAATGTCGCAGCCGTCAAGTAATTCCAGGTAAGCGTCCAGTGCACGTTCGGTTGGAGGCAGCCCGAAGGGTGCGCCGAGGTAGCCCTGATCGGTGGAGAAGTAGAGCTTGATCATCGCTCCCTTGGGCAGTCGGCCCGCCCGCCACCACGCGAGGGTTGCGCGGAGGAAGCCGGGTTCGTAGATCGCCAGACTGGGGCCCAGCTTCGCCTCGCGACAGATGTCGAAGGCGCGGCTGATGATTTGGAATGAGTTGCTGTAGACCAAAGTTCCCGCCGGTATGCCGTCGGCGTCAGTGCCGCCGAGGTTGACCGATCCGGGATCGGTGAGCCCGACCCGCATGCCGGCTACGGCGAGTGGGATGAGGTGTTCGTAGGAGATTGTGGAGCCGTCGCCGAAGTGGATTGTCGGGTACAGGAGGGCGTCGGGTCGAGCAGCGAGTATGGGCCGCCACGCTTCGAGGTAGCGCTCTGCGGCCTGGTCCACGCTGACGCCGTAGCGATCGATGTGATTGTGGATGATTGCTGCACCTGCCTCCATACAGGCGAGGGCATCGGCGACAATCTCGGACGGTTCGATGGGCACGTGGGGGTTGGTCACCTTCGACGTGACCCCGTTAATGGCGCATTCGATGATGACGGGATTCATCGGTGGATCCTCTTACCGAGCGCGTTCCGGTTTGGGCAATACTTCGCGTCCGATGGCGCGCGCGGCGTTGGCGGCCGGGAATCCCGCGTAGCCGGTGAGGTGGTAGACCACCTCTTCGATCTCCTCAACCGTCAGCCCGTTGCGCACGGCGATGGGCATGTGAAAACGCAATTCGTCAACAGCGCGCATCGCGATCAGCGCGCCGAGTGTGACGAGGCTGCGTTCTCGGCGGCTCAGACCCGGTCGCGTCCATAGCGATCCGAAGACGTGATCAAGACTCAATTCACCGAGTTCCTGGGCGAAGCCACCGTCGCGCAGGCTTTCGACGTCGTCGGGCATGACGCCCGGCATCAGCTCCTCGAAGACATCCAGTCCCTCAGCACGGCGGTCAGTCATCAGCGTTTCATCCTCTCGGTACGTCGGGTTCGCGGGCGATCTGGCCGTCGAGATAGGCGTCCCAGTCGTCGACTCGGCGACGGAGTTCCTCGACGACTTCGGGGTGAGTGGGAACGAAGAAGCGGTTGTTCAGGATTGCCTCGGCGACGAGCTCGCCGACGGGCTCGGGTGTCAACAGGTCGTAGTGATCGCCCGGGGTGCGCAGGGGTGCACCGCCACCGAATGTGGGGATGTTGGACGCGATATTCGTGAGCACCGGGCCGGGGCATAGCAGGGTGACCCCGATGTTCTTGGGTTTGAGGTAGAGCGCCAAACCTTCGCTGATCTGCACGATGGCTGCCTTGGTCGCCGCGTATGGCAAGCGGTCGTAGGCGTAGGTGAAGAGCCCCGCGAACGATGCGGTGTTGACGATGTGCCCGCTGCGTTGGTCGAGCAGCACGGGCAGGAACGCAGCGTTGCTGCGTACTACCGACATCAGGTTGATGTCCAATACGCGCTGCCACTCGGTGATCGGAATATCCTGTGGCAGACCGTTGGTCAGCACACCCACGTTGTTGACGACGATGTCGACGTGGCCGAACCGTCCGAGCGTCGTGCCCAGCAGCTTGTCGAATGCATCGGCTCGAGAGATGTCGACATTGCACGGCAGCACGCCGACGTCGAGGGAGGCCAACTGCTCAGCAGCCGCGGCGAGTCGGTCTGCGTCGATGTCGACCGCGACGATGTGCGCGCCCCGCGCAGCCAGGCTGTTGGCGATGGCGTGTCCGATGCCGCTACCGGCCCCGGTGACGATGGCGACTTTGTCTTGGAGGGTGTCCATTTAAGAGCCTGGGGTAAACGATTTGTGTTCGGGCACTCCGCAGCCCGAGTCGAACTAGAGCCAGCCGGTGCGGGCGGTCGCAACAGGCTCGGCGGGGGCCGGGGCCAATTCGCCGTCTCGCACGCCGTCGAGCATCCGTTTCACCGCGGCGACAATCTCCGGGCCTGCCGCGGCGAGTCCGGCCTTGTCGGCTTCGGTGACCTCATCCGTGTCGACGCCCGCCCGGGCCAGCACGGCGGCCGGGTCCGCCAGCTGATCGGCCAACCAGGACACCGGGTCGGCTGACAACTCGGGGACGAAGTGCCGGCGTGCGGGTTCCCAACCGTCGAACCGAGGGTGGTGATGGGCCCGGTCAAGCGTCCCCGGCGGACTCTCGGTGGATCCGAAAAGGTCCACCCGCCACACCGGGCGGGTGAACGCAATCGGGACGCCCGCGTATATCGACCCCTGGGGATCGGCCCGGTCCACCAGGCGGAGTTCCAGTCTGACTCCCCGTTCCGGGGTCTCCTGACCGGTGAGTGGGTTCGGGTCGACGAAGAACATATCGCCGACGACGACACCGAGGGTTTCGAATCCGAACGCTGCGAGCATCGCGTACCTTTCCTTGTGCTCCTTGGAGCGTAGACCCAGGCGGCGGGCGTGCGGCCGGACGGCAGCAGGGCTTTAGGCTGATGTGCAACCGATTGGCAGGGAGCGTGGGGACATGGGGGTGCCGGCCCGGGACTGGACGCATTGGGTGGCGGGGTATGGACTCACGCGCGCGTCGCTGAAGCTGCTGGCGCGTCGAGGCGACCCACTGGCACAGCTGCTGAGAATCGACACCAATCCGGTCGACAATATTTATCCGCTGATCGAGCAAGTTCGCGGACGCGGGCGAATGTCCCCGGTACGAGGAGCCGGCTGGGTCAGTGCTGACGCGCAGATTGTGCGCGACGTGCTGCGTGACGGCAGGTTCAGGACCGTCAAACCCAGGGATCGGTCACCTTTTCGCGTCGGCCGGTGGATCCTGGCCAAGACCGACCCCGATGTGCTGAATCCGATCGAACCGCCCTCGATGTTGGTCACCGATCCGCCTGAGCACACGCGGCTACGTCGCCCCGTTTCGCGCGCGTTCACACCGCGGGCGCTCGATGGACTTCGCATACGTATTCACGACATGGCCGATGGGCTGCTTCGCGGTCTGGAGGGCAGGGCAGCGTGCGATCTGGTCGCCGCGTACACCTCGCGGATTTCCATCGCGGTGATCGCCGAGATGATGGCGATGCCACCCGAAGAGACGCCCTACCTTCAGGAAGTCGCCCAGACCACAACAAGATTGATCGGCAGTGTCGCCGCATCCTTCCGCGACTTTCGGTCCGCCACCGATGTTATGCGCGGATTCGATCGGTACCTCGGGGAGCATGTCGAGCGGCTAAGGGGAGACGACGCCGGCGATAGCATCCTGTCCGACGTCATACACAACGGCGGCCTGACTGAAATCGAGATCAGAATGCTGGCGGGCTTGCTCCTCGGTGCGGGGTTCATCACCACGAGTCATGTCTTGGGCAAGGCCGTCGTGGCGCTCGTCCGTCATCCGGATCAGCTGGCCGCGCTGTGTGCGAACCCCGAGGGATGGCCCAACGCCATCGAGGAGATCCTGCGCTATGACACGGCAGGTCAAGTTGTCCCGCGGATCGCTTCCGAAGACGTTGACATCCAAGGATTTCCGATCCAGGCGGGCGAATCGATGTTTCTTCTCGTGGGCGGGGCCAACCGCGATCCGGCAGTCTTCGAACACCCAAATTCCTTCGACACAACCCGTGCCAACGCGCGCGAACACCTCAGCTTCAGTACCGGTGTGCACTCCTGCCTGGGAGCGGCGCTGGCGCGCATGGAACTCCATATCGGCTTGCAGTCGTTGTTCGAGCGCTTCCCCCAGCTGACCCTGGCCGGTGAACCGACCTTCAACAACAGCATCGGGCTGCACGGACTCACGCACCTGCCGGTGTCACTGCGAGCGGCTCAGTTCATTCGTTCGACCCATTGAACGCGAGATGGCCCCGGCTCGAATGGATCGCCGAAGTACTGCGATTCGCGGACCACCTCGCCGGCCTCGAATTCCATGATGCTAACCACGTAAGACGGTTGCCCGTCATACGTCATCACGAGTTCGGTGACCCACAAATCGCCGCCGCCGAGCATGCGTCGCACAGTGAACCGTTTGAGGTTCGGCTGGGCGGCGCGCGACGCCTGGATGTTGGCTCGGCCTCGGATGCGCTCGCCGGATTGCGGATACTCGAGAACTGCATCGGTTCGGTAGATTTGGTGTTCCGTCGCAAAGTCGTTGGCGTCGGAGGCATCCCAGTGCCGTTGCAGGGCGGCCCGCACGTCGTCGTCACTCATGGTTATGCCTCCTGTACCGCTTGCTCGCGCGCCCAACGATAGTCGGCCTTGCCTGACGGGCTGCGCTCGATGACTGCGCGGAAGACGACCGCCTTCGGAAGCTTATAGCGCGCCAACGACTTTCCCGCATGGGTAATCAGTTCCCCGGCGTCGGCGCGGGCGGCATCGGCGAGCGCGACGACGGCGACCACCTCCTGACCCCAACGCTCGCTGGGCCGTCCGGTGACGACCACGTCGGCCACGGCGGGATGCGATGCGATCGCGGTTTCGACCTCCTCGACGAAGATCTTTTCGCCGCCGGAGTTGATCGTCACCGAATCGCGGCCCAGCAGTTCGATGCGGCCGTCTTCGCGGTGGCGAGCCCGGTCACCCGGGACCGCGTAACGCACGCCGTCGATAACGGGGAAGGTCGCCGCGGTTTTGGCTGCGTCGCCCTTGTAGCCGAGCGGCACGTAGCCGCGCTGAGCGAGCCAGCCCATGCCGTCGTGGCCCGGCTGTAGAAGCGAGCCGAGATCTTCGGCGGCGACGAAGGTATCCGGTCCGGCGTTGAAGGTGCCCGTCGACACGGCCCCGTTCGTCGACAGGTGACTCATCTGCGCACCGGTCTCCGACGATCCCACGCCGTCGACGACCATGACGTTCGGCAGGGCCTCGACCAGGCGCTCTTTGACATAGGGCGTCAACAGTGCACCGCCATTGGCGATGACCGCCAACGGGGACACGTCCGCTATCCCCTTCTCGATCGCCGCGAGCAGCGGCCTGGCCATGGCATCGCCGACCACGGTTACCGCGGCCACCTGCTCCCGCTCGATGGTGCGGACGACATCGTCAGCATCCAGATGGTCGACCACGGTGGGGAAGACCAGTGTCTGTCCGGTCGTGATCGCCATCATGACGCTCCACTGGGCGGCGCCGTGAATCAGCGGCGGCAGGATGAGGAGCTTGTTGCCCGGATTGGCCGCCACCCGCGCGGTGATCTCATCGATCGAGCTGACGCACTCGCCGGTCATCAGATTTCGCCCCCCGAACGACGTCATGAAGATGTCGTGTTGGCGCCACAGAACACCTTTCGGCATTCCGGTCGTGCCACCGGTGTAGAGGACGTACAGGTCGTCGGGCGAGTGCTGTACGGGTGCTGGCGGCGGGGCGGATTGGATGGCGCTCTCGTAATCCACGGCGCCGTCGAGCAACGCGTTGCCCGACTCGTCGGCGATCTGAATCAGGACTTTCAGCGCGGGAAGTTCCGGCAATACTTCGGCTACCCGCGGCGCGAACGCAGCATGGTAGATCAGCGCGGTCGCACCCGAATCCGTGAGGAGATACTGCAACTCAGTTTTGACGTAGCGGAAGTTGACGTTGAACGGGGCGACTCGCGCGGCGAAGGCACCCAGTAGCGCCTCGACGAATTCGTTTCCGTTGTAGGCGTATAAGCCGACGAGGTCCTGTCCGACTTCGTGGCCCGCCAGCGCTGACCGCTCGGTGTGGCAGCCGAGCCCGCGCGAGTGTAGGTAGGCCGCGAGACAGTTGGATCGCTCGACGGTTTCGGCATAGGTGTAGCGCCGTTCGCCCTGGATGATCAGCTCGCGCTCGCCTATCGCGGCCGCGACGGCATCGGCGACGGTAGGGACGGTGAATTGTGTTGCGCTGACGGACATCAGGCCTCTCACGGCTGGTGCGGAAGTAAACGAACCATCAGGCCGCTGGCTTCGGTGAGCAGCGTGCCGTCGGCTGCTGTCATGGTAGCGGTGACGAAAGCTTTCCTGCCGTCGATCTCGGTGATACGGCCATGAGCGGTCAGCGGCTCGTCGATCGGGGTGATGTTGCGGTAGTCGACATGCAGGTACGCAGTGCGGCTGGGGGAAAACCCCGCGGTCGAGACGATCATTCCCACGTGCCAGTCATAGAACAGCGGGATCATGCCGCCGTGCACGGCGTTGTTGCCGCCCACGTGGGAGCGGGTGAAGTGCCCCTTCATGGTGACGCCGTCCGGTCCGGAGTCGACGACGGTCCACGGTGGCAGGAGGGGATGGCCCAACCCGGGCAGTTCGATGACCCGGCCGGCCGGTGCCCGGCCCTCGGGTACCTGGTCGTCTTCCAGCAATGCGCAGACGCTTTCCACCTGCTCGGCCGCGGTCGTCCACGTAGCGCTCTCCGGGTTGGTCGACACCGTGAGATCTTGCAGGCGGCGCATGGCCGCGACGAACCGGCCCAGTTCGGGTGGCGCGTCGACCGGTTTGAGCTCTGGGAACCCGCCGCGGGTTTCGGGTGCGGTGTCGGTCATGGCGGCGTCCATACTCCTAGCAGCTCGTCGGTCGTGGTGATGGTCGCCAGCAGCGACAGGGTGTTGTCGATGACGGCCGTGCCGTACTCGGCGGGTACGCCGGCGACGGCGTCGCGCGGCACGATGACGCGATAGGCGGCGTTGACCGCGTCCATGACCAGGTTGGGGATCGCGATGTTGAGCGAAACGCCGACCACGACGATGGTGGACACGTCGAGGTTCCGCAGCACCGCGTCAAGGTCGGTGCCGCCCATCGGTCCCACACCGTGCCAACGATGCAACACCAGATCGGTTGGCTCAGGGCCTAACTCGGGCAGCACGGCTGCCCCGGGTGAGCCCGGGATGATGTCGACGCTGCCGCGCCCGATCGCGAAGATCTTGGCATTGTGGTTGGCGCCGAGGCCATCTGGCCGTCGTTGCACCAAGCAGTGCACGATGCGCACGCCTGCGGCCCGGGCCGCAGGCAGCAACCGGGTGATGTTGGGCAGCGCTACGCGGCGTGCTTCTTCGGCGAGCACTGCCAGTCCCGCGTTGGGGCCGATGACCGCGCCCTGACACTCCTGGGCGACGATCGCCGTGTGCCCGGGCGCAGCAAGTTCCGCTAGCTTAGTCACCGGGCGCCACTCGCCCCCGCAAGCGGGAGGTGCCCCCACCTCATCGCTTCGCTCTGCATCGTCGCTGGCGCGTCATGCGGGCACTTCGTAGAACTGGGTCGCCCACTTCCGCAGTGCCATATAGCCTTTCGCGTCGACCTTGGACAGTGGTGGACGCTCCACGTACTTCTGGTAGCGCCAGATTTGCAGATCGTCGAACACGGTGGACAGGAACTGCTTTTCGATGACGTCGCGTAGCTTGCCTTGCGGCACATCGGCGTCATCGTCGGGAAGCCGGGGCCACCAGATCGAGTAGAACAGGTCGGAACACTCGTCATCGACCGGTGTGCAGGTGAAAATCAGCCGATGGTTCTGTGCGCCCTCAAAGACGCTGATCGCTCCGCCGAGACCGAACAGGTGGCTGTGGAACCGCAACGCGAGATCGTCGGGGTCGTCGCTGCCGGCGTCGGGCCAGCCCGCAACGAATTGCCATTCGTGGTCGACGATCTTCCAGTCCAGCATCCGCGGCGTCACCGTGGCGTGGTGCACATACTCGAAATGCGCACTGTCGGGCGCGTTCTCGGCCACAATCTGCGGATGCACCGGTTCACGCTCCGCGCGTCGGGAGAACTCCGGATAGGCGCGGTAGTAGGCCGCCGGATCGGTCTCGAATTGCGGGAATTTCCGGAAGATGTCGGGCATCTCCCATTGCGGCTCCTTGCCGTCGGGCTGATGCCAGATGAACACGCAGTCGTACTGCTCGCGAACCGGAAACACCCGCAGCCGTAACGCGCGGTTCGGACGCTCGGGCTGATAGGGGATATATCGATTGGTGCCGTCCGGCCCCCAACGCCACCCGTGGAAGGGGCACTGCACGCAGTCGCCGACCACCTTGCCGCCGTGGCCGATGTGAGCGCCGAGGTGCTTGCAATGCGCCTCCAGCACATGCAGCTCACCGGACTCGTCGCGATAGGCCACCAGATCCTCGCCGAAATAGTGCAGCGGGCGGACCTCGCCAACGGGAAACTCGGGGGACCATCCGACCATGAACCATCCGGTAACTTTCCAGGTGAACGGGACTTTCACGCCGGCTCCTCCTGCCCTCGTCCATTGATACTAAATACGTTACAGTATTGATTTCAGGTTAAGGAGGCGTAGCAGGGTGACCGACGATCTTGAAGCGATTCGGCAGTTGAAGGCGCGTTACTGCCGCTTTCTCGACTTGAAAGACGTCGAGGGTTGGCGCAGCGTGTTCACCGCCGATCTGGTGGTCAGGCTGGACATGGCGGTGTCCACCGGCGGGGCCGACCCGATGACGGCGCCACCGATCGAGGGCGCCGACAACTTCGTGGCATCGGTGATGGGCGGCCTGGAGAACGCCGCCACGGTGCACCATTGCCACACCCCGGAGATCACCCTCACCTCACCGGACACCGCGACCGGCATTTGGGCGATGGAGGACTGGATCACCTTCGGCGGCGGCCAGGAGTTACACGGCGCCGGTCACTACCACGAGACCTACGAGAAGCAGGACGGCACGTGGCGAATCAAAACCCTGCACCTGACCCGAACCGTTCAGAAGATCACCGGCAGCGATGGCGACTGAAGCCGACGCATCGTTCGACGCGATAATTATCGGCGCCGGGTTCTCCGGCCTGTATGTGCTGCATCGGCTGCGGCAGCTCGGACTGCGGACCCGCGTACTGGAGATGGCCGAAAACGTCGGCGGGACTTGGCTGTACAACCGATACCCGGGCGCCCGCTGCGACATCGAGAGCATTGAATACTCCTACAGCTTCTGCGAGGAGATCCAGCAGGAATGGGTGTGGACGGAAACGATGCCGGCCCAGCCCGAGGTGGAGGCCTACCTCAACTTCGTCGCCGACCGCCTTGAGCTTCGCCGCGACATTCAATTCGACACCAAGGTCGTCGCGATGACCTTCGACGAGGATGCGGCGGGCTGGGTGGTGTCAACCGAGACCGGCGAGACTCTTCGGGCCCCGTTCGTCGTCGCCGCCACCGGAATCTTGTCGGCGCCGCTGGAACCCGACATCCCCGGGATGGCCTCCTTCGCCGGAACGTCTTTGTTCACCAGCCGCTGGCCGAAGGGCGGCGTCGATCTTGTCGGAAGGCGGATCGGCGTCATCGGGACCGGCTCGACCGGTGTGCAGCTCATTCCGGTGGTGGCTCGGGAAGCCATGCAGCTTCATGTGTTTCAGCGTTCGCCGGCGTACACGCTGCCGTGGCAGGTGCGGCGGTTCGAGCCCGGCGAGCTGGACGAGCTGAAAGCGCACTACGACGACATCCGGGCGGCCCAGCGAGCCCACCCGGTGGGCGCGGCGCGGCTGAGCGCCTTCTCGGTGCTGCTCGGGATGCTCGGCAAGCCGCCGTTGAAATCGGCCTCGCGCGAAGACCAATTGCGGGCCATCGAAACCGACGGCGTGATGGGCGCGCTGAACTGGGGTGACATCTTCTTCGACATCGAGGCCAACCGGATGGCGGCCAGGTTGTATGGCGAGGCGGTGGCGCAGATCGTCAAGGACCCCGAAACGGCGGCCTCCCTGGTGCCTGATCACCCGTTTGCGTGTAAGCGCCCGATCATCGATCAGGGCTACTACGAGACGTTCAACCGCGACAACGTGACGCTCGTCGACCTGCGTAAGGGACTGATCCGTGAGGTGACACCGACCGGTATCCGCACTGACCAACGTTCTTACGATCTCGACGTGATCGTCTACGCCACCGGGTTCGACGCCATGACCGGCGCGTTGAGCCGCATCGACATTCGTGGGCGCGACGGACTGTCGCTCGGCGAATTCTGGGCCACCGAGGGGCCGCTGTCCTATCTGGGGTTGGCGGTCGCGGGCTTCCCGAACCTGTTCACCATCCAGGGCCCGGGCAGCCCGAGTGCGGCCACCAACTTCGTCGCCGCGCTCGAACAACACGTGGACTGGATCAGCGACTGCGTCACATATCTGCGCGCCAATGGAATTCGCACCATCGAGGCGTTGCCCACCGCACAGCAGGAGTGGATCGACCACGCCACTTCGCTGGTGGCCTCCACGGTGCTGGTCCATCCGTCGTGCAACTCCTGGTACAACGGTGGCAACGTGCCCGGCAAGAAACGGATGTACATGGGTTACACCGGCGGAATCCCGGAATACCGGCGGCGCTGCGCGGAAATCGCGGCCGCCGGCTATACCGGCTTCAAACTGGCGTAGGCGAGCGACATGTCGTTGGCGACGCGAAGCCTGGTTCTAACCCGCGACGTGGTCCGCGAGCTGGGCATGGTTGTGCCTCGCACCGTGGCCGGCCTCAACGAATCGACCGGGTGGGCCCCGGCGACGCCGCGCGGTGTGCGCCAGTTCGGCGAAGTCATGCTGGACGAACTTGTGCTGTCGGGGTTTTCGCTGCTGGACAGGGGACCGGCCGCAGTGCGGCCGTTGAGTGAATGCGCTGCGGCGGCTGAGGAATTATCGGCACTGGGCATCGACGGCGCGCACGCTGATCCAGAACCGCTGCGGGTGAAGACGATACGACGGCGACGCATTGGTCGGCTGGCCTACGAGCGGATGACGTACGAACACGATCCGGCGCTGCCGAAGACGTTGGAAGACGACGGACTGGGCGGGCCGGCAAGGGCGGTGGTGCATCTGTGCCGGCACGGCGACGGCCCGAGACCCTGGCTGGTGTGGGTGCACGGCGCAGGCCAGGGCGGCGCCGAAGACCTGGTGCTGTCGCGGATCGGACGCATACATCACGGGCTGGGGTTCAACGTTGCGATGCCGGTGCAGCCCGGCCACGGTTGCCGGCGGCGTGAATGGCCGGCGTACCCGGACATGAATCCGCTCGGCAATGTCGCGGGCATGATGCGCGCGGTGTCGGAGGTGCGCGCCGTGGTGCGATGGGCACGGCCACAAGCCAACGCGGTTGTGATAGCAGGAATTTCGATGGGCACCCCGGTGGCCGCACTGGTCTCGCACTTGGACAGACAGATCGACGCGGTCGCGCTGTACACCCCGATTCTGGGGCTGAACGCGATGATCGCGCGGCACCTCGGACGTTGGGGTTCTTCACGCGACGGATACCGGGAGCTGCTGCAGTCCTCGGAGGTCTCGAGGCTGACCTCGGTGATCGATCCGCTGGCTGTCGACCCGGCGCCGCCACCGCAGCGACGGCTCATCGTTGGAGCCTGGCACGACCGGATGGCGATGCGTGAGCCCGCGTTTGCGTTGCAGCAACGCTGGGGCGGCCAGCTGTACTGGTATGACGGCGGCCATGTAGGCCACGTGTTCTCCCGGCGCGTGCAGCGCGTTACCGAGCGATTCCTGCAAGGAGTTGTCAATTGAGCGATCGGACGCTTGGCGAATTGGGCTATTACCTACTGGCCGGGGCCGGTGGTGAGGGCCCGGCGACCTTGATGGATGAGGCTCGCCGCGGCGAGGAGTTGGGCTTCGGGACCGCGTTCATCTCGGAGCGCTGGAACGTCAAGGAAGCGTCGTCGCTCGTCGGCGCCGCATGCGCGGTCACCAGCCGCATGCAAATCGCCACCGCCGCAACCAATCACAACACGCGTCACCCGCTGATCACCGGATCGTGGGCGACCACCATGCATCGGCTTTCCGGCGGCCGGTTCACCCTGGGCGTCGGCCGTGGGATCGCCGCGATCTACGGGGCATTCGGCATACCAGCGGTGACGACAGCGCAGATGGAGGATTGGGCCCAGGTCATGCGCCGGCTGTGGCACGGCGAGGTGATCTTCAACCACGACGGGCCGATGGGCAAGTACCCCATCCTGTTTCTCGACCCGGATTTCAACGAAGACATCCGACTGGCCCTGGTGGCTTTCGGGCCCAACACGCTTGCGCTCGGCGGCCGGGCTTTCGACGACGTCATCCTGCACACCTACTTCACCCCGGAGACGTTGCAGCGCTGCGTCACAACCGTCAAGTCGGCCGCGGAAAAGGCGGGCCGCGACCCGAATAGCGTGCGGGTGTGGTCCTGCTTCGCGACGGTCGGCGATCACCTGCCCGAACAATTGCGGCTGAAGAAGACCGTCGCGCGGCTGGCCACCTACCTCCAGGGGTATGGCGACCTGATGGTGCAGACCAATAATTGGGATCCCGCTGTGCTGCAACGGTTCCGGGAAGATTCCGTGGTGACCTCGATCGCCGGCGGGATCGACCACAAGGCCACCCCCGAGCAGATCGAACACATCGCCACCTTGATTCCCGACGAGTGGCTCGAACCGTCGGCGACCGGGTCGGCCGCGCAGTGTGTGGCACGCATTCGCGAGGAATTCGGCTACGGGGCCGACGCGGTGATCATGCACGGCGCGACCCCCGACGAACTCGAGCCCGTCGTCGCGGCGTACCGAGCGACCTGATAGGAAAAGGTATGTCGCAGTACTTGAAGGACAAGGTCATTATCGTGACCGGTGCAGCCAGCGGCTTCGGCAAGCTGATTTCGGAAAAGTGCGCCGCCGGTGGCGCGAAGGTCGTCGGCGTGGACGTCAGCGTCGAAGGTTTGAACGAGGTCTTCGAGGGCATCCGGGCCGCTGGCTTCGAAGGCACCGCCCACGTTGCGGACGTCACCGACATGGCTCAGGTTCAGGCAGCGGGCCAACACGCCGTCGACACCTACGGTCGCATCGACGTGATCGTGAACAACGCCGGCATCATGCCGCTAGCGTTCTTTGCCGATCACGAACGCGCGTGGGAGAAATGGCACAAGGCAATCGACATCAACATCAAAGGCGTCGTGAACGGCATCTCGGCCGTCTACGACACGATGATCAAGCAGGGCCGAGGCCAGGTCGTCAACATTTCCTCCATCTACGGCAACGCTGGGACCGAAGGCTCCGGCGTCTACAGCGCGACCAAGGCGGCAGTCGATGTGATCTCGGATTCGTTGCGGGTCGAGACCCAAGGCAGGATCAAGGTGACCACGGTCAAGCCGACGGGTGTCCTTGGAACCAATCTGGCCGGCGGGGTCGTCAACGAGGCGGCGGCCATCGGCATCGTCGGGCAGAAAGGCGCCCAGTTCCTCGAGAATACCGGCAACCTGCAGACCGGAGCCCTTAGACCCGAGCAGACGGACGTGGACTCAGTGGAGTACTGGCTGATCACCCCCGATGACCTGGCGAACGCGGTGGTACATGTCATCGATCAACCCTGGGGAATCAACATCAGCGACGTGACCATACGCGCGAGCGGCGAGAATTACGTCTACTGATCCTCAGGGCATGATGACGGTCCGGCTCACCGGTTCGGCGGCGGCTTGCCGGCTGGACAGGCCCCGCCGCAACGAAGCCAACAGCGCGTCGCGGGTTTCGCGGGGATCGATGAGCTCGTCGAACCCCATGTGCTCGGCCGACCGATAGGACGCTTGCAGCTCGGCCTCGCGCAACTTCGCGGTGAGGTCCTCGCCGGCGTGCGACGCACGGCTCAGCGCCGCGGCGCTCATGGCGCCCATCGTCGCCCCGGGATAGGCGAAGGTCGCTGACTGAGCGTCGAAACTCAGCAGCGACATCACCATCGAGCCGAACCCATAGGCCTTGCGCAGCGTGAGGTGCAGCTTCAACGTGGTGGCCGTGGTCTGGACGGCGAACATCCGCGCCCCGGCCCGCAGCACGCCCGTGCGCTCGGACCGGCTGCCCGGCAGCATGCCGGGGTTGTCCGCGAGGAAGACGATCGGCAAGTGGAACGAGTCGGCCACCATGATGAAGTGCGCCGCCTTGTCCGCGGCGTCGGCGTCGATGGAGCCGGCCAGCACCTTGGGCTGGTTGGCCACCACCGCGACCGGGTGACCGCCGAGATGGGCCAGCGCACAGATGATCGCCTTACCGAACTTCGGCTGGACCTCGAACCAGTCGGGCTGGTCGAAGACCACGTCGAGCACGGCGCGCATGTCGTAAACGCGGCGGTTATCGCGGGAGACTATGTCGAGCAGCTCCGGTGTCTGCCGCGGTTCGCTGCTCGCCCCCCCTTCAGAGGCCGGTGGCGACGGCGGATAGGACCATGCGCTTGCCGGGAAATACGACAAGTAGCGACGAATGTCGTCGAGCACGGTCTCGTCGTCTTCGGCGACGTTGTGGATCACCCCGCTGGGCAAGGCGACCTCCGGTCCGCCGAGGTCCTCCTTCGAGATGTCCTCTCCGGTGGACTCCTTGACGACGGGAGGCCCGGCAGTGAAGATGGCGCCCTGGGAGCTCATGATCCGGAAGTCACACACCGGGGCCACAAGTGCGCCGTGCCCGGCCGAGGGGCCGAGCACGCCGGCGACGGTCGGGACTCGGCCCGAGCACTGCGCCTGGGCGAGTAGGTCGGTCGGGCTGCGCCCATAGTGCCCGCCGCCAGGACGAAAGCCGGCGCCCTCCAGCAACATCACCAGCGGAACCTTTTCGCGCAGCGCCAATTCCGCGATGCGGTAGCGCTTGGAGTTGCCGCCGGGCCCGATGCTGCCGGCCAGCGTGGTGAAGTCCTCCGCGCCGAGCATCACCGGTGAGCCGTTGATCGAGCCGGAGCCGACGACGATCCCGTCGGCGGCGATCTCACCACCGACGAGCGTGCCGAGTTCGCGGAATGTCCCCGGATCGAGGAGGTAGTCGATGCGCGCCCGGGCGTCGAGCTTGCCCTTACCGTGGTGTTTGGCGAGCCGCTCCGCACCGCCCATCGCCCGCGTGTGCTGGCGGCGACGGTCGAGGTCGTCGAGCGTCTCCTGCCAGTCGGGGGACTTCGTCATGGGCATGTCCTCACTCGTCGCGTGTTACGTACTGAAGTGCTTACTGTAGCGTCTGCGAGAGGGCGGCGGCCACCGGCCGCATGACGACACAGAGATGGAGCGGCGCGATGTCGATCCGGTTGACGGTGGACGAGGCGTGGGAAGCCGTCGAATCGGCACATACCGGAATTCTGACCACTCTTCGCCGCGATGGCATGCCTATTGCGTTGCCGGTGTGGTTTGTGGTCGACGATCGCAGCGTCGCCCTGATGACACCGGCCGGCACCAAGAAGATCGCGCGCATCCGGCATGATCCGCGGGCGTCGTTCCTGGTCGAGTCGGGGGAGCAGTACGCCGAGCTGCGCGGCGTCCATCTCACCGGACGGGTCGAGGCCGTCGAGGACGCCACCGCGACGTCCCGGATCGAGGCTGCGGTCCAGGAAAAGTACGCCGCGTTTCGCCCTCCTGCCGACAGCTTGCCCGCGGCGGCTCAGGCCTACTACGCGAAGCAGGCGTTTCTGCGCTTCGTGCCGGAAGGGCGAATCCTGACATGGGACAACGCCCGCCTCGTGATGAAGTAGCCGAGTCGCAGCGCTTTTGCCGCCACGCCGGTGCCGACATTGACCCTACCGAATCGCTTACTGTAGCGTTTCGAGTATGAGGTCTGAGGGCTCCCAGCTGCGGCGGAGCGCGCGGATGACCGCTACGGTTTCGTCGGGCCTCAAGGTCGACGGGGGCATTTTCACCGATCTGGCCCGGGTACCTGATCTGGCGGCCAAGCTCGAGAAACAGGGCTATGACGCCTGCTGGACCGGCGAAATCAATCACGATCCGTTTCTGCCGCTGCTGCTGGCCGCCGAACACACCACTCGACTCGAACTGGGCACCAGCATCGCCGTGGCGTTCGCACGCAACCCCATGATCGTCGCCAACCTCAGCTGGGACCTGCAGACCTACTCGCAGGGCCGGTTCATCCTCGGTTTGGGCACCCAGATCAAGCCGCACATCGAAAAGCGGTTCAGCATGCCCTGGAGTCATCCGGTGGCCCGGATGCGCGAATTCGTGCAGGCGCTGCACGCGATCTGGTCTGCCTGGAAGGATGGAACCAGGCTGCGGTTCGAGGGTGAGTTCTACACGCACAAGCTCATGACGCCGATGTTTACGCCTGAGCCGCAACCGTTTTCGGTGCCCAAGGTCTTCATCGCCGCCGTCGGCGAAGCGATGACCGAGATGTGTGGCGAGGTCGCCGACGGCTTACTGGCCCATGCGTTTACGACGAAGCGTTATTTGCACGAGGTGACGATCCCGGCCGTGCAGCGCGGGCTCAAACGCTCCGGTCGTGATCCGCGCGCATTCCAGGTGGCGTGCCCCGTGTTCGTGGTGACTGGCAACGACGACGCCGAGTTGACGCTCGGTGCGGACGGCGTACGCAAGCAGATTGCCTTCTACGGATCAACGCCGGCCTACCGCCAGGTTCTCGAGCTGCACGGTTGGGGCGATGTGGCAACGGAGTTGCATCGCCTTTCACTGCAGGGGGAATGGGACGCCATGGGCGCGCTGATCGACGACGAGATCCTGGACGCCTTCGCCGTCGTCGCGACATACGACAAACTCGCAGCCGCGCTGCAAAGCCGCTGCGACGACGTCATCGACCGCGTGATGCCGTCGTTTCCCCGCACCGTCTCCGATTCCACGATCACCGCCGTACTGCAAGAGTTGCGTCAGTGAGGAGCTGTCCGTGACCACGCCGACGATGGATGAAGCCGCCAAGGTCCTGGCCGACCCGCTGGCATATGCCGATGAGCCGAAGTTGCATGCGGCGCTTACTCATTTGCGTGCCAACGCACCGGTGTCCTGGGTCGAGGTGCCGAACTACGGCCCCTTTTGGGCGATTACCAAGCACGCCGACATCATGGACATCGAACGCGACAACGTGCTGTTCACCAACTGGCCGCGCCCGGTCCTGACGACGACTGAGGGTGACGAGCTGCAAGCCGCCGCCGGTGTGCGCACGCTGATCCACCTGGACGATCCGCAGCATCGGTTGGTGCGGGCGATCGGCGCGGATTGGTTTCGTCCAAAGGCGATGCGGGCGTTGAAGGTCCGCGTCGACGAGCTGGCTCGCAATTACGTCGACAGGATGATGGCAGTGGGCCCCGAATGCGATTTCGTCCAAGAGGTCGCGGTCAATTACCCGCTCTACGTGATCATGTCGCTGTTGGGCATCCCCGAGTCGGACTTCCAGCGAATGCTCAAGCTGACCCAGGAGCTGTTCGGAAGTGATGACAGCGAGTTCAAGCGCGGTAGCGGTAACGAGGATCAGCTGCCCGCACTGCTCGACATGTTCCAATACTTCAACGGCGTGACCGCCGCGCGTCGGGAGCACCCGACCGAGGATCTCGCGTCCGCAATTGCCAACGCCCGCATCGACGGTGAGCCGCTGTCCGACATCGACACGGTGTCCTATTACCTCATCGTCGCCACCGCCGGCCACGACACCACCAGCGCGACCATCTCGGGCGGTCTGCATGGTCTCGTCGAGAACCCGGACCAGCTTGAGCGGTTGCGTGACAACCTCGACCTGATGCCGCTGGCCACCGAGGAGATGATCCGATGGGTCACTCCGGTGAAGGAATTCATGCGCACCGCCGCCGAGGACACCACGGTGCGGGGAGTTCCGATCGCGGCGGGGGAGTCGGTGTTGTTGTCGTACGTGTCGGGCAATCGGGACGAAGACGTCTTCACCGACCCGTTCCGCTTCGACGTTGGCCGCGATCCCAACAAGCACTTGGCATTCGGTTACGGCGTGCACTTCTGCCTGGGCGCGGCGCTGGCCCGCATGGAGGTCAACAGCTTCTTCACAGAGCTGTTGCCGCGGGTGAAATCCCTTGAATTGGCCGGTGCTCCGGAATTCGTCGCCACCACTTTCGTCGGTGGGCTCAAGCACCTCCCGGTTCGCTATGAACTCCACTAGAGCGGGTTAACAGCAGGCAAACACAGGCCCTTGATTAGGAAACACCGTCAGGCGGAAATGCCAAATAACTACCAATCTGAGGATCTCCCGTGATAGACCCACCGATAGTGGATACCCCTAACGGCTTCGTAGGAGGAAACAACGTCATGGCTGTCGCACGGTGCATCACCGCCACCGCCTTTCTCGCAGGTCTCGGTCTCGGACTAGCCGCCCCCGCGGGCGCATGGGGACCGGCTGGACCATTTCCTGCCGACTTTCAGACGAACGCCCACTACACCGAGACCCAGATAAACCCACAGACCAATCAGCCGTTCATCATCAAAGGCCACCCGGTCACCAACGATTGGTACTTCAGCCCGTGCGGTGACGGATGCGCCACGGCAGCTCGCTCGCCCGGTGGACAATCCTTGGGGCAGGCCAACTTGGTCAACGGACAGTGGACGTTGGATACCACCGATGGTGCAGACTGCCCGGACGGTACCAGCGTTCCGGATGTCGTCTCGGCGCACCGCACGTGGGACCCGAACACCCTCGCAGGCACACTCTCAACTGACGGTAGAAAGCCGGCCTGCGGCTTTCCGGCGGGGGACCCGGAGACTGCGAACCTTCAGCTCCAGCTGGTGCCCTGACCCAGAGCGTTGGGTCCTAAACTCGCGTCATTACGACAACGGAGTCTGAGGATGCGGGAGCAAGACTGTGCTGGGTGTTCATCATGCGGCGATCTGTACCGCCGACGTCGAGCGATCGTTGAGATTCTGGCGCGACGGGCTGGGATTCACCGAACTGTTCGACCGCACCTTCACGGGTAGCTGGCGCGAACTCTTCGGGGCCAACTCCGATCAGCTGCGGTCGATATTCCTGGGCGATCCGCAAAACCCGGACACCGGGATCGTCGAACTCGTGGTCTTCGAAGGTGCCGACGACGCGCCGACCCCAGCCTCGGGTCCCCGGCACGGCTTCTTTCTGCTCTCCTTGCAGCGTGACGTCGATGCGACGCTGTCCGGTTTGGCCGCATTGGGTTTCACCGACGGGGTCCGTCGCATCAGCGTGCCCGCACCGGCCGGCGCGACCGTCCCGATGGCGGTCATCACCGCACCCGACGGGGTACTTGTCGAGTTGATCGGACTACCTGCATGAGCACGCTGGTTACGGGCGGCGCTTCGGGTATCGGCCGGAAAGTCGCCGGACGGTTGCGCGACGCGGGCCACGACGTCGTGGTGTGGGACCGAGCCGGCGGCGACATGGATTGCGACATCAGCGATCCCGAGGCGGTGACCGCGGCAATGAGCCGAACCGTGCGCGAGCACGGTGTGCCCACTCGGGTGGTGGCCTGCGCGGGCATCGGCGCCTCCGGCACGTTGCTTGCCGAATCGGTCGAGCAGTGGCAGCGGGTGCTGGGGGTAAACCTCACCGGCACCTGGCTGACCATCCGGGCCGCCGCTCAGGCGATGATCGACGCGGAGACCGGCGGATCGATCGTCGTTGTCTCCAGCATCAGCGGAACCGTCGCCGACCGGGACATGGGTGCCTACTGCGTGTCCAAAGCGGGGCTGAACATGCTGGTCAAGGTTGCAGCCGTGGAGTGGGGCGGTTACGGCATCCGGGTGAATGCTGTCGGTCCCGGTGTTACCCGGACACCGATGCTGGGCGAACCGGAGCAACTGCCCGGCTGGGTGGAGGGCTTGTCTGAGCGCACTGCATTAGGACGTCTCGGGGAAGCCGACGACGTCGCCGGTGTTATCGTCGGTATCCTCGAATTACCCTGGGTGACAGGGCAGCTCGTCCACGCCGACGGTGGTCTGGCTCTGCACAGCCCGATCGATGCGTACGGTCAGACGCAGCGAGTGCGCGGCAAACTCAAGCAATTCCGAAATCAATGACGCCACGAACCAGTTCACCGTTGAGCAGGTCTGCGTACGCGTCGTTGATGTCGTCCAGCGGATAGCGTCTGGTGATCATCTCGTCGAGTAGCAGCTGTCCGGTCTGATAGAGCCGGGCGAACTTGTAGATGTCTGCCTTGGGATTACAGGAACCGAACACGGTACCTGCCAAGTTTTTGTTCATCAGGATGAAGTCCTGCAGGTCGAATTTGATCCCGCGGGTTGTTTGCGCGGTCATACCGGTGAGCACGCATGTTCCGCCCTTGCGGGTCAGTCGCAACGCACTGCGGACGTCGTCGGCGCTGATCAACGATGGTGAAACGACGACACCGTCGGCCATCACGCCGTAGGTCAGGCCAGTCACCAGGTCCAGCGCGTCGTCGACGTTTGCGCAGGTGTGAGTGGCGCCGAACCGCAGAGCGGACTTCTGTTTGAATTCGACCGGATCGACGGCCACGATCTGTGCGGCGCCGTTGATGCGGGCGCCCTGGATGGCGGCGGTACCGATACCGCCCGCGCCGATGACGACGACGGTGTCGCCGCCGCGCACACCGGCCCGATTGGCGGCCGAACCGTATCCGGTGGGGATAGCGCATGACAGCAGCGCGCCCGGCAGCAACGGAAGGTCCGGCTCGACCTTCACGAGTGAATTCGTCGACACCACAGTGTGTTCGGCGAATGCGCCGATCTTGGAGATATGACCCAACGGTTTGCCATCGGCGAGGTGGTGGCGGAATGTGCCGTCGGTGGGCATTCCCGGCGTCAGAGTTCCGATTCCGGCGTCGCACAGGTACTCCATGCCGGTTGCGCACCAGCGACATTGGCCGCAGACAGCGACGAACGACATCACCACATGGTCGCCGGGCTCGAAATCGGCTACGCCGTCGCCGACTTCGCGCACGATGCCGGAACCCTCGTGGCCGCCGATGGTGGGAAACATGGTGGGCAGCCCCATCGCCCGCAAGACCTCGTTGGGTGCTGCCATGTCGCCTTTGAGGATGTGATCGTCGGAGTGGCACAACCCGGCAGCGGCCATCTGGACGAGAACCTCGCCGGCGCGAGGAGGGTCTAGCTCGAATTCCTCGATAGACCAGGGGCCGCCGACATCATGCAGAATCGCCGCTCGGCTTTTCATAGCACCGGGGTGAAGGTGACTGGAAGCTTATTGGGTGACCGGAAAGTGAGGCCGACGATCCTGGCGTCTTCTCCGGTCCCGTCGTCGGTCTCCAGTGCCAAGTCCGCGACCCGGTCGAGCAAGCTGTTCAACATGACCCGAGTTTCCAACCGGGCCAGGTGCATTCCCAGACACATGTGGATGCCGCCGGCGAACGCGATGTGTGCTTGGCGCGGGCGGCGAATGTCGAACGTGTTCGGATCGGTCCAGCGGCTTTCGTCGCGGTTGGCCGAGCCCATACACATGTCGATCTGTGCGTTGGCCGGGATTGTCTTGCCGCCTATTTCGACGTCCTCGG
>Ga0209655_10000132_pt1 | contig 27083 bp, 27 predicted proteins | sample BogFormECP03_OM2_FD_188236 | JGI IMG/M metagenome (GOLD analysis project Ga0209655, IMG submission 188236) | Bog forest soil microbial communities from Calvert Island, British Columbia, Canada - ECP03_OM2 (SPAdes) (version 2) | ecosystem: Environmental > Aquatic > Freshwater > Wetlands > Bog ...
TTTCACATTTGTTCGATTCCAAAATATTGGCCGCTTATCTCCGCCAATGCACTCACCGACACCAGGACTAGTACGAATATGTCGGCTTTGTCAGCTGGCGGCGGGTGCGCAGCGCGTTTGCCAGACAGGTAAAAGCCAACAATTTGGGAAGGAAACGAAGCTTTTGTGCGCATAAGTCGATATGCCTCTACAATTCGTAACTGTGTACGACACAATGACTGAGGGATCTGAAAATGGCTGAAAAAACGATAGTAGAAAAGGCTGCAGAGGCGGTCGGGTACGGAATTGCGATGGCAGAAGATGTGGCAGGCTCCGTCAAAACCACAGTGGGTACAGCCGTGACCACGATTACAGAGGTTCTGACGAAGTCACCGTCGAAGAAATCCACGATCAAAAAGACTGCCCAAAAAGCACCTGCGAAGAAAGCTGTAGCCAAGAAGGCAGTCCAGAAAACGCCTGCTAAGAAGGCCGCCAAGAAAGTAGTAGTCAAAAAAGCTGTGGCCAAGAAAGCTCACGCTAAGAAGTCATCCGCCAAGAAGGCTGCGAAGAAACGCGTAGCGAAGAAGCTCGCAAAGAAGGTTCCGGCAAAGAAAGCCATGAAGATAACTGCGAAAAAACCATAAAGAAGAGTGGCAGGCTACTGCGATAACTGTGAGGGAAAATGGCAAACGATAAGGCAAAGAAGAAGGCAGCGAAGAAGGTCGAAAAAGCGGTCCGGAAAGCCGTGAAGAAGGGCCTAACCGAGAACGCGGTGGAGAAAGCTGTATCGCTGGGCATGGCTAACGGCGTCAAGAAGAAGCCTGTCGGCAAAGCTGCTGCTGCGGCGGCGGCGCAGGAAGCGAAGACGGCTTGAATGCTTGGTCCGTTTTCACCCTGACCTATCGTTGTGCGCCTGCCCTCGAAGAAAGGACCACTCCTACGAGCGAAGCGGGCTTTGGCTAGGCGTGAGCTTTCCGAAATCGTATTACGTGCACTACAGGGCAATGATTATTCCGGTTGGCCGACAATACGTTCACAATGGATCGCCAGTGCTGAATGTTGAGTTCGTCGCCCAATCTACGAGGATCTGAGGAGCATGCCCCTGCCGCGCTTGCAACTGGTAGAACTTGAAGATCTGACCCTCCTGCAGGATCTCCCGATAACGGCAATTTCCGATGTTTCGCTCAATGCGCCTTACTGAAGGGAGGTACTCTGAAAGTGGACAAGCTTGATCGACTGCCCTTGCTGCACATACACCGCAATCAGTCGAAAGTGCGAACGACTCTCCATTTCATGCCGTGAGCTGACCGCTTGGCTTTCGGCCGTCAACACAGCAGTTGCCCCGTACATCCGCACCTCAGTCTGACCAAGTTCGATCGAATGAAACCGCAAACCACCACTCCGCAGGTCTTGCAACACCTCCTGCTTGTTCAGCATGGAACCATCGGGTCGGACCAGCATGTAGTCGCTCGCGTACAGCCCTTCAAGAGCAGCACAGTTCTGCTCCTTCAGTGCTCGATTGAAAATGTCCGTGTGGATGCTCAATATCTCTTCTGCCGTCATGCGATTTCCTCAGCTTTCGTTCCGGGCTGACGTGCTGGATTATGCCCTCGTACACTCCTGCTAAATGGTTTGCGGCGGCCGCGCTGACGGTCTCCGCCTTGGATTCAAGCTGCGCCGAAGAAGCGTGCGGCCTCTTCGGCGAACTCTTTATGAAACTGGAAGTGCGAGCCGTGCCCGGAATCCGGGTAGAGGATCAACCGGGCATCCGATAGATGCTGCTGAAGGATGTAGGAATTGATGGTCGGCACCATGATGTCGTCCTTGCCGTTGACGACGAGCGTGCGCTGCTTGATCTTCTTCAAATCGCCATAGCGGTAGTTCGCGGGGATCGCACCCCATTTAGCAAGAGCGACGAGCTGGGCCTCGCCGACCTGGGGCTTCGCCTCTGGTTCGCGGTCCAGCTTTCGCTCGGCGATCCGCTGGAGCCAAGCCTCGCCCGCCGCGTAACTCGTCGGGCTCTTCGAAAAGAACAGGTCCAGCGTGCGTTCCTGCTCGGTGCTGTTCGGGCGATTGACGATGTCCATCACCTCGCGCGAAAATTCCTGCATGCCTTCGCCGCCCGACGGGCCGGTGCCTGCGAGAAGGATGCGTCGCACCAATTCGGGCGCGTCAAGCACCACCTGCTGCGCGACCATGCCGCCGATCGAAAAACCGAACAGATCGATCTCGTTCAGGCCGAGCGCCTTGACGAAGGCAATGATGTCGGTCGCGGTAGCGGGGATCGAGTCCGGCATCTCGCCACCCGAACGACCGACACCCCGGTAATCGACCAGGATCACCGGGCGCTCTTGCGCCAGGCGGTTGGTGTGGATCGGATCGAAATTGTTCATCGTGCCTGTGAAATGCTGAAAGCACACCACCGGCGGGGCGCCTTCCTTGCCGAAATGCCGGTAGGCGAGGCTCACACCGCCGATATCCTGGAATTGGGTCGGCGCGGTTTCGTTGAGATTGACGTTCGACATGACTCTTCTCCTGTTATGTTGATTGCGTCTCCAAGTCACGCTCAGATCCGCTCAAGGGTCAGCCACTCTGGTGAGTGCAACCACCAGTCGCGCTCAATCGAACAGATCTCTTTCAGAGCTGTTCCTGGCCCTCGGCTTAGACCATAGGATCTTCGCCTGCATCTGTTCTTGAATGATCCTGCTGTTTTAGGCTTGGTCTGCTATGTCGTTCGTATGGCTGCCTAACGTCGAATCAATGCGGCCACGCAGGAAGGAGTGATTTCGTCTCTCTCGTTTTACTTTCTGACTCTGTTCCTCATAATCGGATCAGAATTGGACCGGCGCCGCTTCATTTGCAACAGATGACGAAACAGGCCTGGTGTTCCCCAACTGTTCGCGTCTCCAACGTCCCGGACTTACCCCAACACAGCTGACAAATGTTCGCGTCATTGCCGACTGATCCGCGAATCCCGACAGTATCGCAACATCACTGAGCGAGATCTTTCGTTGAATTAGCAGCTCTTTCGCTAATGAGACGCGTTGCCCTATGACCCATTGAATCGGAGACACTCCAAAACTCACCTTGAATGAGCGAGCAAAGTGGCTCGCGGAAAGCTCACATTCCCTTGCAAGTTGTTGCACGCGAATATTGCCGTGGAGGTTCCCTCGAAGCATCTCTTGAGCTCGACGCATCTGCCACGGTGCAAGACCCCCAACAGGGACAGCGGATAGTTTCTTGATCCCCGCGTAACGATCTAACAGATGTGCCCCAAGCAACAGACTCAGATGGTCCAAGGCCAGAGGGGAGGTAGAGCCATTCGCACGGATATGGGGCAGTACGTTTTTTGCGATCTGCGACATGGCAATATCCATTTCGCCGAGTACGAAGCGATAAGTGTCGACGGGTGCCAGTTTGTGGTCCTGTGCGATGTCGTTCAGTCCCGCGAGTGGGACGTGAAAGTGGAGGAAATCAAATCCCGAACCGACAAAACACATGGGGTTTCCGCGTGCGTCTATAACGCTGGTTCCAAAGGCTTGGAGAGACGGTGTCTTCACAGCCTTGCCGTTGAAGCGATGCTGAAAATCTCTCGCGGCAACCGGTTTGATGGCTACCGCCATAAGCATGGCGGGGCCTGGTGAAACCGTCTCCGTGAAATCTGAGAGCCCAATGTCGGAACTTATCCGAGTGATCGCAAAGGTCGACTCCTCGGGCCAATCCAGCGTCAAACACCCGCCTGCCGCCACTCGAAAACGGGAGAGGAGTTTCGGTCCGTACATGCCTTGCTGATCGTTGCCTTTCATATTGGATTCCCGTGCGAGACGTAAATGTCAAGACGACCGGTCATAGTATAAACCTCGCAAATCTGACCCTTCCAGTCCCGCACAAAGGACGTAGCTGTTGTGAAGCTGACGATGGGTATATAGCGGGATGAAACAGAGAACCTTCTGCGCATTCTCGGCCGCGGTACGCACAAGTCCAACTCGCTGGCGACGCGATGCCCGCAAGGGACTAGCGCTTGACGAGTATGCTGGAGAACACCACGTTTAGGAATGTGTCGATTGGTTCACCACTGCGTTCAAGCTTGGAACGCAAGGTTGCTCCCTGGAAGAAGTCGAGGAGATATTTCGCCTGCTGTCTGGCGTCGGTTGCCTTGGGAAGTTCCTTCCAGCGTATTGCCTCCTCAAGAAGGGTAGCGATGTCCTCGGACCATCGACGAGTGTGAGTTAGAAGCGTCTTGCGAATCACTGAAGTTGCCGCCATCTCTGCAGTCAGATTTCCAAACATGCAACCCTTTTCGAACTTCGCGCTCCGATAAGCACCCGCAATACACTCGAAGTGTTCTCTGAGTCGCTTGAGCGGAGAGACTTTCGAGTCGGCAGAAAGCGTCGAGTGAATTAGGTCGCTGTACTGCTTCAGGATCTCCAGAGCGAGGAGTTCCTTGCTCTTGAAGTGGTTATAGAACGTTCCCTTCGGAAGGCCGGCGGCGTTCACAATATCCTGAATGCTGGTGCCGTTGTACCCGGCCTCGTGGAAGAGTTGGAACGCAGCTTGTATTATCTTGGCTTTCGCGTCGCTTCCGGCCATCTTCGAACTCCCCTCACGCAATCATAGGTCGCTCATTCACTTTTGAATTGCCCGATCACAGCGGAGCACGGTATGTATCCGAATCGTCGAGCAGGATCTCGCGGTCTGAAGCAGACTCTTTATTAGTCGGAGTCATCGATGTTTCCTTTCCATTTCGTGCTGTGTAGTCATAGTCAACAGGAATCGTTACGAGGGGAAGCGATCACCAAACATAGGCAGGCCGCTGACGGACTCGGCCTTAGTCGCCTCATCCTGCAACACATCCCAGTGCTCTGCCAGGAGACCGTCTTCGAATCGGACAATGTCGGCGGCAATCCAAGCCGCGGGCCTTCGGTTTCCCGAGAAACGGCCGTGTGCGATGACGTAATAGCCTTCTGCGACGATGCGCTGATTTTCATAGCGCAAGGTATCTGGCGCGGAGCGGATCAGAGCGAAGAGTCCTTCGCGTCCGGGCGCGATGTGCGCGCTGTGCTGAATGTATTTTGGCGACCAGAAGTGTTCTGCTGCCGCGTAGTCGCGTTGGTTGAAGAGATTATCGAAGGCTTTGAGAACGATCGCCTTGTTCTGTTCGGGTGTTGTCTTTGGCATGTTCAGCTCCTGGGGCTTTCTTGCGATGATTGGTAGGTTGGGTAATCGGAGTAGCCATGCGGCCCCGGGGCATACACGGTCTCCCAATCAACCTCAGCAAGAGGGACATTCTCGGCAAACCTCTGGACCAGGTCGGGATTTGCGATATAAGGACGGCCGAATGCCACCAGATCTGCCAGACCTTCCGCGATCAGACGATTACCGCGATCACGGTCCATCTTCACATTCGCGATGAGTGTGCCTCTGTAGAGAGGACGGAAATGCCGGAACATGCCATCGTCGGCCAATTTCTCGAGTGGAGTACCGGAAAAGTCAGTGGTATTCCCCATGAGCAACAAGTGCGAAAGGTTGTAGGAGTTCAGCTTCTCGATTGCATATTCGGCGACAGGCAGAGTTTCATCGTTGGCTTGAAATGCACCGCCTTCGTGCATCGGGCTGATCTTGACCCCAACCCGTTGTTCGTCGACCTCGCCCGAGACCGACTCGACTACCTCGAAAAGAAAGCGCGACCGATTCTCCAGGCTACCGCCGTACTCGTCACTACGCAGGTTGGTGGTGGCATTCAGAAACTGCGAGATCAAATAGAGATAGTTGGCGAGGATCTGGACGCCATCGAAGCCGGCTTCCATCGCGTTTCGAGCAGCTCGCGCGAAGTCCGCAACCGTGCCTTGAATCTCCTGCTTCGTTAAAGGCCGCGGTGTTACTGTGGGCTTCCTGCCCGTCCGCGTGACCGAAATCTGGTCGGGATCGACGTTCGATGCGGAGACAGGCTGCGTGCCGCCCAGTAGTTCAGGGTGTGAGATTGCGCCGGTGTGCCAGAGTTGGGCAATGATGCGGCCACCAGCCGCATGGACGGCATCTGTGACGCGCCGCCATCCGCGGACCTGCTCCTTCGTCCAAAGTCCTGGCGTATCCGCCCAGCCAAACCCCTCCGGGCTAATCGCGGTGGCCTCGGCAATGACGAGTCCCGCCGAAGCACGTTGCGCGTAATACTCAGCTTGCAAGGCAGTGGGCACATGATCGTGCGATTGCGCGCGCATCCGAGTGAGAGGCGCCATGACGATGCGGTTAGGAAGGTCAAGGTCTCCCATCCGATATGGTGTGAACAGCGGCTGATTTGACATCACATAAACTCCTGCATAGATCGACTGAACGCGCTTAAGAGATCACTTCGATTGCATCGACCCGGGCGGGATAAAACGCCAGGTATTCCTTGATGTCGGCCATTGCCTCATACGGTTTTTCGTAGGTCCACACCGCATATTCCGATTTCGCTCCGCCGATGGGAATGCTGTAGTACGTGCAATCGCCCTTGTACGGACAATAGGTGTAATGCGTTGTTCGAACGAGCAATGACATGTCCGTATCCGTGCGCGGCAGATAGTAGACGGGTGGATATCCCTTCTCCTCCAACCGTAGAGCTCGTGTCGATTCCGCGACGATCCTGCCTGCGACCGTTACGCGGACCTTGCCTTCAGCTGGTGAAATCGTGATCGGGTGATCGGGGCCGGGAATCTTGATCTCTTTAGCTTGGCTCGAAGTGTTATTCATTGCGTTCCTCATGTTGCCCGTCAGAGCTTGGTCCCACCATCGACGGGAATACTGGCACCCGTGATCCAGCGCGCCGCATCGGATGCCACAAAAGCGACTACGTCGGCAACATCCTCGGGTTTGCCGATTCGCTTCAGCGCCTGCATCCCCAGTGCGGCCTCGCGTCCCGCTTCTGTTTTTGTGAAATTCGATATATCTGTGTCGATGATGCCTGGAGCGACAGCATTGACGCGTATGCCGCTCGGCCCAAGAATGGCGGCCCAGTTTTTGACCAGAGTCTCAAGGGCCCCTTTGGTAGAGGCGTAGGCAAGAATCGAAGGATTTTCCAAGCCGGACTTGCCCACCACCGTACGGACTACAGCAGAGGAGATAGCAACAATGCTTGAGCCTTCACCTAGAACAGGCAGGAGCTGCTGCACCAGGAAGAAGGGACCACGGACGTTTGTCGCAAAGAGGTTGTCAAAATCCTCTACTGTGTAGTCCGCGATGCGGGCCGACTTGCTGATTCCGGCGTTGAGCACGAGCACATCCAATCGATCGCCGACAATGGAGCGCACCTGCTTGGCAAGAAGCGACGCACCCTCCGGAGTTCCCAGGTCCGCTGAGAATGCATCCGCGTGCCCGCCTTTCGTTCGAATCTCGGCGACCAGAGATTCCGCTTCCTTCGCGGAGCGGCCATAGTGAACCAGGACGTGCGCTCCGGCCTCAGCAAGTGCCAATGCAGTGGCGCGCCCAATTCCTCTTGATGCACCTGTTACAAGCGCCGTTTTATTTTGAAGTGAAGTCATTGTTTTCTCTCTTGCCAGTCAGCTAACGGATAAGACGAGCGGGGTAGCTGGAGTCGAAGGAGAGCCGACTCCTTTAGGTCGTCGGCTCCCAACCGGTCAGCACGGATACATCTCTCGTAAGGCCCTTTGACTGAGTGTGCGTTGGTTCAAGCGTTCATTCCGCCATCCACGGTAAGGTTCGCCCCTGTGATGTACGAGGACTCCGGACCGGCGACAAACGCCACCATCGCGGCGATCTCATCTACGTGCCCGTAGCGGTTGAGCGCTGTCGCGGCCTTCTGTGGCACCGCCCAATCACCGGAGGCGGGATTCAAATCCGTGTCGATCGGACCCGGCTGGACGTTGTTAACCGTAATGCCCCGGCTCCCGACCTCTCTGGATAGTGCCTGGGTAAACATCTTGACGGCTCCCTTCGTGGCAGCGTAGGGCACAAGCCCGGGCGCAACGGCACGCTCGCCCACGGCCGAACCGACCATGATGATGCGACCACCATCCTTCATATGCTTCAGCGCCGCCTGGGTGGTGGCGAATACGCCGCGGACGTTGATGTCGAGCACGCGATCCATCTCCTCCAGCGTCGACTCCTCGAACGGTTTCGGAATTGCTGTGCCGGCATTGTTGACAAGCACATCAAGTCGCCCGAAGGTAGAGAAGGCCTTTTCGACCGCACCTTTGACTGCTTCGACGTTGGCAGCGTCCGCCTGGATTGCGATGGCCTTTCCGCCAGCGAGTTCAATCGCCTTGACTACGGCCGAGGCTGCGCTCGCGTCCTTCGCGTACGTGATGGCTACACTTGCTCCATCGGCGGCCAGACGCTTCGCAATCGCTGCGCCAATGCCCCGGGAGCCGCCGGTAACGAGTGCTACTTTCTTTGCTAACTTAGACATGGGTCTCCTTTGACATTCTCGGAACAATTCACGAAGCCAATTCGCTAGCGATCTTGCCCGATCGTGTCGGACGGTTCTGAACCATTCAGTTCTATATGATGATGAAGATTTGGCGAGGATGCAGAGATATTGAACTATTTAGTTCTTTATCGCATAATACGTCATATGGGGCGCCCGAAGAACTTTAGTCGAGAGCAAGTGCTGGAGAAGGCGATGCCCGTCTTCTGGAAGCATGGATTTTCGGACACGAGTCTGCAGGACCTGGAGCGAGCCACAGGCGTGAACAAGTCAGGGCTGTACACCGAGTTCCGAGACAAGGAAGATCTCTTTGTAGCGTGCCTGCGGCACTACCTGGAGAGCCAGGAGAAGAGAGGATTTCTTACCAGAGAGCCCCTTGGCTGGAAGAACATCGAGAATTTTCTCAAGAATGGTCCTCTCAACAAGGGCGAACAGCAGGGATGTTTTTCCGTCAACTCCATGCGGGAGTTCGCTATCCTCCCGGATGAGGCTTATGGGGCCGTGACGGAGAATCGAGCGCTGTTGCAGCGCCTTCTCGCCATGAACATCGAAGCCGAAAAGCCCAGGATGGCTCCTTCCGCAATTGCCGAGATGGTGCTGTCCTTCTTCTCCGGATTGTGCATTGAGAGCAACCTCAAATTCGGGAAAGCCTCGTCAACCCGAAAGATCGAGAATTTTATGACAGCCCTTCGAAGCCTCTAATCGAACGATCAGTCCCATAAAGTCGTCTTCTCGTCAGCGATCCGTGCTGCTTGACTTTAGGCAAAGAGTTTCGTAACACCCTCGTTCCCTGCCCGGAACGCCCTCCCCGAGAACAACTGCCAAAGCATCTTTCTGCGCTCCGCGCAAAGCAACTTAGCCAAGTACGCTCAATGCGGTGCTCCGCATAATGAGCAAACACCCCATTCGAGCGCGCCGAGGTGTCCGAATAGACTCTTTGACCTCCGTCGCGACCTGTACGATAACTCAGAAAGAGACCCTATTACGGCATTATTTCGCCCGGTGTCGGACGTATGGTTGGGCTATACCCCAATGCGACGTACGTGAAATCCGTATATCCCTTTGATCCGAGCTGAGACGTAGCTGCAGCCCCCAAAGATTAGTTGGGGGGGCCGCGTGATAATCCGGTTTACCGTGAGTCGGCGGGGGGACCGAGCTGCTCGGGACAAGATGGGTGGCGTGTGCTATCACTGCCGTTTGTGATCAAATCAACGTCGCGAAGCCATGACTGGACCTGATCTATCATCAGCCCGCGGTAGCCCATCTCCGCCGATTAACGCCAAGCCGGCCATCATGGCATGCCTTGGGTCGAGCAGCACGGCGGGAAAAGGACAGGCTTACGATTGGATCGGCGAACTCAAGCAACGACCTCGCAACAAGGGCGTTTCGTTCCTCAACTTCGGAGTGGGCGGAGATCTAGCCTATAACGCGCTCCAGCGCCTGCCGACGGTGCTCTCTTGTCATCCCTCCAAGGTGGTCGTCTTGATCGGCGGTAATGATGTCCTTGCACTGGTCTCAAAGACGGCCCGGCGGTTCTTCCGAATCGCTAAGCACCTTCCTACTGAGCCGTCGCCGGAATGGTTCCGCGAGAACCTCCGGGCAATCGCGCAGCGATTGAAAGTCGAGGTCCCGGCTGCCATCGCGCTTTGCTCCCTGCCGCCGATTGGAGAAAATCCCGCATCTGCAGATCCCTTCCAGCGTGAGCTCAATCGGCGCATCGAGGAGTACAGCGCAAGCATCAGGGAAATCGCGCGGGAGGAGTCTGTCGGCTATCTTCCAGTTTATGAGACGATGCTTGCGCAGATCGTGGCTGCGCCGGGTCGCTCTTGCACGAGCTTCCAATTCCTTCCGTTCTATCGTGACGCCTTCCGTGTTTTGGTACTGCGCAAAAGTCCCGACGAGGTCGCCCAGCTGAACGGTTGGCGCCTTCACACCGACGGCGTCCATCTGAACAGCCGCGGTGGAATGATCGTGGCCGATCTTGTTCAGGAATTCATCGATGGATAAGGCCTATGAGTGGATGCTGTTATATTGGCACCTTGTGCGACGCGGAAATCCCTCACGGGGCGGGCGCCGGCTCTTGCGCGTTGCTGATATTTCCTAACGCGATAATGTATTTTATCGCTCACTATTCGGTTGGCAAACTGGATTGCTTGTCCGAAATGCCGGTTTTTCGTCCAAGTGAAGCGAACACATTCGTAAAATACTGACTTTCCGTTAGGAATCGGCGTCGATGAGTGCATTGAATCAAATGACGCCGACTGGGCCTGTGTACCCGCTCTGCTGAATGCCGAATCACGCGGCATCTACGGGAGGGTTTGTTTTCGCGGGAGCCGCTGGCAAGGTAAAGTGGAACGTCGCGCCGCGCCCGCCGTCGCCGTTGGCCCAAATCCGGCCGCCGTGGGATTCGACGATCGACTTACTGATTGCCAGGCCCATGCCGCTGCCTTGCGGCTTCGTCGTAAAGAATGCGTCGAAGATCTGGTCGGCCTTGCCCGTGGGCAGCCCGGGCCCCGTGTCATGAACAGAAATTTGGATCTGGCCGTCCTCGCCCAATTGCGACTTCACCATAAGCACGCCGCCCGTGTCCTTTATCACCTGGATGCCATTCAGCATCAGGTTCATGAGCACCTGCTGCAGTTGCACCCGATCTGCCACGGTCATAGGAAGATCGTTTTTAAGATCGGTGCGGATCGATACTCCATGCTCTCTGGCCTCACCTCCCATCATCCCGGCCATCTCGCCAACGACCTCATTTATAGAGACTAACTCTCGTTTGGGAGAGGATTTTTTGTACAACGATCGCAGACGGTTGATGACTTCCGAGGCCAAGGCGCCCGCTTCGATGATTTTTTCCGTTCCTTTGAGTGCTTCAGTCACATTGGGCGGGTCGTGCTGAAGCCATCGCAAAGATGCCTTGGCATGAGCGGTAGTGATGGTAATGGGCTGTGCGAGTTCGTGCGAGATGGAGGCAACCATTTCTCCCAACGTGCTGACCCGGCTCGCATGGGTAAAATCGGCCTGGAGCTGTTCGGCTTGTTTGCGGTCTTCAATATCGGTACTTGCAACATACCACCGCCTGACCTGTCCTTTGTCGTCGCGTACGGGATTGTAGCGAGCCAGAAACCAACGATAATTTCCGTCCCCTTTGCGCATGCGCAACTCCAGCTCGTAAGCGCTGCCGCTTAGCGAAGCACGATCCACTGCAGCCTTATACCGTTTCAAATCTTCAGGGTGAATTTGAGCACCGGCCCTTCCCTGCCGCCACTCATCAAAACGAAGGCCGAGGTAATCGAGCGCGATGCGGTTGGCATAAAGACGTTCGCGGCTGGGTCCGAACACCGCCGCGAATAGCGGGGTGTGGTCCAGAATCTGCCGAAGTTCCATTTCGTGCGCCTGAAGCCTTTGTTCCGTCTGCTTGCGCTCGGTAATGTCCATGGAGCTACCTGCAAACTCCACGAGTTCTCCTGCTGTGCTCAGACGAGGATGGCCAACCGTGTGGATCCACCTGAGCGTCCCATCAGGAAGAACGATACGGAACTCTACGTCATGATCCGACCTCTCACGAATTGCCTGTTCGATTGTTGTTTGCAACTTCTCTCGATCCTCTGGATGTAGGCGCTGCAGCCATTCTTCCCACGCAGGCATAACTTCTTTCGGATCAAATCCGTAAATCCGATACCACTCATTCGACAGGTGCAGCGCGTCTCGTCCCGGTACCTGCCATGCCCAACTGCCCGTGCGCGCGAGTCGCTGCGCTTCCGCCACAGTGCGTCCGAGAGGCGCCTCGCAGTAGACCGCTTTGCCAGCACTCAATGCCGCCAAAACAAGTTTGCGGTGTGCGGGAACATTTACGGAAATGGTGATGACATCAATCTGGTCATCGCCGATCATCGCGAGCGGATCGGCAAACCAGCGGTCAGCACCGAAGGCTTCAGCCGCTTTCCGGGCACTCTGCTCGTTGCGTGTTGCCACAGCTGCGAGCCTCAGGCCCGAAAGGCCGTTGATCGCTGGAACGTGCGATACGTTCGCCCAGCTCTTTGGCGCGTTTGCACCGACGATTCCGACGCAAATTTGTTTCTGAGTCATTGCTAATCTCCCATTTTTCAAAGTGATCGAATTTCCTTGAGGTTTCCCTCAAGACGATTTATCCAATGCAGAGCAAACATAAGAACCGGTCACATCGCTCATCCAATGCGCCTCTTCATGTCGCCAGGATCGAGAGGACAAGGAGACTACCGCCTTGATCAGCCAGAAGCCGTACCACAACTCTTCGATGTTCTCGCCTCTCATGTTCCTCCTGCGCGCCACCGGTTAGCTGCCAACCCGGTAAGCCAATTCGTTCTCTGGTACAGCTTCGAGTGCGTTTTCTTCCCTGCGAGCCCAATCTGATGACATTGGTCAAGGCGTTGCGTGGCAGCTCCAGGTCTCACCTGTTCCCAGACTTGAATGCCCACGCCGGCGTTTTCTCTGCCTTGACTAATACGTCTTTAATGCCAGCGAGCAAGTTGTTCGTGCCATCCTCCAGCGTTGCGTTCGCGAAGGCATCGCATTCACCGAGGTTTCCCGCAATGGAGACTATGGGAGTACGCGATCCAGACGCTCGAATCAAGCTGGTCAGGCGGTCCCTGTCTTTTCTGGGAACGGAATGGCACAGCAGGAGGAGATCGAAATCACCGGACTGAAAGAGATCAAGCGCCTCTGTTACTGATGATGCTGGCTCGACCAGGTATCCCGCGGATTCCAGGACTAGACCTCGAGTCATCAATAACGATGGATCGAAGCCAACAGAGAGAACTATCGTTAGCGACATGTATACCTCGGCTTTCGAAGAGAACGATTCCGGCGGGTTAGGGCCCAAGGACTAGGGATCGCTTTCTCTTGTGACAAGACTTTCCTTTCAATTTGCGGACGGGCTTCAGCTGCCCGCCTATCTTCACAACCACTTCTACGTGTCCTTTCAAGCTTGGACACGGCTCCGTGGAGCCCTTCGTCTTCACTCAGCGCACGAATGAGTGACTTCCTTGCCCTCAGCAAGCCCGACTTTGTCGCGACAAGCGAAGCCCGTGTCCGTGCGGCAATCTCAGACACAGAGACCTCCTCCGAATAACGAATCTCGGTAGCCTCTCGGAGTAACGGCGGCAGACGCAGTACAGCCTTTCGAAGTTTGAGGTCTCTCTCTTGCTCAAGAAAACGGCGCTCTGGATCCAATCCCGGATCGTAACTTTGCAAATGGGACAACATATCACCGTCGAGAGAACTCTCAGGATGAGCCCGCTTTTTCCGGAGGGATCATCAGCGCAGAGTTAATCGCAATGCGCGTAAGCTAAGTAGAGAATTTCGACCTTCCATCAAACGTATAAAGGTGAGTGAATGCCTTCAACAGCGATTCCTGCAATACATCCTCCGCATCTTCTTTGCTCTGAGTAATACGGTGAATCGTACGGAAAGTACTAGTCGAGTGGCGCCTGCAAAGTTCGGCATAGGCCAGATGCATTCCCGCTTTTGCTGAGATGACGAGGGCATCGTCGGACGCAACTGCTAAAGTACTTCTCATTGGAGAGTCCGCTTCTACATCACACTGATTCATCGGTTCCTCCATTCCATCGATACAAGAGCATAGGCAGCTCATCTGATTCCCAATAGCGCACATGGGGCACGTTCGGTAAGGTCCTTTGCCGTGTGACCTTCCATCAGCCAGCTATGCTTCCGCATCCCCAGAACCAGCAGATCCGAGTGATGTCGCTTCGTGCAATCGATAATGGTGCCCACTTCGTCTCCACTGATCAACTCGGCATCGATCACCAGTCCTGCGGCCTTGGCCTGTTGTCGGGCTTCGGCTTGGAGTGCACTGTACCTAGCTCTCTTCTCCTCAGTCTCAGTCCAGTGGACAGCCGGTACCGCACTTATCGCGAAGGAGAAGTAGCTGGGAAGCGGCTCAAGGACGGTGACCACACTGAGCTCTGCCCGTAGCGCTTTCGCTAACTCAATTGACACACGAAGCGCTCTGCCAGCTTCGGGCGAGTCGTCATAAGCAACCATGATCTTGTGGAACATTGCGATCCTCCTTTATCAGATCGTCGGACCCTGAAACTGACGACATCCACTTCCAGGCCTTCTTCCCCTCCGAACTAATGTCAGAACAATTGCGCCTTAGCTGCTCCAACATCGCCATTTCACAGCAACCAGCTCTGCTTCAGCCTGTTGGATGTCCGGACGATGCTCCAATAGCTGGGAGGGAATGCCTGTAGGGATCTGCTCCGGCTGCGGCCAATTCATCTCTGAAGCTTCACGGACGATAGGTCCGGGATTTCGGCCAAGCAGGATACTAATGCTGTTCTCTTCCTGCTCGATCAGTCTTTCGAAGTCAGGTATCGCCGCGGCTGCGGTGTACAGCAGTTGTTCCGCCTGGAAGACGTCGGCAAGCGTGCCCGATCCGCCCCGCTCCAATGTCTCTGTCAGTTGCAGCGACTGCTTACGCGTCTCAAGAGTTCGCTCTGTAATTTCGAGCTCGAAGTTGCTCGCGCCTATGCTGCTCGCAATGTGCGAAAGCGCGACATTGGCGATGCTCGTGTCGAGCACTTCCATAAACGCAGCGAGAGAGACCACGACTCCGATGAGCCATGGGTTGATTTGTGGTGCTCCGCTTGCCGTTTCAGCGGAGATCACTGTTCTACTGCTCATTGGCATCCCTTTCCGGCTTCCCTGGACGACTAGCGGCGAGGTCTATCTTCACGAGGAGTTCCTCCAACTCGGGTAGAAGCGATGGCACGTTGTTCGGTCTTCCTTCCGAAGGATCGTGCATTACGGCTGGTTAGTCGGGTGACGATCGCAAAGAGGAGGCTCACTGAGATTCCGCACATCAACACGCCGATGATGCTCTCCAGCGGCCCAAGCGTGCGCCAGTTCGACGGGAGACTTACGTCGTTACAGCCGAGCGTCGAATAACTGCTTGCAGAGAAGTAGATCGCCGAATCCCATGACGGTAGGCACCGCCAGCGATAGAAGCATGCCCACAGCAGAATCTCCATCCCGTGCAGGACAACGACTGCAGCTGTAAACCGCACGATCAACGCGGCAGAACGCAGGGCGCCGATCTGCTGCATATTTCCTTCTACCGCACGTCGTACCCACGCGATGAGCATTGCGACTCCTGCAGACTCTAGCCACAGCGTGACAGTGACGAGAGGCAACTCCGCGCCAATTCGCTGAACAGACATTGGCTTTCCCTTTCGACGTTCGGCTTATTTCCAACCACCGCCCAGCGCTTTATAGAGCTGGACGAGGCTCTGGTACTCGTTATTGCGCGCCTGTGCCAGGGTCAGTTCGGCATTGAAAAGAGACCGCTGACTGTCAAGGACATCGAGGTAGTTCGACGTGCCGCCTCGATAACGCATGAGTGACACGTTGACGGACTCCTGGAGATCCTTCACGGATTGTTCCTGGCGTTCGCGGACTTTGTGATATTTGTCATAGCCAATCAGAGCGTCAGAAACATCGCCGAACGCACGCTGAATCGACTGCTCGTAGCCAATCAGGGCCTGCCGCTCCTGGGACTTGGCGTAGCGCAGATTGTTACGCAGTGCACCACCTTCGAAGATCGGCTGAGAAAGTGTCGCTGCATAGGTTCCGACTCCCAATGGAGCCGGGATATTCGAGCCGTCAAACTGGCTGTGACCAAACGCTGCGCCGCCAGAGCCGAGGAGAGAGATCTGAGGGAAAAACATTGCTTTGGCAACGCCAATGTTGGCATTCGCGGCTACAAGGTTCTCCTCAGCTTGATGGATGTCGGGCCTGCGTTCGAGCAACTGGGAGGGAAGACCGGTGGGCAACTGAGGCGGCAAAGACTCGCTCCAGGTCCAGCCCTCTGGCGTCTCAATGCCCAAAGGCATTCCCCGAGGAACATTGTCTGGATACTTTCCCAGAAGGATATTGAGCGCGTCCTCGGTCTGGCCGATTTGCCGCTCGAGGTCCGGGATCTGTGCATTCGCAACGTCGAGTACTTGCCGTGCCTGAAGCACGTCGAGCGTCGTGGCGACACCGTGCTGAAGGCGTAGCTTGGTCAGCTTGACCGAGTCTTCCTGGGTTCGCACAGTTTCCTTGGTGATCTCAAGCTGCAGATCGAGGTCGCGAAGAAAAAAGTAATCGCTAGCTACGTCACTCACAAGCGTCAGGATTACGGTCTGCTGTGCGTCCTGATTTGCCAGAAGTTGAGCTCGGGCCGCTTCGGTCGCGCGTCGATAGCGTCCGAATAAGTCAACTTGAAATACCACGTCCCCAGCGAGCGAAAAGATGTTGGACTTGATATTCTGCTCGGTCTTTCCGCCGCTGAAAGTTGGGTCGAGTGAAACCATCGGAAACTCGTTAGAGCGCACGATGCCAACCTGGGCTCTTGCGGCACTGACCCGCTCGACTGCTAGTTGGAGATCGTAGTTCTGCTTCAATGCCGTTCGGATCAGTTCTTGCAATTGAGTATCGTGGAATACTTGCCACCATGGCAGATCGGCGAACGACGCGGTTTGTGGCTCAGTCTGTTGCGATTGGTCAGAGCCGTGGAAGGCCGGAGGCGTCTGCACAACCGGCCGATGATAATTGGGTCCGACCGCGCAGCCGGACAGCATAAAAGCTGCCAGGAGGATCGATGCGGCCTTTGTCACGAATTTGGATTGCGAGCTATCACGCATCTTGTTTACCCTCCGTGATCGCACCAAGCTGAGCGGAAGGTGCCATCAAGCGCGCGCGGCCCGCTGCCGACCATCGCTCGACCAGGTAGAAAATTGCCGGGACCGTGAAGATGCCGAGCACACTTGCCGCCGTCATTCCTCCGATCACGGTGGTACCCATAATCTGGCGTGCGACCGAGCCGGCACCCGATGCCGTCCATAGCGGCACGCAACCGAGAATGAACGCGAACGAGGTCATCATGATGGGTCGCAGGCGAAGGCGCGCGCCTTCGAGCGCCGCATCCATGAGCGGCTTGCCTTGTTCGTACTGCTCCTTGGCAAACTCGACGATCAGAATCGCGTTCTTGGCGGCAAGGCCGATCAGCATCACCAGGCCGATCTGCGCATAGACATCGTTCTCTATCTGCACCATGTAAGGCGGCAGAAAGAGGCCCAGCACTACCCGGCGTAACCAGAGCACGCCAAAAGCTCCGAAGACCGCGACTGGCGTACTCAACAGTACACTGAACGGCAGAGTCCAGCTTTCGTAGAGTGCCGCAAGAATCAGGAAGACGAAGAGCAAAGAGAATCCGAAGATGACCGAAGACGGTACTCCCTCCTCCGCTTTCTTTTCCTGGTAAGACATGCCCAGGTAGTCGAAGCCCATTTCATGAGGCATGGTTTGCTTGAACACATCTTCCAAGGCCGCCCTTGCCTGATCGGCGCTGTAACCAGGTGCGGCGCTGGCGTTGATCTGTGCGGAGCGGTATTCGTTGTAGCGCATCGTGAATTCAGGGCCTGAGCGTGTCTCAAACGATGCGAGAGCAGACAGCGGCACCACGTCGCCCTGGTTATTGCGCACGTAGAACTGCCCGAGCTTCTCGGTATCCGACCGGTATGGAGCTTCAGACTCGATGTATACCTGCCAGGTTCGGCCGAATTGGTTGTAATAGTTGACGAACAGGCCGCCCATGTTGGCCTGAATCGTGTTGTAAACATCCGACAATGCAACGCCTTGTTTCAGCACCTTCTCTTTGTCCACCTGGACGAACTCTTGCGGCACACTCGGTATGAATGTGGTGGAGATCGTGCCAATCTCGGGGCGCTTGCGGGCGGCTGCCAGGAATTTGGCGAGATTGCCGGCAAGAAATGGAACGTCCTTACCGGCGCGGTCCTCCAGGACAAACGAGACGCCCCCCGAAGTGCCCACACCTGGGATTGCCGGCGGAGAGAAACTGAAGGCGGTCCCTGCCGGCAGATTTTTGAGCTCCTGATTCAAGCGTGTCTTGATTGCCTGATATTGTTCAGCCTGGCTCTTGCGCTCATCCCAGGGCTTGAGGCTGACCCAGAAGAAGGCGTTATAACTGGTCCGGACGTAACTTAGCAGGCTAAAACCTATCACGCTCGTCGTGTACTGGACGCCGGGAGTGTTGGCGAGAACCTGTTCCACCTGTCTCGATGCCGCGCTGGTCCGCTCCAGCGAGGCGGCATTGGGAAGCTGCATATTGATGTAGAGGTATCCCTGGTCTTCGTCGGGCAGGAAGCTGGAAGGCAGCCGGCTGCCGAAGAAGAGCCCTGCTGCGCCCGCGGCGATCAACAGCACCAGCACCATGGCTCCCTTGCGAAGGAGCACGCCAGACCAGTGGACGTAGCCTCCCGTGGCGCGCTCGAAGAGTCGATTGAACCAGTTGAAGAAGCGCTGCAAGGGTCCATGGCTCTCCTTCTTTCTGCGCAAGAGAAGTCCTGCCAGCGCCGGGCTGAGAGTCAGCGCGTTGAATGCCGACAGCACAACGGAGATGGCGATAGTCACTGCGAATTGCTGATAGAGCCTTCCTGTGATGCCAGGGATGAAAGCAGTGGGCACAAAGACGGACGAGAGAACCAGGGCGATTCCGACCACTGGGCCGCTCAGCTCGTCCATCGCTTTTCTAGCTGCGTCCTTGGGATTCAAGCCCTCTTCGATGTGGCGCTGTACACCTTCGACAACAACGATCGCGTCGTCTACCACCAGGCCGATGGCGAGTACCAGCCCGAACATCGAAAGCGTGTTGATCGAGAAACCGAATAACGGAAAGAGGACAAATGTTCCCACCAGGGAGACAGGCACAGCCAACAACGGAATCAGCGTGGCGCGCCAGTCCTGGAGGAAGACATAGACCACCAGGATCACCAGCACAATAGCAATCAGAAGCGTCCAGAGGATCTCCTTCATGCCTTCCGTTACAGGTGCTGTCTGGTCGAGCGATATGGCGTAGTCCAAATCGCTCGGGAAGCGTTGCTTCATCTGGGCCATAAGCTTCCGCACGCCTTCCACCGTTTGGACAGCATTGGTTCCAGGCAACTGATAAACGGCAAGACCCGCAGCGGCCTTGCCATTCAGGCGGCAGAGGGTGCTGTAGTCCTGCGTGCCCAGTTCGACGCGCGCCACATCTTTTACCCGAACGATGCCACCATTCGGTGCTTCGCGCACGATCACATTGCCGAACTCTTCCGGCGACTTCAAGCGGCCTTGAGCCAGCACGGCGTAGGTAAATTGCTGGTTCGTGGGAGCCGGCTCACCTCCGACCTGGCCTGCGGGGTTGACTGTGTTTTGCGCCTGGATCGCGTTCGAAATGTCCGTTACAGTGATGCCGAGCTTTGCCAACTGGTCCGGTTTCACCCAGAGACGCATCGCATATTGGCCGGAGCCGAAGACCTGGGTCTGGCCCACACCGTACGAGCGCGCGACAGGATCATTCACGTTGATGTAGGCATAGTTCGCCAGATAATTCGCATCGTGCGTACCATGCGGCGAATACAGCGCGATCAACATCAACGGAGCTGAGGTCGATTTCTTGAGAGTCACGCCATAACTATTCACCGCCGGCGGAAGCTGACCGGTTGCCAGTTGTTCACGCGATTGCGTAAGGAGAAGGTCGGTGTTGGGATCCGTTTTCAGATCGAAATCCACCACCAACGTGGTTTGCTGGTTGGCAGTTGCATTCAGCGAGTACATGTAGGTCATGTTGTCCACGCCGTTGACCTGCTGCTCGATGGGCGTGGCGACCGAATCCTCAAGCGTCTGAGCATCGGCACCTGGGTTAGTGGCCTGCAACCGGATCTCGGGCGGCGCGATGTTCGGAAACTGCGCTATCGGCAGGGTCGCGATGGTAACTGCGCCGACGATGACCATGAGGATCGCGATGACCATCGCGACAATGGGTCGATTGATGAAGAATTTGGACATAATTCCTTCCCTTTGCGCTCTAAGGCCTCAACCTTGAGCAGTTACTCAACGTCGCTCTTGAATGGCTTGGTTTGTACCGTCATTCCCGGCCGGAGATTTTGCTGGCCTTCGACAATCACGCGGTCGCCCGGCTTCAATCCGCCATCGATGACCCACATTGTGTCTGTGCGTTGTCCCACTTGCACGGGACGCATGCTGACGCGGTTGTCCTTATCGACAACAGCAACGAGATAGCTGCCCTGCTGTTCGTTCACGGCCGCTTGTGGAATTAGCAGGGCATTCTGCTGCACGCGAACGATGGCGCGGATCTTGCCGTACTGCCCGGGGCGCAAAACATTGCCAGGGTTTGGAAACAAGGCGGCGAGTTGGATGGCGCCGGTGTTTGGGTTCACCTGGCGATCGGCGAAATAGAATTGGCCTTCTTGTGGATACGTTGTTCCATCGGCGAGGACGAGCTGCAGCTTCCAGTGATCTTTCTCTGAATCCGAAAACCGCTTTTGCAACGCCAGATATTGCTGTTCGCTGACGGTGAAGTAATCTCTGATGGGATCGAGCGTGGAGACTGTAGTGAGTGGGCCGCTGCTGGTGCTGATCAGGTCGCCCACCTGCGCCTGGGCCATACCGGCGATGCCGTCGATTGGCGAGATGACGCGCGTGAAACTGAGATTGATTGAGGCGGTTTCAACTGTGGCCTCGCTGGCCTTGATTTGAGCTTTCGCTGCTGCAATGGCCGCCTCGGCTGCCTTCACCTGAGCCTTGTTAGCAAGATCCGTCTGCGTCGCATTATCGAAATCCTGCTTGCTGACGGCGTCGACTTTTGCCAGAGGTTCGTACTTCTCTACATTGAGCTGGCTCTTGAGCTGGTTAGCTTCAGATGTCGAAAGCTGAGCCTCTTCCTGAACCAACTGCGCCTCAGCCTGAGCCAGTTGGCCCCGTGCCTGATCGAGCGCCGCCTGGAACGGGCGAGGATCGATCTCAAACAGAATTTGTCCCTTGCGGACGAACGATCCTTCCTTATAGTTGCGCGTGAGCAGGTAGCCCGTGACTTGACCTTTCACATCGGCATTTACCTGCCCGGTGAGGGTTCCGATCCATTCTCCATTGATCGGAACATCTTTCTGCTCTACCAGAGCGACTTCAACCACGGGCAACGATGGCGTCTGCGTGGAAGGCTTTGCCGCGGAACGAGAGACGGTGACGCCCAGGATTGCCGCGAGTAAGACGCCTGATATCCATGCCACTTGCTTTGGTTTCAGAACGGACTTGATCTTCATTTGCTGCTCTCCTGTTGCCGGGATTTTGACCTGCGGGGAAGCCTTTTGCTCGACGACTGAACCATGGCGCCTTCGCAAGAATGTTGAGAAGTGAGATCCCCAATGAGGGCAGTCAGCCACACGCCTTCAACGATGAGACAGGCCCCCGAGAGATGAATAGCCGCGAGAAGATCGCGTCCGGCGTTGTCGACCCCCGTCAGCTGTCTCAAATCGACTTCGATCTTTCGGTCTGGGCCCAGCGAAAGGCGCCAGGCGTTTTCTGTTTCAGCGACCCACGGGCCCTCCAGTCTGCCCGCGAGTTCCAGCCGGCATACCTTGCCTTCTTCGTGAATCGTGATGCGTAACATATCGTCGCCACTGTGTATGGCACGGGGCGTGCCAAAACGCCGCAATTCGTAAACATCAGCAGCGCCAGAGATTACGCGGTAGGGCCGAGATGCCGGGTGCCAGCGCTGTGGTAGCATGCTGCCGGGAAACGGGCAGATGCCAGGGAGCGATCGCCCCCGACACACTTGGGTGAATCCCTTTGACCCGTTCGCAATCTAACAATGCGGTAGCCACGTATGCCTGTATCAAATCCCCAACCGGTCACTCTCAGCGAAAGCCTTGCTTCGCGATACGAGGCGCTCGCCCGAATTGCGGAATTGATTCGGTATCATCCGGAGGAAAAAGTCTTATTCCAGACCTGCGCGAGCGAACTGCATCAAGTGGTTGCATTCGATGGTTTAAGTTGGTTCGATCCGGCAGCCAATCGGGTCCAGTGGCATCTTCTCGAGCCCTATGAGAGTGCATTTGAGGCTCTCGCCGTACGGGATATTCCGAAAGAGGAAACCGTCGCATGGTGGGTGTACCTGAATCAGCGGTCGGTAGTTATTCCGTTCATCGACCGCGAAACGAGTTTTCACCTTGTGGTCGAGCGGCTTTCAAAGTTAGGGCTTCGCTCGCTATGCGCCCTTCCGCTAAGCACGGCGCACCAAAAACTGGGAAGCCTGGTTTTTGCTAGCCACCTCGACGACGCATATTCCGACGAGGATCAACAATTCTTATCCGTGGTTGCTAATCAGATCGCCGTGGCAATGGATGACGCTCGTGCGCAGGCCCGCATGCGATTGCTCCTCGACATCACCAATCGGATTGTCACCAAGCTGGAGTTGCGCGACCTGCTTCGCGAAATTGCCGCGAGTATCAGGCAGTTTATGCAATACGACAGCGTCGGGGTGGCTCTGCCCGATCCGGAAGATGGCGAATTACGCCGCTATGCTGTGGATCATGCCGTGTACGAGGAGATGCCTGTCGGGCCCGCATCCGAAAGGACCAAAACCGTCTTCCGGACGGGCAAGCCGCTGATTGCCACCAAGGAAGAGGTTGCCGCCGACCCCCAGGGCGCGACGGCGAACATGTCGCTCTGCCTTTACCCTCTGATCATCCGGGAACGCGTGCTCGGCGTATTCGGTTTTGGCAGTTCGCGCGAGAATGCCTTCACCGAGGATGATCTTACCTTTCTCGGTCAGGTGGCCAATCAAATCGCTCTCGCCGTTGAAAATGCTCTCGCGTATGGGCAGGTTTCCGAACTCAAGGATAAGCTCGCGCAGGAAAACGTCTATCTCGAGTCCGAGATCCGCAGCGAGCTTCATTTTGAGGATATCGTCGGGAACAGCGAGCAGCTGCGCCGGGTTCTGAAAGAGATTGAGACGGTAGCGCCCGCAGATTCCACTGTGCTCATTTATGGAGAGACGGGCACCGGGAAAGAGTTGATCGCTCGGGCGCTGCACGATCTTAGCTCTCGGAAGCCGAACGCCTTTGTGAAGCTGAATTGTGCAGCGATTCCGACTGGGTTGCTCGAGAGCGAGCTGTTCGGCCACGAGAAAGGTGCATTTACCGGCGCCATCATGCAGCGCGTGGGCCGCTTTGAACTGGCGAATCGCGGAACCATTTTCCTGGATGAGGTTGGCGAAATCCCACTGGAACTGCAACCAAAGCTGCTACGTGTTCTGCAGGAGCGGGAGTTCGAACGCTTGGGCAGCACGCGGACCATTCGCACTGACGCACGGTTGATCGCCGCGACGAATCGCGATCTTAAGACCATGGTAGAGGAGCAGAGATTTCGGTCTGATTTGTATTATCGGCTGAATGTCTTCCCCATCCGAGTGCCGTCGTTGCGGGAACGAAAAGAAGACATTCCTCTGCTTGTCCGCCACTTCGTCAAGGAATTCAGCCGCCGGAACCATCGGGTGATCGACACCATTCCATGTGAAACGATGCAGGCACTGATCCGCTATCACTGGCCAGGCAATATTAGAGAGCTTCAAAATGTGATCGAGCGGGCGGTGATTATCTCCCGGGGTCCCGTGTTGAATGTGGTCCTCGCCGAACTCACCCCGGATGTGAGTTCTCCTCCAGTTCCTATTGTTACCAGCGCCAAATCCGCCTCACATGAGAGCCTTCAGGAGATGCTGGAAGAGACGGAGCGGAATCAGATCCTGCGTGCCCTGGAAGACGCGAATGGAGTGGTCGCGGGGCCGAACGGCGCCGCAGCTCGTCTGGGAGTCAAGCGTTCGACGCTCCAGCTCAGGATGCAGAGGCTTGGAATCCGACTGTCGCGAACTGCCGTTGATGACCGCAAGCAAACAGCGCAATGAGCAGATCAGGCGGAGCATACATTCAGCGGGCCTGTTCCTGCCCGCAACGCCCACCCTGTTCGTCCTGCGCGCAAAACAAGATAAACAAGCCCCGCTAAGGGGTGAGTGTACCGGGACATGCGTTACGCTGTGGACCTGAGACATCCGTTACAAGCCCCTTGCGGCGGCGATGGTTTTGAGTTGAGGGGGTATGAGAAGACAACTATCTAGTAGTCGAGGCCGTGGGAATGTGGGAATCCCGAAGGGATTTCCAAAGAGTGTGGGAAGGGTGGGAAGCCGGCTTCATCGCTTTCCATGCTTTCCACACTCTGTCATTTCCATGGTCTGCTTTTCGCCCGGCAAGGCTGGATAAACCGCGACGCCACCCAGCGCAATGCGCCGCACCCGCCACGAAATGCTTAGCGTTTTCGGTTGTCAATGAGTTCTATAAAAAGGGATGTCAAGAAAAAAGTTCTCCCTCGACCGGACGCCGAGAAGCTTTTTGTCTCGAGATCCAGCCCACTGCCTGTGAGCGTGCCCCTCGATTTGCTCGAGAGGTTTGTCTTGGCTTGTTTGCCATTTCCGTGGCTTTTCATCTTCCGGTGGTGACGACGCCAATCGAGTCTTAGACTTGGCAAGCGGACCTTGGTATTTGGGTGTCAACCATGGTTCTATTAGAGGCTCGTGGCCTATCGCTATTTCTGGTTATCCGAGGAGGCATAGCGTGCATTAGTGACTCGGTGCCGAAGCACACAGGGCCGAACTCATTGACTGATACTCACCTCGAACCGAGCGTCTCGAGAACCCGACCGACCACCACCAGAGAGAATCGCCGGAGATGGAAAGGCCTCTTCATCACAGACGCTCAAGCTTCTTGCCGATGCAATTGTGTGGCGTCGAAATCCGCTCCTTTCTTCCAAATCGTTAGAGTGATGCTGGCAATCTTTCGTGCCAGGGTGAGGCGCGCCATCGTCGGTCGCATCCCTTTCTCAAGAAGAGCAAGATAGAAATCGTACAGAGGGCCAGGGTGAGTGCTAGCGGAGATCGCAGCCCCTTTGAAGAGATTCTTCACCTCGGGATTGTGGTTGTTACTCAGGCCGCGCACGGTCATGCGCTCCCGGTTTCGTTGCAGTTTCCCTCGGACATAGCGGTACTCGCCGCTGTCGTGGGTCTCCAGCGCGAAACCACTGTAAGCCCACAGCTGGCGCTTGGTACGGAAACGGTGGGGCGTCTGCAGCTGCGCAACCAGCAAGGCTGCACGAATCGGACCGATCGAAGGAATCTGGCGAAGCAATTTCACGGCATGATGCTTGCGGCTCTCGGTCAGCAAATCGCGTCGCGCTTGCTGACGCACCGGCTGCAGCAGATCCAGTTGCTGATAGAGCCGTTCGGCCCGGAGACGAACTCCGGGTTCCGGGATCTTGCCTAACCATTCTGCGCGATGCCGCGGTGCATAGACGCTGGTACCGCTACAGGCAATGGCCCAGCTTCGGTAGAGTGCTTTGATTCGACTCATGACTCGTGTGAGATCCTTCGTAATGGTTAGGTAGCTGCGACCTAATTCCTTTAAGGTGCGCATCCCGTGCTCGCCGTGGTAAACCGACGTGAGCTGGTTGCCACGTAGCAACTCCGCCAGCTTTCGCGCATCGATCCGGTCACTCTTGCTGCCGTCTTTCAATAGGGCGTTCTTGCGTGGATCGCAGACCACGAGACGGGTGACGTGAGGTTTCACCAGGTCATGTAACCAGGCCGCAGAGGTCCCTTCTTCGAAGGTCACCGATAAACTTCCGTGCAGCCCCTGGAGGAACTCAAGGATCGTGGCCGCTTTCGTCTCCAGAATACTTCCCATGATCAACTTGCCCCGGGAATCCAAGACTGCAACTGAGATCGTTGCCTGGTGGACGTCCATGCCGATATATTTCTCTTGGCTCATAACCGCGCTCCTTTCGGTAGGTGGTGATACGAATAACCACAACCTACAGCAAAGTGGGCGCCTTTTATATTGCGTGCATTGGCCTGATAATGCCAACTGACAATAAAACTTCCGGATGGATTTCTTCGGTAGTTTCTCGATCTGAGCGACGTTTAGAGTCCCTCGCTCGAAGTAACGGATGTTCACGAACATTTGTGGATAAGACTGCTTTGCATGCGGGCTCGCATTTGTAAGGAGCCTACAATCAAAGTGTTTGTCTAATGACGATCGAGTACGAGGGAAAATTGCCGGATTTCATAGAATCGCCGCAACACCGAAGTTCCACGGGGGGACGTCGCAGGATCATTCTCTTGACCGCTTTAGCTTTAGGCGTCTTCGTCTGCGGCCGGATCGGATTGTCGTATTGGGTCGACCTTCTCTGGTTCAGGTCGCTTGGATACGGAGAAGTGTTCTGGAAATCGCTAGGACTCCAGGTTGCGGACTTCGTGTTTTTTGCGGGAACGACGTTTCTGATTCTGTACGGAGCATTTTCGGCTATTCGACGGTCGCATGAAGGCGATCTGCCAAGAGCTCGCGCCATCCTGATTGCGGGACAACCGATCAGCTTGTCAGTTCAGCCTGCCCTGCGCATCATCTCACTTTGCATCTCCGTTGTCATTGCGTGCATAACCGGGCTGGGGTTAATGGCAGACTGGCCGATTCTGGCGCTGTTCTGGTATGCGCCGCATGTAACAGGCGGGGTTGCTGATCCAATCTTTGGTAAGCCGCTGAATTTCTTTCTATTCACCTTACCTGCATGGCAACTCGTCAATAGTTGGCTTCTCACGCTGGCGGTTGCGATCTGTGCCGTCGCTGTACTGTTCCTCATCATTACGAGTGGTGCCCGTTCCCTTGCCAAGGGGAAGATTACCTACGCCCCATCTCCGTGGCGTGGACTTTCGGTTACTGTCACGTTCCTTCTGGTCGTC
>Ga0209655_10000133_pt1 | contig 27062 bp, 16 predicted proteins | sample BogFormECP03_OM2_FD_188236 | JGI IMG/M metagenome (GOLD analysis project Ga0209655, IMG submission 188236) | Bog forest soil microbial communities from Calvert Island, British Columbia, Canada - ECP03_OM2 (SPAdes) (version 2) | ecosystem: Environmental > Aquatic > Freshwater > Wetlands > Bog ...
TTTCGCGACGGAAAACTGGATGAGGCGATTGTTTTGGCGGAACACAACAAAAAGAGCCACATTGCGAGCGTGGTGGTGGCGGGATTGTTAGATTTTCAGGCTGCGCCGCAAGGAATGCCGGAGCAGCACGTGATTGAAGGCGTACAGCGCAGTCTCGAGCGATCGAGCGCGGAAACTACGGAAGAGATGAAGCGCGGTTTGAGCGGATTGGCGACGATTGCGGCAACGGCGCCGTTTGTCGGATTATTTGGCACGGTCATTGGAATATTGAATGCGTTTCGGAGTATTGATATCGCGCACGCGACGGCGATCAAAGTGATTGCAGGGTCGATTTCGGAGGCGCTGTTGACCACCGCGATTGGATTGTCGGTCGCAGTGCCGGCGGTGTGGTGCTACAACCTGCTGACCAATCAGATGGAGGCGTTTGGAGTGGAGATGCAGAATTGCGGGCTGGAGCTGCTTTCGTATTTGAGGGCGCGGCAAGTGGAGTGCAAAAAGAGTTGAGAGCCCCAGCTATCTTCGTTTGAGCGGGATTCCCACGTCGGAAAGCTCCGGAAATTCGAAATCGGCGTGCTGGCAGTTGGCAAGTAGTTCAGCGACATATTTGCTTGCTTTTTTCTGATCACCGGAATGCGACGCGGAGCGTATCGCGCCAACGAGAGAATTGAAACGCCCGGGCGCAAATTTCAGAGAAGTCTCGAAGGCTTCGAGAGCAGCGGCAGGCTGCTTTGCCGCAAGTAGCATTTCGCCGAGGAGCTCGCGAGCTGGAACAAGGACGCCCGGAGTGACTGGAAGTTTTTCGGTGATGTCTTCGCGGTCGGCGGCGGCGCGCATCTGGCGAAGTGCCTCTTCCGTTTTTCCTTCCGCGCAGGCAATCCACGCTTGTACAGAGACGCGTTGAATGTCCACAAGTTCGGATGAATATTTATCCTGGTTTTGCTCAAGCCTTTCGTGAAGGGCGTCCATTTGTTGGAGATTGACGCGCGCGGCGGCTGCGTTGCCCGCGCGTGCGGCGCCCAATGCTCGCGCGAAATAAAAGTCCGCTTCCGTTGACGAGTAGCGGCCTCCTGGAAACAGGCTGGGCGGAAGATCGAGAACTGCCGCGTCCGCCCAGCGATGGCGCTCAACGGCTAATCTCGCGGGAATGACCGCGGTAGCGTAGAGCGCCGTATAATACGAGGGATCTGTTGGTTGCGGCATGGGAAGAGTTTTCAAGAGGTCGCGGGCGGCGTGGTCCTGGCCTGACTGGAGATAAGCGTAGACGAGATAGTCGAGCGCGTGGAGCTCGTCGCCGGGGAGGCCGTCCTTCCTTGCGGCTGCGGCGGAAGCGAGGTTGGAGTCGATGGATTCCTGCCAGAGACCGAGGCGGGTGAAGATGTGCGAAGGCATGTGCAGGGCGTGGGGAGCGTCAGGAGCGATTTTGGCGTAGCGGCGGGCGGCGTCGAGAGCCAGCGGGGCCAGAGACGGATAGTCGTCGCAATGGATGATGTAGTGGGCAAGACCGGGATGATCGGGATATTCGGCGAAGAGTTTTTCGAGGATGGCGCTGGCTTTTTTCTGGTTTGCGTAGGTTCTGTCGCCGATGGGAGCGTTGGCGCGGACGGAGAGCGCGTAGAAGATGGCGGCTTCGCGGTCTTGTGGATAGTGCTGGTAAATCTGCTGCATGGATTTTTCGTAGTCGAGCGCACGGGCGGTGTGGGGACGCTTGTCGGAGTCCTTGTAGAAAATTTCGATGGCGGCGATGTAATCAAGTTCGCGCTGAGTTTTTGCGCCGGCGGATTTTGCTTTTTCTACGGCGGCCCAGCCTGTTTGCAGGTCGGACGGCGTCGGCGGATCCCAGAGCTGGCGATAGTGAGTCATCGCGACGCCCCACTCGGCCATGGCGCAGGAGGGATCGGTTTGCGCGATCGCGGCGAAAGTTTCTTCGGATTTTTTGTACCAGAAGGAGTGGAGTAAAGCGACAGCGCGGTTGAAATCAGGCTGGAGGGCTGGGGCGCAGGAAATGGGGAAGTTCACGCTGCCGAGGCTCGCAGGATTCGCTGAGGCGTGTTCGTGTTGCGCGGAAGCAGGCGTTGAAACTCCGATGGATGCGCAGAGCAGTGAGAGGAGAGCGAGAGGATTTTTTGGCATGAATTGAATTGCGGCGATGCTCCTGGAGCCGAAGATTTTGGCTCACGGGATTATAGCCCGGACAGTTGATGAACTGCATCGCAGGAGCAGGGTCAGCCGGGGAACGGCGGAAAAACCGAGGCTCGGACAGGCTAGGTACTTCAGAATTAACAAGTTACGCGAAAAATGGGCCAAAAATGGGGTTTGTGAAAGAAAGTGCTTGACAGAAATTCGGGCTTCGTTTACTTTCGGGATACCTCAGAAGTACTCCTGCTGCATTTCAGGGCAGGCTCCTCACTGAGCGTAAAGAGGCAGATGTGAGACACGAAGATAAAAGCCAAGTCGGAACGATGCCAAGGCGAACCCGTCTCGCGAGCTGCTTGTTTACGCGAGCCTAAAGCAAAATAAGCCGCCTAAGTCGTTTCGATGCAAAGGATTCGCCGACGGGACGAGTGTTCCCGGGATGGTGAAGCTTACGGTTACTTCTTGGTCGAAGGCCGCGAGGCCTCGGGCTCGATACCCGATTACCGTGGGCGCTGGTTCCTCCCGGATTTTTTTCGGCGCGTTTGATTTAGCGGAAAGACGGGAGTTGGCGTGTGGATGGCATGGGTGTGCTCGGGTCGGAAGCGAAGCGAGGACGGAAGAAAGAAATAGGGAGGTAAGGATTTACCGAGTACGAGCATCCATGTTTTGAGAGTTTGCGGCGCGGTGAAAGCTTGGGTTACTTCGATCAAATCCGGAGGTCGCAGGTTCGATTCCTGCCGGCGATGAAAGTCGCTGTAGCTCAGTGGCAGAGCACCGGAACCAAAAGTCCTGAACTGGCGATTCCCGCCGCAAAGAGTTAAGGAGAAATAGCACCGGGAGGAGTGCCTGTGATACCGGGATGGTGGAGAGAAGAGTTACTTCGTCTGACGTGCGATGCGGGGCTGTTGCTCCGCTACTCTGATCGGATGTTCCTCCCGGGAGATTGAGAAAAAGTGCAAGCACCCGGACGCTGAGGACAGGCGCTTAGAACGTAAGCGCAAGCGCTTCGAGGCTCATCGAAAGCAAAAGGGTGCATGTGCTGGCCCCGGGGTACCGGGATGGTGGAGCGCAGGGTTACATCGCTAAAAGAAAGGGGACATACCCCGAGACCCTGATCAATTGTTCCTCCCGGGAAGTTTGGCCGGCGCGAGTCGCTGGGATGGCGATTCGCGCCGGAGCTGGGGCAGAGCGAAGTTTGTGGCAATGAAAAAATACGAAAGGAGGCGCTTGCAATGGAAACCATGGTGAAGAACCTCGTAACAATGAAAGGACCGGTGGTGAAGGTTGACGGGGAATTGATGCTGTTGATTCCGTTGGAGCACGGCGGCTCCGAATTGATCGAGTGCTCGATCGGCATCGCGGAGGTGGAGGGAGAGTTTTTGAAGATCGCTCTTCCGGAATGGCTGGCGGAGATATTGCGAGTTGGGGAAGGCGATTTGGTTTGCGTGCATAACTCGGGCGGGAAGTTTCATATCCAGCCGGTCCGGGCGGAGTATGTGAATTGAGACCGTTGCAAGAGAAGAGAAAAGATCTACGCAGAATTCGCAGAGAGAACGGAGAACGCAGAGAAGAAAGCTGAGAAACAGCGAGGATTTGTTTTGGAGTTGGACGTGGTGTAGGAGTGGGTTACTTCGCATCGAAAACGGGAGATGTGGGTTCGAATCCCACCTGAGTGACGGTGGCCGCAGGCTGAAAAAGCGAGCGGTGCCGAAGATCAGAAGCTCACTTGGATAGAGCGCCTTAAGGTCCCTGGCCGGATGTTCCCGTCCAGCAGTTTTGTGTAGAGGGTTTTTATTGAGGAGAGGATCGAATGATGAACAAGCGAAATGGCGGAGCGAACGTGTACCTGGTTGCGGGAGTCCTTACGGCTGTGGAGATCGGCTCCTGGCCGTAAATACGATTCCGACTGCGCGAAGCAGTCTGAGAGAGGAAAAAAAACAGTGAGCAGCGATTTGAACCGTTATTTTACTCAGATGGGGGCGCGCGTAAAGATTTTGGAAGGATTTGCGCCAGCCCGCAGCTGGAGGATGGTTCGTCAGGGCGAAGAGGCGCCGCGCATCATGCTCGACATTGGGCACGACAAGCATGGCGAATTCTTCGAAGTTCGAACCGCTCCCGGCGCCGATCATGAAATTGTGGTTCTGAACCTGGAGCCTCAGGAGAAGCACCTGCTCTTGCTCAGCCGTCAGTTCGGCAAGCGAGGACAGGTTGTGGCGAAGCAGAAGTTTCTTTGCGGACACGACGAGAGACACTGGTTTGTGGCGGCGATTCCGGAACAAGCGCCGGTCAGCACTGTCGCGGGGGCAAAGATCGCTTTGAAGCCGCGGGAGGTTCGTGAAAGGGAGGGGGTTCTGGGAGTTTCGTGGCGGGACAGCTTTCGGCGCAAGAATGCAGCATTTGTGCGGCAGGGAGAATGGTTTTTCGTTCCTGTCGTGGGATTGAAAGCGGATCCAATGCTCATTCATAAGAATGAGCGGCTGTCTCGGGGAAATGGAGGCAAGGCACATTGGGCGGATGAGTGCTATCGGCTCGGCGGAGAGAGTGTTTTCGTTTCGACGAAATATCCATTTGGAATCAGCAGCGAGGAATTCATGGCATTGCCGGAAAAGGAACGCAGCGGGGGCGGTTTTCGAATGATGAGGCGAGATGCGGCGGCGTATGTGCGCAGGGAGGTAAGACATCCGGATCATGCGACGGTGGTTTTGAGGGATTGGCACCGGGTTTTGATGAATACCGAGAATCAATCCGTGGCCATGCGATTTTTGACGTTTCTCGATTAGCGGTAGTGGAGAACGCGTGGAGTTCGCGGGTCATCCTCAGATGGATGACCCTACAGGCGAAGAGAAGAGATTTACACAGAGTTTGCTGAGGGGCACAGAGTTCACAGAGGAGAGTTTCGGAAAGAGTTTGCGGAGAAGACGGCCGCGAGGCTGAGAAAGGAGGAGTGGAACATGGCGAAGACGAATGTTTGGAAAAAGATTTTCCCGGTGCGGACGCATGAGGGAGCGGTAGCGCAGAAGGTTGATGCGAAGCGCGAACTTCGGCGCAGTGTGCTGACCTGCCTGCTCTGGGAAGACACGTTTTACGAGAAAGGGAACGACATTGCGAAGCGGATCGCGGAACTCGTGGCAGCCAGCAAGCCGGAAGATGTGGCGGCTCTGGCGCGCGAGGCACGCGATGCGATGCAGCTTCGCCATGCGCCGCTCTTTCTCACGCGTGAGCTGGCGCGACGCAAAGGCGCCGGGCCGCTCGTGGCGGAAACGCTGGAGCACGTGATCCAGAGAGCGGACGAACTCGGCGAGTTCGTTTCGCTCTACTGGAAGGAGAAGAAGCAGCCGCTTTCGGCGGGAGCAAAGCGCGGGCTGGCGCAAGCGTTCACGAAGTTCGACGCTTACCAGCTTGCGAAATACAACCGCGATACGACGGTGAAGCTGCGCGACGTGCTGTTTCTCTGCCACGCGAAGCCGAAGGATGCCGAGCAGGAAGCCGTTTGGAGGAAGCTCGTTGAGAACACGCTCGAATCTCCCGATACCTGGGAGGTTGCTCTGTCCGCAGGGAAGGACAAGCGCGAGAACTTCGAACGGCTGCTGCGCGAGGGAAAGCTGGGCGGAATGGCCGTCCTGCGAAACCTGCGCCTGATGCTTGCATCGGGCGTGGATCCGAAGCTGATTCGCGAGCGGCTCGAGAAGGGAGTGGCGCGGGCGCTGCCGTTCCGGTTCGTGACGGCGGCACGGCACGCTCCGAAACTCGAGGAGGCGATCGAGAAGGTCATGCTCAAGGGGATCGCCGGAATTGCAATGCTGCCGGGATCGACGGGACTTGTTGTTGACGTGTCCGGTTCCATGGAAGGCGTGCTTGCAAAGAAGGGCGAAACCACGCGGATGGACGCGGCCGCGGGGCTGGCCATTCTGCTTCGCGAGAAAGCCGAGGAGTTTTCGGTGGCGACCTTCTCCGAAGCGTGCGTGGAGATACCCGCGCGGCGCGGGTTCGCGCTGCGGGACGGAATCACTGGCTCACAGGCGCACTCCGGGACGTACTTGAAGAAGGCGCTGACGGAGCTTTCGGAGAAGCCGGAGTGGAAGCAGCTCGACCGGGTGATTGTAATTACCGACGAGCAGTCGCACGACGGAATCCTCCGGGCGTGGACGCGGAAGGCGTACGTGGTGAACGCAGCGCCGCACCAGCACGGCGTGAGCTACGGCAACGGGTGGACGCACGTGGACGGATGGTCCGAGCGAATCGTGGATTACATTGCGGCAAGCGAAGAGGAAGCCGCGGCGTAAGGCGATTTGCGCGGCGCAATTCGAACGCGGGGTCTCACTTCAACAAATCAACAAACGTAAATCAACCGTTCAACAAAGCGACGGAAGCAAATCAGCCTGGCGCATCGGATAAATCCGGTGCGCCATTTTTTTGCGACGCGAGGCGATCAGACGGTGACCATGGGGCGCGATTTGCGGCGGTGAGATAGCAATCGGGAACGCAGTTCGGCCGCGCCGATTTTCGTGGCTAGGGAAGAAAGCTTCTGCCAATCCGCCTGTTCATAGGCAAGCAGGGTCTCGTATACGTCGCGGAGCCGGTTTGGAGCTGGCGGTCAAAGATCGGCTGGCGGGCGATGAAACGGTCAAACAAAGGCACTCCTCCGAACAGCACTCAAGGCATGCTGCGAAGCGCGGCGTGAAGCGCTGCTCGAGAGGAGAGCTTGCGGGAAGGGGGCGCTGATTTTTTACGCTCAGGTCGGTGCGGACATCGACCCGAGGAATTCGGCGTTGGTCTTATTTTTCGTGAGGCGGCTGAGCAAAAGCTCCATCGCTTCGACGGTTGAGAGAGGGCTCAAAACCTTGCGCAAAACCCAAACGCGGGCGAGTTCGTCCGGCGGGAGGAGCAATTCGTCCTTGCGCGTGCCGGAGCGCTGAATGTCGATCGCGGGGAAGACGCGCTTATCGGCGAGGCGGCGGTCGAGATAGATTTCCATGTTGCCGGTGCCCTTGAATTCTTCGAAGATGACGTCGTCCATACGGCTGCCGGTGTCAATGAGGGCGGTGGCGATGATGGTGAGCGAGCCGCCTTCTTCGACGTTGCGGGCGGCGGCGAAAAAGCGGCGCGGGCGCTGGAGAGCGTTGGCGTCAATACCGCCGGAGAGAACTTTGCCGGAAGGCGGGGTGACGGCGTTGTAAGCGCGGGCGAGGCGCGTGACGGAGTCGAGAAGAACGACGACGTCGCGCTTGTGCTCGACGAGGCGCTTGGCTTTTTCGAGAACCATTTCGGCGACTTGAATGTGGCGCTGGGGCGGTTCGTCGAAAGTGGAGCTGATGACTTCGCCCTTGACGGTGCGCTGCATGTCGGTGACTTCTTCCGGGCGCTCGTCGATGAGAAGAACGATGAGCGCGACTTCCGGATGGTTGGTAGTGATGGAATTGGCCATGGATTGCAAGATCATGGTCTTGCCGGTGCGCGGCGGGGCGTTGACGAGACCGCGCTGGCCTTTGCCGACGGGGCAGAGAAGATCGAGAACGCGGCCGGTCATGTTCTCTTTGGTGGTTTCCATTTTGAGGCGGCCCTGAGGATAGAGGGGCGTCAGGTTATCGAAGAAGATTTTGTTGCGGGCGACTTCGGGATCTTCGAAGTTGACGGCTTCGACTTTGATCAGCGCGAAATAGCGTTCGCCGTCTTTCGGCGGGCGAACCTGGCCGGAGACGGTGTCTCCGGTGCGGAGGTCGAACTTGCGGATTTGTGACGGCGAAACGTAGATGTCGTCCGGGCCCGGGAGGTAGTTGTACTCCGGGGCACGGAGAAAACCGAAACCGTCAGGCAGGCATTCGAGGACGCCTTCGGAGAAGATGAGGCCATTCTTTTCCGTTTGTGCGCGGAGGATCTGGAAGATCAGCTCCTGTTTACGCATACCGCTGGCGCCGGGGATGTTGAGTTCCTTGGCGATTTTGGCGAGGTCGGTGATGTTTTTTTCTTTTAACTCGGCGAGGCTAATGCTCATCTGATTGCTTCCTTCAACGCTTGTTTCTTTCATATGTCCTTAACTTTTATTTTGTAAATTGACCTTCCACTCTTGCATGGCCGCGAGGCGTCCAGCAAAATTCCGGATTGTACGTGAGGGGTCGCACCGCACTGGCGGACGAACGAAAACATGCCAGGATGGGCAAACCAGACTTTCCGCAACCGGCAACAGCGCCGGGCCGCGACGTGCCTGGAGAAACTCGCAAGGCGGGCCCAAAAACACGCTGTTTAGTTGGTCAAACTCTTGTCTTTCTCTGCGCTGGCGACGAAAGGCTCCGCAACGGGCGCGACCTCTGGATGCTCAAGGGGATGCTCAAGCGGCACAATAGCCCGTTCGAGCGCAACCGACAGCACTTGATCCATGGTTTCTACGAAATGAACCGTGAGACAGGAGAGGATCTCCTGCGGGATATCCGCCAGGTCCTTCTCATTGTCCTTCGAAAGCAGCACTGTGTGCAAGCCCATTCGATGAGCGGCGAGCAGCTTTTCCTTGACGCCGCCGATGGGGAGAACTTTGCCACGGAGGGTGATTTCACCGGTCATGGTGACATCGCGGCGCACGGGGATTCTTGTGAGAGCGCTGACGATGGATGTGCAGATGGTGATGCCGGCGGAGGGGCCGTCTTTCGGGATGGCGCCTTCGGGCACATGCACGTGGATATCAATGTTGCGATAAAAATCCTTGGCCAAGCCGAATTGAGCCGTGCGCGAGCGGACGTAGCTCATGGCGGCCTGAGCGGATTCCTGCATGACGTCGCCCAGCTTGCCGGTGAGGATGGTGCGGCCTTTGCCTTCCATGATGGTGACTTCAACGGATAGGACTGTGCCGCCGACTTCGGTCCACGCGAGCCCGGTAGTGAGACCGATCTCGTTGTGTTTTTCGATCCAGAATTCGCGGAACTTCAGGACTCCGAGGAAATCGTTGACGTTGGAAGGCACAATTTCGGATTTGACCGCGGTGCCTTCGGTGACGACTTTGCGAGCCATTTTGCGGCAGATGTTTTGAATTTCGCGCTCGAGATTCCGGACGCCAGACTCCTGCGTATAGTGGCGAATGATGTGGAGCAAGCCTTCATCGGTGAAGGTGAGATTTTGATCGGTAATGCCGGTGGCTTCGCGCGCGCGCTTGACGAGGAAGCGCTTGGCGATTTCCATCTTTTCCTGCTCGGTGTAGCCCGGGAGGCGCAGGATTTCCATGCGGTCCTGGAGCGGCTGTGGGATCGTGTGCAGCACGTTGGCGGTGCAGACGAACATTACTTTCGAGAGGTCGTATTCGACGTCGAGATAGTGATCGGTGAAGCCGTGATTGAGTTCGGGATCGAGGACTTCCATCAGAGCGGCGGATGGGTCGCCGCGGAAGTCAGTGGACATTTTGTCCACTTCGTCGAGGACGAAAATTGGATTGATGGTTCCGGCTTTCTTCATCATTTGGATGATCTGGCCGGGCAGGGCGCCGATGTAGGTGCGGCGATGGCCGCGAATTTCGGCTTCATCGCGCACGCCGCCGAGAGAGACGCGTACGAACTTACGGCCGGTGGCGTGGCCGATGGACATGGCGAGCGAGGTTTTGCCGACGCCTGGAGGTCCGACGAAGCAGAGGATCGAACCCTTGGGGTTCTTCACGAGTTGGCGGACCGCTAGAAATTCCAGAATGCGCTCCTTAATTTTTTCGAGGCCGTAGTGTTCTTCGTTGAGGATTTTTTCGGCGGCCAGGATGTCGCGAATTTCCTTGGATTTCTTTTTCCAAGGCACGGCGAGGAGCCAATCGAGATAGTTGCGGCTGACGGTTGATTCGGCCGACATGGGCGGCATCAGTTCCAGGCGCTTCAGTTCCTGGATGGCTTTTTCGTGGACTTCTTTGCTCATCCCTGCGGCGTCGATTTTCTTTTTGAGCTCGTCGATTTCGCTCTTTTCACCGCGGCCGAGTTCTTTCTGAATGGCTTTGAGCTTTTCGTTGAGGTAGTACTCTTTCTGGGCGCGCTCCATCTGGCGCTTGACGCGGGTGTTGATGTTACGGTCGACGTTGAGTTTTTCGAGCTCGATTTCGAGGATGTCGCCGATGCGGTTGAGGCGCTCGATGGGATCTACGGTCTCGAGAAGGTCCTGCTTTTCGTCGACGGGGAGCTGGAGATTCGCCGCGATGGTATCGGAGAGACGCGCTGGGTCATCGCCGCGAGCGGCGGCGATCATGGTGTCGTAGTTCAGGCTTTGCGAGAGCTTGATGAATTGCTCATAGAGGCCGGTGATTTTTTCGACCGTTTGCGTGACTTGCGGAGAGGGCTCAACACGCGCGTTCAGCAGGCGAACTGTTGCGCGGAAGAAGCCTTCTTCAGAAGCAATGGAGAGAGCCCGAGCGCGCTCGACGCCTTCGACCAAAACTTTGATATTGCCGTCCGGAAGCTTGACGCTCTGCACGATGTTGGCGAGCGTGCCGACGGCGTAGATTTCTTCGGGCTTCGGGTCATCCACCGAAGCGTCGTGCTGCGTGGACAAGAAAATCTTTTTGTCGCCGGCGAGCGCTTCTTCGAGAGCGCGGACGCTGGCTTCGCGGCCAACGATGAAGGGAGTCATCTGCTGCGGGAAGATGACCATATCGCGCACCGGCATCATGGGTACGCGCTTCAAATCCTGTTTTTCGCGATTGAACATTGGGGCCCCTGAAAAGCGTTTGATGCTCGAGGCGAATTATCCAGCCTTTTCGAGCAAACTCCAATTGATTTCCCTGCTGCGCACCATTTCCGCCGTGACTACAAAGTCGCGGATTTTTCGCTGCATGGGGAGGTGATACATGAGTTCCAGCATGAGGTCTTCGAGAATCATGCGTAAGCCGCGCGCGCCGACTTTGCGCTGCATGGCGAGCTCGGCAACGGTGTCGAGAGCGTCGTCGGTGAAGCGCAGGCGGACGTTTTCGAATTCGAAGAGGCGCTGGTATTGCTTGAGCAAAGCGTTCTTCGGCTCGGTCAGGATGCGGACGAGGACGCCTTTGTCCAGGTCGTTCATCACACCGGCGACGGGCAAGCGGCCGACGAATTCGGGAATCAGACCGTAGCGAATCAGGTCGCCTGGCTGCACCTGCTCAAGTAGTTCGGTGTTGCGGCGATTCGGCGTCGAGGGCTGCGCGTCGGTGTGAAAGCCGAGCGAGTGGCGGCCGGCGCGCTTCTCGATAATTTTTTCCAGGCCGACGAAAGCGCCGCCGCAGACGAACAGGATGTTCGTGGTGTCCACCGGAGTGAACTCCTGGTGCGGGTGCTTGCGGCCGCCTTGCGGCGGGACGTTGGCAATGGTGCCTTCGAGAATCTTCAGAAGGGCTTGCTGCACGCCTTCGCCGCTGACGTCGCGCGTGATGGAAGGATTTTCGTCCTTCTTGGCGATTTTATCGATCTCATCAATATAGATGATGCCTTGCTGGGCTTTCTGAACGTCGCCGTCGGCTGCTTGCAGCAGCTTGAGGATGATGTTCTCGACGTCTTCGCCGACGTAGCCAGCTTCGGTCAGCGTTGTGGCGTCCACGATGGCGAAGGGAACATCCAGCATGCGCGAGAGCGTTTGCGCGAGGAGCGTCTTGCCCGTTCCGGTTGGTCCGATCAAAAGAATATTAGACTTGCTCAACTCGACGTCGCCCGGCTGCTTGTTCAAGAAAATGCGCTTGTAGTGATTGTAGACGGCGACAGCGAGTTTTTTCTTGGTGCGGTCCTGCCCAATAACGTAGCCATCGAGAAACTGTTTGATCTCCGGGGGACGCGGAAGCCTGCGCGCGGGCGCAGCGGCTTGTTCGCGCTTTTCATCTTCAAGAATGGTCTGGCAAACGCCGACGCATTCGTTGCAGATGTACGCGCGCGGATAATCCGAAGGAGAGCTGATCAGCTTTTCGACTTGTTCCTGGGTTTTATGGCAAAAGGAACAGCGCAGCGGCTCGTCTGGGTTGAATTTTTTCACTGGTGTGAAGGCCTCGTCTCCGCTGGGCTTCGACGGAGTCTCTAGTCCCTATTCTAGGCCGAATATTCCCCGGAGCAAAAGAGAAAGTCTTAACGCTACTAACTTTTACGCACAGGCTGTGAACGCGCGTCGCCCCTTGCAGCATGCGCTCACTAGCGATGTTTGTAAATAATCTCGTCGATCATGCCATATTCCTTGGCTTGTTCGGGATTCATGATGAAATCCCGCTCGACGTCTTTTTCGATGCGATCCACCGACTGGCCGCTGTGTTGCGCGAGCAGTTGATTGATCATGGAGCGCATGCGAAGAATTTCCTTCGCGTGGAGATCGATATCGGTGGCCTGGCCGCCAAGGCCGGACATCCACGGCTGGTGAATCAGGATACGCGCATGCGGCAAAGCGAAGCGCTTTTTGGGCGCTCCTCCAACGAGAAGTACTGCGGCGATAGAGGCAGCCTGGCCCACGCAGGTGGTCACGACATCGGGCTTGACGAATTGCATGGTGTCGTAAATCGCGAAGCCTGCGGTGATGGAACCGCCCGGCGAATTGATGTAGAGCTGAATATCTTTTTCCGGATCCTCGGCTTGCAGGAAGAGCATTTGGGCGGTGGCCAGATTGGCGACGTGGTCGTCGATCGGCGTACCGATGAAAATGATGTGCTCTTTGAGGAGCCGGGAGTAAATGTCGTATGCGCGCTCGCCGCGGCTGGTCTGTTCGACCACCATCGGTACGAGCGTTGTGCCTCTATATTCCGGTTCTTCGAAATTTTTCATTTGGGTAGTGGGACTGCCGGGATGTTTCACTTTGAATCTGTTGCGGCGTTTGCTGCCGCAACGGTTTTGATCTGAGCGTTCTGCGCGAGCCAGTCGAGAGTTTTGTCACTTCTCAACTTAGCTTTCATCCTATCGAGAGCACCTTGCTTTGTCAAACGAGCGCGAGCGGCTTCTGCGGATTCGCCACTATGCGTGGCCATGTGTTCGAGCTCGTGCTCCACCTCTTCTTCGGTCACGTCGATGTTTTCCGCGGTGGCGATGCGATCGATGATGAGTTCGGCTTTGACGTCGTCAGTGGCGCGTTCCTGCTGGCGCTTGCGAAGGCTTACCCAGTCGACATTTACAGCACGGGGATCGACGCCTTGCCCCGCGAGTGAGCGTACTACACGCTCGAGCCGCACGTCCATTTGATGCTCGACGAGCGATTCGGGTACGGGGAACTCGTGAAGCTTGATTAGCTCGGCGAGGACCTTTTCTCTTTGCAGGTCTTTTTGGCGGTGGTCGCGCTGATGTTCCAGGCTTTCGGTGACTTTCTTTTTGAGTTCATCGAGGGTGGTGGCGTCGCTGACATCTTTGGCAAATTCGTCGTTGAGTTCGGGGAGCTTTTTGTTCTTGATGCCGAGAACTTCGACGGCGTAGTTGTAGGTCTTGCCAGCGAGCTTGGTATCGGGATAGTCGGGGGGATAGGCGACGTCGAAATTTTTGTGGTCGCCGATGTTTGCGGCGCGCAGGTTTTCGTTGAAGGGCTCCATGGTTTCTTCGGCACCGATGTGGCAGAGGACGCTGTCGGCTTGCAGCGGTTCGCCGCCGCCAGCCGGAGTTCCGACCAGCTTCAATTGAACGTAGTCGCCGTTTTCGACGGCGCGGCCTTCGACGGGCGCGAAGGCGGCGGCGCGCTCGCGCATTTCGTCGAGCGTTTTGTTGAGGTCGGCTTCGGTGACGTCCATTACGGGCATCTCGATGCCAAGGCCTTTGTAGTTGCCGAGCTCGAATTCGGGGAGGACTTCAAATACGGCGCGAAACTTTACCGGCTGGCCTTCGGCAAAATCGAGCTTTTCGACTTGCGGTTGAGAAACTGGCGTGAGCTTCTGTTCGTTAACAGCCTGCTCGACGCGGTCGGGCACCAGCTTTTGCAGGACTTCGCCCTTGATGTCTTCGGCGAAGCGGCGCTTGATCAGGGAAATGGGGGCTTTGCCGGGGCGAAAACCGGGCACGCGCGCAATGCGCGCAAATTCCTTGGCCACCTTCTCGGTAGCCTTCGAGACTTCTTCCGCGGGAATTTCCAAATCCAGCTCGCGGCGGCAAGTTGCTTCAGCCATGCAGCATTCCTCTCTCTTCTTTCACTTGATCTTGATTCGGGTCCGGCTCGAACGAGGCGAGACAGGCGAACGTCTACCCTGCAAGTCGAATCCCAAGTATAGGCGAGGCCATTGAGAGCGTCAATTTTTTGACTAGGCTGATTTGACGGCGGGGGCCGTGAAGGCTTGGAGGCCTTGCGTTGGGGGCAGGGATGATACGGGCGCGCTGAGCTCAATTCAAAGAGACGTGGAGAGGGAAGAGGGAGATTGACTGCGCGGGTGCCGCTACGATTTGTCAGCCGGCGGCAGCGGTGCGGTTCAGGGCGCTGGTCAGGTCGGCGTAAAGGAGACGATGAAAGAGGTGCTCGCCGGCTTCGCGGCGGAGGGAGAGGCGTCCAGCAATGTAGGCGCGAGAGCCGAGGCCGCGTTGGACGGCGTCGCAGAGGGCTACGTCTTCGTCCTGGACTTTTTCACTGACGGCGACGCTTTCTTTGTTGCGGGCTTCGGCGGATGGGCTGGTGTCTGCAAAATAATAGTCGAAGACTACGGCGCAGCGGTCTACGGCGAGCGGGAGGACCAGGTTCGTGTCCATCACGCCTTCGTAGGCGTTGATCATGAAATTGGGATAGAGCCAGAGGTAAAAGGCGCGACCCTGGCGGGTGGCGGCGACACCGGCTTCGGATGTGGAGTCCGAAGAGAGAGGGCTGGATTGCAGGCAGGCGCGCTCGAAATTTTCGATGGTGTATTTGGTGTATTCGATGACGCTGCTCAAGCCTTTGTGCGCATGGGGAACGTGATAGCCGCCATCGAGATAGTTGTCCACGTAAACTTTCCAGTTGCAGTTGAGGGTGTAGACGCGGCGGTCGAAGAAGTGGAGCTTTTTTTCGAGGTCAAGCGGCGCGACGAGTTCCGGCACTACACCGAGGAAATCGCAGAGGGGGGCTGCGCGTCCGTCGAGATTGACGAACACGAAATTCTCCCAAGTGTCCACGCGGACGGGCACCAGGCCGTTTTCTGCGCGGTCGAAGTTGCTGACGCCTTCAAACTCGACCATGCCTTTCAGCGCGCCATCGATGCCGTACGTCCAGCCGTGGTAGGGGCAGCGAAACTGCTTCGCGCAACCTTGCTGCTCTGTTACGACCGCGGCGGCGTGATGGCGGCACACGTTGTAAAAGGCGCGCAACTGGCCGTCTTCACCGCGAGCGACGACCAGAGGTTCCCCCGCGAGGTCGGCGGTAAAAAATCGGCCGTTGCCGCGAACCTGATCCGCGCGGCCCACCACCTGCCACGTGGAACTGAAAACGCTGGCGCGTTCGAGGTCGGCGATGCGCGCGTCGCGATACCACGGAGCGGGAATCGTCCAGGCTTCTTCGAGCGGATCGTGCGGGTTATAAAGGTTCACCACGTCGCGGAGGCTGCGCTCCATGCTTGCTCCTCAATAAATCAGCTTCAGGGAGAATTGAATCTGACGGGAAGTCCCCGCGGTGTGGCTGATGATGCCGAAGCCGCTGCCAAGCACCTCGTTGGAAGGCAATCCAAAGTTCACGATATTAAAGATGTTGAAGAATTCGGCACGAAACTCGAGAACGCCGAGTTCTCGTTTGCCTCTGCTTCCAAACGGGGTGTCTTTGATGAGCGCCATATCGAGATTGTGGAAGCCCGGCCCGCGGAATGTATCGCGGCCGAGAGTACCGAATGTGCCTTGATTGGGGCCGGTCCCACCGGGCACGTTGATGGGAATAAAGAAAAACGAGCTGTTGTTGGCGCCTCGACCGAAATAATCCTCGCGGGTGGGGCGGCTTGTGGAGAAGTCCGGCATGGAGACGAGATCCGGGCGGTCGGTTCCGCCAGCGCCGAAACCGGTCTGCTGGATTCCGGAGTAGACAGTGAATGGTGGGCCGGTGGTCAGCGTAGTGATATTGAGGAACTGCCAGCCGGCGGTGAGTTTATTGGTTACGGGTTGAAGGAAGCTCACGCGGTCAAAGGGCAGCGCTTGAAAGAGGCTCAGAGTGAAAACATGCGTTTCATCGAAAGTGGAAGGTCCTTTGTCCGCACTCAGATCGAGGGGATTTTGCGGAAAGGTTTGCAGAACGACGCCGCCGCTTGAGGCAATCCCGCCCGGGACGGAACTGGTGTTGTCGAGCGACTTGGAATAGGTGTAGCTCGCCTGGAAGCTCAAGCCGATCCGCGAATAATTTTCCGTGGCGCTGACTTGCAATGCGTTGTAACTGGAGTGCGCGCCGCTGGTCATTATCGATTCAGGGCCATATCCGCCAATAGCGTGTCCCGCCGCGTTGAACTGAGTGAAGGGAGCGAATGCGGGAGAAGCGCCGGTGTAGCCGTTCGGTGAAAGAACGCTGGCAAGGTGTACTCCCGCGGTGCCCACGTAGGATGCGCTCACTTTCAGGCTTCCAAAATCATGGTCAATGCCTGCCGTCCAGGTTCCTATGTAGCCATTTTGGAGGTGTTTGTCGATCACTCCGAGGGTGAACAATTGCACTTCGTTGCCCGGGGTGATGGCCGCCAGGTCATTCTGAAATCTCTGAAGATCGATGGGAATATTCGCCGGCAAATTGGCGCTGCTGCCGGAGGCGAAGAGAGGCTGTCCTTGCGTTGTGTAGACGGGAGGAAGCGTTTCGGGCACTACTGCGTTTTGGAAGGGGACGGGAACGCCGGGAAGGGCAGTAACAATGGGCTGGAAAATCAGGGGAAAACTTCCTGTGACGTAGTTCTGGAGCCACAAATTCGGCAGAATCGTGGTAAGTGCTCCGCCGGCGTGCAGGGTTGTGTGCCTGGTGGCGGCGAAATCCACTGCTACGCGCGGTCCCCAGCCCTTCAAATCCAGTGGATAAATTGGTTGCGGATTGTACAAAAAGATCTGCCGCGCGCCAGGAGCAAAGAAGGAAGTAGGGTTGCCGGCGGCATCGACGGCCTCGGCAATCGATGTTCGATGCTGGGCTTCCTTGATGCGGCTGTTCAGTTCGTAGCGCAGGCCGTAATTCACGCTGAGCTTTGCGTTTACCTTCCACGTGTCCTGAAAATAAAAATTGTAGGCTTCACGGCGGACGCCGGCTTCGTCGAACTTGTCTCCCGTCGGCGTTAAGTTGGCCGCCGCGGTAATGCTGTAGGAGTAAGGAGTGGCGGTCAAAAGTCCCGTCAACGAATCTGGCAAAGGCTGGCCAGGAAGGATGTCATGAAGCCCGCTCGCGGAGGGAATGAAGACCGGCGAATAGGCGGTGCCACCTCCAAACGTATAGATACCGTTCGGATTGGTGCCAAAAACTGTGGAGTCCCGATTGAAGCGTAGCTCGACTCCCCACTTGAAACTGTGCGATCCGTGGGTGTAGGTCATGTCGTGCTTGAACTGATAAAGGTTGCCGAAGGAGCCGAAGATCGACCCATCGGCTGAGTTGAAGTTGTCGTACAGACCATCCGCAAAGGCAATAGCGGGCTGCGTGTGATTCTGTGCGGGAAAAAACGGCGTGCTGCGGATGTAGCCAATCGAGGTGACAAAGGCCAAATGGGTGGAGATGGTGCGGGTATATCGGATGGCTGCGTTGCGCTGGTGATCGAAAAAATTCACGCCGAAGGTTGGATCAATCGCCGTCTGGTCGGGATTTGTCGTTGGCCCGCGCACCTGATTCAAGCTGAAGCGTCCGAATAAATTTGAGTTCTCCGAAAGGCGATGGTCAATGCGGATCGAGAATTGGTCGGTATCAGTCACCACCTTGGAGGAAGTGGCGTAGGTTCGCGCGCCATACGGCCCTTGCGGTTCGTTCGGGAGAGGATAGCCCGCCAGGGTCGCCGCGACGGCTGGACTTACTGGCACGGTCAGCGTATCGCCCGGAAAGGCAGTGGTATCGATTCCTTGCCTTTCCGCCGGAGTCGGAACGGCAAAAACCTGCGTCGTTCCAAGGACTTGGCGGAATCCCTGGTACTCGCCGAAATAATAGGTCTTGTCCTTGCCGTCATAGATTCCGGGGAGGACGACCGGACCGCCGTTGGTTGCTCCAAATTCATTACGCGCAAACGGCGGGATTCGCCCAGGGTCCACAGCATCACTGTGGTCAAAGAAATTTCGCGCGTCGAAGGCGGCATTGCGGACAAATTCAAAGACACTGCCGTGCACCTGGTTCGTGCCGGACTTGGTAATTACGTCGTTGAAGCCCGCTGCGCCGTGGCCAATCTCGGCAGGCATAACTCCTGCGCTGGATTGCACTTCCTGGATGGCATCCACATTGAAATTGGCAAACGTCGCGCCGCCGAGTTCGGGGTCGGTAGTGTCGGCGCCATCCATGGCGAAAACGGAAGCCGCGCCACGCTGGCCATTCACGGCAAATTGCTGGGTGAAGTTTGCTGCGCCGTTGGTATCCGTCATGGTGCCGGCGGCCAGAAGCAGCAACTTGCTGAAGTCTCGCTCGTTGAGAGGAAGGCCGGAGACTTCTCCGCTGGAAAGGTGCTCACCGCCGCTCGCCTGGGCGGATGGCGACTCGGCGGCTGGAAGCAGGCGAAGCGCATGATCCTGTGTTGAGAGTTCGAGCGCGGCAGTCAGCGTGCTCCCATCTTTTATGGTCACGGGAGTTGCTGACGGATACGTCGTACCCGCGGCGGTAACGAGAAGCGCGTAGTTCCCGGCGGGTACGTCGGCAAAGGAAAACTCGCCCTGGGGCGAAGTCTTTTGCTGATATTCGCGGGCATCGGAAAGTGCACGCAGTTTGACGATTGCGTCGGCGACGGGAACTCCAGCCTTGTCGCGCAGAACGCCTTTCCAGGAGGGCAAAGGAAGCGCTCCAGTCAGAGCGGCCAGACAAAGCGCCAACATGACGACGAAACCGAAAGAGCGAGTTAAACTCACGCGCCCCGTGGCCCCAGAAAGAGAAGCGACGAACCCGTGGCATCGAGTTACAAGATGATTTCCCAGAGCGCCCTCGCCTCGACATCGGGATTCAGCCGCAGGCCGATAGACTGTAGCAAACCCCGAGCACATCCCTATGGTTAAAAAAATCTGCTGCCAACCCAATTTCCTGCCACGCATTGAATTTCGGATATCACCCAAGTAGACGCAGTGGGCAGAAAAACAGTTCGAGAAGTGAAGCGTTCTTTGAACGAGTTCAAACCTGGTTTCAAGCAGCCACTCCGCCATCCGTAACACAGCTCAAGACCTGAATTCACATGTTGCTGTGCGATCGGTGGGAGGCGGCCTCTTCACTATCCCTGCGCTCGGCAAGCAGAGCGCTCGTAAGCAGCGTCAAGCCACCCCAGACCGCGAATTCCCACCAGAATTGATTTCGCGTGATTGCTTCGAGGTTGAGAGCGTCGGCCATGGCATCGCTTGCCTCTTCCGCTTTGTAAACAGTACGGTCATGGTTGCGTTGACGAACAGCAGTCTCCGCTCGTTCTTCCGGAGTGGCCGGGAGTTCCTGCTGAGTCTGGCTAGGCTGCGGGCTGGCACTGGCCTCTTTCTGTGCGGTCAAGGCGCGTTGAATTTTTACTTGTGAGTCGCCGCGCGCGGCCGACCATTGGAGGGCAGTTCCCACCGTTACAGCCGTCAAGCCAATCCAGCAGGCCAGCACCGCGTATGCCAGAAATCTATGCCAGTTCATCCTTTTTCCCTCTGCCCCGCAGGGTTGTGCCGAAGAGGTGTTAGCTCCGAAGCCATGACAGAGCGCGGCCGAACATGCCGGCGTTTCAGCTTGTGCCAGTCGAACTCACAAAATCCAATGAAGGTGGTGCGGGAGACAGGAATTGAACCTGCACGACCTTTCGGCCACAAGATCCTAAGTCTTGCGCGTCTGCCAGTTCCGCCACTCCCGCAGTGGTACTCCCAATATACCGGGAATTGGCCCTGCGCTGCCACATCCGGCAGGGACAGAATGGGGCTGGATTGTGGCGCGCTCCGAGGCGCATAATAGGGGTAGTGTGCGGAGTATGGTTGGCCTCTCCCCGCGGCCAAAGACTCACGCCTTCCTGGTAGGCGGGATCAACGGCCCAGCTGCGAAAGAGGGCAGCGCCATGATCATTCAAGAGCAGGGCGATCATCTCATCGTTATACGCCAGACCGATCATGCGGTGTTGTCGGGGTACTTTGCGCGTGCGCTGGGCAACAAAGTCTTCAGCCGTCCCGAGCCGTTTGAATCCTTCTGTTTGGCCGCCGCGGAACACGACAACGGTTGGAACGAGTGGGAACTGCTTCCGCAGATTGATTCCAAGACCTTTGGACCATATAACTTTATGTCCATTCCGACGGAAGAGCACATCGCGCTTTATCAGCGCGGGATCGAGCGCCTGGTCCGAGTGGATCATTACGCGGGATTGCTCGTCAGCATGCACTGTGCCGGTCTCTATGATCGAACGCGCGCGACGATGCCGGGTTTCTCCGCGAAGTACGTCAAGTCGAACGAAGCCCACCTCGTTGCAGATTTCCTTCAGCGATTGCGGTTGCAGCAATTGCGCCTCAAAGTGGATCTTCGCGCCGATCCCGTCATGAGACCGTTTGCGGACGACCATTCGCTGCAGGCGAACCTTTTGCGTTTGGAGGCGCTGGATCGGCTGTCGCTCTATTTCTGCCTCGCACCTCTCAGCGGCTCGACGATTGATGCCGTACCGGTTAACGGAAACGGAAGCGAAGCCGACTGGGACTTGCAGCCCGCGGGGGCCAATTTTGTTACTTTGCAGCCGTATCCTTTCCAGAAGGATCCGCTCGAAATCAGTATTCTGGCGCGGCGTGTGCCCAAGCGGGCGTATGCGGATGAAAATGAATTTCAGAAAATTCTGGCGCAGGCGCCTTACTTTGCCATCAACTTCACACTGAGCGCAGACGGCGCTCGAATAAATACCCGCAGCGCGGTGGCCTAGTTGTAGTTAGTCCAGCACCTGCCCCTTTGTCTCCGGCAAAGCCAGCGCGAGCATCGCCGCGGCGAAAAATGCCGCCGCTTGCAGAAAAAACGCCGGGCCGATTCCAAACTTCAGAGCCAGGGCACCGATCGCAAAGGGCGCCACGGCGGAGAAGCCTCGCCCGATGTTGTAGCTGAGCCCCATGGCGGCAGCGCGAATCTCGCCGGGGAACAGTTCGCTTGCGATGGCCGCATACCCGGAAAAATAGCCTGTTCCGAAAAATGCCACCAAGGGTCCGAGGGCCAGTAGCCAAAACTCACTTCGAGCCATTCCGTAAATAGGCACGAGAGCCGCCGCGATGAGCAGATAAAGGAAATAGGGCTTGCGGCGCCCAAAGGCATCGGAAAAAAATCCAAACAAGGCGTAGCCGAGCCATTTCCCGACACAAAGCACGAGATAAAATGTTGTGGTTTTGGCCAGACTGAGACCACGGCCTCCCTGCGACGGCGGCAACGACAAGTAACCCGGAATCCAGGTGAATAAGCCCCAATAAGCGAACATGCTGCACCCATTCATGGTGGTGGCCAGAATGCCGTTGCGCAGAACGCGTCCCTCGAACAGTTTTCGCAGAGGCACTTTTTCTTTTCGAGCTGCGCGCTGCTTCCAAAGCTCTGGCTCGGGAACTCTCCGCTGAATCCAGAAAACGAGCAGCGCAGGCATGACGCCAACAAAAAAAACAGGTCGCCAGCCAAAATGCGGGTAAATCAGGAGCACAACCATTGCCGCAATCGCTTCGCCGATGGCGTAGGCGGATTGCATGAGTCCCAGAGCTTTTCCGCGATGCTCCGCGCGCCAGGTTTCCGCGATCAGGGCGGCGGCGGCGGTCCATTCACCGCCCATGCCGAGCCCCAGCACAAACCGGCAGGTCGCGAGTTGCGGGATGGTGTGCGTCAGGCCGCAGGCGGCGCTGGCCAGCGCGTAGACAAGAATCGACCCCATGAGTGCCCTGGTCCGCCCAACGCGATCCGCAATCACGCCGAAGAGAAGTCCGCCGATGGCGGAAGCCACAAGCGTTAGCGAATTCAGAAGCCCCGCTGTCTGCGTGTCCATCGCTATTTCGCGAATCAGGTACGTGAGCACGATCGAATAGAGCATCACGTCCATGGCGTCGAGCATCCAGCCGAGACCGCCGGCGATGAGCGAACTGCGTTCGGGCGAAGTGGCGTGGCGGAGCCAGTCGAAAGAGAAGAGACGGGGAAGGTTGTTCGGGACAGACGCGGCAACTTGGGCGGATTCTGAGAGGCGCGGTTCGGGAGGATTTGTCACGCCGGGATTGTACTCAAATGCGCTTCGCGGTGCGTCAGGAACCCAGTACGAAATTCAACCACTGTTTCTCGTGCGAACTGCGAGAGAGGGTGTACCATTCGGCTGCGCTAATCCTACCGATGGTAGTAGCGGCCGAATCGAAGTTTTGGGGGAGAAGAGAGATGGCGAGTGGTCTGAAACATATGATGAGAATTTGGGGATTTGGGCTTACGGCGATGTTGCTTGGCAATGCGGGGTTTGTCCTGCGGGCTCAGACTTTGGATGACAACGCGTTGAAGGGGTTGAAATGGCGCCAAGTTGGGCCCTTTCGCGGTGGACGCGCCCTGGCTGGAACCGGTATCGCGGGCGACCCCGAAACTTACTACTTTGGATCGGTAGCCGGTGGCGTCTGGAAAACCACGAATGGCGGTCTCACATGGACACCGATGACGGACAAGACCGGGATTATGTCCGTCGGCGCGATCGCGGTCGCGCCGTCTGATCCAAACGTTCTGTATGTCGGCACTGGGGAGTCCTGCTGGCGCGGAAATATTTCGTATGGCGACGGCATGTATAAGTCAGTCGACGGCGGGAAGACCTGGACCCACATCGGTCTGGAGGATACGCGGCACATTTCCAGAGTTATCGTTCATCCTGCGAATCCAGACGTGGTGTTTGTCGCCGCGATGGGCCATGCCTACGGGCCGAACGAGACTCGCGGCGTGTTTCGTTCCGCGGACGGCGGAAAGACCTGGCAGAAGGTTCTGTTCAGGGACAACAAGACCGGCGCGATTGATCTGACATTTGATCCCTCCAATCCCCACGTTTTGTACGCCGCGCTCTACGAAGCGCAACGCTATCCTTGGACCGCGGTGAGCGGCGGGCCGGGCAGCGGCCTTTATAAGTCCAGCGACGACGGCGCGACCTGGAAGCGACTCGAAGGCCATGGACTGCCCTCGGGCGTCCTGGGCCGCATTGGCGTTTCTGTTTCCGGCGCGGACGGCAATCGCGTTTACGCCATCATCGAAGCGGAAAAAGGCGGCATCTACCGTAGCGACGACGCGGGCGATACCTGGCAACTCCTCAATCCAGATCACCGTTTCACGCAACGCGCGTGGTATTTCCATCACATCTTTGCCGACCCAAAAAATGTGGATACTGTCTATGTTTTAAACACGGCGGTCTACCGTTCGACGGATGGCGGCCACAGCTTCAGCTTCGTGCGTTCACCACATGGCGACAACCACGGTTTGTGGATCGATCCCACCCATCCGGAGTGGATGATCAATACCAACGATGGCGGCGCCACCGTAACTCACGACGGCGGCAAGAGCTGGACGACTCAGGCGAATCAGCCGACCGCGCAGTTCTACCATGTGGCTGCAGACAATGCGTTTCCTTACCGCATTTACGGCGCGCAGCAGGACAATTCCACGGTGGCGATTGCGAGCCGCAGCGATGATGGCGTTATCGATCGGCCCGACTGGTACGACGTGGGCGGCGGCGAGTCAGGCTTCGTCCTTCCCGATCCCGGCAATCCCGATGTGGTTTACGCGGGCTCCTACGACGGCTTGATCACACGCTTCGATAAGAAAACCCATCAAGTGCAGGACATTTCCTCCTGGCCGCTCAATCCCATGGGCGCGGGCGACGCGGAATTGAAGCACCGCTTCCAGTGGACCGCGCCAATCATGATCGCTCCCAACGAGCCAAATGCCGTTTATCACGGTGGCGAAGCGGTTTTTAAGACCACTGACAACGGCATGACCTGGACGGCCATCAGCGGCGACCTTACGCGCAACGATAAGACAAAGGAGCAATCGTCCGGCGGGCCTCTCACGCAGGACAACACCAGCGTCGAGTATTACGCCACGATTTTTGCGCTCGCCGAATCGCCGGTCGAGAAGGGAGTCATCTGGGCGGGCACGGATGATGGGCTGGTCCACGTCACACGCGATGGAGGAAAGGATTGGGCCGACGTCACTTCCAAGGGATTCGGCGAATGGAGCTTGGTGAGTATCATCGAAGCTTCGCCTTTCTCCGCGGGCACTGCATACGTTGCCATCGATCGGCACAAACTCGATGATTTTCACCCGTACATTTTCAAAACGGCAGACTTCGGCAAGACATGGACGAAAATCACGGGAGGCTTGCCCGACACCAGTTACGCGCACACCGTGCGCGAAGACCCTAAGCGCAAGGGCATGCTATACGCCGGCACGGAAAACGGACTTTATATTTCTTTCGATGACGGAGCGCACTGGCAGTCATTGAAGCTCAATTTGCCCACCACTCCGATTCACGATCTCGCCGTGAAAGACAACGACCTGCTCGCGGCAACGCACGGGCGCGCCTTCTGGGTGCTTGATAACATCACTTCTCTCCGGCAAATGACACCAGCCGTTGCGGGTGAAGACGCGCATCTCTATCAGCCGGCGGTCGCGGTCCGTTTCCGCGGACCGGGTTTCACTTTGCCGGCCAGCGTACCTGTGGGCGCAAACCCGCCCGCGGGCGTGGCGATTGATTACTCGCTGAAAGCGGCGCCTAAGGAGCAGATCACGATCGAGATCCTCGACGCCAAAGGCAAGCTCGTACGCAAATTCTCGAGCAAGAAAATTGTCGCGGAAGCATCGCAGGCCGAGGAGGAATTTGGCGTCAGCAGACCAGGGCAAGAACTCCCCATCGACGTGGGATTAAATCGGTTTGTGTGGAACATGCAATATGAGGATCCAGCACAAGTCCCCGGCGCAGTGGGCTGGGGAGGACGTCCGTCGGGCCCGCTCGTTCCGCCGGGCACTTACCAGATTAAACTGACGGCGGCAGGAAAAACCTCAACCTCAAGCGTCGAACTCACCAAAGATCCGCGCGTTTCAGCCACGCAAGCCGATCTCGACAAGCAGGCGGAATTTGCGCTGAAGATTCGCGACCGCGTGGGGGCCGGGGACGAAGCCGTCAACCAGCTCCGCAGCGTGCGCGGCCAACTGGAAGCGCTCAAGAAACGCCTCGCGGCGGACACTAACGCGAAGCCCGTCGTTGACGCGGCGGATGCGCTCATCAAAAAAATGAATGCGGTCGAAGAAAAGATCATCCAACCGAAGTCCAAGGCCGGAGAAGACCCGCTGAACTATCCCATTCAAGTGGCGGATCAATTGACCGCATTGCAGGAGACCGTGGAAAGCGCTGACGCCGCGCCGACCGCCGCTTCCTTCACCGTGTTTGACGAACTCAATTCGCGGCTCGAAGCGCAACTGGCTGCATGGCGTGACATTCAATCGAAGGATCTCGCAGCACTCAATGCGCTGATACAGAAGAGCAGCATTCCAGCGATAGCTCCCGCAGCGGAAAAACCGGAACCTGGCACAAACTAAATACTGACAAAGTACGTACAGCCCACGGAGAGGAAGGCAATTCCAATTGCCTTCCTCTCCGCAATCCTCCTGTCAATCCGCAGCAGCGCACAATAACAATTGCTCTGGCATCCCGGTTTTGCTACTCTCCGCGCACAGCTGAACCCCCCGGGAGGTGTGTTCATGGCATTTTGCAGAGCGTGTGGTCAGGATGCAGGCGATGCAACATTTTGTCCAAAGTGCGGCGCCGCACAGAGTGGAGCTCAGATTCCGTCCCAGAGCGTTTCGCCAGCCGGAGGTAGTGCTCCTGCCGCGGTTTCAGGCACGGAAGGGATGGCCCCGAACATTGCTGGTCTTCTCTGCTATTTGTTTGGCTGGCTCGGCGGGCTGATTTTTCTTCTGATCGATAAGCGCCCCTTCGTTCGCTTCCACGGCGCGCAATCGATAGCTCTGTCCATTTGCTTCTTTCCTGTTTGGATTATCTACCTGATTTTCAGCTTCCTTCTTACGGCCATATCCGTGGCAATTCATTTTCCGATCGGCTTTCTCAGTTTCTTTCTCTTCCCGGTCATCCTGATCGCCTTTTTCGCGGCCTTCATCTTTTGCATGTATAAGGCCTACAGCAACGAAAAGTACAAGCTCCCGATTATCGGCAACATGGTCGAGAAGATGCTCGGTCAGCAATAGCCTTTGCTTGCACGTCTTCGTCGAGAGCCGTCCGGCCGTGCCGGTCGGCTCTATTTTTTTTGCTGTTGCTCATCCGCGCTTTCCTCTTGACTTCTTTTTCGTGTCCCTCCACCCTAAAAGGCTTTGTTCTTGCTTGAGCAGGGTTTCACAAACGGGAAAGGCCCCATCTCTCTGACATGACGCGCGTCCGGCTCTGCTTTCACGATCGCTGCTTTGATGGGACAGCTTCTGCCGCGCTTTTCTACCGTTTCTACAAGGAGAAGTTCGATCCTGCGGCCGAGTTTGGCTTTACCGGAATGACTCACCGCGCGTCGCAGCCCTGGACGCCAGGTCTTTTTGACGGCGACGAAAACGCCATTGTCGACTTCAAATACTCGAACTCTCCTAAAGTGACCTGGTGGTTCGACCATCATCAGAGCGCCTTTCTGACGCCCGCTGACGCCGAGCATTTCCGCGGTCATCCCGGTCCGCACATGTTTTACGATCCGGACTATAAATCCTGCACAAAATTGATCGCTACCGTTGCGAAGGAAAAATTCGCCTTCGATACAGAACCCCTCGAGGATTTGATTCATTGGGGCGACATCATCGACGGCGCGCAATATCCAACGCCGGAGTTTGCCGTCGGGCTCGCCGAGCCGGCCATGCAGCTCGCTCTGGTCATCGAAGCGGCGCCAGAGGATGGCCTGCCCGCGCGTATCATTCCAGAGTTGGCTTACCGACCGCTCGCGGAGATG
>Ga0209655_10000134_pt1 | contig 26978 bp, 20 predicted proteins | sample BogFormECP03_OM2_FD_188236 | JGI IMG/M metagenome (GOLD analysis project Ga0209655, IMG submission 188236) | Bog forest soil microbial communities from Calvert Island, British Columbia, Canada - ECP03_OM2 (SPAdes) (version 2) | ecosystem: Environmental > Aquatic > Freshwater > Wetlands > Bog ...
GGCGATGGCGGCGACGGTGGAAACGCCGGCGACGGCACCGCCCCCGACGGCTTGCCCGCTCTTGGTGGGGCCGGCGGCGACTCCAGCGTGTTCGGCATCCACGGCATGGTCGGCGACTTTGGCACGGGTAGCGGCGACCCGTCGGGCGCTGATTCCCTCGGGACGACCGGGAGCTTCCTCACCAACGGTGACGGACAGGTCGTCATGCTGCATGGGCTCAACGAGGTGTACAAGATTGCGCCCGGTGAGCCCTCGGCCAGCGGGTTCAGCGACGACGACGCCGCGTTCCTGGCCGCCAACGGCTTTAACGCTGTGCGGGTGGGCGTCATCTGGTCCGACCTCGAGCCTGAGCCCGGCGTTTTCAACTCCGCTTACCTCGCCTCGATAGAGAGCACCGTGCAGACCCTGGGCAACCACGGCATCTACAGCATCATCGACTTCCACCAGGACGCGTACAGCACCGCATTCGGCGGCGAGGGTGCGCCGGCTTGGGCGACCGAGACCAACGGGGCAACCAATGTTTCGCTGCCCTTCCCGTACAACGAATTCTTCGATCCCGCAGAGCAGCAGGCCTGGGATTCGTTCTGGTCGAACGCCGACGCACCGAATAGTATTGGGCTAGAAGACAATTACAGCCAGATGTTGGAGTACGTCGCCAGCGCCTTCAACGGCAACTCCAACGTGGCCGGGTTCGAGCTGATGAATGAACCGTCGCCGGGCTCATCGACGTTCCTGTCGACCCTGTTGGGCGGCTCGTTCTTCGACAGTCAGCAGCTGACTCCGTTCTACGATCAGGGGTCCGACGCGATCCGGGCCGTCGATCCGACCACACCGATTTTCTTCGAACCCAACGTCCTCTCCAACGCGGGCTTGCCCACCGATCTTGGCCATGTGGACGCCACGAACACCGTCTTGTCGTTCCACGACTACTGCGAGTTCGACCTGGGGTCGCTGGGTTGCATACCGGGCGTCAGCGCGGTCGTGGGCAATGCCGAGGCATACGCTGAGGCACAAGGAATCCCGGCATTCATGACGGAGTTCGGAGCCACCAGCGACCAGACCGCGATCGCCGCTCCGATGCAAGGCGCCGACGGCAACCTGATCGGTTGGACCGAGTGGTCCTACAGCAGCCAGGGCGACATCACCACCAGCGCGTCTCCGCCGAGCTCGGAATCGCTGGTGTTCAACCCCGAACTGCCGCCGACCGGCACCAACGTCAACACCGCGAACCTGGACACGCTCGCCGAGCCCTACCCGCAGGTGATTTCGGGCACCCCGACTTCGTTCTCGTTTGAGAACGGCACCTTCGACTTCAGCTATTCCACCGAGGAGGCCGACGGCCTGGGCAGCTTTGCCGCCGGCTCGCACACGACCATCTCGGTGCCGACCGTCGAGTTCCCGAATGGCTACGACGTGAGCGTCACCGGAGGAACGGTTGCCTCGGCGCCCGACGCCCCCGAACTGGTCATCGCTTCAGACAACGGCGCAAGCACCGTCACGGTCGTGGTGACCCCGGCCGCCATCGGCGCGGCCGGCGCGGGATAACAGCGGCTTCGCGGCTGAGAAGACAGCTCTTGGCGCGGCAATGGTAACGTCATTACCGTTTCAGGCCAGTGAGACTCTCCGGAGACGTCATATGCATTCACGCAAGCTGCCGTCATGACCGAGACGACCTCGGTGCACGCAGGCGAATCGGTCGCCGCCTTCGCCGAGCGGGCCCGTACCTGGCTCGCCGACAACATGCCGCGGATCGACGACCCGAATGATCCGCCCTACGCCGACCGCGGCGACGAGGCGTCATGGCAGCACGTCCGGCAATTGCAGCGACGGCTCTACGACGGCGGCTTCGCCGGGATCTGCTTCCCCACCGAATACGGCGGGCTCGGGCTGGGGATCGAGTATCAAAAGGCGTTCGACACCGAAAGCGCTTGCTACGAGATGCCGCTGATCTTCAATACTCCGACATTCACGATCTGTTGCCCGACGATCCTCGACACCGGCAGCGAAGAACAGAAACGGCAACACATTTCGGCGGCGTTGCGCGGCGACGAGGTCCTCGTCCAATTGCTTTCGGAGCCCAGCGGCGGCTCGGACCTGGCGGGTGTGATCACCCGCGCTGAGCGGCGCGGCGACAAGTGGGTGATCAACGGCGCCAAGACGTGGAGCACCGGAGCGTTCGCCGCCGACTATGGACTGCTGCTGGCCAGAACGAACTGGGACGTGCCCAAGCACGAAGGCCTGACGATGTTTCTGGTGCGCATCGACAGCCCGGGCATCACGCTGCGCCGCATCAAACAGGTCAACGGGTCCACCGAGTTCTGCGAAGAGTTCTTCGACGACCTGGAACTCGGCGACGACGCGGTGGTCGGCGAAGTCGACAAGGGCTGGGAGGTGGCCTCGCGCCAGCTGTATCACGAGCGGCGTGCCGTCGGCGGCGGCTCGGAATTCGCCAGTGGCAGCGGCGCCGAGAACAATCAGGAACAGCCCCCCGACTACCCCGCGATGATCCAAGCGGCCGGGCTTTCTGACAATGAGCGTATGCGTGAAGCGGCCGGCCGGGCGTTGACCCATCGCGCTGTGTGGGAGCAGCTGATCGACCACGTCTACCGCGGCGTGCTGGACGGATCACTCCCCTCGACGGCCGGAACGCTCATCCGACTTTTTCAGGCCGAGGAAGTTGCGCTCGAAATCGATACCGCGCTGGCGATCGCCGGCAGCGCCGGCGTCGTCGACGGGCCGGCCGAGTTGCTCTTCGTCGGCGAACGCTACTTGTCTCGGCAAACCGCGGAGCTCGGCGGCGGCACAACGGAGATGGCCCGCAACGTGATTGGCGAACGGGTACTGGGCTTTCCCCGCGAATACGCCGCCGATCGCGGCGTGCCGTTCAACCAGGTCAAGCACAACCGGAGCTGATCGCCTACGAAGCTCGCATGATGTGCGTCATGCGACTAACATGATGCCGACATGCGAAAAACTGCTACCAGGCGCGCTCGGAGCAAGCAGGAGTCGCTGGACCGGATCCTCGATGCGGCGGCGCGGCGCCTGCGGGCAGAAGGCCTCGATGGCGCGGCGATCGTCCCGGTGATGAGAGACGCCGGCCTCACCCATGGCACGTTCTACTCGCATTTCGAAAACAAGGAACAGCTGGCCAATAACGCCTTCGCGCATGCCATCACCACCGGACGGCGACACTGGATCAAGCCGATGCGGGACGAATCGTGGGCCGACCGGTTGGCCAGTCTGGCCAAGCGCTACCTCACCCCGGCTCACCGAGACGACCTGTCGACTAGCTGCGCATTCGCAGCCTTGAGTGCCGATGCCGCACGCGCATCGGAGGATTTCCGCGCCGTCTACGAACGCGAACTACGCGGTTCGCTGGCTGCTATCTGCGGTGAAGACGATGCCGACGATCAGCGGCTGGATAATGCAATTGCTCTGATGGCGGTATGCATAGGCGGGCTGTCGCTCGCCCGCGCGGTGGCCGACCGGCAGTTCTCCACACGGATCCTGCGGGTTGCGCGCGGGACGGCGACCAAACTCGCTGATAAAGACACTGGGAAGGAAGGAATGTCGTGCTGAGCACCAAACCGTACGGACAGCTGCGTTATCGGGAGATCGCGGGCAACCGCATGGCCTACGTCGACGAGGGCCACGGTCCCGACGGCACGACGATCGTCTTCCAGCACGGCAACCCCACCTCGTCGTATCTGTGGCGCAACGTGATGCCGCATCTGGAAGGTCTCGGCCGGCTAGTCGCATGTGACCTGATCGGGATGGGCGGGTCGGACAAGCTCATCCCGTCGGGCCCGGACCGCTATCACTACGCCGAACAGCGTGAGTACCTGTTCGGGCTTTGGGATGCCCTCGATCTTGGTAATCGGGTGGTGTTGGTGCTACACGACTGGGGATCGGCGCTGGGGTTCGACTGGGCTAACCGGCACCGCGACCGAGTGGCCGGAATCGCGTTTATGGAGGCGATCGTCACTCCGATGACGTGGCTGGACTTCCATGACAGCGTGCGAGGCGTGTTCCAGGGCTTCCGCTCCCCCAACGGTGAGCCAATGGTCTTGGAGCAGAACATTTTTGTCGAGGCTGTGTTGCCGGGCGCCATCCGGCGACGGCTGTCTGACGAGGAGATGGACCACTACCGGCGGCCGTTCGCCAACGCGGGAGAGGACCGGCGGCCAACATTGTCTTGGCCGCGGAACATCCCGATCGACGGCGAGCCAGCAGAGGTCGTCGCCGTGGTCGACGAGTACCGGAGCTGGCTCGCGGAAAGCGACGTGCCAAAGCTTTTCATCAATGCCGATCCCGGCGCGATCGTGACCGGGCGTATCCGCGACTACGTCCGCAGCTGGCGGAGTCTGACCGAAATCACCGTTCCCGGCGTGCATTTCATCCAGGAGGACAGTCCGGATGAAATCGGCACGGCGTTGGCGCAATTCGTCCGGCAGCTGCCCGGCTAGACGTCCTTCCGCACGGTGTGAGGGCGTAAACCGCGTTGCGGCTCAATGCATCTCTGCTCATCTACGACCGGTGGCCGGGGCGAGGCGGGCCATCCCACGCAGGATCCACGGTGTCCGCCTGGCGATCACCTCTACGGCGCGGTCCGAGCGGCGCATCGCGGCCCGACGGCCGGGGGTCGGCATTGATGCCAGTTCCGCCTCGGCCGATCCCACCCGCGCGCCGTCGCGTTCGACCGCCAGGAGTTGCCAGGTGCCGGGCACTCCACGCAGCTCGACGCTGCCGCGGTCCTCGAAGCCCGTGCCCGAGCCGACGACCAGGTCACGCACGGTGCGAGAGACGAGGATTTCACCGGCACCCGCGTGGCCGAGGATCCGCGCCGCGATGTGTACGGCGAGCCCCCCGATGTCGGCGTCGAGCAGTTCGCACTCGCCGGTGTGGATGCCGGCGCGGATCTCGATGCCCAGTGTCTCGGCGTCAGCGCGCAAGGCTTCGGCGCAGCGGATGGCCTGCGTCGGGCCGTCGAACGTGGCGAGGTGGCCGTCGCCAGTGCTCTTGACCACCGTGCCGCCGAATCGTTGCGTGAATTCGGCGGTGATCTCACCAAAGCGGTGCAGCACCGCGCGCCACCGCTCGTCGCCGGTCGCGGCGGCGTGTTGCGTCGAGGCGACGATATCGGTGAATAGCACGGTGCGCAGGGCGCGATGTGACTGTGCCGGTGCGGCATGGCTGCCGGTGAGGAATTCCTCGATCGCGGTCAGGATCTTGTCGGGCTCGGTAAACCAGGGCGCGTGCTCCGCGCCGTCCACCTCAAGCCACCGCGCGCCGGGAATATGGTCGGCGAGGTACCGGCCGCACTGCACCGGCATGAGGTCCTCGCGGGCATTGATGACCAGGGTGGGCGCGGAGAGCGTCGGCAGAACCGGCCGCACGTCGATCCGGAGGCTCGATTCCATTGTCGCTCGCAGCATCCCCGGGCTCGCGCACATGCGCTCGACCATGCCGAGCTGGCGTACCGAGCGGACCGACGGGAACCACCACTTCGCTGTTGCGCCGCTGCCCCACCCCGAGCGCGCGCCGCGGACCATTTCCTGCATGCGGCCGATCTGCTTCGTCGACGGCGTGTAGTCGTCATCCAGCTCGGGCACCAGGCGCGCCCGCAGCTCGGCCGGGTCGCGATCCAAGTCGTCCCAGCTGGCGCCGGGCAGGGCCGCGAATGAGCCGTAGAGGATCAGCGCCCGCGTTCGCTCCGGTCGTTTTGCCGCAAACATGATGGCCTGTGGGCCGCCCTCGCTCATACCGAAGACGGCCGCTTTTGCGAAGCCGACGGCGTCCATGACCGCCTCGATCTCGGCCGCTCGATCTTCGAGCAAACGAACTTTCGGGATGGGGTCCGACAGCCCGACCCCAGCCTTGTCGAACAAGAGGACCCGACAGAACGTGGCGAGCTGATCGAAGAAGGCCTTGAACTCGGGCAGGGTCCAGAACAGCTCGATGTGGGTGACCATCGGCCCGACGAAGACGAGCTCGACCGGCCCGTCGCCGAACACCTGATACGCCAGGCTCAGATCGCCGCACTTGGCGTACGACGTTTCCGCCATGGCATGAGCGTAGTGCGGCCGGGCGCTAGCCGTACCGTATCCACTGCATCGCGCCCGGGCGTACGACAACGCCGCCATTTCCGCCCTTCTAGAACTCTGCCGGGCGCTGATCGGCTCGGCCGCTGTGCTCGGCGTGGTGAGCGCATCGAAGGACAACTGCAAGGCCCGGTCGAGGTCGGCCTCGAATGCGTCGAAAACCCCGACAACCTCCTCGCGACTGCTCGAATACATGTCCAAATAATATCGACGGCCACCGACAAATATCGCAACCGAGAAACCAGCGAAACGATTGAAACCGAAGTGACATAAGTGGTTTCAGTGGTCGGCGGCGTCAGCTAATGACCTAAACGCGAAAGCACCTCAGCGACAACGGAATCCGCGACGACGTCGACTTGCTCACCCGTCGAGAGATCTTTCACGCCAACGGTTCCGGCCTCGATGTCGCGGTCACCGGCAACCAAAGCCAGCCGTGCCCCCGACCGATCTGCCGCCCGCATTGCGCCCTTCATGCCACGGTCGCCGTAAGCCAGGTCCACGCGCACACCAGCGGCACGCAACTGCCCGGCCAGCATTACCAGCCGCAGCTTGGCCTGCTCGCCCAGTGCCACGCCGAACACGTCGCATCGGGCGCTCTGCCCGACGTCCTTGCCCTCGGCCTTCAACGCCAGCAGGGTGCGGTCGACGCCGACACCGAACCCGATGCCCGAGAGGTCCTGTCCGCCGAGATGGCGCATCAGACCGTCGTAGCGGCCGCCGCCGCCGATGCCGGACTGGGCGCCCAGCCCGTCATGGACGAATTCAAAGGTGGTCTTGGTGTAGTAGTCCAATCCGCGGACCATCCGCGGATTGATGACATACGGCACGCCCAAGGCGTCGAGGTAGCCCAGCACCGTTTCGAAATGCTGCTTGGCCACATCGGAGAGGTGATCCAGCATCACCGGCGCGTCGGCCGTTATCGCCCTGACTTCGGGACGCTTGTCGTCGAGCACCCGCAGCGGGTTGATCTCGGCGCGCTTTCGGGTTTCCTCGTCGAGGTCAAGCTGAAAGAGGAACTCCTGCAACAATTCCCGATATTGCGGACGGCAGGTGTTGTCGCCGAGCGAAGTGATTTCCAGTCGGAACCCGTCCAGGCCGAGCGAGCGGAAGCCGGCGTCGGCCACCGCGATCACTTCGGCGTCCAGCGCGGCGTCGTCGATACCGATCGCCTCCACACCGACCTGCTGCATTTGACGGTAGCGGCCGGCCTGGGGCCGCTCGTAGCGGAAGAACGGACCTGCGTAGCACAGCTTCACGGGCAACGCGCCCCGGTCCAGGCCGTTTTCGATCACGGCACGCACCACGCAGGCGGTACCCTCGGGCCGCAGCGTCAGCGAGCGGTCACCACGGTCGGTGAACGTGTACATCTCCTTGGTCACCACGTCGGTGGACTCCCCCACCCCCCGGGCAAACAGGGCGGTGTCCTCGAAGATCGGTAGCTCGATGTCGGTGTAGCCGGCCCGCCGGGCGGCGTCGAGCAGCCCCGACCGCACCGCGACGAACGCCGCCGAGTCCGGCGGCACGTAGTCCGGCACGCCCTTGGGCCGGGAGAACGACGGAAACTCAGTCATGAGCGCCGCTCCTTCTCATCGCTGCGCTCTGCATCGTCGCCGGCGCAGTCACGAGCTCAGCCCTTCGAGGAACGGGTTTGACCGCCGTTCCGCGCCAATGGTCGTGGAATTGCCATGTCCAGGCAGAACCACCGTTTTGTCGTCGAGGACCAACAGCTTGTCGACGATCGAGCGGATCAGGTCACGGCCGCTTCCGCCGAACAGGTCGGTCCGGCCCACCGAGCGCTCGAACAGGGTGTCGCCGGTGAAAACCAGGTCCTTATCGTCCTGAGCGTCCCTGACTCGGAAGACCACCGATCCACGGGTGTGACCGGGCGTGTGGTCGACGGTGACGCTGATCCCGCCGAGGTCGATCTTGTCGCCGTCTCGATCGAGTTCGACGACCTGTTTGGGCTCACGGAATATCGCCGCAAGCAGCAGCTGACCCAGTTTTGGGCCGAAGTCTTTGATGGGGTCGGTCAGCATGAACCGGTCCTCGGGATGAATGTATGCGGGGCAGCCGAAAGTGTCGGACACCTTCTGCGCAGACCAGATGTGGTCGATGTGGCCGTGGGTGAGCAGGACCGCCGCCGGAGTCAGCCGATTTTTGTCCAGGATGCGCCGCAGCTGGCCCATCGCACGCTGGCCCGGGTCGACGATGATGGCGTCCGCCCCAGGGTGCGGCGCCAGCACATAGCAGTTGCACTGCAGCAGGCCGGCGGGAAATCCGGTGATCAACACGATCTCCATTTTCCCATGCGCCGCCTGACGACGATGCGGCCCATGCAGTGGGCCGGGGGCCCGACGTGGGTCGCGCCACCCCTATCCAGCATCAACTGGCACACTCTCCCTTGGTCAGATGAACCCCTGACTCAGCACACAACCACGGAGGGACATCGGCGGTGCCGACCAACGAACAGCGACGTGCGACAGCCAAGCGCAAACTCGAGCGGCAGCTGGAACGCCGCGCCCAGCAGGTTCGTCGTCGTCGGATGCTCGCCATCGTCGGAGGGGCGGTCGCGGCAGTGGTCGTGGTCGTCGCGGTGGTAGCCACGGTCGTGCTGACCAATCAGGAGCACAAGAACAAGCAGGCTTCGGCAACCGCGAGTTCGTCCACCAGCGCCGCTCCGACCAACTCCTCAGGAATACCGGCATTGCCGGCGTTCAAGCCGGCCGCCAATCCGGGTGCCAACTGCCAATACGAGCCCGCGGCGGAACCGGCCAGCAAGCCGGCGACCCTGCCGCGGCAGGGCAAGGTGCCCACCGACCCCGCGCAGGTCAGTGTCAGCATGGTCACTAATCAGGGCAATGTCGGCCTGTTGCTCGCCAACAACGAATCACCCTGCACCGTCAACAGTTTCATCAGCTTGGCGCAACAGAAGTTTTTCGACAACACCAAATGCCACCGGCTCACCGCCTCACCGACATCGTCGGTGCTGCAGTGTGGCGACCCGAGCGGCGACGGCACCGGCGGGCCGGGCTATCAGTTCGCCAATGAGTATCCGACCGACCAGTACCAGCCTGACGATCCAGCGGTGCACGAACCTGTGGTCTACCCGCGTGGCACCCTGGCCATGGCCAACGCCGGACCGAGCACCAACGGCAGTCAGTTCTTTATGGTGTACAAGGACACTCAGCTGCCGCCCGAATACACCGTTTTTGGCAAGATCCAACAGGACGGCCTGGCCACCCTGGACAAGATCGCCAAGGGCGGCGTTGCCGGTGGCGGTCAGGACGGCCAGCCAACCACCGAGGTCACGATCAAGTCGGTGCGGCTGGACTGATCGAGCCCTCGGCTAACAGGAGAATTGTTTGTGCAGGTGACGACATTCGGGCGCTACCAGCTCCTCGACTTAATCGGCCGTGGCACAACGGGGAAGGTCTACCGGGCCAGTGCCACTATTGTCGACGGCACCGATCGGGTAGTCGCCCTCAAGGTGCTGGCGTCGGAACTAGCCGAGAATCCAGAGTTTCTCGAACAGTTCCGCCGCGACGTATCCGCGGCGGCAGGCCTCAGCAACCCACACGTGGTGCCGATCCACGACTATGGCGAGATCGACGGTCGGCTGTATGTGGACATGAAGCTGATCGACGGCAGCAACCTCGGTCGGCTGATCAGAGACGAAGGCGGCCGTCTGCTTCCCGCACGCGCGGTTACGCTGATCCAGCAGGTCGCCGCGGCGCTCGACAGCGCCCACCGAGCGGGGCTGGTCCACCGCAACGTCAAGCCGTCGAACATTCTGGTCCCGCCGGGAGATTTCGCCTACCTGACCGACTTCGGGATGGCGCGCAGCGTCGAGGAAACCGCTGTGAACAGCATGGGCCATGTCCCCGGGGCCTACGCGGCGCCCGAAAGATTCAGCGGCGCAGGCGATTCCCGCGCTGACGTTTATTCGCTCGCGTGTGTGTTGCACAAATGTTTGACCGGCCAACAGCCTTTTCCGGGGGAAAGCCTCGCAGAACAACGCGCCGGGCACCTGACCGCCCCACCGCCGCGACCCTCGATGTCTTCTCCCGGTATATCTCCGACGCTCAACGCGGTGATCGCCGCCGGTATGGCCAAAAGCCCGGAGGCCCGCTACCAGACCACCTTGCAGTTGGCCGAGGCGGCAAGAGCCGCGTTGGAGGGCCGTTTCATCCCGCCGCCGAGTCCTCCGCCGCCACCACCCGGAACGCCGGCCACCCCCCGACCGCCGCGCGATGAGCTGGGTCCGGCCGAACAATCTGTAAGCAGAGGGCACACGCTGGCCACCCTCGGCGGCCTGGCCGCAGCGATGGCGGCACTGTTCGGCGTGATCGCGCTGGTGATCATCACCGCCACAACGTCGGATCAGGGCGCCAGCCCGACGACCTCGGCCGCCCCGACCAGCACATCCGCAACCACGAGCAGCACCACCGCGAGCCCAGTCGCGCCGCCCGCCAGTCCGCAGCTGCCGCCATTCGTCCCCTCGGCAAGCGTGGGGGCCAACTGCCAGTACCTGCCGTCCACCGACGCCGCCGACAACACGGTGACCCCACCACAGACCGGCGCTGTGTCGACCGACCCCGCTCGGATCGGCGTGAATATTGTCACCAACCGCGGCAAGATCGGCCTGCAGCTCGCGAACAACGAATCACCTTGCACCGTCAACAGTTTCGTTAGCCTGGCGCAGCAGAAATTCTTCGACGGCACCCAGTGCCACCGGCTAACCACCGCGCCGGGGTTGTCGGTGTTGCAGTGCGGTGATCCGAAGGGTGACGGCACCGGCGGGCCCGGTTATCAGTTCGCCGACGAGTACCCGGCCGATCAGTACCCGCCCGGCGATCCGGCGCTGAAGAGGGCCGTCCACTATCCGCGGGGCACAGTGGCGATGGCCAACGCCGGGCCGAACACCAACGGCAGCCAGTTCTTCTTGGTGTACCGGGACTCGCAGTTGCCGCCGGCATACACGGTGTTCGGCACCATCGACGCCGCCGGCCTGGCGACGTTGGACAAGATCGCCGCGGCCGGTGTCGGCGGCGGTGGCGACGACGGTCCGCCCGCCACCACAGTCACCATCACCTCGGCGCGGGTGAGCTGATCGCCTGGCTCCGGTCCACGTAGGTCTGGGCTGCCCGTTGGATGAAGTGTTCGGTGGGCGTTGGATACCAGCCGAGTTCGCGGGTGGCTTTGTCGTGACTGGCCGGCGAGGTGAGTTCGATCAGCCGCGCGCTCTGCCTGCTGATCGGGATGTCACGGCGGAAGACCGCTCTGACAGCATCGGACACGTGCGCGAATCCGTGAACCACTGACATCGGGATCCCCAGTCGGGGCGGTCGCGCGCCTACTGCCTCCGCGGCGACGGTGACCAGTTCTCGCTGCGTCATGTAACGCTCAGAGATGATGTAGCGCTGGCCAACTCGTCCACGTTGGGCCGCCAGCAGCAGCGCGTCGGCGACGTCGTCGATGCCGACCACCTCAGCCCCGACGCCGCGGATATAGAACGGCAGCTTTCCCAGCGCGGCGAGCTGGACGAACATTCCCTGGCGCGGCTGCCAATCGGGTGGACCGTACGGGTTCGACACGTTGGTGACCACGGCCGGCAGCCCGTGGTTGGCGGCGTAGGAGAACACCAACTGTTCGGCCTGGCGCCGCGACTCGATGTAGCTGCCGGCTTGGTCAGCCCAGTTGAAAGGGGTGTCCTCGTCGACGGTTTCGCCGTTTCTGCCGATGGCGATGGCGCCAATCGTGCTGAGGAAAACGAACCGCCGCAGATTCGCGTTCACTGCCACGTCGAGCACCTTGCGAAGGCTGTTGACGTTGGTCTCGAACAGCGGGGCGGGATCTCTCAGCTCCGCCCTGGTGTCGACGACACAGTAATAGATCACGTCGCGATCGGACATGGCCGCCGCGACATCCGACGTGTCGGAGATGCTGCCGTAACAACGTTCGACGTCGAGGCCTTCGATTCCCTTGGTGGAACTCGACTTTCGTAACAGGACCCGGACATCGGCGCCATCAGACACCAGGTGACGGGTGACGCAGGCACCCACGTTGCCGCTGGCTCCCATCACGAGGGCGCGCTGTCCGGCCGTGGTCATCTGTCTGGCGCCATATCAGGCGGCGGATGTCACCCGGTAGACGTCGTAGACACCTTCGACATTGCGGACCACGTCCAGCAGATGCCCCAGGTGTTTGGGGTCGCCCATCTCGAATGTGAACCGGCTGATCGCCACTCGATCACCCGATGTGGTCACCGACGCCGAGAGGATGTTCACCTTCTCGTCGGCCAGCACGCGGGTGACATCCGACAGCAGCCGGTGCCGGTCGAGCGCCTCGACCTGAATGGCGACCAGAAACACCGACGACGGCGACGGCGCCCAGTGCACTTCGATGATGCGTTCGGCCTGCTGCTGCAGCGACGCGGCGTTGGTGCAGTCGGTGCGGTGCACACTGACCCCCCCACCGCGGGTGACGAATCCCATGATCTGATCGCCGGGCACCGGCGTACAGCACTTGGCGAGCTTGCTCAAAACGCCAGGGGCACCGGGCACCGCCACCCCGACGTCGTCGCTGCCGCGCGGGCGCCGCAGCATGGTCGCCGGAGTGGACCGCTCGGCCAGATCCTCCTCGGCCTGGTCGATACCGCCCAGCTCGGCCAGCAGCCGCTGCACCACATGCTTGGCCGATACATGACCTTCGCCGACCGCGGTGTAGAGCGCGGACACGTCGGCGTAGTGCAGCTCGTTGGCCACGGCGGCCATGGACCCGCCGCTGACCAAGCGCTGCAACGGAATTCCGCCGCGGCGAACTTCGCGGGCCATCGCCTCTTTGCCGGTCTCCAGCGCCTCCTCGCGGCGCTCCTTGGCGAACCACTGGCGGATCTTTGTCTTGGCGCGCGGCGACACCACGAATTGCTGCCAGTCCCGCGACGGCCCGGCGTTGGCCGCCTTGGACGTGAAGACCTCGACGACTTCCCCGTTTTCCAGCTTGCGCTCCAGCGCCACCAGTCGGCCGTTCACCCGGGCGCCGATGCATCGGTGCCCCACCTCGGTGTGCACGGCGTAGGCGAAGTCCACCGGCGTCGACCCGTTGGGCAGCGTGATCACATCACCTTTCGGGGTGAACACGAAAAGCTCTTGCACCGCAAGGTCGTAACGCAGTGACTCAAGGAACTCGCCGGGGTCGGCCGCCTCACGCTGCCAGTCGAGCAGCTGACGCATCCAGGCCAAGTCGTCGATCTCGGCTGCCGCAAGCGCATGCGGAACTCCGTTGCGGCCCTTGGCTTCTTTGTAGCGCCAGTGCGCCGCGATGCCGTATTCGGCGGTGCGGTGCATATCGCGGGTGCGGATCTGGATCTCCAGCGGCTTGCCTTCGGGGCCGACGACCGTGGTGTGCAGCGACTGGTACACGCTGTAGCGCGGCTGGGCGATGTAGTCCTTGAACCGGCCCGCCATCGGCTGCCACAGCGAGTGCACCACGCCCACAGCGGCGTAACAGTCCCGGATCTCATCGCAAAGAATACGGACGCCGACCAGGTCGTGGATGTCGTCGAAGTCGCGGCCCTTGACGATCATCTTCTGGTAGATCGACCAGTAGTGCTTGGGCCGTCCCTCGACCACCGCGTTGATCTTCGACGCGTTGAGGGTGGCGGTGATCTCGGCGCGCACCTTGGCCAGGTAGGTGTCGCGCGACGGTGCTCGGCCGGCGACCAACCGCACGATCTCGTCGTACTTCTTGGGATGCAGGATCGCGAACGACAGATCCTCCAGTTCCCATTTGACCGTGGCCATACCCAGCCGATGTGCCAGCGGCGCAATGACTTCCAGCGTTTCGCGGGCCTTGCGGGCCTGCTTTTCCGGCGGCAGGAAGCGCATGGTCCGCATGTTGTGCAGTCGGTCGGCGACTTTGATCACCAGCACCCGCGGATCGCGCGCCATGGCGGTGATCATCTTGCGGATCGTCTCGCCCTCGGCGGCGCTGCCCAGCACCACCCGGTCCAGCTTGGTCACCCCGTCGACGAGATGGCCGACCTCTTCGCCGAAATCAGTGGACAGCGCGTCCAGCGTGTAACCGGTGTCCTCGACGGTGTCATGCAGCAGGGCGGCGACCAGCGTGGTGGTGTCCATGCCCAACTCGGCGAGGATGTTGGCCACGGCCAGCGGGTGGGTGATGTACGGGTCCCCCGAATGCCGCAGCTGGGTGGCGTGCCGTTGCTCGGCGACCTCGTAGGCCCGCTGCAACAACGACAGGTCGGCTTTCGGATGGATCTGGCGGTGCACCGCCACCAGCGGTTCGAGGACCGGGCTGAGCGCGCTGCGCTGGGCGGTCATTCGCCGCGCCAACCGGGCCCGAACCCGGCGCGACGCGCTGGTCGGTGTCTTGACACTTATCGAGGGCTCGGCCGCCGTGGGCTCGGCGGAAGGCAGGTCGGCGACCTGCAGCGGTTCGGTAGGCGGCTGAACCGCCGTGCCTTTGTCGTCCGCCAAGTTCCTCACCTCCGCCGTTCAAGGATATCGCTCAGAACTGATTGCCCCCGCTAGATGCGCCGCAAGCTGTGCACCGGCAGCGGCGCGAGCCGCTCACGACCTCCCAGTGCGGCCAGCTCCAGCACCACCGCGGCCGTCATCACCCGGGCACCGGCTTCTTCGAGCAACCTGTGCGCCGCACTCACGGTGCCGCCGGTCGCCAGCACGTCATCCACGATCACAACGCTGCGACCGGCCAATTCGATCCCCTCGGCGGGAATCTCCAGGCAGGCGGTGCCGTATTCGAGCTGGTACTGCTCGCTGCGCACCGGCGGCGGCAGCTTGCCGCCCTTGCGGATGGCCAGCACGCCGGTGCCCAGGCGGGTGGCGAGCGCGCCACCGATCAGGAATCCGCGAGCGTCGATACCGGCGACCAAATCGGCACCGGACGCCACGTCGGCCAACGCATCGGTCACGGCGGCCAGCCCCCGGCGGTCGGCGAACAACGGGGTCAAGTCCTTGAACTCGACTCCGGCCGTTGGGAAATCTGCGACCTCCCGGGTCAGCGCTGCGATGATGTCAGCGAGGTCAGATACCGAGCCGCCGCCCGCTGCAGTCACCGCACCAGAACCCATCGGTCCATATTCCAGCCGGCGCCCCATCGGCTCGGGTTACCGCTCACGGCATACATCTTTTTCGACGTCAGCAACGTCCGCTTTTGGCGATACAGCGGCAAGGTCGGCATGTCACCCCACAACACCGGCGCGCTTTGAGCCAGCAGCCGGACCAGCTCGGCGGGGTCGGCCGACACCGCCAGCGCGCTGATGATCCCATCGATCTGACCGTTGGTGTACCCGGACAGGTTGTTGCCGTTGCCGGTATGCAGGTCATAGGCATCCATCGCCGACGATCCGGTCGAACCGCTGCCGGTCGCGCCGCCGGTGCTGGCCAGCAGCACGTCGATCTTCCCGTCGCGCAGCGTCTGCGGGCCGGTGGAGTCGGAGGTGACGTTGGAGACCGTGATACCGGCCGGGGCGCAGGCCTTGGCGATCGCGCCGACAATCGCGGCCAGCCGCGCGTTGGGCGCCCGATAGCCGATCCGCACGGCCAGCGGCTTGCCGCCCAATGCACCGCGGGCGCCGTCGGGGTTCGACTTCAAGTACTGCCCGGCCTCGGGGACGTTTTCCGCCCGTCCCACGGCGTCTTCGGACGCGGCGTGCAGCCGCGCGTTGGCGATCGGGGTCCGGGCGTCGCGCGCAATGACATCGCGCGGTGTGCACGAGGCCAGCGCACGGCGCGCGGCGACATCGGCGAGCGGGCCGCGCGGCGCGAAGATCAGCTGCTGGATGCCGTCCGACGGCGAATCGGTGCGTACGTAGTTGTCCGGGGTGGTCAACGTTCCCGACGAGCCGTCCGCGACGTCGACGACGTCGGCGCTCTTGTCATTGAGTCGGTCCTGGATATCAACTTTCTCCGGCCAGACGGTGACCCGCCTGGTCATCGGCTTGGCGCCCCACCAGCGGTCATTCGTGACGAGCACCACCGCGCCGCCGTCCAAAATCGATTCGACCTTGTATGGCCCCGACGACGGGAAGTGCTTGGCGATCGTGCCCGGCTCAATGCCGGGTTTGAGATCCCAGGTGGTGTTCCACAGCTGCGCGATGCGCCCGATGGCCGGCAAGTTGTTGCTCATCAGCGCCCCGGTCACGTCGATCCCCAGCTCCTCGGCGATGACATGCGACGGCATCATCGCTGTCGCGGCGAACAACTGGTTGTAGTCGACGATGTTGCGGTCAGGGTCAAACGACACCCGGGCTTTCTTCTGTCCCGGTTGGCAGTCGATCGAGGTGATGTCGACATAGCCGGCCTGGCTCGCGGCGTCGAAGCCGGGGAACCGACCGGATTGGGCCGCCCACGCCAGCACCACGTCATCGCAGGTGACCGGCTTTCCGTCGGAATAGACGGCGTTGTCGGCGATCTGGTAGTCGAGCACCAGCGGCGAACCGCCGACAATCGAAATCGTGCCGAAGTCGCGGTCCGCGACGACCTGACCGTCGGGACCGTGGTAGCCGAACCCGGTAAGTGTGCGAGCAAACGCCTGCGCGCCGGCCGACGCGGCACCGGTGACGGTATTGCTGTTGTAGCTGGCCAACGCGCCGTCGACGAAGTAGTCGATCTGACCGGCGGCGCTGCCGGAGCACGCCGTCAACGTGCCCGGCGCGGCTGCAGCGAGCGCGACCGCCAGCCAGCTGGCGGCCACACGCCAACGTCGGGCAGCCACCACGGCTACTGCTTGTTTCGCTTGCCGGTCGGACGGTGACGCCCGCCGCCCGGCCGTACCGGACGCGCACCCGGAGCCGGCTTGCTCCCCACCGCGCTGCCACTGGCCGCGAGCGGTGCCTTGCTCTGTTTGCGCGGCTCATCGTCGGCCGACTCAGCGCGCGGCTGATCCTTTTCCGGATCAGGACCGCGGCGCCTGTTCACCCGGCGGTTGTGCGTCCGCACCAACGCCGTGCGTTCACGCAGGCTCACCAGCAGCGGCGTGGCGAAGAAGATCGACGAGTAGGTACCGACGATGATGCCGACCAGCTGCACCAGCGCCAGGTCCTTCAGCGTGCCCACGCCCAACAGCCATACCGCCACCACCATCAGGGCCAGCACCGGCAGCACCGAGATCAGGCTGGTGTTGATCGAGCGCATGAACGTCTGGTTGATCGCGAGGTTGGCCTGCTCGGCAAAGGTGCGCCGGGCGGTGTGCTGGAAGCCGTGGGTGTTCTCCTCGACCTTGTCGAACACGATGACGGTGTCGTAGAGGGAGAAACCCAGGATCGTCAATAGGCCGATGACCGTGGCCGGGGTGACTTCAAAGCCGACCAACGAGTACACCCCGGCGGTGACCGTCAGGTCGAAAACCATTGTCGTCAACGCGGATATCGCCATATAGCGCTCGTAGCGAACGGTGATGTACAGGCTGACCAGCACCAGGAACACCACCAGCGCGATCACCGCTTTCCTGGTGATCTGACCGCCCCAGGTCGAGGACACCGCCGAGTCGGAGATGGCCTGCATGCTGGGCTTGCCGTCGGCGCCCTTGGGCTGGAATTTGTCGAACAGGGCGTTGCGCAGCTTGGTCGTCTTGTCGTTGGACAGCGCCTCGGAGCGAATCTGCACGGTGGCCGAAGAGCCGTTGCCGACGACCACCACGGACTCGGGATCGCTGCCCAACGCCTGCCGGACGACTTGCTCCACCTGGCTCACCTGAACCGTGCCCGTCGCACCTGCGGCGGGCATTGACATCGTGGTGCCGCCCTTGAAATCGATGCCAAAAGTGAACCCGCGCAAAACGATGCTGACGATTGCGATTGCGACGATCGCCCCGCTGACCCCGTACCACAGCCGGCGCCGGCCAATGACCTCGAACGCGCCGGTACCGGTGTAGAGACGCGATAGGAAACTGTGGCGGGGCAGGTCGGCGAAGGTCTCGTCACCGGTTGGACGCACAGCGGTTGCGGTGTCATCGCTGAGTTCAACGGCGGTCGTCTCGTCGGCCATCTCGCTACCCCCGTCCCGTCAGTTGAGCTGCCCGCCGTTCGCGCGCGACCTGTTGCACCGCGCCCAGGCCGTTGTATGCCGGCTTGGACAGCCACGTGGACTTGGACGCCAGGTACACCAGCGGCCAGGTCACCAGGAAAACAACGACGATGTCGAGAATCGTGGTGAGGCCCAAGGTGAAAGCGAAGCCCTTCACTTGACCGATCGCCAGGACGTACAGCACGGCAGCGGCCAAGAACGTCACCGCGTTACCCGAGACGATGGTCTTGCGGGCTCGCGCCCAGCCGCGGGGAACCGCCGACCGGAACGTACGGCCTTCGCGGATCTCGTCTTTGATGCGTTCGAAGAACACCACGAAGGAGTCGGCCGTCGTCCCTATACCGATGATCAGACCCGCGATACCGGCCAGGTCAAGGGTGTAGTTGATATATCGGCCGAGCAATACCAGGATCGCCAAAACCATTGCACCGGAAGCTATTAGCGACAACGCCGTCAGCAGCCCCAACACCCGGTAGTACATCAATGAGTACAGCAGCACCAGCGCCAGTCCGATGCCACCGGCAATCAGACCCGCGTGCAGTGACGTCAATCCCAATGTCGCCGAGACGGTTTGAGCTTCTGACGATTCGAACGACAACGGCAGCGAGCCGTATTTGAGGACGTTAGCGAGCGAGCGTGCTTGGGCTGAGGTGAACTGGCCGTGGATTTGCGTCCGGCCGCCGGGGATCGCTTCCTCGATCCGGGGTGCGCTCACCACCTGTGAGTCCAATGTAAAGGCGGTCTGAGTGCCGATGTGGGCAGCGGTGAAGTCCGCCCAGGTGTTGGCTGCCCCGCTCTTGAACTGCACATCGACGACGTAGCCGCCGCTGCGTTGGTCCATTCCCGAGCTGGCGTTCTCTATCTGGTCGCCGCTGATGATCGACGGCGCCAGCAGGTACACCTCGTTGTGTTCCGTATTGCAGGTCACCAGCGGCAAGTTGGGGTCGTCGTTGCCGGCCAGAATGTCTTCCTGGTTGCACTGTCTGGCCATGACTTGCAGCGCTACGAACTGCACACCCTGATTGGTGCTCTGGCGCCATTGCCTTTGCTTGGCGATGCGTTCGGCGGTAGCCATCCGCGGATCGGGTGGCCCGGCCTGCACCGGTGCGGGCGGCGGAGCTCCCGGCGGGGCCGGTGCCGCCGTGGGCTGTGCCGGCGTAGGCGGTGGATCCAGGGGATACGGCCGTGGCTGTGCCGCAGGCGCCGGCTCACCCGGCAGCAACGGCAGCTCGCCCGGCATGGGCAAGCCTCCCGGTGCGGTCCCCACATCGCCGCCGGACGGGAGTCCGCCGGCCTGCCCACCGGCACCCGGCAGCGGCGCGCCACCCGGGTTCCCACCGGGCGCGGGTCCGCCAGGGTGTGCGCCGGGCACGGGGCCGCCGGGCACAGGCAGACCGGGCACTCGTCCACCGGGCGCGGGTCCGCCCGGCACGGGTCCGCCGGGCTGTCGACCAAGCGGCAGCCGCGGTCGGCCATGCGGACCCGGCAACCCCTGTGGGCTTTGCGGCAGCGGACCGCCCTCCACCGGAAGCTCCTGGATCACCGGACGGATGTACAACCGTGCCGTCTGACCCAGATTGCGCGCTTCGCTGCTGTCCTTCCCGGGCACGGTGATGACCAGGTTGTCTCCGTCGACGATGACTTCAGAACCGGACACGCCCAGACCGTTGACCCGGGCGCTGATGATCTGCTGCGCCTGAGACAGCGCCTGCCGTGACGGCCGCGACCCGTCCGGGGTTCGTGCGGTCAACGTGACCCTGGTGCCGCCCTGCAGGTCGATGCCGAGCTTTGGGTCGGCGCGCTTGCTTCCGGTGAGGAACACCAGCAAGTACACACCGATGAGCAGGATCAGAAATATCGTCAGGTAACGGGCAGGGTGCACCGGCGTCGATGGCGATGCCACGTGTCGAGTCTCCTCATCCGGTCCTCGCGGGTCGTCACCGGCCCGCGCTCGTTTTCCGCGCGTCGATCAATTCGACGGCACCCGCAAAGGGTACGGGGCGGGCCGCCAAACTCAGTCTCTGGGCAGGCGCTCCGGGTCGTCGGCGAGATCGTCGGCCTCCTCGGCCTCAGTGTCCAGGATTTCCGGCTCGATCCGGTCCCTAACCGCCAGCTTCATCCAGGTGGTCACTACGCCGTGCGCTATCTCCAGGTCCACCGTGTCGTCGGTGATACCGGTGATGGTTCCCTGCAACCCGGACGTGGTGTGCACCCGGTCGCCGACGCGCAGCGACTCGTGCAAATCGATGGTGGCTTGCATCGCGCGCTTTTGCCGCCGCGACGCGAAAAACATGAACGCCCCCAAGACGATGAGCAGCGGGAAGAAGACAACCATTTGGTTCATGACGGCAACGATCTTTCCTGTTGGTCTGTGAGTCGGCGTCGGACCGGAACGGCCCAGGAACCGCGTCAGCCACCAGTGTGCCACTACGCCGTCGTCCGCCGACCAGGCCCGGCGCCTTGACGCGCAGACAAGACAGTGGCACAACATGTAGACGATGGAACTCACGCCTGATCGACCGACGCCTCATCGGACCGCTGCGCGGCCCGCATCGTTGTCGCTCAACGACGCATTGCGCACCACCGGGGCGGTCCGCGACTTCACCGATCAGGCCGTCGATGACGCTGTGCTGGCCCGGGTGCTCGACACCGCGCGGTTCGCGCCCAGCGGCGCCAATGCGCAGGCGTGGCGGATCGTGGTCGTCAAGGACCCCGACAAACGCCGCCGGCTACGGGATTCCTACCTGCGGGGTTCCAAGGACTATCTGGCCATGGTCACCGCCGGGTTGCGGCCGTGGGCTCCGACCAACGACCGCGATGCCGAAGCGGCGGCCTTGGCCGCTGACAATGTCGCAGCGCCGGGGGGTTTGGCTGAGCACTTCGACGAAGCCCCGGTCTTGCTCGCGCTGTTCGCCGACCTGTCGATGTTGGCGGCGGTGGACCGCGACGCGGACCGCTACACGTTCGCCGCCGGCGCCTCCATCTACCCCTTCGCATGGAGCGTTCTGCTGGCGGCCCACGACGAGGGCCTGGGCGGTGTCATCACCACGATCGCGATCCGCGAGGAGGAGAAGGTGAAGGCGCTGCTCGGCGCGCCCGACCCGCTGGCCCTGGCCGCGGTGATCGCGTTGGGATATCCGGTGCGGCGACCACGCCGACTTCGCCGGCAGCCAGTCGCCTCGTTTGTTTCCGTCGACTCGATCGACGGCCCCATCTTTGGCCCGCCCTGACGTATCCTTAACGGGAGGCTGGCACATGAAAAAGTCCGTGCGCCTCCTAGCACCAGTCGCCGCGATCGCGTTGATGCCGATGGGGGCTATGACGATGCCGACAGCGAGTTCGGCGCCATGCGACGACGGCCAATGGTGGAGCCCGCATTCCAATGCGTGCCAGCCGCTGCCATGTCCTTACGGCGCAGCGTTCGATCCGAAAGCCGACGTGTGCCAGTGCGACGTCGGCTGGCGTTACAACCCGTTGCGGAACATCTGCCAGTCGGTGTACATATACGCTCCCCCGCTCCTGCATCGCTGAAGCACCTTGACTGCGCGCGAGCCGGTCCGCTCCTTTGCTACCGTCGACTCGATCGACGGCCCAGTTTTTGGTGCGCCGTGACGTTGTGGTTGACGGGAGGTTTGCAGATGAAGAAGTTCGTTCGCCGTCTGGCACCGATCGCCGCGATGGCGCTGATGCCGATGGCGGCGGTGACGATTGCGATGCCGGCTTTGAGCTCGGCAGACCCGCCGAACTGCGACCCCGGCCAGTATTGGGATCCGACGGGCAGTGTGTGCCGGCCGCTGGGCCAGGGGCCGCAGCCGCTGAACTGCGACCCCGGCCAGTATTGGGACCCGACGACGAATGTGTGCCGAGAGTTAGGACATACGGCGGCCGGTTAATTCCGGGGCCTCGTGGCCGGGGCTCGGCACGGCTGGATCTGATCGGCCCGACTTCTCAGCGAGCCTCGCGGCTCGCATCGTCGCCGGGCTACGCTGCTGACGTGTCCGCTGTCGAACAGAGTCGCCGTCTCCTCACCGAGATCCCCGGTCCGGCATCGCTGGAACTGACCAACCGCCGAACCGCGGCGGTGTCCCACGGCGTCGGGAACACCATGCCGGTGTTTGCGGCCCGCGCCGCCGGCGGCATCGTCGAGGATGTCGACGGCAACCGGTTCATCGACTTGGGTTCGGGTATTGCCGTGACCACCATCGGTAACTCGGCACCGCGGGTCGTCGACGCGGTACGCGCGCAGGTCGCCGACTTCACCCACACCTGCTTCATGGTGACGCCGTACGAGGAGTACCTCGCGGTGGCCGAACATCTCAACCGGCTCACGCCCGGCTCAGGTGAAAAGCGCTCGGTGCTCTTCAATTCCGGCGCCGAGGCGGTGGAGAACGCCGTCAAGATCGCTCGGTCGTACACCCGCAAGCCCGCGGTGGTGGCGTTCGACCACGCCTACCACGGCCGCACCAACATGACCATGGCGCTGACCGCGAAGTCGATGCCGTACAAGAGCGGCTTCGGGCCGTTCGCGCCGGAGATCTACCGGGCGCCGCTGTCGTATCCGTTCCGCGACGGGCTGATCGACAAGGAACTGGCCACCAACGGTGAGCTGGCCGCCCAGCGTGCCATCGACGTCATCGCCAAGCAGGTCGGCGCCGAGAACCTGGCCGCCGTCGTCATCGAGCCCATCCAGGGCGAAGGCGGCTTCATCGTCCCGGCAGAGGGATTCCTTCCCGCGCTGCTGGACTGGTGTCGCCGCCACAACGTGGTCTTCGTCGCCGACGAAGTACAGACCGGAATCGCGCGGACCGGGGCGTGGTTCGCCTGCGAACACGAGCGCATCGAGCCCGACCTGATCTGCATCGCGAAGGGCATCGCCGACGGCCTGCCGCTATCGGCCGTGACGGGCCGCGCCGAAATCATGGACGCCCCGCACACCAGCGGCATCGGCGGCACGTTCGGCGGCAACCCGGTCGCCTGCGCGGCCGCGCTGGCCACCATCGACACCATCGAGGCCGACGGGCTGCTCGAGCGGGCCCGTCAGATCGAACGGCTGATGAAGGACCGGCTGTTCGCGCTGCAAGCCGCCGACGATCGGATCGGCGATGTACGTGGCCGCGGCGCGATGATCGCCGTCGAGTTCGTGAAACCCGACAACGCCGAGCCCGACGCGAAGCTGACCAACGCGCTGGCCAACGCCGCCATGGCGACAGGAGTGATCGTGTTGACGGCGGGCACATTCGGCAACGTCGTGCGGTTCTTGCCGCCGCTGACGATCAGCGACGAGCTACTTTCCGAGGGCCTCGAGGTGCTGGCCGGGCTGCTCGGTGAGCTTTAGCGGCAGCTCACCGCTCAGTCGATGCGTTTGGCGCCGAACACCATCAACGACCCGTCCGGGTGTTCCTGGAGAGCTTTACGCAGCGGCATGAGGTGGACTTCGTCGCTGTCTGACGACACCACCAGAACTGAACCGTTCTGGTAGCGAGAGACAGCATCGCGAAGCGTGACCAAACCGATCGGCACCGGCAGTTCTCGGTCGGCCTTGCCGTCGGTGAACGGCATGCGCGGGGTACCGGGCAGCGGTTCGAGCCAACCGAACTCGACCAGCATACTGACCCACCCGTTGTCGCCCAATTTGTAGTACTCGGCGACCTGTCGCAGTTCCTCGGAGTTGGGAAAGCTGTCGTCGAAGCCGCGGCCCGAGCCACTGGGCTCTCCGTAGTACGTGGCACGGGTCAGGCCACACGCCCGCCGGACCTCTTCGATGGTGAGGTCAGAACCTACGATCTCGGCCTGCAAGAAAGCCTTCAACGGCCTGCCACGCCTGTCTAGCCGAGTCATTTCAGACAACCGTATGTCAGCCGTATCGGCACGGAAGCGCCCCCATTCGCGGTTACCCGTGCCACGCATCTGACCGGATCCGCGTGGTTGGGTACCCCACCGGCTGGGATCTCACTCGGATGCACCGAGAACGTCGTGCAGAACATCACACAGTGCTGACCCGGCACACCCTTCCGGGAATACCGTTAGTTTTGCTAACGTAGTACTGATTAGGTTAGGCGCAACGGAGCGCCCCACAAATTTCCCGATTCACAAGTTGCGAGGTTTCCTTATGTCGATTGATGTCCAAGAACGCCTAGAACGTCGCACCGAAGAGTTGGCCGCCAACGACCCGCAGTTCGCCGCCGCGCGCCCCGATGACACCGTCAACGCGGCCATTCAGGACGCCGGGCCGCACCTACCGCAGGTCGTCAAGGCCGTGCTGGACGGCTACTCCGACCGTCCGGCGCTGGCTCAACGCGCCGTCGAGCTGGTCAAAGACCCGCAGACGGGCCGCACGTCGGCCAAGCTGCTCCCCTGGTTCGACACCGTCACTTACGGCGAGCTGGCCACCCGCGTCGACGCACTGTCCCGCGCTCTGACCGACGGAGTGGTGGCAGCCGGTGACCGTGTCTGTGTGCTCGGCTTCACCAGCGTTGACTACGTCAACATCGACATCGCGCTGGGCGTTATCGGCGCCGTGTCGGTGCCGCTGCAGACCAGCGCGGCGATCGCGCAGTTGCTGCCGATCATCACCGAGACCCAACCCACGGTTGTCGCGGCGAGTGTCGACTACCTGTCCGATGGGGTCGATCTGATCCTGGCTGCCACTGACGCGGGCCACACGCCCAGCCGGCTGGTCATCTTCGACTATCGCACCGAGGTCGACGATCACCGCGAGGCGCTGCAGAGCGCCCACGAGCGGCTGGAGGACAAAGGCGTATACATCGAGACGCTGCAGGAGCTGCGCGACCACGGCGCGGCACTGCCGGCGGTGCCTGCCGTCGAGTCTGGCGCAGACGATCCGTTGGCGTTGTTGATCTACACCTCGGGCAGCACCGGCGCCCCCAAGGGCGCGATGTACCCGCAGAGCAACGTCGCCAAGATGTGGAACAGGTCGACCAAGAACTGGTTTGGGCCCAGCGCAGCATCGATCAGCCTGAACTTCATGCCGATGAGCCACGTCATGGGCCGCGGCACCCTGTACGGCACCCTCGGCAACGGCGGCACCGCCTACTTCGCCGCCAAGAGCGACCTGTCGACCCTGCTGGAGGACCTGCGCTTGGTGCGGCCCACGGAATTGAACTTCGTGCCGCGCATCTGGGAGATGTTGTACGGCGAATACCAGAGTGAGGTGGGCCGACGGATTTCCGCAGGCGCCGACCGCGAGACCGTCGAGCCTCAGGTGCTGGTCGAGCTGCGCCAGGAGCTCCTCGGCGGGCGCTACATCTTCGCGATGACGGGCTCGGCACCGACCTCTCCTGAATTGAGGACCTGGGTCGAGTCGCTGCTCGAGATGCATCTGACGGACGGCTACGGCTCCACCGAGGCCGGCATGGTCCTGCTCGACGGCGAGATCCAGCGTCCGCCGGTCGTCGATTACAAGCTGGTCGACGTTCCTGATCTGGGCTACTTCGCCACCGACCGGCCGTATCCGCGTGGCGAGCTGCTACTCAAGACCCCGAACATGTTCCCCGGCTACTACAAGCGGGCCGAAACGACCGCCGACGTTTTCGACGCCGACGGCTACTACCGGACCGGCGACGTCTTCGCGGAGGTCGGTCCCGATCGGCTGGTCTATGTCGACCGCCGCAACAACGTCTTGAAGCTGGCCCAGGGCGAGTTCGTCACCTTGGCGAAGCTGGAGGCGGTGTTCGGCAACAGCCCGCTGGTCCGCCAGATCTACGTCTACGGCAACAGCGCGCAGCCCTACCTGCTCGCGATTGTGGTGCCGACCGAGGATGCGTTGGCCGGCAACGATATTCAGGCCCTCAAGCCGCGGATCGCCGAGTCGCTGCAGAACGTCGCGAAAGAGACCGGCCTGCAGTCCTACGAGATGCCGCGCGACTTCATCGTCGAGACCACGCCGTTCACCCTGGAGAACGGTCTGCTGACCGGGATCCGCAAGCTGGCGTGGCCGAAGCTGAAGCAGCACTACGGCGAGCGTCTGGAGCAGCTCTACGCCGACTTGGCGCAAGGTCAGGCCGACGAGTTGTCCGAACTGCGCCGCAGCGGTGCGCAGGCGCCGGTGCTGCAAACGGTCAGCCGGGCCGCGGCCGCCATGCTGGGTGCCGCCAACTCCGATCTGACGCCCGATGCCCACTTCACCGATCTGGGTGGAGACTCGTTGTCCGCGTTGACATTCGGCAACCTGCTGCACGAGATCTTCGACGTCGACGTGCCGGTGGGTGTGATCGTCAGCCCGGCCAACGACCTGCAGGCCATCGCCGACTACATCGAGGGCGAGCGACAGGGCACCAAGCGGCCCACTTTCGCGGCGGTGCATGGCCGCGACGCGGTCGAGGTGAATGCTGCCGACCTGACGCTGGACAAGTTCATCGACGAGGCCACCCTGGCCGCCGCGCCTGGGCTGCCCGGGCCTGCCAGTGAGGTGCGCACCGTATTGCTCACCGGCGCAACCGGATTCCTTGGCCGCTACCTGGCGCTGGAGTGGCTCGAGCGGATGGACTTCGTCGACGGCAAGGTGATCGCCCTGGTGCGGGCCAAGTCCGACGAGGACGCGCGCGCCCGGCTGGACAAGACCTTCGACAGCGGCGACCCGAAGCTGCTCGAGCACTACCGGCAGTTGGCGGCCGACCACCTCGAGGTCATCGCCGGTGACAAGGGCGAGGCCAACCTGGGCCTGGACCCGCAGACCTGGCAGCGGCTGGCCGACACCGTCGACCTGATCGTCGACCCCGCGGCCCTGGTCAACCACGTGCTGCCGTACAGCGAGCTGTTCGGCCCCAACGCGCTGGGCACCGCAGAGCTG
>Ga0209655_10000135_pt1 | contig 26970 bp, 19 predicted proteins | sample BogFormECP03_OM2_FD_188236 | JGI IMG/M metagenome (GOLD analysis project Ga0209655, IMG submission 188236) | Bog forest soil microbial communities from Calvert Island, British Columbia, Canada - ECP03_OM2 (SPAdes) (version 2) | ecosystem: Environmental > Aquatic > Freshwater > Wetlands > Bog ...
CGGTGATCAAGCCGCGCCGCCCCGGGTTGGCGGTGAGCAGTTCGGCCATCGTCGCGATCGAGTGTGACACGTAGTTGTTCCACGGACCGCCGGCGAATGTCAGCCCTCCGGTCACGGTCAGCGGCCGATCCGGATCGTCAACCGGCAGCCCGAGTTCGGCCGCCGCGACCTGCACAGCGGACGGAAAACAGGAGTAAAGGTCGACGTAGTCCACGTCGTCGATGCCCAGACCGGCCAGTGACAGCGCGCGCGCACCGGCGATCCGGATGGCCGGCGACCGGTAGAGTTCGGCGCGCTCACTGATGGCGTAGGTGTCGTGGGCATCGGTGCCCGCATAAGGGTAGACCCAGCGTTCGGTTGGGATCTGCAGGCGGGTCGCGGTCTCGACCGATGTCAGGATCAGGGCAGCGGACTGGTCGACCATGTTGTTGGAATTCATCAACTTGGTGTACGGCCAGCTGATCATTCGGTTCGCCGGGCCTTCTTCGCAAATCTCTTCGGCCGTAACCGGTTTGCGGATCCAGGCATGCGGGTTGTGCACCGCCACGGCATTGAATCGTGCCCATAGCTCGCTGACGCGCTTGCGGTGATCCTCGATCGACTCGGCGGTGCTGATCCGCAGCGCCTGCTCGAACATCGGATAGACGTAGGCCGGGCGGTCCAGCCCGATGCGCTCCTCGGCCGGCCCGGCCATCGGCACGTTCTCGTCACTAACCTCGGCAAGCGGAACCGACTCATCCTGATCGGTCCAGGTCAGGCGTTTGCCTTTGGCGCGCAACTGCATCCTGGTGCGCCACATTTCCGCGCCGGCCACCAACACCACGTCCGCGCGCCGCTGTTGGATGTCCAGGCAGGCCTGGTTGACCAGGGACTGCGGCACGTTACCGCCCACCCCGCTATAGCGGGTGGCCGGACGGTCGGCGCCGATGCGTTGGCCCAGTAGCAGCCCGGGGTCGCGGTAGCGCGCCGAGAACACGTTGACCACGCGGATGGCGTCGACGGCCTCGAGCACCCGGGCGTCGGCGGCTTGGCGCGCGGCCGTGACCATCAGATCGACGGGTTCTTTCGCGTTTTGCTCAGCGGCCGCGTCCTCATGGTGGTTGAGCTGGCCATAACCGACCAGCACCGGCGTCCGGGGGTTAACGGGCATTGACGAAGACCTTCCGCGATGTGGGCCGAGGGGAATGCTAGGCGGTGTCGGTGGAGGCAAACAGCACGCCGTCGTTGATCAACCGCTCGGTTTCTTCACTGCTCATCCCGAGGATCTTGTGACAGATCTCGCGGGTGTCCTGGCCGGGCAGCGGCGCCGGTCGTTGTGGCGCCGGCGGGATGTGGCGAAACGGTGCCGGGCCGGTTTCGGCCGGCAGCGGATGATCGAACAGTGGATGCGTCATGTCGGCGAACAGCTTTCGCGCACGCAGCTGTGGGTCTTCGAGGACATCGGGCGGACGGTTCATCTGGCCGGCCGGAATGCCGGCCGATTGCAGAGCCTCGGCGACCTGCAACGGTGGTCGGGTGCGGGTCCACGCCGACACCTGCGCCAGCAACTCGTGCCGGTGAGCAATCCTCGCCCCGCCAGTCGCGAACCGCTCATCATCAGCCAGTTCGGGCAACCCGAAAACCGCTGTCGCCGATCGCCAATCAGCGTCGGTGCGGATCGAGATGACGCACCATTCGTCATCGCCTGCGCACGGGTAGACGTCGTGCACGCTGGTGTCGTCTAGCAAATCGGCGTGGCCGGCCGCCCGTACGGCGTCGGTGACATACGGGGCGTCGAGTTGGTTGACGACGGCCTCGGTTTGGGAGACATGGACCCGGGCGCCCTCGCCGGTCCGCTCGCTGTGGATCAGCGCGGCCAGCGCACCGATCGCGGTGATGCGCCCGACTACATGGTCGGGAAAGATCGTGGTCGCATCGTAGAACCGGTGCCGGGAGCCGCTAGCGGGCTGGCCCGGCTGATCCGGTTGAGCGTCTTGATCGTCGTGGGATGTCCAGAGCTTGCTGACACCCGCGGTGGCGCGCACCAGCGGTCCGTAACCCATCCGCTCGCTCCACGGTCCGGTGTCGCCGAAGGCGCTGCTTTCCGCGAGCACCACCCGGCGGTTCAGGGCGTGCAGCGTCTCGTACGGAAAGTCGAGGGCAGCAAGGGTCCCCGGCTTGAAGTTGGCGAATACCGCGTCGGCCTCGGCGACCAGACGGCTGAAGATCTGTTTGCCCTGCGCGCTGCGGAGGTCCACGCCGAACGCCAGATTGTTGCGATGTGTCCAGGCGAACGACTCGGTCATGGCTTCGCCGACCCGTGTCTGTCGCAATCCGTCGGGATAGGCCGCACTCTCGACCTTGATGACCTCGGCGCCCAGATCGCCGTAGAGGCGGCTGAGTTCGCCGCCGGCGACGATGACGCCGAGGTCGATGATCCGCAGCCCGTCGAACGGACGGCTGACATTTCGCGGTGAGATGGTGGCCGCCGGGCCGGCGAGCCACCGGGCTTCGTCGCGGCCGGCGGGCGGAGTGGGTGCGCGGATACCGCTGTGCCGGCCGTCGACGGCGAAATAGCCGGTCGGGACGCATGCGTGCACCCCGGGGACGAGTTCGGCGTCGGCAATGGCGCCCACCGTTTGGAAATGATCCGACGCCAAGATCTGCGCTGGCGACAGCACCGCAGCGATCGGCACGCCGTGCGCCTGTCCGGCTGGTACCAACGCTTTCATGGTCTGGCCGGCGAACAGCTGCTGGACCAGCTTGCCGATCTGCGGCCAGGCGGCGAAGCGCGCCGCGAGCGCGTCGTATTTGGGGTCCTGGAATTCTTCGGGCTCCCCCTGCCAGCGGCGCAGCCCGCGCCATTGTCGCGGCGACAGCACACAGAGCCGCACGTAGCCGTCCTGACACGGGTAGATCGGGTAGGCGTCCTGGTTTTTCGGGCGTCCGCGCCACCGATTAGGTCCGCGGAGGCCGGCAGCGGCCTGCCCGTGCGCCCCGAACGCCGGATCGAGCGCCATCACGACCGCGTCGAACCGGGCAAAGTCGATGTAATCCCCTGTGCCGCAACGCAACCTGTGGTAGTACGCAACCAGCGCGGCCCATGCGGCTTGCACAGCGGCGGTCGCCGATGCGATACCGTCCGGCGGTAGCACGGGTGCTCCGGTGGTGGGGCCCGACCGCGACAGCGAACCCGAAAGGGCATAAAGCACCGGATCGGTAGCCTGCCACGACGACCGCGGCCCGGTTGTGCCGAAGTCGGTGATCGACAACGCCACCAGCTGCTGATACCGATCGGCCAAGTCGGCGCACGAGGTTCCGTAGGCGGCGGCCTGACCGGGATACCCGCTGTCGACGACGATGTCGGAGCTGGCGGCCAGCTCGGCAAATCGGCCTCGGTCGTCTGGGTCGGAGGGATCCAACACCGTGCTGCGCTTGTTGGCGTTGTGCAGCGCGAACCGCAGGCTGGCGCCGTGCAGCGTCGGCGCCCGGGTCCGCGACGGGCTGCCGCCCGGCGGCTCGACCTTCAGCACGTCGGCGCCCAAGTCCGCGAGCAGTCGGGTGACCGCGTCGCCGTCGTCGCCGGACAGGTCGAGCACCCGCAACGACGCCAGGAGCTCGACTACATCCACGACGTCAGCGTAGTGGGCGGGTTTGCCGCCCGACGCTCCCGGGCGCCGCGGCTTCAAGGTGAAACTGCAGCCGGTTTCGGTTCGTAACTCGACAGACGCCGTCCCGGCGACGACTCGCTCAATCCGCATAAAAGGACGGGAGCGGTTCGCTACGGTTCAGCCCATGGCGTCCCTGTTCAATCCCGCCGGCCTCGTCGACCTCGCGGAGCAGACGGTGCGCGCCTACATCAAAGCCGCAAGTTGGGGCTAGCGCCAGGTCTTTGGACTCATCCGGTCCGGGATGCAGGTATCCACTGCGGCGGTGCCGGCGCTACCCCAGTCTGACGCCGAGATCGAGGAACGCTCCGATGACGACGCCGAGGGCCTTGACGCCAAGATGCACGGCTTGCTCGATCGTGCGGTCGGGCAGAACACGGCGTCGAGCCGCCAGGAGTTGTTCCACAAAATTCTCGACCAGATCGTGCCCGACGAGGCGCGCATCATCAGCGCCCTGCCCGACGGCTCCACGTCCCCGTTGCTGAACGTGTACGCCCGCACACGTGCGGGACTGGGGGTTGAGGTGGTGCTGGAAAACATGTCCCTGATCGGAAAAACAGCTAACCTCGCACTTCCACAACTGACCCCGATGTACGTCAGTCATCTACTGTCGCTCGGGCTGGTCGAGTCCGGCCCCGAGGACTCATCCATGAAGGACGAGTACGAGATCCTGGCCGCGGACACCGCGGTGCTTCAAGCCATCAAGACCGCAAGCCGCGGCCCGATCCCCGCGCGCATCGAGAAGTACACGCTGCAGTTGTCCGGGCTTGGTCTCGAACTATGGGCCGCGGCGGGCGGGCCGCACGAACGCGAGTGACGTTCTCTGTAGTCGCCTGGGCGCAGAGCTGGGGCGAGATCGCTGCCGACGTCAAGCTGAACTGGTTCATCTACCTATCGATGCCGCTGGTGGCCGCGTTCGTCGGCTACACAACGAAACTCGTTGCCCTGCAAATGCTTTACCGGCCGATCGAGTTTGTCGGCATCGGGCCGTTTGGATGGCAGGGCGTCGTTCCACGCCGCGCCGGTAAGACCGCGGCGATGACCATCCAGATGCTCACAGACAAGCTGCTGCGACCCGAGGAGATTCTGGACAAGATCGACGCCAGGCAGGCGGTCGAGGAGCTCCGCGAGCCGCTCACCCGAACCGTCGACGAAATGGCCCGCGACCTGGCCGAGCAGGTGCGCCCCGGTTTGTGGGACTCGATCCCGGTCGCCGGCCGCAACGCCGTGTTGTCGCGCGTGCACGCTGCCGCGCCCGACGTCATCGACAAGTTGCTGACGGAAATGAAGACCGACTTGTCGCGGTTCGTCGACCTGCAATATCTAGCCATCACAACGCTGGTAAAAAACAAGACCCAGCTCAACGAGTTGATGAAGGGCATGGGTGGGGCGGCGATGAAGTTCATCCGCCGCAGCGGAATCTACTTCGGCTTCGCGATCGGTCTGGTGCAGATGGTCGCCTGGGGCCTGCTTCACAACCCGTGGATCATGCCGGGGTTCGGCTTCGTCACCGGTTTCGCCAGCGACTGGCTGGCCCTCAACCTGATCTTCATTCCCCGCGAGCCGAAGAAGCTTCTGGGCTTCATCCCGATGCACGGCGTGCTCCACGCGCAGCGCGACAACGTCACCCGCGACTACGCCCGCATTTTGGCAAACGATTTGTTCTCCGCCGATGTGCTCCTCGACGCGATCCTGCGCGGGCCGACCTCCGAACGGCTCTTCGCGGCGATCGAGAAAGAAGTCTCAGCAGCACTCGACGCGCAGGCCGGGGTCGCGCAACCGCTCATCACGCTCGCGATCGGTACCAAGCGCTACCGCCAGGCCAAAGACGCGATCGTGCAAATGCTGCTCGAGCGTCTTCCGGAGACGATGCAGGAAGCGAAGGACTACACGGCGAAGACGCTCGACATCGAGAATCTCATCGTCGACAAGATGAACAAGCTGAGCCCAGCTCAGTACGAAGCCATACTCCGACCGGTCTTCAAAGACGACGAGATGCTCATGGTCACGGTCGGCGCCGTACTCGGCTTCCTGGTCGGCGAACTCCAAGTGGTCCTTGTCGAGCAATTCGCACGCTAGCTCTCCGCCTACCTGCGCGTCGTGCGCTGTTCACCGAGCGTGCGCAGAATCGGAAGGATGAGCTCACAAACCGTCACGCCTGCGAAGCTGTCCGACGACGAACTTGCCGGCATCCACGCCTACTGGCGCGCGGCCAACTACCTTTCGGTCGGCCAGATCTATCTGGTGGACAATCCACTGCTGCGTGAGCCACTGACACCCGAACACATCAAGCCCCGGCTGCTGGGGCACTGGGGCACCACCCCGGGGCTGAATCTGGTCTACGCACACCTGAACCGGATCATCCGCAACCGCGATGCCAACGTCATCTTCATCACCGGACCCGGTCACGGCGGGCCCGGCCTGGTCGCCAACGCGTACTTGGAGGGCACCTACAGCGAGGTCTATACCGGCATCGAAGAACACACCGACGGATTGCGAAAGCTGTTCCGGCAGTTCTCGTTTCCCGGTGGAATCCCCAGCCACGTAGCTGCCCAGACGCCGGGTTCCATCCATGAAGGCGGCGAGCTCGGATACGCGTTGGTGCACGCCTACGGCGCGGCGTTCGACAATCCCGACCTGGTGGTCGCCTGTGTCGTCGGCGACGGCGAGGCCGAAACCGGTCCGCTGGCCGCCAGCTGGCACTCCAACAAGTTCCTTAACCCGGTCAGCGATGGCGCGGTGCTGCCCATCCTCCATCTCAACGGCTACAAGATCGCCAACCCGACCGTGCTGGCCCGCATCCCCCACAACGAGCTGGAGTCGCTGCTGCGTGGCTACGGCTACCGACCCATCACAGTCGCTGGAGACGATCCCACCAACGTGCACCAGCAACTCGCCGCCGCCCTCGACGGGGCCTTTGACGAGATCGCCGAAATTCAGCGAGATGCCCGCAGCGGTGGGAAAACCGAGCGGCCGGTGTGGCCGATGATCGTGCTGCGCACCCCCAAGGGTTGGACCGGACCCAAAGTGGTGGACGGCAAGCGGGTGGAGGGCACTTGGCGCTCGCATCAGGTCCCTCTCGCCGAGACCCGCGATAACCCAGCCCACCGCGCTCAGCTCCAGGAGTGGTTGCGCAGTTATGCACCCGAGGAGCTGTTCGACGACAACGGCACGCTGCGCGACGAGCTGCGGGCACTGGCGCCCGACGGCGACCGTCGGATGAGCGCCAACCCGCACGCCAACGGCGGCCTACTGCTGCATGACCTGGACTTGCCCGATTTCCGTGACTATGCGGTCGCGGTGTCGCAGCCGGCGACGGAGACCCACGAGGCCACCCGAGTGCTGGGCACGTTCCTGCGCGACGTGATCGCCCGCAACCTCGACCGGTTCCGGCTGATGGGCCCCGACGAGACCGCCTCCAACCGCCTGGACGCGGTCTACGAGTCGACCGGCAAGGTGTGGCTTTCGGAGACCATGCCCGATGACGACCACCTGTCACCGACCGGCCGGGTGATGGAGGTGCTCTCCGAGCACCTGTGCCAAGGCTGGCTCGAGGGATATCTGCTGACCGGGCGGCATGGACTGTTCAACTGCTACGAGGCGTTCGTGCACATCGTCGACTCGATGTTCAACCAGCACGCCAAATGGTTGTCAACCAGCCGTGAATTGCCATGGCGGCAGCCAATCGCATCGCTGAACTACCTGCTGAGTTCGCATGTGTGGCGCCAGGACCACAACGGCGCAAGTCATCAGGATCCCGGGTTCATCGACCTGGTCGCCAATAAGCGTGCCGAGGTCGTGCGCGTCTACCTGCCGCCGGACGGCAACACGCTGCTGTCGGTGGCCGATCACTGCCTGCGCAGCCGCGACTACGTCAACGTCATCGTCGCCGGCAAGCAACCCGCGCTGGCCTACCTCGACATGGAGTCTGCGATCGCGCACTGCACCCGCGGCCTGGGCATCTGGGAGTGGGCAAGCACCGCGACAGCCGAACCCGACGTGGTGTTGGCCTGCGCCGGCGACGTCCCGACGTTAGAGACCCTGGCCGCCGCCGACATCTTGCGGCGCGAACTTCCCGAGTTGGCTGTGCGGGTGGTGAATGTCGTCGACCTGATGCGATTGCAGCCGGACTCCGAGCACCCGCATGGGTTGCCCGACAACGAATTCGACGCGTTGTTCAGCCGCGACAAGCCGGTCATTTTCGCTTACCACGGTTATCCGTGGCTGATCCACCGGCTCACCTACAGTCGCGCCAACCACCATCACATGCACGTCCGCGGCTTCAAGGAGCGCGGCACCACGACGACGCCGTTCGACATGGTGATGCTCAACGACCTGGACCGCTTCCACCTGGTGATGGACGTCATCGACCGGGTGGACGGGCTGGCCGGCCGGGCCGCGGTGCTGCGTCAGCAGATGGCCGATGCGCGGCTGGCCGCGCGTCGTTACACCCGCGAGCACGGCGAGGACGACCCGCAGATCAGCGGTTGGAAGTGGGGGCCGAATAAGTAAGCTGGTGCGGGTGGCGACTGTTTTGTCGGTCAACGTGTCTGGTGGGCGGGCGAATCCCGATCCGAACGGGATGTCGAATGTGACCGGCATCGACAAAGTGGCGGTTACCGAGCCGGTCATGGTGCGTGCACCGGGGCCCATGCACGGTGGTGTCGGCAGCGGGCTGGTCGGCGACACCATCGGCAACCAGAAATTCCACGGTGGCGACGACCAGGCGGTCTACGCCTACGCGCGAGAAGACCTCGACGAGTGGGAGGTTCGACTTCAGCGCACACTCGTCAACGGCAACTTCGGCGAGAACCTGACCACCTCGGGCGTCGATGTGAACGCCGCGCGGATCGGCGAACGCTGGCGCGTCGGTACCGACGGATTGGTGCTGGAAGTCTCCACCCCCAGAACACCGTGCCGGACGTTTCAGGCGTTCCTGAACCTGAGCCACTGGATGAAGACTTTCATTCAGGCGGGGAAACCCGGCGCGTACTTACGGGTGATCTCGCCCGGGATGGTGCGCGCGGGCGACGCGATCGCAATCGACTACCGTCCCGATCACGACGTGACCATCGACGTGGTTTTTCGCGCCCGATTTTCTGAACCGGAACTGCTTCCGCAGCTGTTGGTGGCCGACGCGCTTCCGGCGGAGCTCAAGGAGTACGCGCGCCGCCGGGTTACCAGTTTTGCGCAGGTAAACTTGCCGAATGCTTGACGCGACGGTCGCCGCCGACACCCATCCGGTGGTGTCGCAGCTGTCGGCGCTGCATCAGTTCCGCATCTACGTCGACGTCGCGCTGGTCGTGGTGGTGCTGGCGCTGACGAACCTGATCGCACACTTCACCACGCCGTGGGCGGGCGTCGCGACGGTCCCGGCGGCGGCGGTCGGGCTGGTCTTGTTGTTGCGGTTCAACGGGCTGGGCTGGGCCGAACTCGGCCTGGGCCGTGACCACTGGAAATCCGGTGCCGCATATGCGCTGGGTGCGATGGCGTTGGTGGTGACGGTAATCGCGGTCGGCGTGCTGCTTCCGCTGACCCGGCCGATGTTCATGAACAACCACTACGCAACGATCTCGGGCGCACTGGTCGCCTCGATGATCATCATCCCGTTGCAAACCGTGATCCCCGAAGAGCTGGCATTTCGCGGTGTGCTGCACGGCGCATTGAACCGGGCTTGGGGATTCCGCGGAGTGGCGGTGGCCGGTTCGCTGCTGTTCGGCCTCTGGCATATCGCCACGTCGTTGGGACTGACGAGCAACAACGTCGGCTTCACGCGGCTATTCGGCGGTGGCGTCGTGGGGATGCTGGCCGGCGTGACGTTGGCGGTGATCGCGACTGCGATGGCCGGGTTTGTGTTCAGCTGGCTGCGCCGACGCAGCGGCAGCCTGATCGCGCCGATCGCCCTGCATTGGTCGCTCAACGGGCTGGGGGCGCTGGCCGCAGCGTTGGTTTGGCACCTGTCCGGCTGACGGTTCTACACCAGCAGCACTGCGGCGCCCGCGATCCGGCCGGCGCTGAGATCCGACAACGCCCGATCAGCTTGACCCAGCGGGTATTCCGGCGTGGTCACCTCGATGTGATGCTCGGCGGCGAAGTCGAGGAAGGCCCGCGCGTCGGCGCGGGTGTTTGACGTCACCGAGCGCAGCTGGCGTTCTTGGAAAAGGTGGCGCTGGTAGTTGAGAACGGGAATGTCACTCAGGTGGATTCCTGCGATCGCCAAGGTGCCGCCGCGGTCGAGCGCCTCCAGCGCGGGCAGCACCAGATCGCCGACCGGGGCGAACAGGATCGCGGCGTCGAGGCGCACCGGTGGTGGGTCGGCGGCGCCTTGGGCCGACGCGGCGCCCAGCCCGAGCGCCAGTTCTTGGGCGGCGGCGCCGCGCGTCATCACGTGCACTTCGGCGCCTTGGGCCAGCGCGACCTGCGCGGTGATGTGGGCGCTGCCGCCGAAACCGTACAGCCCCAGCCGGCCGCCGGGCGGCAGCGCTGCGCGTAGCAGCGACCGGTAGCCGATGATGCCGGCGCACAGCAGCGGCGCAAGCTCGCTATCGCTGTAGCCGCTCGGCAGGTGGTGGGCGAAAGCGGCGGGGACCGTGGCGAATTCGGCGTACCCGCCGTCGGCGTCCCAACCGGTGTAACGGGACTTCGGGCACAGGTTCTCGTCGCCGCGCCGGCAGTACTTGCAGACTCCGCAGGTATGCCGCAACCAGGCGATGCCGACCCGGTCGCCGACGCTGAACCCGTCGCCGGCGTCGGCGCCGACCTCGACAACTTCGCCGACCACCTCGTGTCCGGGCGTCACGTTCTCCCGGTGCACCGGAAGATCACCCTCGGTGACGTGCAGGTCGGTCCGGCACACCCCGCACGCCCGCACGGCGACCAGCAGCTCGGACGGCTCGGGGTGTGGCACCCGCGTGCGGACCTGTTCCAGTGGATCGGTGCTCATCGGACCGGGCCGACGCACCCGCCACGCGCTCATCGTGCTGGTGGTCGTTGGGGTCATAAATACAGCATGCCGCTAATCGTCACGGCCGCAACAGGTTAGCGTCTGGCGGCGCTTCGCACTAGCCGCACAACGAAGAGCAGAATAACGGCTCCGAGCAGCGCGGTGAAGAAGGTGAACCAATGTCTTCCACCTGCCACGTTGAAGCCGAGGCGCTCGAGAATAAATCCACCGAGGAATCCGCCGATTACGCCGACGACGATGTCCACCAGAATGCCCGAGCCGGTGCCCTTGACGATTTTGCTCGCAAGCCAACCAGCAATGCCCCCGATGACGATGAAGCCAATCCAACCTACGGTGGTCGGTGTGGACAGTGCGAGGAATTGAGTAGCTGCCATGACATCCATCCGGAACTCCTTGCTATCGCTGGGCAAGCCCGCTGCTGGACTGTCATTCGGTTGATGGCGTCAGCGTAACGAGTCGGCTGATCAATTGGGCACGTTCGGCTTAACTGCGCCAAGCGTGCAATGAATTACCGCGTGGGCTAAGTCGATACCACGCCGGGAGCCGGCGCTCCCCCGTTTCCGCCGGTGGGTTGCCCGGGTGGCGGCGGAGCCGGTGCCGGGGCGGGTGCACCGGGCGGCGGAGGCGCCGCCGGTGGCGCGGGTGCGCCCGGGGCGGGTGCACCCGGGGCGGGAGCCGGACCTGGAGCTGCTGGGGCGGGTGCGGCTGCCGGCGGAGCCGGTGCCAGCGGGCGGACCGACTCTGCGAGCGCCTTCGCCCCGTTGACGTCCACCGGATCGTTGGCGGTGCCCAGCCACACCACGAACCAACGCTGATTCGCCGCGCCCTGCGGTGCATTCGGCCCCGACGCACCGATCACTCCCGCCCAAATCTGGCCGTTCGGCTTGCTGGCGTCGCTGAATTTGACTTCGTAATACGACGCGCCGCCCGCCATGCCGGGGGCATTCAGCGGCGCGGTCGCCTGGTTGATTCGCGTCCCGGGATACGGCATGAAGAACTCACCCATATCCGATGCCAGCCGGGTCGCGGCCTTGGTGTTGTCGGCTTCAGCGCTGGCATAGAGCTTTTGGTCCAACTTGCCGAGCACGACGCGGGTGTCGTTGGCGACCGGTGGTGGCTGGCCCGGAGCGGGCGGTCCGGTCTCCTTGCTGAGCAATGCCGAGCCGTAGTCGAGGTGGGTGGCGTCCGACTCGACCCAGCCGGCCGGAATGACGTAGCTGAACCCGCCGACCGGGTTGTCGATACGGGCCGGTTGGGGCGCGTTCGGATCGGTCGGCGGCGGCGCAGGCTGGTTGGGGCCGGCTCCGGGTGGCGCTGCGACCGGGTCGGCAGGCGGAGGTGCCGCCGGAGGCGCGCCCGGGCCAGGCGCCGCATCTGCCGGACCGTTGGGCGGCGGAGGTGCGGCTGTGGTTGTTCCCGGCGGTGGAACCGGGTCGGCGCTTGCTACGGCGGCGGGCACCGCGAGCGCGATGGCGCCGGCGCCGCTTATCGCCGCGACCGCCAGCGTCGTCCAACGGCTTTTAGGCCGTGTCGAGTGGGCGTGCACCTCGTCCATAAGCAAAAACCTATCGTGTTACAGCCGTGGGAAAAGTTCCTAATGCTGACTATGTTACTGATTTGCCGCCGATTTCGAGGACACAATCCGAGGCATCAGCGCAGATCAGCGGGCCAAGCCGGCGAAGCCTCGCGGCGACGCCGAACGAGCGGCATCCGGATCGCCGCCGGGCGCGTCTTCAGGGCCCGGCGAAGCCGGCCTGGTTGAGCACCTTTTGACCCGTCGCCCCGGTCACCAGGTCGATGAACTTCTGCGCCAGCGCGGGCTGCGACGCATGTTTGAGGACGGCGATCGGATACGCGACGGGTGCGGCGGCTGACTCGGCGAACGTGACTGTGCTGACTTCATTGCCGGCGTTGCGTGCGTCGGTGACATAGACCAGCCCGGCGTCGGCCTCGCCGCGCGTGACCTTGGCCAGAACATCGGATACCGCCGGTTCTTCGCTGACCGGGTTGAGATGGACGCCGGTGTTGTCCTCGATGCGCTCGGTCGCCGCCGCGCAGGGCACCGGCTCTCGACACACCGCGACGTTGAGCCCGGGTTTGGCGAGGTCGGCGAACGAGTGGATCTGTTTGGGATCGCCCGGCGCCGTCACGATGACCAATGTGTTGGACGCGAAATTGACCGGATCGGTCTCCGTTAATCCCGCCTTGGAAACAGTGTCCATTTGGGCGGTGTCGGTCGAGGCGAAGATGTCAGCGGTGGCACCTGAGGTCAGCCGAGTCGCCAGGTCCGTGGAGCCCGCGAAGTCGAAATCGACTGTGCTGCCGGGATTATCGGCCTGGAACTTCCCGGCGAGCAGGGTGAACGTCGGCTTCAGCGGCGCAGCGGCGAACACCATGACCGACTGCGCCGACGAGTGACCCTGGGACGAGGTGTGCGTAGCCGGCGGTGGCGTCGAACCGCACCCGGACAACGTCGTCACCAGCACGAGCGGCACAACCCAGATCCGGGTCCCGTGCCTGGGCAGGCCGTGCCGCCGGGGGAGCACCCGCTTAGTTTCTCAGTCGGCAGGTCATGGTGCCAACCGTTGTCCAACGGTGACCGCGCCGTGCCGGAATCAGAGTTTGTTCTCTAGCTACCGTCCAGTAACATGTTCGAAGAATGACGCCATACACGCCCTGAAATCCCAGGGAACGGCGTTGCGGTGTGCCACCATCGAAGCATCGGATGACCGTTGCTCCAGGCGGAAGCCGCAGGTGCCTGTAAGTGGCCGTCACTTGGGTTCAGTGCTGAATACGAGGAGGTCATGGCGGTGGACGTGCTGGTCACCGGGGGCGATACCGAACTAGGCCGTGTCGTTGCTGAGGGGTTCCGCGACGCCGGCCACACGATTACCTTGGCCGGAGCTCGTCGAGACGATCTCGAAGTGGCAGCCAAGGAGCTCGAGGCGGACGCAATCGTCTGCGACACGACTGACCCCGCCAGCCTTGCCGAGGTCCGCGGGCTGTTCCCACATCACATCGACACCATCGTCAACATCCCGGCGCCGCGTTGGAACCCCGGTGACCCGCGCGTGTACTCGCTGCCGGATCTGGCCACCGCATGGCGCAACTCGCTGGACGCCACCGTGCTCTCGGCGGTGCTGACCGTCCAGACCGTGGGCGATCACCTGCGCTCCGGTGGGTCGATCATCAGCGTCGTGCCGGAGAATCCGCGCGCCGGTAGCGCCGAGGCCGCGATCAAGGCCGCGCTGTCGAACTGGGTCGCCGGCCAGGCCACCATCTTCGGGACCCGCGGTATCACGGTCAACGCCGTCGCCGCCGGGCGCGGCGCGCAGCCGGGCTACGACGGACTGTCCGGCACACCGCCGTCGGTTGCCGACGAGGTCGCGCGGTTGGCGCTGTTCCTGACCAGCTCCGCTGCCCGCCATATCACCGGACAGCTGTTGCACGTCAGCCATGGTGCGCTGACGCAGTTCGCCTAGCGCGAACAATTCACTTGGCGACCTCCGCCGTCGGCGGACGGTCATTAGGGTAGGTCGCGTGACTATCCGACTTGGCTTTCAAATTCCCAACTTTTCTTACGGCACCGGCGTCGAACAGCTCTTTCCAACCGTCATCGCGCAAGCTCGCGAGGCCGAATCTGCGGGATTCGACTCGGTTTTCGTGATGGACCACTTCTACCAACTGCCGATGCTGGGCTCCCCCGACCAACCGATGCTGGAGGCCTACACCGCCCTCGGCGCGCTGGCCACCGCCACCGAGCGGGTGCAGCTCGGCACGCTGGTTACCGGCAATACCTACCGCAACCCGACCCTGCTGGCCAAGGTCATCACCACCCTCGACGTGGTCAGCGCGGGCCGGGCGATTCTGGGCATCGGCACGGGCTGGTTCGAGCTCGAACACGACCAGCTGGGATACGAATTCGGCACCTTCACCGATCGGTTCAACCGGCTTGACGAGGCACTGGAGATCATCCTGCCGATGATCAAAGGTGAGCGACCGACCTTTTCCGGCATATGGTACCGCGCGGAAAATGCGATGGCCAACCCGCGCTACCGCGATCACGTTCCGCTGATGATCGGCGGCAGCGGCGAGAAGAAGACAATCCCGCTGGCCGCTCGGCACTTCGACCACCTCAACGTGATCGCCGGATTCGACCAACTGCCGGGCAAGGTCAAAGTTGTGCGGGAGCGCTGCGAGGAGATCGGCCGCGACCCCGCGACGCTGGAGACCAGCGTCTTGCTGACCGTGTTGCTGGACGAAAACGTCAAGCCAGAACAAATCCCGGCGGAGATGAGCCAGCGCACGCTGGCCGGCAACGCTGACTTCATCGCCGAGCAGGTTCAGGCCAAGGTGCTGGATGCCGGAATCGACGGCGTGATCATCAACATGCCCTTTTACACGCCCGGCGCGGTCACCGCGGCCGCTGAGGCGCTGCGTCCGCTGGTCGGTCTCTGACACCCGGCGAGCCGCGTCACGTTCGACGGCGGGAGTGGGGCTGATCACAGGGTTTGAACTCGATAATGGCAGGTCCGCGTGACTAACGTAGTAGTGAACGCAGTCGCTGTCGAGGAGCAACCAAACCATGAGCGCCCAACCCGAAAACATTGCTCCCAATCGTCGACACCAGGTCGTGGTCATCGGATCCGGATTCGGCGGGCTGAACGCCGTCAAAAAGCTCAAGAGGGCCAATGTCGACATCAAGTTGATCGCCCGCACCACCCACCACCTGTTCCAGCCAATGCTGTACCAGGTCGCGACCGGTATCGTCGCCGAGGGAGCGATCGCTCCCCCGATCCGCGTCATCCTGCGCAACCAACGCAACGTCCAGGTGCTGCTGGGCGACGTCACGCACATCGATCTGGACGGCAAGTTCATCGTCTCGGAGTTGCTCGGCCACACCTATGAGACGCCGTTTGACAGCCTGATCATCGCCGCCGGCGCCGGCCAATCCTACTTCGGCAACGACCAGTTCGCCGAATTCGCGCCCGGCATGAAGTCCATCGACGATGCGCTGGAGTTGCGTGGTCGCATCATGAGTGCATTCGAAGCGGCCGAACGGTCCAACGATCCGGAGCGGCGGAAAAAGCTGCTCACCTTCACCGTCGTCGGCGCCGGACCCACCGGTGTCGAGATGGCCGGGCAGATCGCCGAACTCGCGGACTTCACGTTGAAAGGTGCCTTCCGACACATCGATTCGACCAAGGCGCGGGTGATCCTGCTCGACGCGGCCCCTGCGGTGTTGCCACCGATGGGCGACAACCTCGGCAAGAAGGCTGCCGCGCGGCTGGAGAAGATGGGCGTCGAGATCCAGCTCGGCGCGATGGTGACCGATGTCGACCGCGACGGCATCACCGTCAAGGATTCCGACGGCACCGTCCGACGCATCGAGTCCGCCTGCAAGGTGTGGTCGGCCGGGGTGTCCGCCAGCCCGTTGGGCCGGGATCTGGCCCGTCAGTCGGCGGTCGAACTCGACCGCGCCGGCCGGGTCAAGGTATTGCCCGACCTCTCGGTGCCCGGCTACCCGAACGTCTTCGTGATCGGTGACATGGCCGCCGTCGATGGTGTGCCCGGGGTCGCACAGGGCGCCATCCAGGAGGGTAAGTATGCCGCGACCACGATCAAAGCCGAACTTGCCGGCGCCAATCCGGCCGAGCGGGAGCCCTTCCAGTACTTCGACAAAGGCTCGATGGCCGCGGTCTCACGGTTTTATGCGGTCGTCAAGATCGGCCCGCTCGAGTTCGGCGGCCTGATCGGCTGGTTCGCCTGGCTGTTGCTGCACCTGGTGTACCTGATCGGATTCAAGAACAAGGTCACCACGGTGCTGTCGTGGACGGTGACGTTCTTGAGTGGTCGGCGCGGCCAGCTGACCATCACCGAGCAGCAAGCGTTTGCCCGCACCCGGCTCGAGCAGCTGGCGGTGATGGCTGCCGAGGCGCACGAGGGTGAGGCGGCGAAAGCGGCCAGCTAGCGCCCTGGCGGTGCTTCTTCCAGGTTCTGCAGCCGCACCTGACCGCGGGCCACCACGCGATCGTCGGTATCGGTGATAGTGACCAGCCACAGCTGCTGACGACGGCCGCGATGCACCGGCGTCGCCGTGCCGTACACCGTGCCACTGCCGATCGCCCGCAGAAAGTCGGTGTTGTTGTTGACCCCGACGACCGCGCCGCCGCCATTCACACTGAGCCACGTGTACGCGGCCACGCTGGCCATGCTCTCGACCATCGAGCAGTAGACGCCGCCGTGCACGATGCCCATCGGCTGCAGCAGCTTGGGCTGAACTTCGAGTTGGGCCCGCGCGCTGTCCGGGCTGAGTTCGGTGAATACCAGCCCGATTTCGTTGTCGAACGGCGCCTCGAAACCCGGTGGCACGGCTGAGTTTGGCACTGGCGGCATGCATTTGTGTCTACACGGCCCTGGGTGACGCTGGTGTTTGCGGGGCAGCAATACAATGCAGGACGTGCCGGCCACCGGATACTGTGGTGTGCCGGCGCGGAAACCTTTGCAGTACCGGCACGGGGACACGGGGAGTGGAAAACATGGTAACGGCCACAACCGAGCCGGTGCGGCTACCGCCGGGTCCGCGGGTACCGAAGCCCGTCCAGGCCATTGCGTACCTGGCTTCAAAACATGGATTTTATGCCGCTGTGTCCCGACGGTACGGCAGCACGATCATCAGCGTGAATTTGCCGGGCATCGGCCATGCGGTGGTGATCTGCGACCCGGCCGTGGCGAAGGACTTGTTCATCACCAGCACAGATCTGATCGAACGCCCGACATGGGGTGGCGGCAGCCTGGGCGACGCATTTGGCCCAGGGTCGACGTTCAGCCTTGCCGGCGATGAACTCCTCGCGCGCCGAAAGGTGGTCGTCCCGCACTTCAAGGGCAAGCGGATGCGAAGCTACGAGCACGTCATCGAAGAAGAGGTGATGCGCGAGATCGCGACCTGGCCGGAGGGCCGCGAGTTCGAAGCACTGCCGTCGATGACGAGGATCACTCTCGGCGCGATCCTGCGGGCCATGTTCGGCGCCGAGGGGCCCGCCCTCGACGAGCTTCGCGACCTGCTGCCGCCGATGGTCCTGCTTGCGAGCCTAATTTTGACGGTGCCGCGGAGGATGCGGCGTGACTTGGGGCCGTGGAGTCCGTGGGGGCGGCATATCCGGTATCGGCGCCGTTTCGACGCTATCGTCGACTCGCTCATCGCCGATTCGCGGGCCGACCCGGCCTTGGCGGAGCGCAGCGACGTGCTTGCGTTGCTGTTGCAGGCCCACTATGAAAACGGTGAGCCCATTTCGGATCGCGACATCGCCGACGAGTTGTTGACCTTGGTCGCCTCCGGTCACGAGACAACCGCCTCATCAATGGCCTGGGCAGTGGAGCGGTTGCGCCGCCATCCACTGCTGTTGTCACGGTTGACCGAGGAAGTCGACGCGGGTGGATCTGAATTGCGGCAGGCCACGATCTGGGAAGTGCAGCGCACGCGGCCGGTTCTCGACGCCGCGGTTCGGCGCACGAAAACGCGAATCCGGTTGGGGGACTGGGTTATTCCAGAGAACACCAACTTGATAGTCAGCATCAAGTTGGCCGGTGACTCGGAGGAGAGCTTCCCGGACGCGATGTCGTTCAACCCGGACCGATTCGTTGGCGGCGGCGCGAAGCCGATGGCGTGGATTCCCTTCGGCGGCGGCGTCAACCGTTGTGTCGGCGCGGCGTTCGCTCACATGGAGACAGACATCACCTTGCGCACAATGCTGCGCGAATTGCGTTTTGCGCCAACCGATGCGCCGGCCGAACGACGACACTGGCGCGGTGTGGCGACCGTGCCGGCACGGGGCGCACGAGCGGTGGTTTACCGGCGAACCGCCAAGGCGTCGCGTGATGCCGACTCTGCTTCGCTGGCCGACCACGGCAGCGCATAATGCGCCTGGCATACTCGCCGCTGTGACTAGCACCCTCAGGCGGTACATCAAGTACATCGACGCTTTCCCGTGGTTGAAACTAGCCATGAACAAGTACTGGTACCCCTTGATCACCCGCCGGTGGGAAAAGGAAGACATCGTCTTTCTCAACTGGGGCTATGAGGAAGATCCGCCGCTGGGACTGCCGCTGGCCCCTGAGGATGAGCGCAACCGGTACTGCATCCAGCTCTACCACCGCACGGCGACCCAAGCGGATCTCGGCGGCAAACAAGTCCTGGAGGTCAGTTCCGGCCACGGCGGTGGGGCCGCGTATCTGGTACGGACGTTGCGCCCGGCCTCCTACACCGGGCTGGACTACAACCCGGACGGCGTCGCATTCGCCCAAAAAAGACATAACCTACCGGGGCTGGATTTCGTGCACGGCAACGCCGAAAGCATGTCTTTTCCCGATGAGTCCTTCGACGCGGTGGTCAATGTCGAAGCCTCGCACGCCTACCCGCACTTCGACCGTTTCCTCCCCGAAATGGTGCGGGTGCTGCGCCCGGGAGGGCATTTCCTCTACGCCGATTTCCGCGGGTTCCTCGAATATGACGCTTGGGATGCAGCCCTGGCCGACCTGCCGCTGCGGATGGTGTCGAAGCGGGAGATCAACACCGAGGTGCTGCGCGGGATGGATAACAACTCGGCGCGCTACCTGGGCTTGGTCTCCCGCCATGTGCCCAAGTTCCTGCGGCCCTTCGGCCGCCTATTCGCCGGCGCGCCGGGCACGCTGGCGTACCGCGAACTGCAGCGCGGCAGGGCTTCGTACCGGATGTACCACTTCACCAAAGACTGAGGTCGCAGTCCCGCGGTGGAGCCCCTGCATACGACGCGCAGTAGTAATCCCGTAGCAGGCTTGATACCAGTACAGAAAATTCTCACAGGGCACTGGGTTATGCACAGTTGTCTTCTGATTCATGAGCGAGCTGGAAATCAACCATCACATTGGTGCCTGCGGGAAGAACCCACTCGCCCAAATGAATTCGGTCTTTGGCGGTGCGCAGCGAGGCCGCGATGGTCGACCGGGTGCGCTGGACTTCGTAGATCGCCGCCTGCCGCAATTCAGATCCGCCGGCGTCCACTTCGTCGGCAAGCCGCGAAAGCACCACCGGATGCCGGCGCAACCGCTCCACTGCCCACGCCAATTGTGAGGCGGTTGTTTCATGACCGGCGGCAACCAAGGTCAGTGGCTCGTCGGCGATATGCCCATCCGAAATCGGCTCACCGTTCTCGTAGCGGGCCTGCAACAGCAGCGCGAGCATGTCGCTGCGCTCCGCCAGGGCCGGGTCGGCGCGCGCATTGGCCATGAGCAAGTCGATGACAGTGTCAAAACGGCGGCGGTACCCGGATAGCCGGCTTCCCGGACTCCAGCGGCCATACTCTCGCCGCACTATCGGGTGCATGCGCGGCACGGCTCGGATGCTGAATCCTTGCCCCGCAGTGAATCATCCGAGCTCGTGTGACATCCCGCTTCAGTGGTCTAGCGCGACGGTCCCACCGTGCGAGACGCCACATCAATCCTTGGCGAAGCAGTACACCCGGTAGGAGAATTCCCCATTTTCCACTGCGCGGCAGAACGCCCAGTCGGTCACGTCGCTGGCAAAGCGGGTTAAGCCTCCATGGCGGCTAGTCAGCTCGTGCTTGCGCGGCTTATTCTTCTCCATCCCGCGCAGAACCTGCGCGTCGATCACCGCGTGCGAAACCAACCGCATCGGGGCGTCGGCCAGCGCGGCCTCCCAGTCGGGGACTGCGCTGCGCCGGCGGAAATCGGCGTACAGGAAATGGCCGCCCGGAGCCAGCACGCGCGCCACTTCGGCGAGGAAACGGGGAAAGTTGGGGTAAAGGTGCGAGGCTTCAACATTGAGCACAGCGTCGAAGGATTGGTCGGGAAACGGCAGGTTCTCGGCGTCGCCTTGCACGAAGTCCAGGCCAGCCAGGCTGTGCCGCTTCTGGCAGAAGGCGACACCGTCGGGGTTCAAGTCGAGCCCCGTGTAGGAGGCGGGCTGCAGCGTCCGGGTGAGGTACGAGGCCCCGCCACCGTGGCCGCAACTGACTTCCAGCACCGTCTTGCCGGCCAGATCAACCTGGGTCGCGGTGCGGTGATAGAGCTGGATGGAGTACCGGTTGGGTTCGTCGGACTCGCTGAGCCGTAGACCCATCGGTGGGTCTTCGTCGTAGCAGAAGTTGAGGAACAGCCAGTCATCATCGCTGACCAGGCGAGTTTGGGCGGCGAACCGTTTCGAAGCGAACGAGGTGAATAACAGGTGGTAGATATAGGGGTTTATTACTACGCGATAGACGATTGGGTTGAATACCAGGCGGTCTGTGGTGGCCATCGGGGCAGTATGACACGGACGGCGGGGCAACCACTCACTCAGTCCTGACCCGTGAAGGCCGTGTTGGTCACGTCAAATCGTTGCCTGCATCGCAGACCAGCGCCACCAACGTGGTTGCCGGCGAGCCGATCACCGTCGCGGTCGCGATTGCACCCGCGTGCCTCCCCCAACTGAGCGCGTGCCCGCCCGGCTTGCGGGGCTTCGGAGGCTGTCGTCGCCGCGAGATTTGTGGTGCACGAGTGCTGCTCGCAGATCCAGCGGACCAAATCGAGATAGTTCCCTAAATATCCGAATTGAGAAAGCGCGTTCACTAACGGCTGATCGATTCGGTGTTTTACCCCCGCACTTGCCTAACCGCTTTTCCCATCGATTCCTGCCGCCGGTATTAGACGACGATCTAACGGGCGGTCTGTTGGTTGCGAGGCAGGGGCGTTAGGCTTGAGCACGTCGGCCGGCGCATCGGCTTAGCTGCAGCTAGAGCGCTTGGCGGCGGTGGACGCGTAATTCTTAGATAATGTATGGGAAGAACCCGATACACGCTGGCCACGGCATGGTTTACTCATCCGTACTGGTCGAGGCGACGCTCGCGTTCGGGACGGGTGAAGGGGATGCCGATCGTTAGAGTGCTGAGGCGGGTATGGATACCGCCGGTTGTCGTGGTGGTGATCGGTTGCTGGGGGTTCGCCATGTCACGGGTTCGCGCTATCTTCGCCTCGGAGAAGCATCTTCCTGATCCAGATTCTCAGGTTGCAGACGAGCTGTTTCACCCGAAGTCGGCCATTTTCGAGGTCCTCGGCCCGGTGAGCGCGGTGGCAGACACGAGCCATTTCGACAGCGATTCTGAGCCGCACATCGATCGAGCACAAGAGAGTTTCGAACGACGTGAACGCCTACAAACATTGTCTGGATAAGGGCAAATGAGCAACCATCAAGCGCACCACGAGCGCACCAAACGACCATTTGTCGCGGGAGCGGTCCGTAAATTGTCGGCGCCCATCATTCTTGGGTGGCTGGCGATTGCCCTGATCGTGAGCGTCGGCGTTCCATCATTGGAGCAGGTCTCGAAAGAACATCCGGTATCACTGAATGCCAACGATGCGTCTTCGGTAAAGGCAACGGCGCGCATAGGGAAGGCATTCAAGGAATCCGACTCCGACAGCATGGCGATGATCGTCTTGGAGGGTGATCAACCCCTCGGCCAAGATGCGCACCGATATTATGCCGATCTAATTCGTCAGCTGAGAGCTGACACCAAGCATGTGCAATACATTCAGGATTTCTGGGGGGATCCGCTCACGGCGGCGGGTGTGCAAAGTGCCGACAGTAAGGCTGCGTATGTTCAATTGAACCTCGTCGGTAACCAAGGCGAATCGCTGTCCAACCAATCCGTCGACGCTGTTCGGAAGATCGTGGAGCGTACTCCTGCGCCGAAGGGAGTAAAGGCCTACGTCACCGGTCCGGCGGCGATGGCAGTGGACCTGAACCAGAGTGGCGACCAAACGGTCGTGAAGATCATGGTGACAACTGTCGCGGTGATCTTCATCATGTTGCTTTTTGTGTACCGTTCGGTCACTACCGTAATTCTATTGTTAGCAATGGTGGGGATCGAGTTGGCGGCGGCTCGAGGAATTGTCGCGTTCCTGGGCGATCACGACATCATTAGGCTCTCGACTTTTGCTGTCAATATCTTGGTATCCCTCGCGATCGCTGCGGGAACGGACTACGGGATATTCTTCATCGGGCGGTATCACGAGGCGCGTCAGGCCGGCGAAAATCGGGAACAGGCGTACTACACTGCCTATCGCGGAGTCGCTCCCGTGGTCTTGGCCTCGGGTTTGACGATTGCGGGCGCGACGTATTGCCTCAGCTTCACCCGATTGGCGGTTTTCCAAACCATGGGCGCTCCATGCGCGGTGGGCATGACTGTCGCGGTCGCGGTCGCGCTGACCCTGGTTCCCGCGGTTCTTGCCGTCGGTAGTCATTTTGGTCTCCTTGATCCCAAGCGAACGCTCCAGGTGCGGGGATGGCGACGGGTGGGTACTGCCGTCGTGCGCTGGCCCGCGCCGATTTTCGTCGCGACGTGCGCGGTTGCCCTCGTCGGCCTATTGGCGCTTCCCGGATACAAGGTGAGCTACAAAGACCGGGACTACATACCCAAGACCCTGCCCGGCAACCTCGGAATGGCAGCCGCAGAGCGGCACTTCTCGCAGGCGCGCATGCTGCCGGAAATGCTGATGGTCGAGTCCGATCACGATATGCGCAATTCTGCCGACTTCCTCGTCTTGGACAAACTCGCCAAGGGGATTTTCCGAGTTGAAGGAGTTGCCCGGGTGCAGAGCATAACTCGGCCGCAGGGCACACCTCTCGAACACACGTCTATACCGTTTTTGCTCAGCATGCAAAATGCCGGCCAGGTGCAGAACTTGCAGGTCGCCAAAAGCCGGCTGGACGACATGACGAAGCTGGCCGACCAGCTGAACGGAACCATCAATTCGCTGCAACGGATGAACGGCCTGATGAACCAGCTCGTCGGTACGACCCACCACGTGGCGGGCACCACCAGAGACACGTTGGCCATCACCAACGAGGTGCGGGACGACATTGCCGATTTCGACGACACTTTCCGGCCACTCCGCAGCTACTTCTACGCAGATCCGCACTGCTACAACATCCCCATCTGCTGGGGAATCCGGTCCATGTACAACGCCACCGACGGTGTCGACAGGCTCAGCGAGAAGGTCGCCGACCTCAGCAAAGACGTGGATTCCGTCGACGACGTGGTGCCGCAGCTGGTCGCGCTGCTTCCGCCGCAGATCGAAACGATGAAAATCCTGCGGACCATGGTGCTGACCATGCACAGCACCATGTCCGGGATGTTCGACCAGGCGAATGAACTGAGCGACGACGCGACCGCGATGGGCCACGACTTCGACGCAGCGAAAACCGACGACTCCTTCTACTTGCCACACGAGGTGTTCTCCAACCCGGACTTCCAGCGTGTCGAGAAGCTGTTCCTGTCACCGGACGGGAAGGCCGCGCGGTTCATCATTTCGCATAAGGGAGATCCCGCGACAGACGAGGGCATGTCGCGTATCGACGCGATCAGGACAGCCGCCTACGAGTCCCTCAAGGGGACGGCGTTGGAGGACTCCAAGATCTACATTTCCGGCACCGCTGCGATATTCAAGGACTTGAAAGAAGCGTCGCATTACGATTTCCTGATCGCGGGCATTTCCTCGCTTTGCATGATTTTCATCATCATGTTGATCATCACGCGAAGTCTTGTTGCCGCCCTGGTGATTGTGGGCACGGTGGCGCTTTCTTTGGGGGCTTCTTTTGGGCTATCCGTACTGATCTGGCAGTATTTTCTCGGTGTCAATTTGCACTGGCTAGTGATGGTGATGTCCGTCATCATTCTTTTGGCGGTGGGATCTGATTACAACCTGCTCTTGGTCGCACGGTTCAAAGAGGAGATTGGCGCCGGTCTGAAGACGGGCATCATCCGTGCGATGGGTGGCACCGGCAAGGTCGTGACGGCCGCGGGCCTGGTATTCGCTTTCACCATGGCCTCCATGATTGTCAGCGACAACCGCGCTGTCGGCCAGGTGGGAACCACCATTGGTCTCGGTCTGCTGTTCGACACGCTGATCGTTCGCTCATTCATGACGCCGTCGATCGCGGCGCTGCTGGGACGCTGGTTCTGGTGGCCGATGAATGTTCGCTCGCGCCCGGCCCGCGCCAACGCCCAGCGCTTGTCAGGCGACGCTGGTTTCGAGGATGTGGCAGAGACCGAGGTCACTGCACCGCTGGCGAACGGGAACGGCGCATTGAACGGTAACGGTTCAACGCACCGACACGTCTACCACGGGCACGGGTAGCGTGCTGATGGACAACTGACGGCGCGGCTACGGCGCGGCGTCGGCTCCAGCGGCTCAGCGGAACGCCAAGTCGATGATTTCCTGCTGTTCGACGGCGTGCACCTTCGATGATCCCGACGACGGCGCCGACATGGCCCGGCGCGAAATGCGTTTGATCCCAGTCAGTTTGCCCGGCAAAAGCTCTGGCAGCTCCAAGCCGAAGCGGGGCCACGCGCCCTGGTTGGCCGGCTCCTCCTGCACCCAGAAATACTCGCCGACGTTCGGATAGTGGTCCAGCGTTTCGCTCAGTCGCGTACGCGGCAGCGGCGCGAGCTGTTCGATGCGCACGATCGCGACGTCGTCCCGGTTGTCCTTGGCCTTGCGGGCCGCCAGATCGTAGTAGATCTTGCCGCTGGTCAGCAGTATCCGGGTCACCTTGTTACGGTCGCCGATGCCTTCCTCGTAGGTGGGTTCCTCGAGTACCGAATGGAACTTGGTCTCGGTGAACTCTTTGATGTCGCTGACCGCGGCTTTGTTGCGCAGCATGGACTTTGGCGTGAACACGATCAGCGGACGCTGCACACCGTCGAGGGCGTGCCGACGCAACAAGTGGAAGTAGTTGGCCGGGGTCGACGGCACCGCGATCGTCATCGAACCTTCCGCCCATAGCTGCAGGAAACGCTCGATGCGCCCGGAGGTGTGGTCGGGGCCCTGGCCTTCGTGGCCGTGCGGCAGCAGCAGCACCACACTCGACAGCTGCCCCCACTTGGCCTCGCCGGAGCTGATGAACTCGTCGATGATCGACTGGGCACCGTTGACGAAGTCGCCGAACTGGCCCTCCCACAAGACAAGTGCGTCCGGGTTGCCGACGGTGTAGCCGTATTCGAAGCCGACGGCCGCGTACTCCGACAGAGGCGAGTCGTAAACCATGAACTTGCCGCCGGTCGGATTCCCGTCGCGGTCGGTCATCAGCAGCCGCAGCGGGGTGAACTCTTCGCCGGTGTGGCGGTCGATGATCACTGAATGCCGCTGGGAGAAGGTGCCACGGCGGGTGTCCTGCCCGGACAGCCGCACCAACTTGCCTTCGGCCACCAGCGAACCCAACGCCAGCAGTTCGCCGAACGCCCAGTCGATCTTGCCCTCGTAGGCCATCTCTCGCCGCTTCTCCAGAACCGGCGTGACGCGCGGGTGCGCGGTGAACCCGTCGGGCAGGGCGAGGAATGCGTCGCCGACGCGGGCCAGCAACGCCTTGTCCACCGCGGTGTCGAGTCCCGCGGCGAGCATCTGGTTGGACTCCACCGAGGCGCTCGGTTCGGCTCCGTGCTTTTCCAGTTCGCGGACGTCGTTGAAAACCCGCTCCAACTGGCCCTGGTAGTCGCGCAGCGCGTCCTCGGCCTCTTTCATCGAGATGTCACCACGGCCGATCAGCGCTTCGGTGTACGTCTTGCGGACCCCACGCTTGGTGTCGACGACGTCGTACATGGCGGGGTTTGTCATCGACGGGTCATCGCCCTCGTTGTGCCCGCGCCGTCGGTAGCACAGCATGTCGATGATGACGTCTTTCTTGAACTTCTGCCGGAAGTCCACGGCCAGGCGGGCCACCCACACGCACGCCTCGGGGTCGTCGCCGTTGACGTGGAAGATGGGCGCTCCGATCATCTTTGCGACGTCGGTGCAGTATTCGCTGGACTTGGAGTATTCCGGCGAGGTGGTGAAGCCGATCTGGTTGTTGACGATGATGTGGATGGTGCCGCCCACGCGGTAGCCGGGCAGCTTGGCCAGGTTCAGCGTCTCGGCGACCACGCCCTGGCCCGCGAATGCGGCGTCGCCGTGCAGCATCAGCGGCATCACCGAGAAGGCTTTTTCGTTTTCGCTGTCGATCGGCCCATGGTCGAGCAGGTCCTGCTTGGCCCGAACCAGACCCTCCAGCACCGGGTCGACGGCCTCCAGGTGCGACGGGTTTGCGGTCAGCGACACTTGAATGTCGTTGTCGCCGAACATCTGTAGATACACACCGGTTGCGCCGAGGTGGTACTTGACGTCACCAGAACCGTGCGCCTGGGCGGGATTGAGGTTGCCTTCGAACTCCGAAAAGATTTGGGAGTACGGCTTGCCGACGATGTTGGCCAGCACGTTGAGCCGGCCGCGGTGCGGCATCGCGATGACCACCTCGTCGAGCCCGTGCTCGGCGCACTGGTCGATCGCGGC